>VYLD01000552.1_pt1 | contig 9838 bp, 11 predicted proteins | sample 5114401 | NCBI WGS metagenome assembly VYLD01 (sample SAMN12291783, study PRJNA351875) | freshwater metagenome | isolation source: freshwater lake | place: USA: Michigan, Gull Lake | collected 2013-08-08 | reverse complement strand
CCTCGGCGGGGGCCTGGGCTCGCTCGCTCCAACCGGCCGGGGCGGGGCTGGGGGCACGCTGGGAGGGGCCGCGATCACCCCGCTGTTGCCCGAGGCCCTGGGACGGGGAGGGCGGGGCACCGAGGGCTGCGGCTTGAGCGGTGGCACCGAGGTGCCTGCGGTCTGGGTCAGCTTGACGACCAGCTCGGTCGACGCGGGAGTGCCTTCTTTGGCGCCCGCCTGATCGTCGAGCAGGTCGCTCACCGCGTCGCAGGCGTGCAGCAGCAGATCGGTGGTGGTGCGCGCGTCGATCTTCTTGTCGGCCCAGGCCTTGAGCAGATCTTCGCTGGCGTGCGCGACCTGCCCGACAGCGGGCAGGCCCAGCATGCGCGCCTCACCCTTCATGGTGTGCAGCTCGCGCGCGATGTTCTCAGAGGCCCGGGCCGCGTCAGGCTTCTCGAGCTCGAGCACGCCGAGCTGAATGGCCTGCAGCCGGTCCTGCGTCACCTCGACGAACTTCGTCAGCAGGGACTTCTTGAGGGCCTCGGTGTCCAAAGGGGCGGGGGGCTTGGGAGCAGAGGATCAGTCGGCCTTGAAGCGCTTGATCAGCTCGGACAGGCGGCCCGCCAGGCCGGTGAGCTCGGCGGCGGCCCCGGTGGCCTGCTTCGAGGCCTGGGTGGTCTGCCGGGTGACCTCTTCGATCTCGCCCATCGAGGCCACCACCTGCTCGGTGGCGGTGCGCTGCTGCTGGGTGGCGAGGTTGATGACGCGGGCGGCGTCGCTGGTCTCCTGCACGCCCGACAAGATGCCCTCGACGGCGCTGGCGGCGACCGAGCCCAGGCGCTCACCGGCGTCCGTGGCCTGTCGTGACGCTTCCGCGGCGGCGGCGGCGGCGGCGGTGGCCTCGCGAATCTCGGTGATCAGGTTCTTGATCTCCTTGGTCGAGTCGAGGACGTTCTCTGCGAGGCGGCGCATCTCGGCGGCGACGATGCTGAAGCCCTTCCCGGCTTCTCCGGCGCGGCTGCCCTCGAGCGCGGCGTTGAGGGCCAGCAGGTCTGAGCGGTCGGCGATCTCGTCGATCACCTCGACCACGGTGCCGATGCGCTCGACCCGGCGCAGCAGCTTGGTGATCGACTCTGACACCGCGACCCCGTCAGCGCGGATCTGCTGCATGGCCTGAATGAACTCGGCGATGGCGCCGCGCCCAGAGCGCGCCGAGTTGAGCGTCTCTTCGGCGACCCGGGCCACCGCGCCCGCGTTCTCGGCGATCTGCGCCGAGGCGTGCCTCAGCTCTTCCATGGTTGCGGTGGTCTCGTGAATCGCCGCGGCCTGCTCGGTGGAAGACGACTCGTGCTGCGTCGATGCCGCCAGCACCTCGTTGGCCGACGACGACAGGCGCAGCGCGGCCTCGTTGATCTCTCGCACGAAGGTGCGCAGGGTCTCGATCACCTTCGAGAAGCCCTCGAGCAGCGGGGCCAGCACCACGTCGTCGGTGCGCGCCTGGAAGGCGGTCAGCTCTCCCTGCTTCACCAGGGCGTTGAGGCCCTCGACGGACTGCTCGACCACCAGCCGGGACCGTTCCTTGCGCTGCTCGCCGTCGGCCGCGCGGTGCTGCACGCGTTCCATCAGCAGGTTGAGCAGGCGCCCGGCCTCGGCCACCTCGCCCTGCAGCGCCCCGATGTCGACGCGGGCCTCGAACCGGCCGCTGGACAGGCTCTCGAGCGCGCTGAGCAGGGGGGTGATGGTCGCCGCGAGCGGCGCGGCGGTGGGCTTGGGCTTCCTGGGCTTCTTGGGAGCAGCGGCGGGCGTCTCAGACATGCGGGGCCTCGGGGAGGGAAGGCGTGGTGGCGTGGAGATCGACGAGGAGGACGGGCTGGTCGTCGAGCAACCAGGCGCCGATGATGAAGGAAGAAGGACCCGCCCCAGGCGGCAGGCGGCGCAGATCGTCGCGGTGGGCTGACTCGACGCGCAGCACGGCGTCGATGGGCAGCTGATACTCGCGTCGCTCGCCGGGTCGGCCGAAGACCAGCGATCGGTGGCCCTGGGTCGGGGGGCCGAGGGGGGCGCCCACGCTGACGGCGTCGGTGATGCGGGCGATGCGCCGCACCTGGGTCATGTCGGCGCCGTACAGGGTGCCGGCGATCTCGAAGAGCACCAGGTCGACGCGCTCGATCATCGCGTCACCACCGAGGCGCGCGCGGTCTGCAGCACCTTCGCGAGATCGAGCAGACTCAACGTGCCCAGCTCGCGGTGTTGCACCAGCCCGAGCAGAAACTCGGCCGACTGGCCCCCGCTCGACGGCGCCGGCAGCAGGTCGGCCACGAAGATACGGCGCAGGCCGATCACCTGGTCGGTGAGGAAGGCGACCACCAGCCCGTTCGACTCGCCCACGAAGAGCCGGCCGCCGCGGGCCACCTTCGCCTCGCCCTGCTGCAGAAAGCGCAGCAGATCGATCACCGGCATCACCTGCCCGCGGTTGCCCACCACGCCCAGCAGAAACGACGGCGTGCGCGGCAGCGGCGTCATCGGGGTGAGCCGGGACACCTCGCTCACGTGCTTCGAATACACGGCCAGCGTGAGCGCGCCCAGCCGGAAGACGAAAAACTCCTCGTCGGGGCGGGCCGCTTGAGCGCGGCGCTGCTCGGGCGCTTCGGCGAGCGCGCGGTGGAGTGGGGTCGGTTCCAAGGGGAGGCCCAGTATCGAAATGCGTGGGCGAGTCGGTCAAGATCTCTGCTACAAGCTTTTCGCAATGGCAGCGCGCGTCCTGGTCATTGACGACAGCCCGATGACCGTGCAGCTCATCTCGGAAGCGCTGGCTTCTGCGGGCATCGGCGTCGACACGGCGGGCGATCTGGCCACCCTCGACGCGAGGCTCGACGCCAACACCTACGAGCTGGTGCTGGTCGACGTGAACATGCCCGAGATGTACGGCGATGACGTGGTCGAGTTCCTCAAGGTGGGGCGCAAGCTGACCGCCAGGCTCTACCTGTATTCCGATCTGCCCGAGGGTGAGCTGGTCGAGAAGATGCGGGCGTCGGGCGCCGATGGGTACGTGGCCAAGTCGCAGGGCCTCGAGGCGGCGGTCGAGACCATTCGAGACGCGCTCGACGGCGCGCCGGTGACGAAGCACCGGGTGCTGGTGGTCGACGACAGCGAAGCGACGGTGCGGCTGCTGAAGGCCGAGCTCGAGGCCAAGGGCCACGAGGTGCTCACCGCGATGAGCGCCGACGCCGCGACCAAGATCATCCTCAAGAAGAAGACGCGGCCCGATCTGGTGCTGCTCGACGTGCACATGCCGGGCGTCAACGGCGAAGAGCTGTGCCGGTTCATCAAGGCCAACTCCTTGTTCGCGGGCATTCGGGTGGTGTTCTGCAGCGGTGAAGAAGAGGGCAAGCTGCAGCAGCTGGTGAAGTCCTCAGGGGCTGATGGCTACGTCCGCAAGGACCAGCTGATCGCCAAAGAGATCCTCGATCTGCTGACCTGAAGCTGGGACACGTGGAAAGACGGGCGCCGCGCGCGCCCGCTGGAGCTCACCTGTTCGGCGCACGAGAAGTGGTGCGTGCATGCGCCGATCGGTCCTCTGGGGCTGGTAAGCGTTAGAATTCGTTGAGTTTTGCCTGATTCTTGCCCGAAAAGTGGAGCGCGCAGGCCCCACGGGTCCCCAAGCCAGGCACTCGAGAAACCAAAACGAATCAAGGGCCTGCATGGGGGCAAGGGACTGGCGCGGTGTTTGGATCAGAGGTGCACGCCGATGTCCATTGGACTCCTCGCCAGCCGAAGGCCTCTCCTGTTGAGTGGCGCACGTCATGCTGACGGCTTTGAGAAGCCCCGGGCGGCCTCGCCAACCCTTCGTCGCGGAGCGACTGGCGCGGCGGTGAAGACGCTTCAGCTGAAGTTGGTGCAGCGCGGGTACCTCTCGCGCTCGGACTTCGCGAACGGCGCGGGCGTGTTCGGGCCGCGCACCGAGACGGCGGTCAAGCGGGCGCAGGTCGAAGCAGGGCTCTGGGTGACCGGGGTCGTCGATGCAGGCACCACAGCCGCGCTCAACGAAGGCATCAAGCGCCCGGCCACGTCGAGGTCTGGCGTCCTGGAAGAGCCGACCGACGTCTTCGAGCGCGAGGGCAACACGATGCTCAGCACGGTGACCGGCGACGAGGACGACGAGTTCACCATACCGCTCGAGGTGTCACGGGTGGCGGACGCGCTGCGCGCGAAGGCGGTGGGTGGCAAACGCTGATCTTCAAGAAAAGGTGAGGGTGGCGCTGGGCCACTCTCGACGGGGCTCCGGCTTTCCCCCTTTGGTCGGAGCCCCGTTCATTTTCCCGCCACGCGCCCGTTGGTGGTTCGCCGCTCTCCCAGGCCCCGCGCGAAGTTGCCCACGGTCACCCACGGGCATTCCTTCTTGAGCAGGCGAAGGAACGCAGCCACGCCGAGCGGCTCACCGCCAGCGCCTTTGGCCTTCGCGACCTCGATGTACTGCAGCGGGTCGATGGCCAGCGGCCGGGTCTGCACCTGATCGATCCGGTAGCGCTTGACGAGCTTCACCAGCGCCTTCGCCTCGCCTTCGCGATCGGTGACGCCGGGGAAGAGGAGCAGGTTGAGCGCGACGTAGGCCCTTCGTTTGCGGGCCAGCGCGATGGACGCCTCGACGTCTTCCCAGCCGTACTTCTGGGGCAGGTAGTAGGCCTCGTAGAGATCCTTCACCGCGGAGTTGAGCGACACCCGCACGGCGTCGAGGCCGGCGTCGAAGAGGGCGTCGAGGCCCTGCGTCAGGCTGCCGTTGGTGTTGATGTTGATCGACCCGCGCTGAGTCTTCGCGCGAATGAGGCGAATGGAATCGGCGAGGTATCGCCAGCGGGTGAGCGGCTCGCCTTCGCAGCCTTGACCGAAGCTGACCATGGTGCGGCCGGGAGCGTGCTCGAGGTGCCAGATGGCGACGTCGGCCAGTTCCTGCGCGGTGGGCCCGTCGTGCATGCGCTCGTGGGACGCGGGGGGGCCGCCTTCGGGCTGGTCCGAGATGCAGCCCACGCAGCGCGCGTTGCACATCACCGAGGCGGGCAGAGCGCCTTCGTCGCGCGCGTAGAAGACGTTCTGGCTGGTGAAGCAGCGGTACACGAGGGCGCAGGTCTTGAGTTGCTTGAGCACCTGGTTGTCGGGGAACCGAGCGAGGTGCTCTTTCACGAGCAGCTTCACCCTGGGCGTCGAGAAGTTCTTCGGCGTCCAGTGTTTGCGGCGGTCGGTGTGAATCGCCCAGACCACCGGGCCTGCGTCGGCCCACGCGGCCGCGGTGTAGGCCCACTGGGGCAGCACGGGCCCACCGTCGGCTTTGACCTCGCCCGGCAGGTAGGTGCGGGTGAAGCCCGGAGGCAGCGTGGCGCCGACCGCGTGGGGCACGAAGCGTTTGCCCAGGGCCTGGAACTCGCGCACCAGCACCAGCTCGCCGGACGTGGGGTCGAAGCCGACGGGGAGCCGACCGGGCAGGTGGGCCAGCTTCGCGCCTTCGGGCAGGGGAATGGGGCGCTCGCGGGGCGGGAGCAGCGCGTCGTCAGAGCGCAAGCTGGCGAGAAGCCACGGGTGTTCGAACACCTTCCCGGTCGGGTCGGCGAGCAGCAGCTTGAGGGGACGCATCGCAGTGGCGCTCTACGTCGAAGGCCCGGCCAGTTGCACTCCCCGCAAACAGGAGTTATGGCCGCGGGCCCCTTCCAGTCCTCCGGGATTCACCCGGGGTAAGGAACGGCGACAAAGGAAGTCACACCATGCAGCCCGACATGCACCCCATCTATCCCCCCGCGCGCGTCTCCTGCGCCTGCGGCAACGTGATCGAGACCCGCAGCACGCGCGGCTCGTTCAGCGTCGAAGTCTGCTCCAACTGCCACCCGTTCTTCACCGGCAAGTACAAGCTGATGGACACCCAGGGTCGCATCGATCGCTTCAAGAAGAAGTACGACGTCAAGAAGGCTGCGACGACGGCTTCGACCAAAGAGAAGGCCTGAAGCGCTTCTCGCCGCATATTCTTGTTGTCCCTCCCGGGCGCCACTTTCTTCGAAAGAGAGTTGGCGCCCGTGGTGTTTCGAAGGGCCGAACCCCACTTCCCCGGAGCCCCATGTCTTCAGCTGAGACCCCGACCAACCGCCCCTACATTGGAGGCCAGGCCGTCATCGAAGGCGTGATGATGCGAGGGCCGAAGAGCTTCGTGGTGTCGGTGCGCAGGCCTGATGGGCAGATCGCGGTGCGGGAACAGCCGTGGAACGTGCTGTTGCCGAAGCTGACCTTCCTGCGCTGGCCGATCTTCCGCGGCGCGGTGGTGCTCGCGGAGTCGTTGCACAACGGGTACTCGGCGCTGTCGTTCTCTTCCGAGCACGGGCTGCCGCCCGAGGCCGACGGGAAGAAGGCCACCGTGGGGCCGGCGGCGATGCTGACGTTCCTGCTGCAGGCGGTGGTGGCGGCTGCTGACTCCGAGCCCTCCGCGCGTGGACCCTCGGGGCCCGAAGCGCCGAAGCAGAAGGACCGCGGCGCCGACGCCATGTTGGCGGTGGCCACGGTGTTCATGCTGGGGTTCTTCATCGCGCTGCCGCACCTGCTGACCTTCGGGGTGGGCAAGCTGCTGGGGCCGGCGTTCGATTCGACCAGCGTCGCGTTTCACGTCATCGATGGCGTGTTTCGAGTCGCAATTCTGGTCGGGTACATCGGGCTGATCTCACGCACCAAAGACGCGCAACGGCTGTTTCAGTACCACGGAGCCGAGCACAAGGCGATTTGGACCTACGAGAGCCAGAAGGCGCTGACCGTCGAGCAGGCGCGGCCGTTCACCACGCGGCACCCACGTTGCGGCACCAGCTTCTTGTTCATCGTGGTGGGCGTGGCGGTGTTGCTGCACGTGGCGTTGTTGCCGTTGCTGCCGCGCCTGCACGAGAACGATCTCGTCAACACGTTGTTGATGGTGCTGGTGAAGGTGCCCATGGCGTTCCCCATCGCGGGCATCGCGTTCGAGCTGCAGCGCTGGAGCGCGAAGGACAACTGCCCCGCCTTCATCACCGGCCTCACCCGGCCCGGCATCTGGTTGCAGGGCATCACCACGCAGCCGCCAGACGATCGGGTGCAGGAGATTGCGCTGTTGTCGCTCGATCGCGCGTTGGCGCGGGAGCAGGGCAAGCCGCGCGCTCCCGAGGGCGTGACCCTGTACGGCGACTTCGCGCAAGCCGCGGCCTGAGAGCGCCAGCCGGGTTTTCTCGATCAGGAAATTGACGTCGATCGATCCTCACGTAGCGTCTGGTTCAGCCCTGTTGCACCGGGCGTGCTTCATCAGACCACCCACGGAGGCGAGATGTCCGTCGCAACGAGTTTCAACGCGCGTCTGCGCGAGCAGACCGGTTTGTCTTCACACGTGCACGCGCGCGGGCGCGACTACGTGCTGTACCGCGGTGACTCCGCTGCGCTGCTCGAGGCCTTCGAGCCAGCGACGTTCGACCTGATCTTCGCCGACCCGCCGTACTTCTTGTCGAACGGGGGCACCACCTGCCAGTCGGGCAAGCGGGTGAAGGTCGACAAGGGCGTATGGGACGCCTCCAAGGGCGTGGAGCACGATCACGAGTTCACCGCGCGCTGGCTCGAGCAGTGCCGCCGGGTGTTGAAGCCGTCGGGCACCATCTGGGTGTCGGGCACGCAACACGTGATCTTCAACGTCGGCTTCGCGATGCAGAAGCTGGGGTTCAAGATCTTGAACATGGTGACCTGGTTCAAGCCGAACGCGTCGCCGAACCTGGCGTGCCGCACCTTCACGCACTCCACCGAGCTGGTGATCTGGGCGGCCCCGGTGAACAAGGGAAAGCTGCTGCACACGTTCAATTACAAACAGATGAAGGCCGAGAACGGCGGCAAGCAGATGCGTGACGTGTGGACCATGCCGACGCCGAAGCCCTCCGAGAAGGTGCACGGCCGGCACCCGACCCAGAAGCCCCGCAAGCTGCTCGAGCGCATCGTCGACGCGTGCACCGAAGACGACGCGCTGGTGCTCGACCCCTTCTGCGGCAGCGGCACCACTGGCGTGGCGGCGACGTCGAAGGGCCGCCGTTTCGTGGGCATCGATCTCGACGAGAGCTACCTCGAGCTGACGAAGACGCGCATCGAGGCCGAGCCCGGTCGAACCGAGAAGCCCGTGCAGGCCCGCTGAAGGGCCGCGACGTCTCCTTCAAGGGGCCGCGGGTGCAGCGCTGATCCCCGTCGTTTTGCCGAACCCGTGGGAGAGGCGCTCACGTGCAGATCAACTCGATGTGCCTTCCTGCAGCGGCGGCCAGGGGGGCCAGGTCGTCCACGTCCGAGGTGATGAGCAGGTCCCCGTCGTGGGAAAGAAGCACGACCGCGGCGTCGATCACATCGTGGCGCTTCGCCGCCGCGAGCAGCTCGCCGGCCGCCCGCCCCAGAGCTTCGTCGAGTGCGCGCACCTCGATTCCCTCGAGTGCCTTCGAGAGGCGGGCCTGACGCGGTCCTCGACCTCTCCAGGCCTGGCCGACCACACCGCCATGTGAAACCGGTGGTTCTCCGGCCAGCAGCGCCGCCTTGAGCCGCAGCCACATCGCGCGGTCATCGCGCTCGAGGGCGATCAACGCTCCGGTGTCCAGAACGAGCGTCACGCAGCACCTGCGCGTCGACGCTTTCCCCTCACCACCATGGCTGCCTGACGGTCGGCGCGCGTCTGCGCCATGATCTCGGCCTCGGTCAGCTGTCCGAAAGTGGCCTCGTAGGCGGCGATCGCTTCGCCCAACGCCGCCAGTCGTCGCTCTTTGGCGGCTCGGTCGGCCAGCGCGAGGTTCACCCAGCCGCTCAAGGACGACGCGAGCCCCGCTTTCACGGCCCGCTGGCCCGCCGCCACGAGTTCCTCATCGACCGTCACCGTGAGGCGTTCTTTGCGACTCCGCATACGAAAATACTACCGATGGTGCACCGAAAGTACAACGCGCCTCAGGAGCCCCTCACGAGCTGGAAACCAGGCGGTAGCGACCGACCGACCGCGTCGACCTGCGAGGCGGGAAAGGAAGTCTCCGCCAGCCTCAGACCTCGTCGGCTTCCAGCTCGTTCGTGACGACCGCGTCGAGCTCGAGGCTGCGCCGACGGACGAACTCCACCAGGGTGCGCACGCCGAAGCCGGTGGCGCCCTTCGCCAGGTAGCCCTTCTCTTTGGGCACGTTGCTGGGGCCGGCGATGTCGAGGTGCAGCCAGGGGGTGGTGCCGACGAACTCCTTGAGGAAGTGCGCGGCGGTGATCGACCCGCCCATGCGATCGCCGGCGTTCTTCATGTCGGCCACGTCGCTCTTGAGCACGTCCTTCAAGGTGTCGGTGAGCGGCAGGCGCCAGATGTCTTCACCGGCCAGCCGCGCGGACTCGAGCACCTCGTAGGCGAGCTGGTCGTCATCGCCGAAGGCTCCGGCGACCCAGGGGCCCAGCGCCACGATGCAAGCGCCAGTGAGCGTGGCGAGGTCGATGATCAGCGCGGGCTTCAGCTCGTTGGCGTAGGTGAGGATGTCGCCCAGCACGAGCCGGCCTTCGGCGTCGGTGTTGGTGATCTCGACGGTCTTGCCGAGGCGCGAGACCAGCACGTCGCCCAGGCGGTACGCGTTGCCGTCGGGCATGTTCTCGCAGGCGCCCATCAGGCCGTGCACGGGGAACGAGGGCTTCAGCGCGCCGATCACCCGCATCGCGCCCAGCACCGCCGCCGAGCCGGCCATGTCGGTCTTCATGTCGAGCATGCCGTCGCTGGGCTTGAGCGACAGGCCGCCGGAGTCAAAGGTGATCGCCTTGCCCACCAGCGCCACGGGAGGACGACCGGCGTGCTCGGGGTTCTCGGGCGTGTAGGTGAGGTGGA
>VYLD01000551.1_pt1 | contig 9842 bp, 7 predicted proteins | sample 5114401 | NCBI WGS metagenome assembly VYLD01 (sample SAMN12291783, study PRJNA351875) | freshwater metagenome | isolation source: freshwater lake | place: USA: Michigan, Gull Lake | collected 2013-08-08 | reverse complement strand
CGCCACCAGCCGTGCCGCCCGCCGTCGCGCCACCAGCCGTGCCTCCCGCGCCCCCGCCCTCGTCTGCCTTACACGTCGCGCCCAGCCGTTCAGCCGCCTGACACGCACATCGCACGCCGGCTTGCACACAGAACTGGCCGGCCGGGCAATTGCGGTCGGTCAGACACTCGACCGCCGCAGGGTTGTTTCCGCATGCGGCGATCAGCACCACCCACCCGGCCAGAAGAGTTCGCATCGCGGCGTCGACTGTAGGCCCCTCACCTTGCGGCGCAATCGCCACGAGAACTTCACCCCGGGTCGAAAGCCGCACGGAACGTGCGCCCTCGGGTCTTCGGGGCGTCACAGCTGCGCCCCGGGCACTGCCCCTCACGCGGCGCCGCTCATGACTTGTCACCACCGATGTGCGATGCGGCGCGCGCCATGATTCGTCTCGACAACATCGGCTCACAGCACGGCAAACAGATTCTCTTCGTCGGCGCGTCGGCCGCGCTGCACAAGGGCGAGAAGGTGGCGCTGGTCGGCCCCAACGGCTCGGGCAAGTCGACGCTGTTTCGCTACATCATGAAAGAGGAGCAGCCCGACGAGGGCAGCGTCTCGGTCGATCGCGGCGTCACCATCGGCTACTTCCGTCAAGACGTCGGCGAGATGACCGGCCGCTCGGTGCTCGACGAGACGATGGACGGCGCGGGCCCGGTGTCCTCGGTGGCGCGAGAGCTCAAGCAGCTCGAGACCGACATGGCCGACCCCGACAAGGGCGACCAGCTCGACGCGCTGGTCGAGCGCTTCGGCGAGGTGCAGGCCAGGTTCGACGAGCTGGGCGGCTACGCGCTCGAGGGGCGGGCGAGAGAGATCCTCGACGGCCTCGGCTTTCGTCCCTCGATGGTGGAAGGCGACGTGGGCGCGCTCTCGGGTGGCTGGAAGATGCGGGTGGCCCTGGCGCGCATTCTGCTGATGAAGCCCGACGCCATGCTGCTCGACGAGCCGTCGAACCACCTCGACCTCGAGTCGCTCATCTGGCTCGAGGGTTTCCTCAAGGGTTACGACGGCGCGCTGCTGATGACGTCACACGACCGCGAGTTCTTGAATCGGGTGTGCACCCGCATTCTCGAGATCGATGGCGGCGAGCTGACCTCGTACACCGGCGACTACGAGTTCTACGTGAAGCAGAAGGCCATCGCCGACGAGCAGCAGCAGGCCACCTTCGAGCGACAGCAGGCGATGCTGAAAAAAGAGCTCGAGTTCATCGCCCGCTTCAAGGCCCGCGCCTCGCACGCCGCCCAGGTGCAGTCGCGGGTGAAGAAGCTGGAGAAGATCGATCGCGTCGAGCCTCCGCGGCGGGTCGAGAAGGTGCGGTTCGACTTCAAGCCCCCGCCGCGCAGCGGGGAAGACGTGGTCAAGCTCACGCAGGTGAACAAGGCCTACGGCGACCTCACCATCTACAAAGGCTTCGACTTCCTGCTGCGGCGCCGCGAGCGCTGGTGCGTGCTGGGGGTGAACGGAGCCGGCAAGTCGACGTTGCTCAAGCTGGTGTCCGAGCAGACCAAACCCGACGCCGGCGTGGTGGTGGTGGGGGGTTCCATCAAGCTGGGCTACTTCGCGCAGCACGCCATGGACGTGCTCGACGGCAAGAAGACCGTCTGGGAGACGCTGGTCGACGCCTTCCCACGCGCGCCCGAAGGGACCCTGCGCACCCTGGCGGGGTGCTTCGGCTTCCCCGGAGACGAGACCGAGAAGGTGGTGCGGGTGTTGTCCGGCGGCGAGAAGGCGCGGCTGGTGCTCGCGCTGATGCTGTTCGACCCGCCGAACTTCCTGGTGCTCGACGAGCCCACCAACCACCTCGACATGCAGACCAAGGACATGCTCATCGAGGCGCTCAAGGGCTTCGAGGGCAGCATTCTGGTGGTGTCGCATGACCGGCACTTCCTGGCCGAGCTGTCGAACCGGGTGCTCGAGCTGACACCGCAGGGGCCGCGCAGCTACGGTGGCGGGTACACCGAGTACGTGCAGTCCACCGGACGTGAAGCGCCGGGCCTGCACGAGGCTTGAACATCGCTGTTTCCCAACTCCCGAGGCTTCGATGCCGAAAAAACTGGTGGTCATGCTGCTGTCGACGACGTGCCTGGGCCTGACGGCGTGCCCCACGTCGCCGGTCTGCTCGTTGGCCACGTGCACGCTGGGCTGTTGCTCTGCCGCGGGGCGATGCGAGTCGGGCGCGACCACCGCCGCGTGCGGCCGAGGCGGTAACACCTGCTCGAGCTGCAGCCTGGGGCAGACGTGCGACCAGGGGGTCTGTGGGTCCTTCAGCGGGACGGGAGCGGGCGTCTCGGGAGGAGGACCAGCCGTGGGCGGCGGCACCGCGGGAGCGGGCGGCTCGTCGGGAGGCGGGAACGCGGGCGACGGCGGTTCGCAGCAGGGGTCCTTCAGGGTGACGCCGACGACGCTCGAGCTCACCGCCTGTCCTTCGGTGTCTCAGATCGGAACGCCTCTTCTGGGAGTCACTCCGACCTCGGGCCTCATCACCGTCGTCAACGGGTCGAGCGCACCGGCGCTGCGCGACCTCTCACTCGCGGATTCAGGGACCGGGTTCTCTGTCGAGCAGTTCCTCGCCGACGGTGGCGTGAGCCCCCTCACGTTGCCGACGGCCATCACCTTCGCGCCGGGGACCTCGACGCTGCGCCTGATCTGGGCGCCCCGTGTGCGGTCGACGACCGCGACCACGCTCGTGTTCGACGATCGAGACCCGGCGCGCCTGGACGAACGCGTGTCGCTGGTGGGGGAGGCCTTCCAGCTGCCTGATCAGCCGACGCTCGAGACAGGCGTGGAGCTGCCCGACGGTGGCTTTTCGCGGTGTGAGTCGAGCTCGATCTTCACCGACTGCGAGCTGGACTTTGGCCTCGTGCAATCGGGGCTGTCCACGGCTGACCGTGTCGGCGCTGGACCTGGTGGACAGCGTGACCTCGCAAACCCCGCTGAACGACTTCGCGCTCCTGACGCCCGGGCCCTCGAGCCCGAACCCCTGGACCCTGAACGTCACCGACGCGACCCAGGTGCGTGACGTGGTGGTCGAGTTCAGCCCCGTCGACCGGGGCCCAGGACAGGAGCAGCAGTTTGGCTTTGCCATCGTGACGTCCAACGACCTGACCGCCACGACCGACTCTCCGCCCGCGACGTTGTCGCTTCGAGGTGAGGCGCTGCGGTCAGCGCTGGCCGGCAGTCCCGCGTCGTGTGACTTCGACCGGGCCAGCGACCTGTGCGGCAACCCGACGAAGATCGTCGATCGCGCGCGCTTCACCCTCCGCAACGATGGGAACGCTGCCCTTCGCCTCAGCCAGGTTCAGTTTCGGTCGACCGGGGCCGCGACCAGTCCGCGGTTTTCGCTGGTGACCAACCCGGTGGGGCAGACGATCGCGGTCGGAAGAACCTTCAGCCTCGAGGTCACTCACGCCTCGAACGCGCTCTCGGTCCTGGACGAGCTGACGCTTCGAGCGGTGTTTTGGAGCGGGGGCAGTCCTGCGGGCTCGGCGACCTTCGCGCTGCAGGGCGGTGTGCCGCCGTGCCTCGATGCGCCGACGGCGGTGAACTTCAACAACCCGACCGCCCCGGTGAGCGTGCAGAGCTTCGCGATCGCCAACCAGCGCCGCTTCCCTGACGGTGGGACCAGCAGCGCCGGGTGCGGAGCGCTGGTGCTCGGCTCGGTGTCGCTCGCGCCTTCCCCGGCCTTCAGGCTGCTGCCGCCGCTGGTCTCGCCTGGAATGACGCTGAACCCCGGCGGTCAGCAACCGGTCAGCATCGAGTACACGCGCCCGGTGTCCGGCGGCAGACAGGTGACGACCCTCGCGATCGACAGCAACGACTTCTTCTTCGGGCCACCACCAGGCCGAGTGGTGGTGAACGTCGTCTCGGCGTCAGCGTTCGACCCGCCTCCGCAATGCGTGCTGACCGGCTGTGTGCCTTCGCAGTTGATCAACGACCCCACCTGCTCGCTCGGGACCCAGACCACCCTGCAGGTCAACCTGTCTTCGATCCCGGGGGCCGTGCGAACGATGACCGTCTCGGGCGTCAACAGCACCGACTTCGATGGCATCACGCTGGCTCGACCGACCGAGTTCCGCTTTCAGCTGCTCTCGCCGATTCCCGCCGGAGCGACCGCCGGCAACCTCTCGCCGAACGTTCGGGGCACCACCGACAGGGCGGTGCTGGTGCTGCCGGCCATCGGCCTCTACCGGGTCACCATGGGGTGTTTCGACTCTCGTGGCCAGGCCGGGCAACCGGCCTCGCTCAACGTCAACGTCTTGCCGTAGCGCGCCGTCAGGACATCGATGGCTCGGCTGCCGACGACGTCGCGACATGCAGTGCTTCCGCCTGCGCGGTCTGCCCGTCGGCGAAGAGCGAGGCCTCGGCCTTCTCGAGCAAGTCCTGCAGGCCCTGTCGGGACGCCGCGCTGATCGCCACCCCGCCGTGAGCCCGCAGCAGGGCCTCACGGTCCACCGCGCTCAAGCGGTCCACCTTGTTCCAGACCTTGAGCCGCGGCCGGCTCATCAGCTCGAGCGAGCCGAGGATCTTCTCGACCGCCTCGACCTGCTCGTCGCGCGCCGGGTCTGCCGCGTCGATGACGTGCAACAGCAGTGACGCGTCTTCCAGCTCTTCGAGGGTGGCCTTGAAGGCCGCCACCAGGTCCTTCGGCAGGTCGCGAATGAAGCCCACGGTGTCGGTGATGATCACCTCGTGCTCTCGGGGAAAGCGCAGGCGACGGCTGGTGGGGTCGAGGGTGGCGAACAGCTTGTCTTCAGCCAGCACGTCGGACTTCGTGAGCGCGTTGAGCAGCGTCGACTTGCCCGCGTTGGTGTACCCGACGATGGAGATGATCGGCAGGTCCTTGCGAGACCGCTGTCTGCGGCGCGTGCGGCGATCATCCGACAGCTGCTCGGTCTTCCGCTCGAGCATGGTGATGCGCTCACGCACCCGCCGGCGATCGATCTCCAGCTTGGTCTCGCCGGGCCCGCGGCCTCCGACGCCGCCGCCCATCAGCCGCGACATCGAGTCGTTGGCGCCGACCAGCCGGGGCATGAGGTACTTCAGCTGGGCGAGCTCGACCTGCAGCTTGCCTTCGGCGCTCTGGGCGCGCTGGGCGAAGATGTCGAGGATCAGCTGGGTGCGGTCGAGCACCTTCATGCTGGTAGCGTCGCTGATGCCGCGGGCCTGGCTGGGTGACAGCTCTTTGTCGAACACCAGCACGTCGCCGTGGCGCTGCATGGCCCGCAGGTTCAGCTCGTCGAGCTTGCCCTTGCCGATGAGGTACTTGGGGTCGGCCGCACGCCGGGCCTGCAGCAGCTCGTCGACCACCTCGACGCCGGCGGTGCGGGCCAGCTCCTTGAGCTCGATGAGCGAAGACTCGGTCGCGCCGCGGCGCCCGTCGAGGCACACCGCCACCAGCACCGCCCGCTCATGGTCGCCCACGCGACGCACGATGGCCTTCTGCGACAGCTCGTCTTCCAGCGCGTCGACGGTGGCGGCGAAGTCGGGCTGATCGTCAGAGACCGAGGCCAGGGTCTCGGTGCGCCACAGCTCACCGTCGTGGTTCTCGGGCAGCAGGTACGCGTAGTGGAGCACCCCCGGCAGGCCGTCGGGCTTGACGCCGATGGCCGCGACCAGGTCGAGCCGCAGCAGCGCGAGGTCGGTGAGGTCGTCGCGGGTGAGCGCCTCGCTCTTGAGGTGGGTGTGCACCAGGCGAAGGCCGCGCAGACGCACCTGGCCCGCGCGGGTACGGCCGATGTCGGGCAGCTCGAGCTGGTGCGCGTTGCCGACGATGACCCACTCGACCTCGCCTTTGCGCGACAGCAGCACGCCGACCTGTCGGTTGGTCTCGTGGCTGAACTCGGTGAGGTGTCGCGCCAGCTCGGCGCTGACGATGTCGTGGCGACCGACGCGCCGCCGAAAGGTGTTGCGCAGGTGCTTGAGCTCGCTCGGCTTGAGGCCGAGGGTGTTCCCGAAGGGTTCGTTCATGGAGTGGAAGGGGCAGCCTTCGAGCGGATAGCGCCGTGACGACGCCGCGGCAACGTGGCTGACCTGCGAGCGGCAGCTTCGAAGGCGACAGGCGCGCGCAGGCCCGGTAGCTTCGAGCGGGTGCCTCTGGAGCTGTTCTTCACGATCTGCTTGTTCCTGTTCGGCCTGGTCCTGGGCAGCTTCTTGAACGTGGTGATTCACCGCCTGCCGCGCGCTGAGCACCCTGACGGCAAGGACACCTGGTGGGTCGGGTACGGCAGCCTGTCCCTGCCGCGACGCTCTCAGTGCCCCCACTGTCAGCACCAGATCCCCTGGTACGAGAACCTGCCGCTCTTCTCGTGGCTGCTGCTGGGTGGAAAATGCTCGAACTGCAAGAAGCCCATCTCGGCGCGGTACCCGGCGGTCGAGCTGCTCACGGCGGTGCTCTTCCTCGCCTGCTTGAGCCGCTTCGGCTGGGCGTACCCGTTGGTGCCCGCGCTCACCCTGGTGTTTCTGCTGATTCCCCTCACCTTCATCGACGCCGAACATTGGATTCTGCCCTTCGAGCTCACGCTGCCGGGCATCGTGTTTGGCGTGCTGCTCTCGGTGCCCGCGGGCGGCGTGGGGCTGATGCCCTCGCTCATCGGCGCGGCAGCCGGGTTTCTGGCGTTTCGGGCGATGGAGTACCTCGGCTGGTTGCTCTTCAAGAAAGAGGCGCTGGGTAATAGCGACAAGTATTTGCTCGCGCTGTTGGGGGCGTTCCTGGGCTACCGGCCGTTGTTGGGCCTTTTGTTCCTCTCGTCGCTGCAGGGGTCGATCTTCGGAGTGTTGAGCCTGCTGATTCGTGGCCGCGCCGGGCCGGCGATGGAACCAGCCTCGCCGACGGCTCCCGTGAGCGCCGAGCTCGAACCCGTCGCGCCGACGGACCCGCCGGAGCCGCCATCGAAGCCGTCTGGTCCTGACGCCGCCTCTGGAGCGGGAGGCGAGGCGACGACCTCAGACGCCCCGGCCGCGGACGCCGAGCTCGCGTTCACCTTCACGCCCGCCTTCATGGAGCCGGGCTTGTCGTTCGCCCGCAGGCTGGCGCTGGTTCCGCACACCCTGCTGTTCCAGAGTATTCCCGACGACCCGCCGGTCGACGAGGAAGGCGACGATGGCCAGAGCGCCGAGTGGACGCCGGGTAAGACCTCGCTGCCCTTCGGCCCGTGGATCGCGCTGGCCGGCCTCGAGGTGCTGTTGCTGACGCCGTGGCTGAAGGGGGCGTTCGGGCATTCTGCCTTTGGCCTCACCCTGCAGATGATGTTCGGCGACCCGCGGTAGTCCGCCGCGAGAACCCGTTCTGTGCTCTGCGCCAGGCGATGACGTCGAGGCGGTTGCTCACGCTGCGAAGCCTCACCGGTTCGACCACTGCGGTGGGCGCGTTCCCGTTCTCTCCGAAGGACACGAGCTCTGGAGGCGAACGGCAGAGCGCGGACTTCACGGCCATCGTGCTGCCCACCGGCGGCCCTTCCCTTCATTCCACCGGGAGTGCGCACGGTTCGGTGCGGCAGGCGGCGCGGAGGCCTTATCGAGCTTCGAAGATCTCGGCGTGCAGATGAACCACCACTCGACGCTGGTGAGCTACCTGCATCGGCTGATCATCTTCCTGACGGGAAACCCTCGGCCGGCCGGGCACGCACGCGTTCCCCACCACGATGATTCCGTTCGCGACGGGCGGCGCGAGGTACACGAGCCCCGTCGTCTCGGCGCGCATCGTGAGCGGCCTGGTGCCGTGCAATGTCATCGCGGACGAGATCCTCACCGATCACCCGAAGCGGTATCGCGCGATACTGGTCGAGGCGGCGAACCCGGCGCACTCGGTCGCCGATTCCCGGCGCTTGCGTGAGGCGTTGAGCGCGCTCGACCCCCTGGTGGTGATCGACGTGGCGCTGAGTGAAACGGCAAAGCTCGCGCACCAGGTGTTGCCGGCGAGCACGCAGTTCGAGAAGGCCGAGGCGACGTTCTTCAACTTCGACCTTCCCGAAGAACACGTTCCATCTGTGGCCGCGGTTGTTGGAGCCGATCGCGGGACCCCTGCCAGAGGCCGAGATTCACGCGCGGCTGTGTGAGGCCCTGGGGGGGCCGTGCCCGAAGCCGATCTCGCGCCGTTGCGTGCGGCGGCCGACGAGGGCCCTGCGGCGTATGGCCAGGCGATCGCGGCGGCGGTGATGGGTGACCCGAGGTTGGGGGCGCAGGCGCCGGTGCTGCTGTACCGGACGATGAAGCTGCCCGACGCGGTGAAAGAGGGAGCGGTGCTGCTCGGCGTGGTGCTGCGGCTGGCGATGAAAGACGGTCCGTCGCTCGCGCGCGCGGGGTTTGGCGGAGACGACCCGCTGGTGGTGGCGAAGGCGCTGTTCGAGGCGATCCTCGCGTCGCCGTCCGGGCTGGTGTTCGCGGTCGACGAGTGGAGCGACGTGATGGGGAGGGTGGCGACGCCCGATGGCAGACTGCAGCTCGCGCTGCCTGATCTGCTCGAGACGTGGCAGGCGCTGCTGGGTGGCTCGGCCGACGTGGCCGACGCGGCGTTTCCCTTCGTCTTGTCGGCGGGAGAACGACGCTCGTTCACGGCGAACACCATCATTCGTGACCCGAGTTGGAGGAAGAAGGATGCGCACGGGGCGCTGCGCATCAACCCGGAGGACGCGAAGGGCCTGGGCGTCGGCGCGGGTGAGTCGGTTCGGCTGACGACCAAGCGAGGCTCGGCGGTGGTGACGGTGGAGCTGTCAGACACGATGCAGCGAGGGCACGTGGCGCTGCCGAACGGGCTCGGGCTGAGCTACCCGCTGGAGGGTGGGGACCAGGCGACGGGTGTGGCTCCGAATGAGCTTACCGCGTCGGAGGACAGAGACCCGTTCGTGGGGACGCCGTGGCACAAACACGTGGCGGCGCGAGTCGAGCGGGCGTGACCGATTCATCCTGAATCAGGACCAGTCATGGTCGGACCTGCAGCACTCGGGGAGCCGATTCGATCAGACATCGCAATCATGAAGTCCATGCGCCGGAATGTTGAGGCCGCGCTTGAAGTCGCACTTCAAGCAGGAACTCCACGAATCCGAGCAGACGTTTGCTCTCTCTCGAGCATACTTCGGCGGTGTCGATCTTCAGCGCCGTGCCGGAAACTGACTGGATGGAGTCGAACGAGCACGCGTTCGCGATCCGCGACCGGTTTCCAGTTTCGCCTGGGCATGCCCTGGTCATCACCAAACGGGTCGTCCCTGATTGGTTCAGCGCGACCAGTGAGGAGCGAGCCGCGCTGATGCAGCTCGTCGATGTCGTGAAGCAGCGCATGGACGCAGACCATCGCCCTGATGGCTACAACATCGCGCTCAATGCCGGCGCCGCGGCTGGCCAGACGGTGATGCACCTGCACATTCATGTCATTCCCCGCTTCAAGGGAGACATGGACGACCCCAGCGGCGGCGTTCGTCACGTGATTCCGTCGAAGGGAAATTACCGGAGGAAGGTCAACCCACTCGCAAGCGGCGGCATGGAGGACCCGTTCTCGGCTCACATCTTCCCGCTGTTCAACAGCGCCCGCGACATCGCCATCGTCGCAGCCTTCGTTCAGGAGACCGGCCTTGACCTGATTGAGAGCCACGTTCGCAGCGCGATCGCCCGCGGGGCGACCGTGCGAATCCTGACAGGCGACTATCTCGACATCACCCAGGCGAGCGCGCTCGAGCTTCTTTTGAACTGGGAACGCACCAGTGTAGTGTTCCCCGTCTGTCAAGACACGGACGCTCGCGGCAATTGGGTGTGTTGAGCGCCATGTCAGTGGTTCAGGCCGCCTGAGCGACCGGCTTCGAGAGATGAGCCGCGCG
>VYLD01000547.1_pt1 | contig 9871 bp, 8 predicted proteins | sample 5114401 | NCBI WGS metagenome assembly VYLD01 (sample SAMN12291783, study PRJNA351875) | freshwater metagenome | isolation source: freshwater lake | place: USA: Michigan, Gull Lake | collected 2013-08-08 | reverse complement strand
GGCAGCGGCCCCGCTCGCCACAGCGCTCGGTGCCGGCGCAGGCCGTGGCGGCGTCGCATTCGGCGCCGCACCGCCCCTCGAAACAGAACAACCCCGCCGCGCAGTCTTCGTCGAGCGTGCAGCCGTCGCGCGAGTCGATGCTCAGGGCCCCGCGCGCCGACGCCGCCACCGGGCCCACCGGGTCGGGCGCCTTCACCGGCGTACAGGCGGTGACCAGCAGGCCAAGCCACGTGCCACGAGACCAACCGAGTCGTGTCGAGCGCATCGTCTTTGAGTCCTTTGGTGGGTCAGGGAATGACCGCGAGCGACAGGGCGCGGCACTGCATCGCGACCCCGTGAATCGAGCCGTTGAAGTTGTTGAAGGCGAACGTCCGGTAGCCGGTGGCCGCCATGCCGAGGCCGCCGGTGAGCGTCGTGCACGAGCTGGAGTCCTGGGTGGTGAAGCCGTTGCCGCCGTACTGGCTGCTCACTGTCCCCATCTGCATCACCACCGTGGCGGGCGTCTGCGCGACGCCGACCAGGCCCGTCGGGCTCAGGGTGAGCTGCCCACACCGAACGCGGGCGAAGTCGAGCCAGCTGTTCCAGCCCACGGTGAGGCCTGTCACCACCTGGCCCGAGGGGCAGAAGAAGGTCGAGAGGGTGCCGCTGTTCGGAGACCCGCGCCGCGCCAGGGCAGCGGCGCGGCCCATCGAAGCCAGGTCGTTCCACTGCTGCGAGGAGTTGGGCGAGAGAAAGGTGTACGTGAAGGGCGGCCCGCCCGGGTCGCGGAACATGCTGACGTCCGAGCAGAGGCCCTGCCAGGCGTCGACCCACCCGCCGGTCCAGAAGTTGAACCCGACGAGCACCATGTTCGCCGGGCACGAGTCGGTGAGGTTGTCCCAGTTCATGCGGCCCTGGTACGTGGCCTCGAACGTCTGCCCAGCGGGGGTGGGCCACGCGCCCGTCGGGCAGCCCCGGTCCACCGTCGTCGCCGCGCTGCAGTCGTTGTCGATGCCGTCACAGCGCTCCGGCGCGTTCGGGAACGCGGTGTTCGCGCCATCGTTGCAGTCTCCCTGTTGGGCCGTCGTCCCGGCGGGCGCCGTCGCGCCACAGGCCAGGCGCACGCCGCTGGCGAGGCCAAAGCCATCGCCGTCGCCGTCGACGTACCAGGTGGTGACGCCAGGGTTGCCCGCCACCAGCTCGTTCGTCTGGCCGTTGCAGTTGTTGTCGATGCCGTCGGCACACACCTCGAGGGCCGAGGGGTTCACCTGCGCGTTGGCGTTGTTGCAGTCACCAGCCATCGATGCGTAGCCGGCGGGCATCACGCAGGCCGGCACGATGCTCAGGCGGCCATTGACGAAGCCGCCATCGCCTGCGCCGAACCCATCGCCGTCGGTGTCGAGGAACCAGCTCGGGCGGTTGATGGCGGTCGGGTCGGCGTCGTCCACCAGCGTGTTGCAGTTGTTGTCGGTGCCATCGCACACCTCGCCGGCGTCGGGCTTGATGGCCGCGAGCTGGTCGTTGCAGTCGAGGTTGTTGAAGACGTACCGGGGGCCCGTGGCCGGAGCGCGACAGGCGACCAGTGACGTCGCCAGGCCCATCGAAGTGCCGGCGTCGGTCGAGGTGCCGAAGCCGTCGAGGTCCTGGTCGAGGAACCAGCGACCCGCGTCGACGGCCGTCCCCTCGTCCACCTGGCCATTGCAGTCGTTGTCCAGGGCGTCACCGCAGGCCTCGGCCGTGGCCATCACGTTCGACACGCAGCGCAGCGGCAGGCTTCCCTGGCAGACGGTTCGGCCCGGCTGGCAGACCCCCAGCGCTCCGGGCACGACGCACGACGCGTTGGTGCCCGGCACGGCGTCGTCCACGCGGGCGTTGCAGTCGTTGTCGCGCCCATCACACGCCTCCGGGCTCGCCGGGCCCGCGTCGCTGGCGCCGAAGACGGTGGGCTGGCCGTCGTCGCAGTCGGCGGCGTTCTGCACGTAGCCGGTGGGTGGTGCGCCGGGCACGCAGGCGAACAGCTGGTTGAGCGGGTCACCGCGTCGGTCGCCGTCGACGTCGCGGAAGTACACGCGGGTCGGGTCGTTCACCGCCACCTCGCAGCCCGTCGAGAGCTGGTCGTCACAGTTGGCGAACAGGGGCAGCCCCGCGTCCGACTGGGCGCAGAACGGCTGACACCGCGGAGCGCTCCCGCCGTCGACGAGCACCTGCTGACACCGCGCCACGCCGTTGGGGAGCGCTCCCTGGCAGGGGTCTGCACAGGCTGTGCAGTGCTGGGCGCCGAAGGCGGTGGTGCCAATCTGCTCGACGTCGTCCGACAGCCCGTTGCAGTTGAAGTCGTGCGCGCCGCACCAGGCGGGGAACGGGTGGGTCGGCCTCGAGGGCTCGGTGTAGGCGCGAGGTTCGCGGTCGTCACAGTCGTGCGGCGTCACCGGAGCCGCCGACACCCCGCAACGGCCCGCCCCCCGGCCGTCGCGGTCGCGGTCGGAGCAGGCGCCGCAGGTGTCGAGGGGTGGGCGGCAGAACGAGCCACCCGCGAGCGCCGCGCAGCTGAAGCCCAGGGGGCAGTCCGTCGGCGCGCTGCACGAGGAGAGGCAGAGGCCTGGCCCACCGTCGACGGCGGCCGCGCGCAGCGTGTCGAAGCACAGCCCGCTGCAGTCCGACGGTCCGGTGCAGGCGGCGCAGAAGTCGTCGGGCACCAGCGGTGACAGCTCGAACGGGGGCCGACACAGCGCCGCGAACGGCACGCCCTGCGCCAACTCGGACGGGTCGAGCTGGCCGTCGAACGGGAAGGCCGGGCGCGGGTCGGGGTAGGGCGACGCACCGGTGGCCACCACCTGGCACACGTGGGGGCGCGGGTCGGGCGAGGTGCCCTGCAGCGTGAGGCCCTGGCAGGTGTCGGACGTGGTGGTGCAGGCGAGCGAACAGACGCCCTCACCAGCGCCGAGGCCCGGGAAGATGTCGGCGATGGCGAGGCTCCGCCGGCCGGTGCGGTCGGGCCGGTTGAGCGGCACCTCGAAGAGGCAGACCCCCAGGCCCACCGGACAGTCGCCGTCCGACGTGCAGCGCCGGTAGTCTGGCAGAGAGCGCAACGTTCGCCCGGCGTCGGGACTCGAGCCCGCGTCGCGAGGACCCTGGCCGCCCGCCTGACCGCCGGCCTCGGCGCCACCGCCACCCCCGCCACCACCAGCCGTGCCCCCGCCGGTCATCGACCCCGAGGCACCCCCGTCGCAGTCTTCACATGCGCCCGCATCGGGAACGGGGTCGTTGTTGCAGGCGCTCGCCACGAGGCAGGCGAGGCAGACGAGACGAACGAGGCGAAAGGACATGGCGAGGGGCGGTGCGAGCTGAACCGAACGACACGCTCGCCCACCGCCCCACGACGCGAATCTGAGGAACGTCATATTGACAGGCAGGCCCTCGCACGAAGGCCGTGGCGTCGGGCCGCGTTTGCAGGCACCGTGTGGCAATGCAGTGGCAGTGGAACCCCTTCGGCGTGGCCGCGCTCGTGGGCTTCTCCGTGGTGCTGGCGATGATGGCCGTCGTGTTGTGGCGGCGGGAACGGCCCCAGGCGTCGGGCGAGTTCCTCTGGGTGGGCGCCTGCATCGCGGTGACGTCGCTGGGTATGACGGTCGACCTCTTCGGCGCCGACGCCTTCACCAAGCGGGTCGGCCTGTCGCTCAACTACCTGGGCTTCATCTTCCTGCCGCAGATGGTGCTGCGCTTCTCGCTCGTGCTCACCGGGCGGGAGCGCCTGCTGACGACGTGGCGGTGGTGGGCGCTGCTCGCGCCGTCGGCGCTGGCGCTCTGTCTCTACGTCACGAACCCCTGGCACCACCTCATGGAGCGCTCGTCGGAGCTCGTCGCCCGGCCGGGCTTCGTCATGCGCCACGCCGTCGCGGGGCCGGGCTTCTGGGCCTGGGCGCTCTACGCCTATGTCCTGTTGGCGCTCTCGTCGCTCGTCTACCTGCGTGAGGCGATGCTCGGCTCGTTCCTCGGCCGGCGCCTGACGTGGGTCTTCTTCCTCGGCACGCTCCCGCCATGGGCGGCGAACACCCTCTTCCTTGCGGGCGCCAGCCCCGACCCCGACCTCGACCTCACCCTCTTCGGCCACGTCGCGACGATGGTGACGTGGACGGTGGCGGTGACGCGCGGGCGGTTCCTCGACCTGTCACCGGTGGCTCGCGAGGTCGTCTTCGAGACGCTGCCCGACCCGGTCGTCGTCATCGACGCCCGCGGCCGGGTCGTCGACGTGAACCCGGCGATGGCGAGGCTCCTCTCGCGTCGCGTCGAGGTGCTCGTCGGTGGGCCGCTGGCCGAGACCTCCATCGCCGCCGCTGCCGAAAGTCACGAGGTGCGGCTCGGCGACCGCGTGTTCTCGGTGGCCCGCTCGAACCTCCAGACGCGCGGGGCGCGAGGTGAGGTGCTCCTGTTGCGCGACGTCACGACGCAGGCTCGCGCCGAAGAGGCGGAGCGTTCGGCGGCCGCCGAGGCCCGCGCGCTGGCCAGGGCGCGCGCCGACTTCCTCGCGCGCGTGAGCCACGAGGTGCGAACGCCGCTCCACGGCGTGATGGGGGCGCTCGAGCTGGGCCTCGACGAAGCGCTGTCACCGAGAGCCCGTCAACTGCTCGAGTCGGCCCTGCGCAGCGCCGACGGCATGCTCGAGGTCGTCAACGAGGTGCTCGACCACGCGCGGCTCGAGTCGGGAGTCGTGGGGCTCGACGCCGACGACTTCGAGCCGGGCGCCATCGCTCGAGACGTCGTGGCCCTCTTCGAGGCGCGAGCGTCGCAGAAGGGCCTGTCGTTGACGGTCGAGGCGCCTGAAGCGGGCCACGTGCGCGGCGACGCGGGGAAGCTGCGGCAGGTGGCCCTCAACCTCGTGGGCAACGCCGTGAAGTTCACCGCGGCGGGGGGCGTGGTGGTGCGCGTCGACGTGCGCGGGCAGCGGCTGCGGCTCGAGGTCGAAGACAGCGGGCCCGGCATTCCCGCGTCGGCGCGCGCTCGGCTCTTCCAGCCCTTCGAGCAGCTGGGCTCTCGCGCCGGCGGAACGGGCCTGGGGTTGTCCATCGTGCGGCGGTTGGTCGAGGCGATGGGCGGCTCGGTGGTCGTCGACGATGCTCCCACCGGCGGCGCACGCTTCGTGGTCGACGTGCCCGTGGCCCCCACGCTCGGGCCGGCGCCGCGTGCCGTGATGGACGAGACGGCGCGCTTCGAGGGCGTGGTGCTCGTCGTCGACGACCACCCACTGGGCCGGCAGCTCTCGGCGCGGTTGTTGGCGCGCGAGGGCTGTACGGTGCGCACCGCCGCCAGCGGGCTCGAGGCCATCGACGAGGTGCGACGCGCTCCGCCTGACCTGGTGCTCCTGGACGTCCGGCTGCCGGACCTCGATGGGCCGCAGACGCTCGCGCGGCTCAGGAGCGAGGGGTTCTCGAACGCCGTGGTGTGGCTGACGGCAGACGTCGCGCGCCCTTCGGAGCTCGAGGCCGCGCCGGCGCAGGGGCTGTTGCCCAAACCCTTTCGCCGGCCCGAGCTGCGCGCGGTCCTCTCAGCCCACCTGCGCGTCGCGGCGACCCCCGCGAGCGCGTCGACGGTGCCCGAGCCCGACGATGCCGACGTCTTGAAGCTCTTCGAGCAGACGAGCCTCGACGAGATCGAGCGCTTCAGCGTGGCGGAGCTGACGGATGGGCGAGGTGCGTTGCACGACCTGCATGGCAGCGCGGCGCTCGTCGGAGCGACGGCCCTGGTCGCTGCCTGTCGTGAGGTGGCCGACTCGGGCCCGTCGGGTGCTGCCCGCGACCGGCTGCTGGCTGCGCGCGCGGCCGACCTCGAGCGCCTGGCTCGGCGAAGGCCCGCAGACGAGGGCCGCCCATGACGTTCGACCTCGTGCTCGTCGACGACCACCAGGTGACGCGGCTGGGCCTCAAGACGTTGCTCGAGCGCGGCGGGCACCGCGTGGTGGGCGAAGGGGGCAGCGTGCGCGAAGCCCTCGCGGTGTGCAGGTCTTGCCGCTTCGACGTCCTGGTCCTCGACCTGCGCCTGGGCGAAGCGTCGGGGCTCGACGTGGTCGAGGGCCTGGCCGCGCGGGCGCGCGTGCTGGTGCTGACGGGGCTTGGCGGGCTCGAGGGCGCGGCGCGACGCGCGCGTTCGTTGGGCGTGCTCGGCTTCCTCAAGAAGGACGCGCCCCCCGAGCGCCTGTTGTCGGCCGTGGCGCAGGTGGCCAGAGGGGTCGAGGTGGTCGACGAGGCGGTGCGCGAGGCGTGGGCCGCGAGCGACCCTGATGCCTTGACGCCGCGCGAGCTCGAGGTGCTGCAGGTCGTCGCGCGAGGCGCGAGCAACCTCGAGGTCGCCCAGCGCCTCGGCCTCAAAGAGGGCACCGTGCGCATCCACCTGAGCAACGTCTTCTCGAAGCTCGGCGTGCGCGACCGCACCGAAGCGGTGACGGCGGCGCTCAAGCGGGGGCTCGTCGACCTGTAGCGTGCCGAACAGGTCACCCCCCCGTCGTCAGAGCAATGCGCTGCGCCGCATTTCCGTCGTTGCTCCTCGGTTGGGTGTTCGCTCAGGCACCCTGTTCGGCGCTCTCGCCGCGCCGAAGTGACGACGTCGAGAACCTGCTGCTCTGCGTCGAGCCCGTGCGGAGCGCCATTCGCACCGACGCGCGGCCCGTCACGCGCACGCCCCTCGGCCTCACCAGTGATGGGTGGAAGCCCTGGCTTCGAGCTGGCCACGTATCAGGCGCCCTTCGATGGCAACCCCGAAGGGTCCACCGATTGGCTCGTCAGCGTGCGCACGCTGGGTCAGGCGGGGCCGAGTTCGAGACCGTCGATTCCGGAGTAGTCGCGGGTGTTGGCCGTCAACAACCTCGCTCGGCGGTCGATCGCCACTGCGGCGATGGCCACGTCGAATGCTCGTCGTCGAGGGCTGCCCATGGCTCGGAAGAGCTCCGCGGCCGTCTCCGCCGCTGACTCGTCGAAGGGAACCACGCCGTCGGCCTCCAGGTAGCTCCGCGCGACGGCGAGCTGCTCTGGCTTGCGAGGGCCGCGACAGAACTCGTACCAGGCGAGAGCGCTGATCTCGATTTCACACGCAGAATCCGAGACCGTGCGCAGCGTGTCTCGTTCGTCTCCCGGTCCGCTGAGCGCCTTGACCAGGAAATCCGTGTCGAGGTGGTAGCGCGTCACCACGCGTCACGTTCCTGCGACAGTCGCTCGAGCTCTGCAGCGGTGTCCTGCCCATCGAAGAGTTGGATGAGGTGCTCCAGAGCTGTCAGCCGCTGCTTGCGCTTGCGCTCCCGGACGTGGCCAAGGTCCTCCCCAGCGACCCGAAGCAGCGCCCGACGTATTGCCTCGGAGGGTGTCACCCCCCAGCGCGCTGCCAAACGCTTCGCCGCGAGGCGCTCTTTGGGCCCGAGGACGATGGTGGTGCGGTCACTCATGGGCGGTGCATATCATATGCGTCGATGGACCAGGGAGGCGGCAGGGCTCCGCCCACGCCCGGCTGATCAGCTCCCCGGGGCTTGAACCTGCTCGCGAAGAAGGCCCGCCTCGATGGTCGCCAGCTGGGTGAAGGTGCCCGACGGGGCGGTGCCGCTGCTCCACGGGCGAGGTGGTGGAGTTCCCCGCGCCCGACGACATGGAGGTGACCGCCATTCTCGGCCGCGTCTTGCGCCAGGCCCTCCCGCCTGCCACCGCGCAGCCCGCCTTGCCCCTCGCTGGCTGACGTCTCCACGCCACTGCGCGGCCCACCCGCTCGGCAGTCGTCCGTCTCCTGGGCTTCCCCCGCCTTCCGGGAACCCGCCGGGAGGGCCTCCTCCACTCACCGCGGCGCCGGGAAGCTCCCCAGCGCCTCTTGCCCTGCGGCCGGCTTCCACGCTTTCTTCACCTTCTCCTTCTGAAGAATCAGCTGACGCTCTCGCTGGACTGAGCCTCGGCTTCACCTCGATCTTCGACTCGCTGCTCAGTGAGGTGGTGAGCGCGTTTCCGCGTGACGTCCGAATCGTGTGGAAGGAGAGCCGCTTCGGCGTGACCGCGAATCAACGCCCGCTCGCACTGGCCGCGCGTGCGGCGCATGAGCAGGGACGGGTTCGAACGATGGCGGCGACGCACGAGGGCTGCACGCGACGTTCGCAACTGGCATCGTGGCGACATGCTGCGTTTACTGCTCGGGCTCGTGCTCCTCTTCGCCGGCTGTCAGTGTGGCGGCTCGTGGACCCATGGACGCACCTTCGTTCGGGAGGCGCGCTTTGCAGACGGTGGGGGCGAGACGCTGGCGACGACCGAGCTCTTCGAGGGACCCATCACGTGCGTGGCTGCTCCGGCCGATGGCGGCATCGCGAAGGTGTTGATCACGGCGCGGCAGGGCAGCCGTCCGATGATTGACTTCACAGGGTCCTTTCCAGCTCAGCCGAGCGCCCTCTGCGAGTACCGCGCGGGCACGCTGACGGCCTGCGATGCGGGTCCGTCGCTCTCGCTCACCGTGCGAACGCTGCCTGGCGACGCGGGCCTCGAGGCCTCGTGGGCGCTCGAGCGTGGAGAAGCGGGGACTGCCAGGCTGCTCGTCTGCCCCTGAACGGACCTGTGGCTGATTAGCGACAACCGATGCGGAGCGGTTGCAGCTCGGCGTTGGTCTGCCGGTCGCGCACCGGGTGGGCACGGCGGCGAGCGAAGAGACGCTGCACGAGCTGGCCTTCCCCGTGGAGCAGGCGCTGACGCCCGGTGCGCTGCTCGAGCACGCGCCATCTTCCGTGAAGGGCGTGCCCTTTCAAGACTCACCGCCGTCCGGCGTCACGTTCGCCCCGGTGCCGTCGTGGGTGCAGAGCCTCACGCCCGCGAAGCGCCGCGCCGACTTACCTGGGCTTCTGCTTGCTCGCCGTCGCGCCCAACGCACGCTGTGAACGTTCGACGGCCTCGACCAGAGTCGCCTCGTCGGGCAGCGCCGTCCGGTACTCCGCGGCCATCACCTTGTTGGGCAAGCCCTCGAGCGCGTACCTCGCCACCGCGTGGTCCTTCTCCGCGCAGAGCGCCGCCAGCGGGCGCGCGCGACGGATGACCGGCTCGTGCACAACGCCCACCGCATCAAGCTGGGCGAGTCGGAATCGATCCGAAGACCACGGCGAATTTGACCGGCAAGCCGAAGCAGACGAAGTAGCGGCTGGTGCCCGAGGCGACGGTGCCGGCGGGGACGGCGGACCGCAAGGTGGCCCAGGCGGTGGTGAACAAGAACGCCACCACCACCCGCAAGGCCCTCGACGAAGAAGGCGAGTACAAGCGCCGGTGAGGGGCTGATCAGCACCCTTGGCGGGGGTCGCTGCGAGGCGACCTTGCGCCGGCTCGTGAGCGACGGTGGCGTTCTTGTGACGTCGAGCCGTTGCGGAGTTCTTCAGCGCTTGATTCATGAAGGAGCTCCGCGACGGACGTGACGTGGCGAGCGCTGCGGGCCTTCGCGCGTGGCGCGGGCGGCCCGAAGCCCGCACAGATTCGAAAGGAATCACGACTCCCCGGGACTACGGTCCCTCATCTCCGCACGCGAGGGCGCGGTGCGGCTCGAGCGATGAGGTGACTCCGATGAGACGAGTGGTCGTGCTGGTGATGCTCGGCGGCGCTGCGGTGCTGAGCTCGTGTTCCCCGGTCGCGCGACGGTGCGTCGACTCGTGCCTGGGGTGCTGTGACCTCTCAGGTGATTGCAAGAGCGGCAACAGCGTCGATTTCTGCGGCTCGTCAGGTGCCTCGTGTCGAGCCTGCGCCCAGAACCAGGTCTGCCAGCTCGGCGCCTGCCAGCTCGTCGTCGGGGGAACGACGGGGGGCGGTAACGCAGGGGGCGGCGGTCCTGTGGGCGGTGGCGAGACTGGCGGCGGCTCGGCGGGCGGAGCGACTGGCGGCGGCTCGGCGGGCGGCTCGGC
>VYLD01000545.1_pt1 | contig 9889 bp, 8 predicted proteins | sample 5114401 | NCBI WGS metagenome assembly VYLD01 (sample SAMN12291783, study PRJNA351875) | freshwater metagenome | isolation source: freshwater lake | place: USA: Michigan, Gull Lake | collected 2013-08-08 | reverse complement strand
CCGCAAACGGACCGGTGCCCACGGCGTCGCCCGCCCTTCGCGGGCTGCTGCGCCGGGACGGTCTGCCGGAAGGCCTGCCCGGGGTGGGGCTGCCCGGGGAGGGTCGGCTGCGCGGGTTCGGCGACGGCTCCGCCGGGCCGCCCCGCACCCTCGCGGTGCGCCGTGGACGCCCTATGCCCGCGACCTTCGGACCGGCGGCCCCGGTGCCGGTCGCAGCACCGTTGCCGCTGGACTGGCGGGTGGCGCTCGCGAACGCGGCGGGATCGTTCGTCGATGCGATCACCCGCAGCGACGATCCCCTCGACCGGGAGGCCGCCGCCGGGCTCCGGATCCGGTCCGCGGCGGACAAGAACAACCCCTCTTGAAACGATGTCATTAGGTGGCCGGGGCCTTGGCGTGGGAAGTCTCCACCCTTCGGCGCACGCCGAAAGTTGCATTGGACCCAAGTCTGCGTATAGTCGATGCCTCGGATTCCGGCGATAGCCATCCGATCGTAAAGGCAAGAAGGGACCCGCTTCGATGCGGGTCGCGAACGCAAGGGAGTGCTCACGAAATGGAACGTCGCAAGTTCATCCAGGGCGGTGCTGTCGCCGGCGTCGCGGTCGCTGCCGCGTCGAGCTTCCCCACCCCGGCCATCAGCCAGGGCCTGCAGGAGTGGCGGATGGTCACCTCCTGGCCCAAGGGCCTGCCGGGCGTCGGCACGGGCGCCCAGCGCGTCGCCGACGCGATCACCACCATGTCGGGCGGCCGCATCACGGTGCGCCTGTTCGCGGCGGGCGAGCTGGTCCCGGCCTTCGGTGGCTTCGACGCCGTCTCGCAGGGAACGGCCGACCTCTGCCACGACGCCTCCTATTACCACCTCGGCAAGTCCGAGGGCTTCGCGTTCTACACCGCCTTCCCCTGGGGCTTCACTGCGCAGGAGATCTCGGCCTGGGTGAACTACGGCGGCGGTCAGGCGCTGTGGGACGAGCTCGCGGCGCCCTTCAACATCAAGGCGTTCCTCGGCGGCAACACCGGCACGCAGACGTTCGGCTGGTTCAAGAAGGAGCTGCGCTCGGTCGAGGACCTGAAGGGGCTGAAGTTCCGCACGCCCGGCAACCAGGCGAAGATCCTGGCGAAGCTGGGCGTCACGGTGGTCAACCTGCCGGGCGGCGAGATCTTCGCGGCGCTCCAGTCGGGGGCGATCGACGGCGCCGAGTGGATCGGGCCGACCAACGACCTCTCGTTCGGTTTCTATCAGGTGGCGCCGTACTACTACGTGCCCGGCTATCACGAGCCCGGCTCTGCGCTCCAGGTCATGGTCAACAAGCCGAAGTACGACGCCCTGCCGGCCGACCTCAAGGCGATCGTCAAGGCCGCCTGCCAGGCCGGCCATGACGACTGCCTCGCCGAGTACACGGCGCTCAACGGTCCGGCGCTGGAGACGCTGGTGCAGCGGCACAACGTGCAGCTCCGCTCGCTGCCGCGCGACATCCTGATCGCGTGCGGCAACGCGGCCAACGAGGTGCTGGCCGACCTGCGCGAGGGTAGCGACCCGATGGTCCGCCGGATCATCGCGAGCTATCTCGAGTTCCGTGGAAAGGTCATGCAGGGCACCCGCATCAACGAGCAGGCGTACCTCAACGCCCGCCAGCTGCCGTTCCCGCACAACGGCCGCCGCGGCTGACCGCTCGACCGGCGTCCGGAAACGGAAAGGCCCGCACCCCCGAGGGTGCGGGCCTTCTTCGTTGGTGCCGGGCGGGTGCCGTCGAATGCCGGCCCGGTCGCCGAGACGTCGTCAGTTGTTGGTCCGCGGCTTGAACAAGTCGTTCAGGCCACCCTCCTCCTCCTCGCCGCCCATGTCGGTGAGCCCCTTCAGCGCATCGTTGATGTTCTGCCGCTCGCCCCCGGTGTTCAGCGCCTCGACCGAGAACAGCTGGTCGGGGATCCAGGTCGCCATCTCCGGGATCGCCCAGACGAGGGCGATTCCCACCACCTGGAGGCCGACGAAGGGGATGATGCCCCGATAGATGTCGGCCGTGCTGACCAGCTTGCTCGCCACCCCCCGCAGGTAGAAGAGCGCGAAGCCGAAAGGCGGCGTGAGAAAGCTCGTCTGGAGGTTCACGCCCATGATCACGCCGAGCCAGATCGGATCGACGCCGAGCTTGAGCAGAACAGGCGCCGTGATCGGCACCATGATGAAGATGATCTCGAACGTGTCGAGGAAGAAGCCGAGGATGAACATGACGAACATGACGAGGAAAATCGCCCCGACCTGTCCGCCCGGCATGCTCTTCAGGATGTCCTCGACCAGATGCTCGCCGCCGAGGCCACGGAACACGAGCGAGAACACCGACGCGCCCATCAGGATGACGAATACCATGGAGCTGATGCGCAGCGTGCTGTCCATCACCTCCTTCAGCATCCGGATACTCAGCTGGCGGTTCATCGCCGCGAGGATCATCGCGCCCACGGCGCCGACGGCCGCGGACTCGGTCGGCGTCGCGATGCCGGTGAGGATCGAGCCGAGCACCGCCAGAATCAGCATCAGGGGCGGCAGAAGCGCGCCGAGGATGCGGCCCGGCAGGCCGCGCTTCTCTGCGTCGCTCATCAGCAGCGGCGGGCAGCTCTTCGGATCGACGATCGACTTGAACACGACCCAGCTGATGTAGAGCAGCGAGAGCGTCAGGCCGGGGATCATCGCGCCAGCGAACAGCTCGCCGACCGACACCGGGTCGGGCGCGAAGTTGCCGAGCGACAGCTGCGCCGACGAGTTCGCGGCCTGCAGCATGTCGCCCATGAAGATCAGCACCGTCGACGGCGGGATGATCTGGCCCAGCGTGCCGGAGGCGCAGATGACGCCCGTGGCGAGCTTGGGATCGTAGCCGGCGCGCATCATCGCCGGCAGGCTGAGAAGGCCCATCGTGACGACGGTGGCGCCCACGATGCCGGTGGAAGCCGCCAGCAGCGTGCCCACCAGCACGACCGAGATGCCGAGACCGCCGCGGAGCGAGCCGAAGAGCTGGCCCATCGTCTCCAGCAGCGCCTCGGCGATCTTCGACCGTTCGAGGACGACGCCCATGAAGACGAACAGGGGTACCGCCACCAGCACCTCGTTCACCATCGTGCCGAAGTAGCGGTTGGCGAGCGCGGAGAGGTAGTTGAAGTCGAACACGCCGAAGGCGTTGCCGATGACGGCGAAGATCAGCCCGACGCCGGCCAGCGTGAAGGCCACCGGATAGCCGAGCATGATTGCGAAGATGGTGGAGAGGAACATCGCGACCGCGATGATCTCCCCTATGAGAACGGGATCCATGTCGTTCGTCTCCCGTCGGTCAGTGCGAGGATTCGGCGAGCCACTGCTCGCGCCCACCCAGCACCAGCAGGCTCCGCGCGATCATGGCGATCCCTTGCAGCGCGACGACGCCGCAGAAGATCCAGATGCAGGTCTTGAGCAGGTAGAGGCCCTGGAGCCCGTTCGCCTGGAACGAGGGCTCGCGGATGGCCCACGAGCCGAGGACGAAGTCGCGGCTCAGGTAGGCGACGACGAACAGCCAGGGGAACAGGAAGACCACCGTCCCGAAGATATCGACCATCGCCTTCCGGCGCGGGCTGAACTTTCCGTAGAAGACGTCCACCCGGACGTGGCCGCCATGGCGCATCGTGTAGCCGGCGCCGACGAGGAAGACCACCGCGTGTTGCCACACGTAGATCTCGCCCATCCAGGTGTAGCCGATGCTGAACACGTAACGCAGGGTCACGACGGCGAAACAGACGAGCACCGTCCCCAGCGTCATCCACATGACGGTCCGACCGATGGCATCGTTGAAGCCATCGATCGCGCGGACCAGGGTTTCCAGGCCGTTCACGAGAAGCACTCCCGAAAAAAAGGCGCCGGGGCCTCGTGGCCCCGTTCGCCCGTTCGTATCGCGGACCGACCGGCGTTGGTCGCCGGTTCAGGCCTTCCGATCGATCGCCCGCCACGCCAGCGGCAGGGTCGCCGCGGCCAGCGCGGTCTTGAGCACGTCGCCGGTCAGGAAGGGCAGCAGCCCGACCGCCACCGCCCGCTCGAACCCGATCGCGGTCGACAGCCACGCGACGCCGAGCGTCAGGATGATCGCGGATCCGGCGGCCATCACGACGACCATGCGCGCGACCGACCGGCCCCCGCCCGTCTGCACCAGCCAGCCGACGGCGGCGGCCGCGGCGACGAAGCCGACGAGATAGCCGGCCGTCGGCCCCATGAGATAGGCGGGGCCGGTCGCCGCACCGGCGAAGACCGGAAGGCCGGCGAAGCCCTGCGCGAGGTAGAGCGCGACCGTCGCCGCACCGAGGCGCGCGCCGTAGGCCGCGCCGATCACCAGCACGACGTAGGTCTGCATCGTCATCGGCACCGGCCAGAACGGCACCTGCACCTTGGCCGAGGCCCAGAGGAGGAGGCTGCCGAACACCGCGAGGGTCGCCGCCCGCAGCACCGCCCCGCGTCCGGTCGCCGGCCACAGGGCCGCCGCGAGGGGGGCGCGCATCACGTCCGAACCAGCCATCCGATCGACCCCGTCAGAGAAACGTCACATGAGTTGCGCTTATAGCGTCCCCGCGGGGTCAGGTGAAGCGGTTCTGCCGCGGAAAGCCGTTGGGCGGCAGCTTGCCCTGGGAGGCCCTTGCGCCGAGCCACGGCGTCATGTCCTCGGTCCGAACCCGCTCCCCGCTCTTCCACGAGAGCCCCTCGGCGAGCACGAAGGTGGTGATGTCGGCCACCCGCCCGTCCGCGTGCTTCTGGAGGATCACGCCGCGCCCGCGCGCCATCTCTGGCAGTTCCTCGAGCCGGAAGGCCAGGAGCTTGCGGTTGTTCCCGATGACCGCGACCGCGTCGCCGCGCACCGGCACGCAGAACCGGCCCTCCTCGGGCGCCGTCACGTTCAGGATCTGCTTGCCCGACCGGGTCTGGGCCAGCACCTCGTCCTCGCCGACGCGGAAGCCGCGGCTTTCGCTCGACGCGACGATCAGCTGCCCGCCCGGCCGGTGCTTCAGCATCGTGACCACCTCGGCGGCCTCGAGGTCGACCATCAGGCGCACCGGCTCGCCGAACCCGCGGCCCTTGGGCAGCCTGTCCACGGCGAGCGTGAAGAAGCGGCCGTTGGTGGCGAAGAGGAGGAGCTTGTCCGTCGTCTCGGCGTGCAGCACGAAGCGTTCCGCGTCGCCTTCCTTGTACTTGACCTCGCCCGTCCCGGCGACGTGCCCGCGGACGGTGCGGATCCAGCCCTTTTCTGACAGGAAGACGGTGACGGGCTCGCGCTCCACGAACGCGTCCGGCGGGATCTCCACCGCCGGCGGGGCGTCCGCCACGTCGGTGCGGCGGCGGCCGAGCTTGGTGGCCTTGCCGAACTTCTTCTTGATCTCGGAGAACTCGCGCCCGACCGCCTCGCGCTGCTTCTCGGGGTCGGCGAGCAGCGCCGAGAGGGTCCCCCGCTCGGCCGAGAGCGCATCGTTCTCCTTGCGGATCTCGAACTCCTCGAGCCGCCGCAGCGCCCGCAGGCGCATGTTGAGGATCGCCTCGGCCTGCGCGTCGGTCAGGTCGAACCGCGCCATCAGCGCGGGCTTCGCCTCGTCCTCCTCGCGGATGATGCGGATCACCTCGTCGAGGTTGAGATAGGCGACGAGATAGCCGGCCAGCACCTCCAGCCGCTGGTCGATCTTCGCCAGCCGGTGGCGCGTGCGCCGGTCTAGCACCTCCAGCCGGTGGTCGATGAAGGCCTGCAGCACCTCCCGCAACGACATGACGCGCGGTACCGTCTGGGCGTCCAGCACGTTCATGTTGAGCGGCACCCGGACCTCCAGGTCCGACTGCCGGAACAGCTGCTCCATCATCATGTCAGGATCGACGTTCCGGCTCTTCGGCACGAGGACGACGCGCACGTCCTCCGCCGACTCGTCCCGAACGTCCTCCAGCAGGGTCAGCTTCTTGGTCGCCAGAAGCTCGGCGATGCGCTCGATCAGGCGCGACTTCTGCACCTGGTAGGGGATCTCGGTGACGATGGCCTGCCACGTCCCCTGCCCCAGCTTCTCCACCGTCCAGCGGGCGCGCAGGCGGAACGCGCCGCGGCCGGTGCGGTAGGCCTCCAGCACGCTCTCCCGCGGCTCGACCAGGATGCCGCCGGTGGGGAAGTCGGGTCCCGGCATGCGCTCGACCAGCTGTTCGACCGGCGCGTCCGGCCGCTTCAGGAGGAGGGTCAGCGCGTCACAGATCTCGCCCGCGTTGTGGGGCGGGATCGAGGTGGCCATGCCGACGGCGATGCCGGCCGAGCCGTTGGCGAGCAGGTTGGGGAATGCGGCGGGAAGGACGACCGGTTCCTGCCCCTCGCCGTCGTAGGTGGCGCGGAAGTCGGCCGCGTCCTCGTCCAGCCCGTCGAGCAGCGCCTTGGCCACCTCGGTGAGGCGGGCCTCCGTGTAGCGCATGGCCGCGGCATTGTCGCCGTCGATGTTCCCGAAGTTCCCCTGCCCGTCGACCAGCGGATAGCGCTGGGCGAAGTCCTGGGCGAGACGCACCAGCGCCTCGTAGACGGCCACGTCGCCGTGCGGATGGAACTTGCCGATCACGTCGCCGACCACGCGGGCCGACTTCTTCGGCATCTGCGTCGGCTCGAGGCGAAGCTCGCTCATCGCGAACAGCAGGCGGCGGTGCACGGGCTTCAGCCCGTCGCGCACGTCCGGAAGCGACCGCGACACGATGGTCGACAGCGCATAGGCCAGGTACCGCTCGCCGAGGGCTTCGGAGAGCGGCTTTTCGAGGTCTCGGGTGTCGCTCATGATGGCGAGAGTCTATCGGAGCCGGGGCCGGAATGGAATCGTTCGGCGAACCTGACCCGGGCGGGCGGCAGCGCGGCACCGGCCTGCCGTTCGAGGAACCGGCCCGTCAGCCGGAGCCCGTCGCGGATCGCGGCCGGGTCGTCGGGACCCTCGCCGCGCAGGAAGCCCGGCAGCGGCAGGAGCCGGTCCTCGTAGCCCGCGGCCCCCGTCCGGGACACGGCGCGCCCCGTGCGCGGGCTCACGAAGGCGAGGTCGTCGACGGCCCCGGTGGCGGCGCAGACGGAGAGGTCGAGGCCGAAGCCCAGTTCGGCGAGGAGGCCAAGTTCCCACCGCACGTAGGCCGCCGCCCAGGCCGGTCCGTCGAGCGACTCGAACAGTGCCGCCGTGCCCGCGTGGACCGCCGGTAGCGGCAGGCGCTCGGGCAGCACCGCCTCCAGCACCGCGCAGGCGGACACCAGCGCCGCGAGGCGCGACCGGTCGTCGAGCAGGAGGGCGCCCGTCTGGCGTTCGGGTTCCAGCGTCCAGGTGCCCAGATGGTCCGGGAGCCGGGCCCGCCATTTCGCCCGCACCGCCGTTCCCGGCTCGAGCGACGCGCGCCGTCGCGCCGACGCCCCGCCGGGGACGAGGCCGAGGTGCCGGCCGTGGTCGCGGGTCAGGAGCGTCACGATCGCCGCCGTCTCGCCGTGCGGGCGGGCGGCGAGGACCAGCGCATCGTCCGACCACTCCATCCGCACCTCCCCCCGCGGCGGGGATCAGCCGCGCCGCACCGACGCCAGACCGAACAGCACGAAGCCGAGGAACAGCGCCGCCAGGATCGCCGGGAACCCGTGCGGCATCCAGACGTCGAGCGCCGCCCCGCCGACCGCGGGGCCGGCGATGCCGCCGATCATGTAGGCGGCGACGAAGATCACGTTCCCGGCCGCCAGCTGTTCGGGCGGGAACCGCTGGCCCAGCACCGTGAGCCCGAGGGTGTAGAACCCCATGACCCCGCAGCCGGCGAGGAACAGCAGCGGCCACATCACGAACGGCCGGTCGAGCACGAAGGGCATCAGGGCGGGACCGGCGAAGGCGATCACGCCGCAGCCGAGCAGCAACCGCTCGCGGTCGAACCGGTCGGCGAGCCAGCCGATCGGAAACTGCATCAGGAGCCCGCCGATCGAGAACACCGACAGCATCGCGACCGCCCCGCCGGACCCCAGCCCCACGTTCACCGCCCAGAGCGGGAACAGCGAGAAGGATCCAACCTCGGCGAACCCGCCGACGAAGGAGGCGAGCAGCGCGATCGGCGCGAGACGCCAGAGCTGGCCCACATGGGCCGCGCCGACCGTCTCCTGACTGTCGAGCGAGGGGGCGAGACGACGGGCGAGCAGAAGGGGAACGGCGCCGGCGGCCAGGATGACGGCCGAGAGAAGGAAGGGGACCGCACCCTCCGTCCCGGTCAGCCGCAGCAGCTGGGGACCGAGCGCGATGCCGCCGCTCCACAGCATCGCATAGACCGCGACCATGCGGCCGCGGGTCCGCTCGGTCGCGATGCGGTTGATCCAGGTCTCGCTGACGATCCAGGCGAGCGCGATGCCGAGACCCTGGCCGAAGCGGAGGACGAACCAGAGGACGATGTGGTCGAGCGCCGGGAACAGGGCGAGGAAGGCCGCCGATGCGAGGATGCCGCCCACCATCGCCCGGATCGCCCCGAACCGGGCAGCGACCGCGGGGATGTGCCGGCCGAGCAGCACGATCGCGATCGCCGGCATCGCGGCGTTGGCGCCGTTGACCGTGGCGCTCCATCCCCGCGCCTCGAGCGCGAGCGCGATCAACGGGGTGGACAGCCCGATCGAGAATCCGGCCGCCAGGGCCGCGAGGACGACGGCGACGAGGCTCCGCCAGGGATCGGGATGGGCCGCGACGGCCGCCTCGGGTACAGGCCTCTCCAGCGCCGTCACGCGGGGATCCTCACGCGTCGAACTCCAGTCCCCAGGGACGATAGTGGTCGGGATCGTCCTGCCAGCCCTCGCGCACCTTCACGAACAGATGGAGGTGGACCCGCCGCTCCATCATACGCTCCATCTCCTCGCGCGCCTTCTGGCCGATGGACTTGATGCGCGCGCCGCCCTTGCCGAGAACGATCGCCTTCTGGCTGTCGCGCTCGATGGTGATGGCCTGCGCGATGCGGACCGACCCGTCGCGGAATTCCTCCCACGTCTCCGTCTCCACCGTGGTCGCGTAGGGAAGCTCGTCGTGGAGCTGGTTGAACACCTGCTCGCGGGTGATCTCGGCCGCGATCAGGCGCATCGGCATGTCGGAGAGCTGGTCCTCCTCGAAGTGCCAGGGTCCCTCGGGGATGCGCTCGGCGAGCGACGCCCGCAGATCGTCGAGGCCGCTTCCCTTGACGGCGGAGATCATGAAGGTCGCCTCGAAGGCGAAGCGCTCGTTGAGCGCCTGCGCCAGGCCGAGCAGGCGGTCGCGACGGATCAGGTCGATCTTGGTCAGCGCGAGCATGGCCCCGCGCCCCGCCGCGGCGAGACGTTCGAGCACGCCCGTCGTGTCCCGGTCGATCCGCTCGCGCGTCGCGTCGAACAGGACGACGACGAGGTCGGCGTCGAGCGCCCCTTCCCAGGCGGCGGACACCATCGCCCGGTCGAGACGCTTGCGCGGCGCGAAGATGCCCGGCGTGTCGATGAAGACGATCTGCGCCGGCCCCTCGGTGACGATGCCGAGCACCCGCGAGCGCGTGGTCTGGACCTTGGGGCTGACGATCGAGATCTTGGCGCCGACCAGCGCGTTCATCAGCGTCGATTTTCCGGCGTTCGGCGCGCCGACGAGGGCGACGAAGCCGCACTTCGTGGCGGGCGGCGGGGCCTCGTCGCTCATCGTCTTCCCTCCGGCAGACGGTCGAGCAGCGCCTGCGCCGCCGCCTTCTCCGCCTCCTGCTTGGACCGTCCCGTGGCGACCGCCGGCTCGATCCCGCCGACCGTCACCCGGACCGTGAACACGGGCGCGTGGTCGGGACCCTGCCGGTCCACCGTCTCGTAGACGGGGGCCGGGCGCCGCCGACCCTGCGCCCATTCCTGAAGGCGCGTCTTCGCGTCCTGCGGCGGCGGCGTCG
>VYLD01000544.1_pt1 | contig 9899 bp, 6 predicted proteins | sample 5114401 | NCBI WGS metagenome assembly VYLD01 (sample SAMN12291783, study PRJNA351875) | freshwater metagenome | isolation source: freshwater lake | place: USA: Michigan, Gull Lake | collected 2013-08-08 | reverse complement strand
CTCACCGTCACGCGAGATGTGCAGGGCACCTTCAAGCTGGGCGTGCGCGGGCTGCGCAGCGAGCCTGATGTGCTGTTCACCCTCAACGGTCAGCGCCTCAACTCGTTCTACGATGGCAAGGCGCTGGCGAACCTGCCGGTCGACACCCTCGAGCGCATCGAGATCTTCCGAGGGCCCGCGGGCGCCGAGGTGGGGCTGGGCAACTTCACCGCGCTGGTGAACCTGGTGACCAACCGGCAGCAGGGCCTGCGCGCCTCGGCCACCGGTGGGCGCTTCTCGGCCTTCGATGGGCACCTGTCGGCCGCGAAGGACTTCGGGGGCCTGTCGATCTTCGGTGACGCCGACGTGCTCACCCAGCAGGGCGCGCGGCAACCCGTCCTTCGAGACGGGCTCGAGCCCGCGACCCGGGAGAAGTCCACCCTCGACTCGCGCTTCCTGGTGAACGCAGGGCTGGGGGTGGCGTACCAGCGAGAAGGCCTGGGCACCTTCACGCTGCAGGGCCGGCTGATCACCGAGCAGCGGTCGGCGCTGATCGGCAGGTTCGACGCCGTCGGCAACGACTCCCGTCTCGACAGCCTGGTGATTCAAGCCCAGCTGGGGTGGGAGAACACCTTCGGCCCCGCCGCGCGCGCCTCGGCGAGGCTGTGGTTCGATCAGCAGACCACCGATCGCCTCTGGCAGCTGGCCCCCGATGGGTACCAGCTGAACGCCAACGTGCCTGCCACCGCCTTCCCGGAAGGCATCTTCGAGCAGCAGCGTGTCGGCGTGCGCGGCGCCGGTCTCGACGCCCGCGTCGATCTGGGCCTGGCTGGCCGCAACCGGCTGACCCTGGGGCTGGGCGCAGAGCTGCAGGGGGTGATCGACTACGCGATGCTGTCGAACTACCTGCCCGGCACTGCGGCCACCACGTATCGCGAAGGCCCACTGGTGCGAGGGGTGAGCCTCGATCAGTCCCCGGTCGGGTACCCCACTGAAGGCGCGACGGGCGCGCGAGGGCCCTCCGCCGATCGGCTCGGCCTGGGCCTGTTCCTCTTCGACACCTGGACCCCGCTCGAGCCGCTGACGGTGCAGGCCGGCCTGCGCGTCGATCTGACCCAGCTGCCCGCGCAGGTCGAAGGGGTCTTCACGGGCCAGGCGCTGGTGCCGTCGTTCGGGCCCCGGGTGGGCGTGGCCGTCGCGCCGACGCGGTCGCTGGTTTTCCGGGGCACCTATGGCCGCAGCTTTCGCGCGCCCACCGTGCAGGAGCTGGCCGAGAGCGCGATCAACTCGGACTTCAACCAGGGCCGCTTCGTGGGGAACACGAAGCTGACCGGCGCGTACGTCGACGCCGTCGAGGTGGGAGCCGAGTGGGTGCAGAGCGTGGGCGACGCGCGCCTGCGCCTGAAAGGGCTGGGCTTCTACAACCGCTTCACCAACCCCATCGCGCAGGTCGACTTCACGGGCAACCTGGCGCCCGTGGTCAATCGCACCGGTGGCGTGCAGACCTTCGGCCTCGAGGGAGAAGCCCGCATCGACCTGGTGACCCGCGCCACCGCCTGGCTCTCCTCGAGTTTCTTCCGTGCGGAAGATCTGGGCGCGGCCGCCAACGGGCGGTTGCTGACCGATCAACCGCAGCTGCGCCTCAACGCCGGGTTCTCGTTGCCGCTGGGGCCGTGGCTCAACTTCGACGTGGTGGTGCGGCACGCGTCCGAGCGCCGCAGCAACGCCCGCACGGCGCTCGAGCAACGGCGCCGCTTCGCCCTGCCGCCGACCCTGCTGGTGACCGCCCAGCTGCGCACCGAGCCGATCTTCGACCGCGTCGAGCTGGTGGTGCTCGGTCAGAACGTCTTCAACCTCGACTGGGCCGACGACGCCGCGCGGCCCGATCGCATCTCGGCGGGAGTGCCTCGCGCGCCATGGCAGCTCTTCGGGACGATTCGGGTGGGCCTGTGATGACGACGCGAGCGCTGGTGGTGCTGGTGGGCGCGTGCTGCAGCGGGTGCCTGTCCTTCAACGACGACTGTCAGGCGCTGGTCGACAACCCCAACGAGCAGGTGGCGCTGGTGGCGAAGGGCACCGAGATCTTCCTCGATCGGCCGAATGCCCGGCACAGCAACAACGCCATCGGCCAGGCCGCCGCCGACGCCTTCGTGTGGGTCTTCAATTCCCAGAGCGAGGTCACCGCGCGGGTCGACCTGGGCTTCGTCAACGGAGGCTCGGTGCGTGATCAAGGCGCCTGCGTGCTGCGCAGCATCTTGAAAGAAGGGCCGCTGACCCGGGGCGTGCTGGGCGAGATCCTGCCGTTCGAGAACCTCGTGCGGGTGGTGGACCTGACCGAGCCCGAGGTGGTGGCCGTGCTGCAGCAGTCGGTCTCGCGAATGTTCGCCTCGCCGGCCCCGATTCCCGCGTCGCCGTCGGGGGCTTTTCTGCAGCTGTCGAAGGAGGTCTCGATGGCGGTCGATTGCAGCCGCATGGCCAGCAGCCGCCTGACCGAGCTGCGCATCGGGGGGCAGACCGTCAACCTCGCCTCGCCGCGGCCGGGCACGAAGTACCGGGTCGCCATGCCCGGCTTCATCCTGGCCGGAAACGATGGCTACACGGTGTTGGCAGGGAAGGGCGACGATTCCAGTCGCAACCCGGGCCAGGCGCCGCGCTTTGGCAGCATCGACGTGCGCATCACCGCGGCCTACCTGCAGCAGAGCGAGTTCAACAAGTCGCTCGACACCGGGCTCAAGGTCGACCCCAACCGCATCAGGTTCTCGAACTGCTCGTCGCCCTCCCGGCCTGCGCTGTGAGAGGACACAAAAAGGCCCTCCGCCGCGTTGCGGGGAAGGCGGAGGTACGACGGCGGCTGCCGGGCTTCAGCGCGCCGGAGGATCGAACACGTCGTTGGGTGACGGCATCTTGCGCAGGTCGGTGCGGGCGATCTTCCAGGCTTGCTGCACGATCCACGACAAGGAGCGATCCTGGCGGCCGGCTTCGTGCTCGATTTCTTTCAGCATTTCCTCGGGGAAGTAGAGGGACTGCTTGCGAGCGTCGGTCGTCGACATCAGCGTTCCTCGCGCGAGTCGGGCGCACCGGCGACGTCGTTGACAGCCGGGAACGACTTGATGCGCTCGCGCGCGATCTTCCACGCCTGCTGGACGACCCACGAGAGAGAGCGATCCTGGCGGTTGGCCTCCTCCTGAATCTCTTTGAGCATCTCTTCGGGGAAGTAGAGGGACTGCTTGCGCTTGTCGGTTCCAGACATGTGCGGAATCTCCGGTGGCACGGCGACGAACAACGAAAACCGCGGCAAATATCCGACAGGGTTCCAGCGGAATCAACCAATTCCACGAGCCGGGAGCGCGCGCTGAAGAGGGACACCGTCGCCTCGAGGCCGATCGCCGGGACCCAAGCGATGCCCGATCGCCGTTGGCTCCCGGGTGCTCGTGACGCGGTCGGATCCACGCGGCTGTGGGTCGCTTCGCCGAAGGGGCTGCTACAACGGGCCGCCATGCGAACGTCGACGCTGGTGCTGGCGATGTGGGTGGCTGTGCTGGGGGGCTGTCAATGCGGCAGCGAGGTGAAGACCGTGAAGCCGTCGTTGGGGGTGAGCCCTGCCAGCCTCGACTTCGGTCAGCTGCGCAACGGCGATCGGCAGGCCCGCACGCTGACCTTCGAGGCCCGCACCAACACCGCCGTCACCATTCAGTCCATCGTGCTCGAGCCCGGCACCTCTCCCGGAGGCGTCGACGGCTTCGTGTTGCCGGCCACCAAGCCCACCACCGTCGAGGCCTTCAGCATGGTGACCATGCCGGTGACCTTCGCGCCCACCGCCTTCCTGCAGTACCAGGCCACGCTGGTCATCACGAGCAACGACGCCGAGAAGCCGGTGGTGCGCATTCCGCTGTTGGGTGAGGGCGCGAAGCCAGCCATCAGCGTGACGCCGGTGTGCGAGCGGGCGCAGCAGTGCGAGGGGACGGTGACGGTGGCTCCGCCGGCGATCGACTTCGGGCAGGAACCGCTCACCCGAGCGGTGATGGTGCCGGCGAGTCAGCTGCCCGGGGTGGTGATCACCAACGATGGGCCAGTGCCCCTCTCGGTCACCCGGGTCACCATCGCGGGCCCCGACGCGGCGGCCTTCACCTTCGCCCGCACCGAGGCCCTGCCGTGGGACCTGCTGCCCGGCGAGGGTCGCACGCCGCAGCTGCGCTTCAAGCCGACCAGCGACGCGCAGCAGACGTACCAGGCCGAGCTGCGGGTGGAGTCCGATGACCCCGACAAGCCCCTCGTGGTGGTCTCGTTGCGCGGCGCCCTGCGCCCCAACCAGGCCCCGCAGGTGTGCCTCAACCTGGTCCGCGTCACGCCACCGCCCGACGGCGACGGGCCCCGAGAGTACGGCACCGCGGCGTTCTGGGCGACGCAGCTGACGCCCCCGGCCGGCGGCTACGACTTCACGGTGACCCGCGACGTGCGCCCGGGCGATCTCGTGCAGCTCAGCGCGCTCTCGGACGCGGTCGACGCCAGCCGCTGCACCACCGACCCGGAAGATGGCCGCGCGGGGCTCACGTATCAATGGCGGGTGCTCGCGGCTCCGGTGGGGGCGCGGGTTCCAGCGCTCGCGGCGGCGGCCACCGCGCAGGTCTCGATTCGCCCCATCGTCACCGGGACCTACACGCTCGAGCTGATGGTCACCGATCGGCTCGCGCGATCGACCACCGTGACCGTGCGCTTCGCCTGCGTCATCAAGCAGGACCTGGTCGCACAGCTGGAATGGACGGGGTTCGACGGGGTGGACCTCGACCTGCACCTGGTTCGGCCCTCGGCGGCCACTGGCTCAGACCCGTTCAGCGGCGTCTTTTCGTTCTTCGAGTTTCAGCCGCCCGACGGTGGAGCGCCGGTGAAGACGTCAGGCGACCTCAACGGCTACGCGGCGCGCACCATTCGACCCACCATCACGGGGGCCAACTTCGACTGGGGCGGTCCCGGAGAAGCCGACGACCCCCGGCTCAACCTCGACAACACCGGCATGGCGGGTATGGGCACCGGCGGCGATCTGCTCGAGAACATCTCGCTCAACTTCCCCGAGAATGACGCCCGCTGCGCCACCTCGTCGTGCACCTACAAGGTGCTGGTGCACGCCTTCCGCGACGCGCGCACCGCGGTGAGCCCGCCGGCCTGCGTGGTGCAGGGCGCCTGTCGCGACGGAGAGCGCTGCGGGTGCACGTCGAGCGACGATCGGTGCGTGGCCGAGTCTGCCCCGATCGGAGACGCCGGCGTCGGGGTCGGCAAGTGCTTCGCCGCGCCGAAGGCCATCGTGCGCCTCTTCGTGAGGGGCTCGACCACCGCCGCGAAGGTCATTCCCCTCGAGGGGCTGGTGCCGGCCGACGCGCTGGTCCTCGGCGCGCCGTGCCAGATGCTCTACGTGGCCGACGTGAGCTGGCCCGCGAAGTCACTCAACGGCTCGTACCCGGATGGGGGCTCTCCGCCGCCAACCATCACGGCCCGGGGCGCAGACGCGACCGGCAGAGTGGTCAACCCGGTGCTCAGCCGCTTCGGGTACCGGCAGATGGGCGGCAGCCTGCAATGCAGCCCGGATCTGACCATCAACGGCTCGCAGTGGTACGGCCAGCAGCCGTGAGCGAGCCGTGAGCTTCACAGAAAAGGGGGCGCTCCAACGCCGGTCCATCGGAGCGCCCCTGAAAAGAGAGACAGGCCGAAACTTCCGACCTGTCCCGTGAGCCCTGAAGGGGAGGGGGGACTCCAGGGCCCAACGTTGAAAAGCTGCCGTCTGCAAAACCCGGGTCCCCGCAGGTCCATTCCCGGAACGACTGAACAGCATCGTAAGCTGGGAACCGCCAAACAGCAACCTCTCGTCAAGTGAAAAGCGAACCGAAGGAGCAGGAAAGGTGGAGGGCCGCGTTCGAGCGACGGCTCCGTTCATCATTCCAGAGACTTACCGATGGGGCGCGGGTGCTGTTGGCGGTGTCTGGCGGGGTTGACTCGATGGCGATGCTGGCGGGCGCTGCGGCTTCGGGCGTTTCGTTGGTGGTGGCGACCGTCGATCACGGCCTGCGTGAGGGCTCGGCGGCTGACGCCCAGCGGGTGGTCGACGAAGCCCACAGGCTGCAGGTGCCTTGCGAGGTGCTGACGCTCGCGCTGCAGCCCGGCCCGGCGGTGGAGGCCCGGGCGAGGGCGGCGCGCTACGACGCACTGGGGACCTGCGCGAAGGCCCTCGGGCTGCGCTTCGTGGCCACCGCCCACACCGCGTCGGATCAAGCAGAGACGGTGTTGATGCGGCTCACGCGGGGCAGCGCGCTGGCCGGCGCCGGGGCCATTCACGAGAAGCGGCGCGACGGCGTGGTGCGGCCCCTGCTGTTCGCGACCCGGGCCGACACCCAGCGGTATGTCGACGAGCGCGCCGTGGCCGTGGTCGATGACCCCATGAACGAAGACCCGGCGTTCCTGCGGGTGCGGGTGCGGACCGAGGTGATGCCGCTGCTCGAGCGGGTGGTGGGCCCGCACGCGGTGGCGGCGTTGTCGCGCTTTGCCTCGTACGCGGCCGAAGACGAGGCCTTTCTCGCAGAGGCCGCCGCCCTCGCCCTCGAGCGCGCCCGACTGGGGCCGCAGCTCGACTGGCTGGCGGTGGTCTCGACGCCTCAGGCCCTCCGTCGCCGGCTGCTGGCCCTGTGGCTGGCCGAGCAGGGGGTGCCGATCGACGCGCTTCACCTCGACGACGCGCTGCGGGCCCTGCTCGAACGGCGCTCGGCGACGCTGCCGCTCGACCTGCTGCTCACCACGGGGAATGGCCGGGTGGCCGTCAGCCGTGCTCCTGCCCGCCTTCACGGAACTTCATCGAGTGATGACGGGCGCCCGTTGGCGTGATGGGTTATACCCAACCCCGTTCCGATGGCCTCCTCACAGGGTCCATCTTCTTCGTGAACCGAAAGGCGTTCTCACCGTGCGCTCGAGCTACAAGACGCTCATTCTCTGGGTCGTCCTGATTTTCCTGTTCGTCAGCTTCTACAAGATCTTCCAGGGCACCGGAAAAGACCCCAAAGACCTGTCCTTCGCCGAGTTCCAGGACGCGGTCGAGCAGGGGCAGATCACCAAGGTCGACATCAAGGGCAACCGCTACGAGGGCGTGCTCGCCAACACCAACGAAGAGTTCCGCTCGACGGGGCCCACCGCCGACGCGCGCATCATCGAGCAGCTGCGCGCCAAGAAGGTGAACTACAAGTTCATGCCGAACGACGAGAACGGCATCTGGCTGAGCATTCTCACCCAGTTCGTGCCCATCTTGATCCTGTTCCTGTTCTTCCTCTTCTTCATGCGCCAGCTGCAGGGCACCGGCGGCAAGGCGATGACCTTCGGCAAGTCGAAGGCCAAGCTGCTGTCCGAGTCGCACAACAAGGTGACCTTCGCCGACGTGGCGGGCATCGACGAGTGCAAAGAAGAGCTCGAAGAGATCATCGCCTTCCTGAAGGACCCGAAGAAGTTCACCAAGCTCGGTGGGCGCATCCCCAAGGGCGTGTTGATGATGGGGCCTCCGGGCACCGGCAAGACGCTGCTCGCCAAGGCCGTCGCGGGCGAAGCCGGCGTGCCCTTCTTCAGCATCTCGGGCTCTGACTTCGTCGAGATGTTCGTGGGCGTCGGCGCCAGCCGCGTGCGCGACCTGTTCGAGCAGGGCAAGAAGAACGCGCCGTGCATCATCTTCATCGACGAGATCGACGCCGTCGGTCGTCACCGCGGCGCGGGCCTGGGCGGTGGTCACGACGAGCGCGAGCAGACCCTCAACCAGCTGCTCGTCGAGATGGACGGCTTCGAGTCGAACGAAGGCGTGATCATCATCGCCGCCACCAACCGCCCCGACGTGCTCGACCCCGCGCTGCAGCGCCCGGGACGCTTCGATCGCCGCATCACCGTGCCGCGCCCCGACCTCAAGGGCCGCCTGGGCATTCTCAAGGTGCACACCCGCCGCGTGCCCCTGGCCGAGAACGTCGAGCTCGACAACATCGCCCGCGGCACGCCCGGCATGACCGGCGCCGACCTCGAGAACCTGGTCAACGAGGCGGCCCTCTACGCCGCCCGCAGCAACCGCGACCGCGTCACCCTGGCCGACTTCGAGCTCTCGAAGGACAAGGTCTTCATGGGGCCCGAGCGCAAGTCGATGATCATGAGCGAGAAGGAGAAGCGGAACACGGCCGTGCACGAGGCCGGTCACGCGCTCGTCGGCAAGCTGCTGCCCGGCTGCGACCCGGTGCACAAGGTCAGCATCATTCCCCGCGGGCAGGCGCTCGGCGTCACCTGGTCGCTGCCCGAAGAGGACAAGGTCAACTGGTACAAGAAGAAGATGATGGACGACCTGTGCATGATGCTCGGCGGCCGTCTGGCGGAAGAGCTGGTCTTCGGAGAGCTCTCGTCTGGCGCGTCCAACGACATCGAGCGGGTCACCAAGGTCGCCCGCGCGATGGTGATGCGCTGGGGCATGAGCGAGAAGCTGGGGCCCCTGTCCTTCGGCGAACGTGAAGGCGAGGTTTTCCTGGGGCGCGACTTCTCGTCGCGGCCTGACTACTCCGAAGAGACCGCCCGGCAGATCGACACCGAGGTGCGCGGCATCGTGATGGGCTCGTACGAGCGGGCCAAGAAGCTGCTGCAAGAGCACATGGACGCGCTCAAGCGCATCGCCGACGCGCTGGTCGAGTACGAGACCATCGACGGGCCTGACCTCGACATCCTGATCTCCGGTGGACAGCTGACGCGCGAGAAGCCGCCTCCGCGCGTCAACGCGCCCCCGAAGGACGAGAAGAAGAAGGACAAGCGCATTCTCGAAGCCCTCGAGGGCCTGCCCGGAAAGCTGCCCGAGCCCGGGAGCGCCTGAAGTCGTCGGTGCTTGACGCGTGTGGTTCACCAAGGCCCTTCAACCCGGTGGTTGAGGGGCCTTCTGCTTCAGGAGCCGACTTGATCATCGCCCGCCCGGTGCGCATCGAACGTGAAGACGATCGGGCCTCGGTGTCGGCCCGCCTCGGGGTGATCCCCATCTCCCCGGTGCGCGCGGCGTGGTCGGTGCTGGTGACGGGGCTCGAAGGGGTGGTTGTGCCCGATGGGCCAGGGCTGCCACGCGTTTCCCGGGGGCTGGACGCGGCGCTGCTCGAGGGCGATCGCGAAGCGTTCGAGGCCTTACGGCCCATGGTGGCCGATGCGCTGGATGCGGCGCTCGCGAGGGTTCTTTCCGTCGGCCGCGCCCTGCCGCCGCTGCAGCTTGGCGCGACCCAGTGGGCGATGGGGGGCCACACCTGGGTGATGGGCATCATCAACGTCACGCCGGACTCCTTCTCTGATGGCGGGCGCTCGCTCGAGCCGAAGGCCGCCGTGGCCCACGGGCTGGCGCTGCTCGACGAAGGGGCCGACTGGCTCGACGTGGGCGGCGAGTCGACCCGCCCGGGCGCGCAGCCTGTCTCGGAAGACGAGGAGCTGGCGCGGGTGCTGCCCGTCGTCGAAGGCCTGGCGCGGGCGGCGCCTGGGGTGCCGCTGTCCATCGACACCTCGAAGGCCACGGTCGCCGAGCAGGCCCTGCGCGCTGGCGCGACCCTCGTCAATGACGTCACCGCGTTCTCTGATCGCCGCATGGCCGAGGTCGTCGCGGCGGCCAATGCGGGCGCGTGCCTGATGCACCTGCGGGGGACTCCGCGCACGATGCAGGTGGCCCCCTCGTACCAGGACGTGATGCACGAGGTGCTCGAGGGGCTGTGGCAGCGCATCGAGGGCGCCGTCAGCGCCGGAGTGCCGCGCGAGCGCCTGCTCGTCGACCCGGGCATCGGCTTCGGCAAGACGATGGGGCACAACCTGTTCCTCCTGCGCCACCTCGACCAGCTGCGGGTGCTGGGGCTGCCGGTGCTGCTGGGCACCAGCCGCAAGGCCTTCCTCGGCGCGCTCAC
>VYLD01000541.1_pt1 | contig 9932 bp, 13 predicted proteins | sample 5114401 | NCBI WGS metagenome assembly VYLD01 (sample SAMN12291783, study PRJNA351875) | freshwater metagenome | isolation source: freshwater lake | place: USA: Michigan, Gull Lake | collected 2013-08-08 | reverse complement strand
GTCAGGGTGGTCAAAGGAAAACCCCGGCGGTGCTTCGCCCGCTACTCCCTCGATGGAGCGCCTTCACGCAGCTCGGTGAGCACCCCATGCGCGCCTTTGGGGTGAATGAAGGCGATGCGCGCGCCGCCAGCGCCGGGCCGCGGCGCCTCGTCGATCAGCTGAGCGCCCTGGGCCTTGAGGGACTTCAGCGTACCCTCGAGATCACTGACCTCGACGCAGACATGGTGCAGCCCCTCACCGCGGCGCTCGAGGAACTTCGCCACGCTGGTGTCCTTCGCCGTGGGGCAGATCAGCTCGATGCGCCCCATGCCGTGGCCGAAGATGGCGGTCTTCACCTGCTGGTCTTCGACCACCTCGAACTCGGGCGGTGGGAAGCCGAGCACCTCGACGTAGAACTTCACGGCGACGTCGAGATCCTTCACGGCGATGGCGACGTGGTCGAGGCCTTTGGTGCTCATGCGCGCTTCCTGCCACGAGGGGCCTTCGATTTCGAGGGCGCCTTCGGCTGACAGGTGAGGCACGCGAAGGTGGTGCGGCCACCCTGGGGCCACGACGAGATGGGCGTCTTGCACCGCGAGCAGGGCTCATTCGCGCGGCCGTAGATCCTGAACGGGTTGGGGGCTCCGGCCTCTTCGACGTACTGCAGCTCCTCGCCGTCTTCGACCTCGAGCGCGAAGGCGATGGACGCGTGAATGCTGCGGGTCAGGGCCTTCCACTCGGCGTCGGTGAGCGTGCTGGCCTTGCGGGCCGGGTGCACCTTCGCGCGGAACAGCGTCTCGGCTGCGTGAATGTTGCCGAGGCCGGCGATGCGCTCCTGGTCCATCAGGGCGACCTTCAGCTCCTGCTTCGAGGTGCCGATGGCCTCGCGGAGCTGCTCGACGGTGAGCCCGTCGACGAGCGGGTCGACGCCGAGCTTCGCGACGGCGGGGTTGGTGGCCAGCGCCTCGACGGGGGCCGGCTCGATGCGCCCGAACATGCGCGGGTCCTGGAAGTGAATGACGTCGCCCGAGTCGAGGAAGAAGCGGGCGCGGCTCCACTTCTCTTGCGTGCCTTCGGGCCGCTTCAAGAACTTTCCTGTCATGCCGAGGTGGGCGACCGCGCCGAGCCCACTCGAGAAGCTCAACGAGAGGTACTTGCCTCTGCGGGTGATGCGCTCGAGGCGGCCCTTGAGGGCCTTGAATTGCTGAACCGACGCGCCGCGGAGGGTGCGGGCTTTCGGGTCGGCTTCGGTGTGCACGAGCTCGCGGCCTTCGAACCAGCGCTCGAGGGACCGGCGCGCGAACTCGACTTCGGGCAGCTCAGGCATGGCTGCGCGTCTACCTCGCCGAGAGGAAATGGCACGCGCCGGGTGTGGGCAGTAGCCTCGTGGTGGCCCATGTTGACGCGGCACACACCGACCTGGGTCTACGCGGCAGGGCTGCTGTTGACTGCGGTCGCCGGGTGCATCAACGCGGTGGCGCTGGGCAGCGCGTACCACTCGGTCACCCACATGACGGGCACCGTCTTCTCGGTGAGCCTCGAGCTGTCGAGGTCGAACGGGTGGGTGGCGCTGCGTGCCCTGGCGGTGGTGGTCTGTTTTCTGCTGGGCGCTGCGGTCAGCGGTTTCATCACCCAGCAATCCACCCTGCAAGCGGGCCGGCGCTACGGCGTGGCGCTGCTGGTGGAAGCTGGGGTGCTGATTGGGGGCGTGGCTGGGCTTGCGCCTGGGCTCCGTCGCAGGCGAGCTGTTGGCCGCGACGGCCTGTGGACTGCAAAACGGGCTGGCGACCTCCTATTCGGGAGCGGTGGTGCGCACCACGCACATGACGGGCATCGTGACCGACCTGGGCATCACGCTGGGGCACTGGCTGCGTCGCCAACCGGTGGAGTGGTTTCGCGTTCGGTTGCACCTCGTCTTGCTGCTGGGCTTCGTGCTGGGCGGTGCGTCGGGCGCGACGCTCTTCGGGGTCATCGGGCCCGACACCCTGCTGGTGCCTGCGGTGGCGGTGTTCCTCGCGGGCGCCGGGTACACCCTGCAGCGGCGCCGGCAGCGCGAAGCCAACGTGCCCATCACTGCCTCGAGCCCCGGCCGCTGAACCTCGCGCGCGGTCAATCAGTGAAAGTCGGTGTGCACCACCACGAAGCGCGGGTCTTCGGCGAGGCTGGCCGGCGTGAGCAGGGTCTGGTCTGGGTCGACGCCGAGCTTCGGGCCCAGCGCGAGGTCGGCCGGCGAGAGATGAAGGGAACGGACGACCTGCTGCGTGCCCACCTGCAGGCCAGCCCCCCGCTCGAAGGCCTTGGCCACCAGCTCGCTGCAGTACAGCGTCTCGTCGTCCCACCGGTACCGCGCGTCGTAGGGCTTGCCGAGGTCCTTTCTGGCGCTGGCGACCACCTTGCGCAGGCTGGCCTCATCGAGCGCCGTCGCGCGCAGCACCGTCACCTTCTGGCCGACGCCGCGGGCGCGCCACGCCTTCCACGGGGTGCGCGAGACGGGCTGCACCGCCTCGATGACGAAGACGCCATCGGACGCGACCTCGATGAGGCCCACGTGGGAGTACGGGCTGTCGCTGGCCTTTCGAATCAACGCCGAGCGGCTCGAGGTCGAGGTCTGAAGCACCACGTCGCCGGTCTTCACCGCGATGTCGGCCCGCGGAGTTGCCTGGCCGCGAGGCTTGCCTGCCACGGTCACGAGGACGACAAGACACGCGATTCGGAACAGAGCGCCCATGCTGTGCGTCCCGAGCAACACCCGTTCCACCATGCCGAGGAGGTCGCGCCGTGATGAGGTCGATTCGAACAGACGCTCGGCGTAGAGTCGGCTTCGTGCGTCGCGCTCTGGTGCTGCTGGTCCTGTGTCCGCTCGCTGCTTTTGCAGACATCTCGCAATGCAATGACGCGCACTCGGAATGCAAAGACGACTGCACGCTGGAGTTCGGCGGCTCGATTCGCACCGAGGCGCAGAAGCGCTTCACCAGGTGCGTGAAGAAGTGCGCGAAGAAGCTCACCACCTGCACCGAGCGTGAGCTCGAGACCACTCGCAACGGGCTCGACAACGGCGCGCTCGACTCTTCGCCCGTCAGCGGTGACGTCGACGAGAACGGCATGCCCACCCGCACGGCGGTGAAGAAGCCCGGCTCGACCGATGACGACGATCAGAAGCCCCCGCCCACCGCTGAGCCTCGGCAAGACCGCCAGGGCACGGTTCAGGAAGAGCCCGTCAAGGCGAAACGGAAAAAAGCGGCGGACGACGAGAGCGCGCAGGCGCCGCGGGACGAGGTGCGGGAGTCCGAGGTGCCGCGGTCGACGAGGACCCAGCTGAAGAGCGACGAGAAGAGCGCTCCGAAAGAGGCCGAGGTCCGCGTCGAGGCGCCAGCTGAGCAGCCGAAGCCGATCGTGATGGAGCCGAAGCCCGACCGCCGCAAGGCCCTCGACGAAGACCTGCGCGATGACGGCAAGAAGGGCAACGCTGAGGCTCCGGTCGCGCAACGATCAGAGGGCCCGCCGCCGCCCCCGAAGAAGCGACGAGACGAGCCGCGCGCCGAGGAGCCCAGGCCGGCCGCCAGGCCGAAGGACGAAGACCACGACGATCTTCGGAACTTCTGAGCCTGGAAGGGTCAGCGCTGCGCGAGGCGCACGCCGAGCAGCACCAGCGCTCCGCCGATGGCGACTTCCCAGCCCGGGGGCTCATCGAGCAGCGCCCAGGCGGCGAGGGCGGTGGCGATGGGCTGCAGGTTGGCGAACACCGCTACGCGCGAGGCCTCGACCCGTGAGAGCGCGAAGTTCCACAACGCGTACGAGCCCATGCTGGTGAGCACGACGAGGTAGCCCAGGCACCACCACACGAGGTGGGGCGCCGCGAGGAACGCGTCGAGCTGAATGACGAAGGGCGCCGCGGGCAGGCACCAGAGCGCGCCGAACATCAGGCTCCAGCCGGCGGTGCGCACGCCGCCGAACTCCACCGCCTTCGCGCGGCTCTCGGTGGTCCACACCACCCAGGCGGCCACCGCGCCGAGAATGAACAGGTCACCGACCAGCGAGCCCGTCGCGAGCGACAGGCCCCGGCCGAGCAACAGCACCAGCAGTCCGCAGAAGGCGACGCCGATGCCCACCAGGCGCGAAGGGCTGGCCACCTCGCGACCCCGCAGCACGCTGAGCAGGTACACGCCAGCGGGCGTCAGGCCGTAGAGCAGACCGGCATGCGAGGCCTTCGACTGCGACAGCCCGTAGACGAAGAAGCCCTGATTGACCGGCCCCGCGAGGAAGCCAAACGCCAACCACCAGGGCCACGTCTTGCGAGGCGGCAGGAGCGGCCCTTTCAGCAGCGAGAAGACCGCGAGGTAGCCCAGCGCCGACAGCAGAATTCGCATCGTCACCAGCGAGATGGCGTCGACCTCTTGCGTGGCCCGGCGGGCGGCGAGGTGGGTGCCCGCCGAGATGAGGGTCTGGCCGAGGACCGCCGCGAGCACGAGTGGGGGCAGACGAGGGGCTGCAGCCGAGGTACTCACGGCGTGCCCAGCTGCGCGAGGGCCCAGGCGGCTGCGTCCCGCACACCTTCATTCGCGTCACCCACCAGCGCTTCGAGCACCGCGCGTGCGCTGGCGTCCTTCGAGGCGCCCAGCGCATAGGCCGCGTTGCGGCGCAGCCCGTCGAAGCCCGCGCGCACCAGGGCGGTGCCCGGCGTCCACTCGTCGAACTGGGCCTTCGTCATCGCGGCGAGCTGCTGCACCGAGGCCTGCGCGATGGCCCGGGGTGCGAACCGTGCCTGGGCTCGCAGCGGCGTCGCGTTCAGCGGGCACACGTCCTGACAGACGTCGCAGCCGAAGACGATGGAAGGCATGGCGAGCCGCAGCTGCTCGGGCACGGGGTTGCCGTTCTCGATGGTCTGGTAGGCGAGGCACGCGCGGGCGTCGACCACGCGGTCTTCGACGATGGCGGACGTGGGGCACGAGGTGATGCACAGCGTGCAGCGCCCGCAGACCTCGGCGTCGGGAGCGCTCGCGTACTCGTCGACCTCGACGTCGAGGATCATCGTCGCCAGCACCACCCAGCTGCCGTACTCGGGTGTGATGAAGCACCCGTTCTTCCCCACCGAGCCCAGGCCCGCGCGCGCGGCCCAGACCTTCTCCATCACCGGGTTGGCGTCGACCGAGCCATAGTCGTTCACGCCAGGCCACGCCTCGCGCAGCCCTCGTCGCAGCACCCGAAGCTTGTCGCGCAAGGTGGCGTGGTAGTCGCGGCCGCGCGCGTAGCGGGCGATGGGCCCCGCGTCATCGGAGTGCCAGTAGTTGCACGCCAGCGCCACCACCGTCTTCGCGCCGGGCAGCAGCTTCGAGACATCGAGGCGCTCGACGACGCGCTCGGCCACCCAGTCGAGGTCGGCGTGGTAACCGGCCTCGAGCCAATCGTTCAACACGCGCGCCTCGATCGGCTCGGCTTTCGCGAAGCCCACCAGGTCGAAGCCGGCAGCGGTGGCGAGCGAGCGCAGCTGCCGGCTGGAGCAGACGGTCACGTCAGGGCTTCGGCGCGACCCAGGGCACGTCCTTCACGCCGGCGCGAAAGTTGACCACGCGGGCCATGGTGAAGAGCAGGTCTGAGAGGCGGTTGAGGTACACCACCACCTCGGCGTCGACATCACCGGCGCGCATCAGCGGCACGATGCGGCGCTCGGCCCGACGACACACCGTGCGGGCGTGGTGCAGCGTCGCGGCGGCCCGGGTACCGCCCGGCAAGATGAACGAGGTGAGCGGGGGCAGCTCTTTGTCGAAGGTGTCGATGGTGGTCTCCATGGCGGTGATCCACTCGGCCTTCAGCGCGGGAATGGTCGACGCGGCCTTCGAGCCAGCCGGCGTCGCGAGGATGGAGCCGATGGTGAAGAGCTGGTCCTGCAGCGCCTGGGTCAAGGAGTCGACGTCACCGAGGCCGTCGGCGCGCGCCACGCCGAGAATGGAGTTGAGCTCGTCGATCTGCCCGTAGGACTCGACGCGGTCGCTCTCTTTGCCCACGCGGCCGCCGCCGAAGAGCGAGGTGTCTCCGCCGTCACCGGTCTTGGTGTAGATTTTCATGGCGGTGGTCGTAACGCCGGGCCCTGGTCGCGTCTATGGGGCTTCGAGCGCCGTGGCCCTTCGAGGCCCACCAGGTCCAGGAAGGTGACGGGGCGCTTTCGCGCGGTCGCGAGCTGATCGGCCCGTCGCAACGTCGTGGAAGCCGCAGGTGCGCCCGAGGTCTCGTCGAGGCGCTCTGCGCCGGTCGTCCGAGTCAGGCTGAGATGCGCCCGAGCCACGGCACGAAGCGGCCCACCCGTCGCGCCCACTCGAGCCAGACGTGTCCGTGGACCTGGCGCAGCCACGGCTCTTCGACGAAGCGCACCTGGAGCTCGACCGCCATGACCAGCAACACCGTGGCCGTGACCGAGGCGAGGTTGGGCCACCAGAGGGACAGGCCCAGCGCGAACGCCACCATGCCCGTGAAGATGGGGTTGCGAACGGTGGCGAACACGCCGGACGTCACCAGCTCGGTTCGGTCGTTCGTCGCGACGCCAATTCTCCAGCTCCGACCCAGGTTGGCCTGAGAGAGAAAGGTGAAGAGCCCGCCGGCCACGATGAGCACGAGCGCCAACCCGGGGGCCGAGTTGCCGACCGCGGGCAGCATCAACGCGACGGGGGTGAGCAGCATCGAGGCGATGAAGCCGCGACGGGTCATCGCTGAGCGGCGTGAGCGACCGCCAGTCCCTCCGCCGCCCGAGGCAGCGCCCGAAGCCGATGGGTGCGACTGCGTGGTGGCGCAGGTCGAGGCCTTGCCGCCCGCGCAGGCTGCGTTGCTCGAGCGCGTCATCATCGAAGGCGCCAACGTCGCTGAGCTGGCGACTGAGCTCGGCATCACGCGGAACAACGCCCGGGTGCGACTGCATCGCGCGCGGCAGGCGCTCAAGGCGAGGTTGAAGGACCACTGCGGCACCGACTCGCTTCGACGATGCCTCGACTGTGGCTGCGTCGAGCGCGGGTGCTGCCGACCACGGAATGCGCGAAGGGCATGACGGCAGCGGTAGTGCCAGAGGAGCGCCGCCTCGCGGGGGCCGGACGCCCTTGCTCGACGGCGTGGGTGAGCTGCCCGGTCACGGCGGCGAGGTGTCGCACAGGCGGCAGTCCTTCGAACGGCCTCGCGTCTATGGCGCTTTCAGTCGCACCAGGTCGAGGAAGGTGACGTCGGGGGTCGCGCCGCTGGAGCGCTGCACCTCACGCCAGTCGGCGCGGTTCCACGCGGGGAAAAACGTGTCGGCCTCGACGTCGCGGGCCACCTCGGTGAGGAAGAGGTGGGTCACCTGGGGCAGGGCCTCGGCGTAGAGGCGGGCTCCGCCGATGATCATCGGCATCGGGTCGGTGGTGCGCGCGAGCGCGAGCGCGTCGTCGAGCGAGCCGGCCTGCTCACAGCCGGTGAACGCGGTGCCGCTGACCACGATGTTGCGGCGCTCGGGCAACGGCCTGCCGATCGACTGGTGGGTGGCGCGGCCCATGATGACCGCGTGCCCCAGGGTGATGGCCTTGAAGCGCTTCAAGTCCTCAGGGATTCGCCAGGGCAGGGCGCCGTGGTGACCGATGCCACCATTGCGGGCGACCGCCACCACCAGCCCGAGCGGCAGCCTCACACCGCCACCGGTGCCTTGATCGCCGGGTGCGGGTCGTACGCCTCGAGCGTGAAGTCCTCGAAGCGGAAGTCGAAGAGGCTGGTGCGCGCGGGGTTGAGGCGCATGCGGGGAAAGGGCCTGGGCTCGCGCGACAGCTGCTCCTTCGCCTGCTCGACGTGGTTCGCGTAGAGGTGCACGTCGCCGAAGCTGTGCACGAAGTCACCCGGGCGGGTGCCGGTGGCCTGCGCGACCATCACCGTGAGCAGCGCGTAGCTGGCGATGTTGAAGGGCACTCCGAGGAAGACGTCGCCCGAGCGCTGGTACAGGTGGCATGACAGCTCGCCGTCCTGCACGTGGAACTGGAACAGCGTATGGCAGGGCGGCAGCGCGACCTGATCAGCCTCTTCGGGGTTCCACCCGGTGACGATGAGGCGGCGGCTCATGGGGCTCTCACGAATGTCGCGCACCAGGCGGGCGAGTTGATCGACGCCGTCGGGCTGCCAGGTGCCATCGGGGTTCTTCGTCGCGCCGAAGTTGCGCCATTGGTGGCCGTACACCGGGCCCAGGTCGCCCGACGCCCGGCCGAAGCGGGCGGTCTGCTCGGCGGTGGCCCACTCGTCCCAGATCGACACCCCCACGTCCTTCAGCGGCTGCACGTGCGTCTCGCCGCGCACGAACCAGAGCAGCTCGTGGATGATCGATTTGAGGTGCACCTTCTTGGTGGTGAGCAGCGGAAAGCCGTCACGCAGGTCGAATCTGAGCTGGCCACCGAAGAGCGCGCGGGTGCCGACGCCGGTGCGGTCTGCGCGGGGCTTGCCGTGGTGCAACACCTGGTTCAGCAGGTCGAGGTAGGCGCGTTCAGACACGGGGCCAGTCGTAGCCACAATCGACGGGTGGAGTCACCCGTCGAGGGTCGTCGTTCGTCTTCCCAGGCAAGGCGCCAACCGGCACCACGCGGCGGCGCGACCGCGAGGTTCATCGACTCCCTGTGTCTCCACTTGCAAAGAGGTTCCACGCCACACTCCTGCCCGCGGTATGGTGCCTTCGCATGAGCCGGCTCGACGAGTGATGCTCGATGTCTCCCTTCGACGACGTCAGCGAGACGCAGCACCAGGTCGAGACGAGAGCGCTGGCGCACAGCACGTGGCAGTTCGCCGGCCTCGTCGACGAGCTGAGTGCGCCCGGTGCGTGGCTTCGAGCGCAGCTGCTCGACCGAGACGTCTTCGTTCGGCGCGCTGATTCTGGCCAGCTGCGGTGCTTCGACAACGCCTGCGCCCACCGGCGCTTTCCACTCTGCACGACGCGTGCTGGCAGCGGCCGCCTGGAATGCGGCTTCCACGGGTGGGTCTACGATGACGACGGCGTGCCCATTGGCATCCCCCGAAACAAGGAGCTGTTCGGGTTCGACCGCGCAAAACAGCAATCGCTTCGTCTGCCAGAGCACAGGGTGCAGCTGGTGGGCCGATTCGTCTTCGTGGCGACTGGCGCTGCGCCGCCCCTCGACGCGTTCTTCGGGGGCTACCATTCGACGCTGACAGCGCTCTCGACTGCTCTGGGGCCGGTGAGCCGGCACACCGAAGAGCAGCTGCCGACCTGCTGGAAGCACAGCGTCGCGCGTTCCATCGAGGACCACCGCCCGCCGGCGTTCGACGGTCAGCTCCTCGGGACTGACTTCTCTTCGCCTGCCGAGCTGCGAGGCGTTCGCGAAGGGCTGCACGCCTCGGTGACGAACACGCGAGCGGCTGGCACCATCGCACACCAGCTGTTTCCGAATACCCGCATCGCGGTTGGCCTCACCGGCGCGCTGGTGTCGGCGCATCGGCCCGTCGGCAGCGCGCAGACCCGCCTCGAGCACACGTGGCTACCGTGGAAGAGCCAGCCTCTGCCCGTGCCAGCACTGTCCGGCTCCGACGTGACCGCGGGATGGTATCGGGCGGTCTTCGACTCCCTCGGCGGGACCCCATGAATCACCCGTCGACGTTCGACGAAGAGCAAGCTGCGCTGAGAGCTTCATGTTGGGTCTACGCGTGCACGCGCGACGCGCTCGAGCTGCTGGGGACCCAGCGTCGCTGGTGCCTGGGTCGATTGACCGAGGTGGCGCTCGGCGCCGATGGAACCGCGCGGGCCACGCCGGCCGATGCGGGGGGCGCACCGCTGGTGGCGCAGTCGTGTGGGCGCTTCGTCTTCGTGCGCGAAGAAGGCTCAGCCGTTCCAGCGCTCGAGATCTTCCTCGGCCGCTATGCCGCCCTGCTGCGCGCGGTGAGCGCCGAGGCCGGAACCCTGCAGTACGAGCATCGCCTCGAGATCGCTGCCAACTGGAAGCACTGCGTCG
>VYLD01000540.1_pt1 | contig 9940 bp, 10 predicted proteins | sample 5114401 | NCBI WGS metagenome assembly VYLD01 (sample SAMN12291783, study PRJNA351875) | freshwater metagenome | isolation source: freshwater lake | place: USA: Michigan, Gull Lake | collected 2013-08-08 | reverse complement strand
GCTCGAGGCTCTGCCTGTCATTCGCGCGCACGGCGGTGTCAGCGTGCAGCGAGATGCCGTCGGCCACGGCCACCCGCCGGTGGTGGGGCCGCACTTCAGCCTCGGCCACACTGCTTCGGAGCTCGACCTTTCAACCCTGCGCTTCTCGAGGCTGTCAGCCGAGTGCGCAAGCGGCACAACCGTTCGCCTCGCGTTAGGACTGGCGCCATGAAGACGACGCTCTGGGGCTGGGGTGCGCAGCGGCGGGTCGAGTGCGACGTGTTCACGCCCGAGAGCACGGCCGAGGTTCGCGGGTTGCTCGATGCACAGGGCACGCTCGCGCGAGGCCTCGGCCGCTCGTACGGAGACGCCGCCCTCAACGAACACCGCCGGGTGCTCACCATGACGCGCCTCGACCGCTACCTCTCGTTCGACGAAGCGACCGGCGTGCTGCGCGCAGAAGCCGGCGTCAGCCTCGTTCAGCTCGTACGCGACTTCGGGCCGCGCGGGTTTCTGCCCTTCATCACGCCAGGCACGAAGTTCGTCACCCTCGGCGGCTGCATCGCCAACGACGTGCACGGCAAAGCGCACCACGCGCAGGGCTCGTTCCTCGAGAGCTTCGACTCCTTCCGCATGGTCACCGCCACGGGAGCCACCGTCACCGCGAGCCGCTCCGAGAACGCCGACCTCTTCTTCGCGAGCTTCGGCGGCATGGGCCTGCTCGGTGTCATCACCGACGTCACCTTGAAGCTCCGGCGCGTCGAGACGACGTCTTTCCGTCAGCGCGCCATCGTCGTGAAGCACCTCGAGGCCATGCTCGACGCGCTCGAAGAAGCCGACGCCACCTTTCCGTACTCGGTCGCGTACGTCGACCCACTTGCAACCGGAGCCTCCCTCGGCCGCGGCGTGCTCACGGTCGGCGACCACGCCACCCGCGCAGAGCTGCCGAAGGAACGGGCGCCGCTCCATGTCGGTGGCAACGCGAAGCTCGTCGTGCCGTTCGAGCTGCCCGAGCTCACGCTCAACCCGCTCACGATTCGCGTGGTGAACCAGGTGATTCAAGCGGTGCTCCGCAACGCCGGCGACTTCAGCCACGCGGAGTCCTTCTTCTACCCGCTCGACGCCATCAACGAGTGGAACCGCGGCTACGGAAAACGCGGCTTCATTCAGTACCAGTTCGTCGTGCCGATGGATGGCGGGCGAAAGACGCTGCGCGCGCTGCTCGAGACCATCGTCTCGTCGGGACAGCTGCCGTTCCTCAACATCTTGAAGCGCATGGGCCCGTCGAACGCCGCGCCGCTCTCGTTTCCGATGAAGGGCTACACCTTCGCCATCGACTTCCCCGTGCGTGACGGCCTCGTGGAGCTCACGCACCGCCTCGACGCGATGGTGGCCGACGCAGGCGGGCGCACGTACCTCGGCAAAGACTCCTACCTCGAGGCCGCGACCTTCAGGCGCATGTACGCCCGGCTCGACGAGTGGCTCGCGGTGAAGCGCACGTGTGACCCGGCCAACGTCTTCACGTCAGACCTCGGTCGCAGGCTCGGGCTGTGCGGGTGATTCAGCGGCCTCGGTGTGCTGCACGTTCGCGAGCGATGTGCTCCATCGCAGATGACCTTCACGCACCAGTCCGGCTATGCGATGGCGCATGAAATTCTGGCTGATGAAGAGCGAGCCCGACGTCTTCTCCATCGACGACCTGAAGCGCGAGAAGAAGACCGGGTGGGACAGCGTGCGGAACTACCAGGCCCGCAACTTCATGCGCGACGAGATGCAGTCGGCCGACCTCGTGCTCTTCTACCACTCGAACGCCGAGCCCTCGGGCATCGCCGGCGTCGCGAAAATCGTCGGCCCCGCGATTCCCGACCCGCTGCAGTTCGACAAGAAGAGCGAGTACTACGACGAGCGCAGCACGAAGGACGACCCGGCATGGCTGATGGTGACGGTGGGTTTCGTCGAGAAGTTCGAGCACGTGCTCCCGCTCGCTGACCTGAAGGCCGAGAAGGCGCTCGCTGGCATGGGCGTCATTCAGAAGGGCCAGCGGCTCTCGGTGCAGCCGGTGTCGAAGGAGCACTTCGTCAAGGTGCTCTCGATGGCGAAGGCGAAGACGAACGTCTGATCAGGGCGACGGGCAGCCCGCGGTCTCACGCTCGTTGTGGGCGGTGACGGCGCGCTGCACGGCCTCGAGCTCAGGACCACTCGCGACGAGCAGGGCTTCACGTGCGACGAACTGCGCCTCGTGGTCGCGGTTGAGCAGGTCGAGCGACACGAAGGGAATCATCAGCAACAGGCCGCCCGCAGAGGCGAGGAGCGCGGCCGTGCTGGGCCCGTAGTCTGCGCGTCCTCCTCTGGGCCACGCCTAGGTTGAACAAGCCTGGCCAGCCCCAGCGGCTGCTGCAGCGACTCGCGCTGGAGCGCCTCGTACTCGTCATCGGGCCAGGGCGCGTCGGCCTCGGCGAAGTGCTTCCTCGCGCCGCGCAGCAGCCTTCGGTGGAAGCAGGAGATCGAGGCGCTCGACGGCTCGCCAGCCAGAGGGAAGCGTCCAGCGAACGCCGACCGCTTCGTTCTCGAGCACCACCACTTCGGTCGACCGACGCGCGCGGCCGTCGAGCGCCAGGCCCGCGAGCCCTGCGCCTGCCAGCAACGCGACGAGTACCGTTCCGCCCTTGAGGCGAAGGGACGACGGCTCCGAGACGGTGGCCACCACCAGGCCCACGCTGGCCGCGAGGAAAGCCCCGTCGGCCACCGCACGACCCGTCGGCCAGACGACCGCCACGATGGCGCTCACCACGCCGATGGCGGCCGGGAGGTGCTTGGCGGGACCCGCGGCCGCCATGACACTCGCGGCCACCGCGATCAGCAGCGCCGGCAGCGCGAGCAAGAACGCGGGCTCCTTCAAGGGTGCCACGACATCGAGGCTCCGGAGGAACCACGCGGCGGCGAGCGCGACCACCGCCACCGCGACCGGGACCGGACTGGCCGTCACGGCGCCGGTGATCCCTCCCGCCCGGGTCGCCGTCACCGAGGTGTCGTCGGGAAGGTCATCGACGAACCGCCGCCGACAGCGCGGACAAGCCTCTTCACCAGCTCGAATCGGCGAGTACGCACAGAACGGGCACGCCGTCTGCGCCATCGACGGCTTCCCTTCGGCTCAGGGCGTCCAGCGGGCCCGGCGAATGAGCCACGACAGGCCACCGCGCCCATCACGCACGACCATGTAGAAGGTAACGACGCGCGGCTCAGTCACGCTCTGATCCGGAACCCACCGGTTGCGGTTGCGGGTGGCGTTCCCGTCGAAGTTGGTGCCGCCCGTCTCGAACGACGACATGGTGCCGAGGTCGGTGTACCAGGCGATTCTCCAGCTCTCCTTGAGCGCCACCGGCGTGAGCGAGAAGCTGACCACCGTGTAGTCCTCTTCCAGGGCCGAGAAATCGAGCGGCTCCATCGGGACCTCGTCGAAGCCCTTCAGCTCGGGCACGTCGGTCTCTCCCCACGGCTCGCCCCGCAGCGTCACCCCGGGCAGCACGGGCGTGACGTTCTCGCGCATCTGCGGGAAGACCTGGCACTGCACCACCATCAGCTTCTGCGCGTAGATGCGCTCGTTCGTGTCGCTGGCGCGCACCTCGAGCAGCACGGGAATACGAATGCCGCCCAGGCCGCGCGAGTTGTCCTCCTTGAGCGTTTCGAGCAGCAGCGGCTCACCATCGGGCAACAACGCCGTGCCCAGCAGCGGCTTGTCGGGCGCGGAGCCATCGAGCGTGAAGGTCCACTCCCCTGCCACGCGCCGGCCCGAGGCCAGCTCGACGAAGTCATCGGTGTTGCTGCATTCCCGATCTCCCTGATTGGCGCAGGCCCGCAGGCGGTACGAGAGCTCGCGGCCATTGCCGAGCGGGTCGACGACGAGGGCGCGGTAGGTGAGCGCCCGCTGGCCGACCACCAACAGCCGCTGGAGCTGCACGGGATCGATCTGCGCCGTGCTGCCGCCTCCGCCGAGGCTCGCGAGGAGCCGGGGATCGCACGGCGAGATCAGCACCTCGGGCGCCTCGAAGGTGGCGCCGAGCACGCGCAGATCCACCACGCCCGTCGGAGATGGCAGCGGCTGGGTGCAGGCCGCCAGAAGCGAGCCGAGAATGATGAGCGCGCGCCTCACAGCTGGGCCCTCACGCCGAGGATGGGGAGAATGGGAATGCCGGGCACGTCGAACGCGAGGCGGCCGCGGTAGTCGTAGATCGTCGCCTCGGTATTCATGCGGTTGTAGACGTTCTGCACGTCCAGATAGAGGTTGAGCGTCCACTTCTCGAAGACGAAGTACTTGTCGACGCGAATGTCGAGCTGGTGGAAGTCGGTCACCCGCGCCGAGCGGAACATGCCGAAGTTGTTCGTGTACCGGTTCGCGTCGAGGCGCTGGAAGTCTCCCTGGTAGTCGAGCGGCGTGGTGGGCCGGCCGGTGACGTAGCGGAAGCGCGCGCCGACCTCGAAGCCGTACGGCAACCGGTAGCTCGCGATGGCCGTGAGAATGTGGGTCTGATCGAAGCTGTTGAGGATGTAGTCGGGATCCCCACCGGCGCGACGCTCCTCGCTGCGGGAGAGCGTGTAAGCGATCCACCCGAAGAAGTTCTTCGTCACCTCGTGCCGCGCGAGCACCTCGAGCCCATAGGCGCGACCCAGCCCATCGTTCGACGAGGGGTTCTGCGTGATGGACCCGTCTTCATTGACGATGCGCCGGCCCGGCGACACGACGTTGTCGAAGCGGCGGTTGAAGAAGCCGGTGACGTCGACATTGATGACGTCGGTGAACTTGTGGCTGACGCCGAGGGAGGCCTGGAATGCCTTCTCGTGGAACAGCGACGGGGTGCCGAAGGGCGGCGGCTCCATGTCGGTGGCCTGCGGCGGCTGGGTGTAGAGGCCGACCGACGCCTTGATGGCCGTGCGATCCCACGGCTCCAGGCGCATCCACAGGCGGGGATCGAACGCGTTGCGGGTCTCCTTGTTGAGGAAGGCGTGGCTGGCGCGCAGGCCCGGCGTCAGCGTGAGTGGCCCCAGCTTGAAGTCGCCCTCGACGTAGATGGCGCCATCGAAGGTGGGCACCGTGCGGCCGATGCGCTGGGTCTCCCGTCGAGGCTCCGCGCCGGGGAACGCGGGGTACTGCACGCCCGAGATGACGGGGAGCTCGGCTTGCCCGACCAGCACCTGGTTGAAGATGTCGGCGCCCGCGCGGAGCGTGACGTACTTCGACATGTCGACGCTCAAGTCCTGGCGCAGGCCCTGGGTCCATTGATCGGCGTTGAGGTTCGCGATGCCGAAGTTGACCGAGGTGAGGTCGTACCCAACGTACGGCGTGAGCTTGAATTGCACGTTGCCGCGCCGGTAGGTCCAGTTGCCGACGACGCGGTGGAAGAGCGTGCGGACCTGCAACGAGACGTCCGTGTTCCGCTGGGCGCCGCTCACCACGACACGGAGCTGATCATCGGAGCCGAAGGCGAACACCGAGAACGTCGAGTTGCCTTCGCGCGACTCGGCCTGCCGCTTCCCGACGTCGAGGCGCACCTGGTAGTCCCAGTAGACGGGAAGGATGTTGATGGTGCCGCCCTGCTGGTTCGGCGGCGTCACCAGCGGCGTCACCGCGGGCAACAGCACGTCGATGTAGCTGCGGCGGGCAGCGGCGGCGAGCGACACGTCCTTGGTGATGGGCGCTTCGACGAAGAGGCTCGAGTCGAGGAAGTCGACCTTCGCCACGCCGTGCCAGGTATCGGACGCGCCCTTGCGGCTGGCGACGTCGACGACGCCACCGACGGCCCGGCCATACCGCGCGCCGAAACCGCCCGGATAGAAGTCGACGCGATCGAGGAACTCGGCGTTGACGACCGAGGGGCCGCCGCCGAGGTGGAAGAGGAGCGGGATCTCGACGCCGTCGAAGAACGTGAGCGTCTGGTTGGGGTTCGCGCCGCGGACGATCAGCTGGCCCGAGATGAACGGCGCGCGCGCGACGCCGGGGAAGTTCTGGATCACGCGCACCGGGTCGCCGAACGTACCGGGCACCTTCTGGAGCTCTTCTCGGGTGATCGTCCGGCGGACGACTTCCTTCTTCTCACGCTTGTCGCGCACCACCGTCTGGTAGCCGATGACCTTTGGGAAGGCGTAGTAGCGGACCTCCTTCGTCTCGCCCGCCTCGAGCGTCTCGTCGGTCTTGAAGACCTCGGTCTCGGGGCCGATCGCGCGCACGGAGCACACGCCCGGCGGCAGCTCGAGATCGAACATGCCGTCCTCGTCGGTGGTGGCCTCGCGGTCCGCGTATTGCTCACAGCGCATGGTGCCGCCCACCACGCGGGTCCGACTGCCGCGCACGACGAGCTGACCCTTGAGGTGCGCCATCGGCCCCGACACACCGCCATCGGCCGACTCGCCCACACCGGCGTCGACGACCACCGTCTGGAGGACGAAGTTGTAGACGAACTCGATCTGCACGGGGGCCGGGGCGAAATCGACCTCGGCCGGGGTGAAGGTGGACTTCAGCAGCGCGTCGACCGCCGCTTCATCGAACCCATGGCCGACGGGCTCGATCACCTTCGCGTCCGGAACCGTCCCGTCGGCGGCGATGGTCACCAGCAGACGCACGTTGGCCGAGAGCCCCTGTTTCTCGGCTGCGTCCGGGTACTTCGCGTTCTCCAGGCGGACGAGCGTGGGCGCCTTCGTCAGCACCGGCACATGGACGCCAGCGTCGACTTCCTTGCGGCGCGCGTTCTCGTAGGCGTGCGCCGAGAGACACGTGAGCAGCACCGCCATCGAAACCAACCCGCGCATCACGCCTGCCCTGTCGGTCCAATTGGGCGACCCCATCCGGGTCTGAGCGTGGCACGCGGCCTGAGTGGGCACGAGCCTCGGCATCGGGAGCGCTTCTGCAGGCATCGACAGCCTCCTGGCGTTCACCCGGGGTTGGTTGCCGCGGGCGCTCGGAGCGATCGACTGGCCTCACGCCCGAGCCGTCGACGGTGCTGGCCGTGACGGACGGGCGGGCGCTTGATTCACAAACACAAGGCGTGTCGCCGTTCGAGTGCCGCGATGATTCGGCGGCGAGGGGTCGATCGATTCCGAGCGCGTCGGCAACCAAGTCGATGCGTGCGCGAAGAGAGCGCGCTACTCACCGGGAACGACCAATTTTGCGCACCGCGTTGCTGATCGTTGGACAGATGACTGCCGGTGAACCCGGCGGATGGCTCACCCGCAAGCTGCTGGCGACCTTCACCAGCGACGCCGAGTGGGTGTTGTGGCTGCTGGCGATCCTCTCGGTGATGTCGATCGCGGTGATGCTCGAGCGTGGCATCTACTTCGTCACCCACAGCCTCTCGAACGCCGACGACATTCTGGTGAAGCTCGCCAAGGGCGAGCTCGACGCCGTGAAGAGCGCGGTCGGCACGCAGAAGGGCATGGAGGCCTCGGTGCTGCGCGAGGGCCTCGAGTGGTCCGGCAAGGGCCCCGACTCGGTCGAAGAGGTCATCAACGCCACGCTCGCCCGGGAGCGGCCCCGCTACGAGCGCTTCCTCTCGTTCCTCGGCACGCTCGGGTCGAACACGCCGTTCATCGGGCTGTTCGGCACGGTGCTCGGCATCATCAAGGCCTTCCACGATCTCGGCTCCATGGGCGCCAAGGGCTCCGAGGTGCAGTCGACGGTGATGGCGGGCATCTCGGAGGCGCTCGTCGCGACCGCCGTCGGCCTCGCCGTCGCGATCCCCGCGGTCATCGGGTACAACATTCTGCAGCGCGCGCTGAAGAATACGGTGTCGCGCTCCAACGCCCTCGGTCACGCCCTCGTCGGTCACCTGCGCTCCACGGGCGGGAAGTGACCCATGGCTGGCGGCGCCCAACAGGATGACGACGGCGAGATCACCGGCATCAACGTCACGCCGCTCGTCGACATCGTGCTCGTGCTCCTCATCATCTTCATGGTGACGGCGAACTTCATCGTCCGCGAGACCGTCGAGGTCGACCTGCCGAAGGCCGCGAACTCGAACGACAAGACGGTGCAGGGCCCGGTGATGATCACCCTCGACAAGGACGCGAACATCTTCCTCGACGGAGCCCCGACCGACATGCCCGGCCTGCTCGAGAAGATGAAGGCGGCGCTCGAGAAGGACAAAGAGGTGCGCGCCATCATCTCGGCCGACCAGTCGCTCAACTACGGCAAGGTGATGAACATCATCGACCTGGTGAAAGAGGCCGGCATCGCCAAGTTCGCGCTCAACATCGTCAAAGAAGGCAAAGGAGCGGCACCCGCGCCATGACGCGCTGGTGACCGGACGTGGCTTGTGACGGCGTTCAAGAGCGTGCCAGACGGAACGGAGAAGGCCGCGAATGACGTCGCACCGAAGCCCATGAGCACTGCCGTGATGAGCCAGCCTCCGCCGCAGCGCGCGTCGAACGACGACGCGACGAGCTGGATCATCCTCGGGGCGATGCTCGCGATCTCCATCGGCACGCATGCGGTGACGGTGGTGAACCTGCCCAGCAGCGTCCCCGGCGGGCCGAAGAACCAGCGCGTCGAGATGGAGTTCTACGAGCCGCCGCCTCCGCCGCCGCCGAAGGTGGAGGAGCCCGAGCCGCCCAAGCCGGTCGAGCCGCCGAAGGTGAAGCTCAAGCCGCCGCCGGTGAAGGTCGCCGAGGTGAAGCCGCCACCCGACGCGCCGCCGCCCCCCAACGAGGAGCCCCCGCCCGAGGCCTCCACCAAGCCCGTGCCATTGGTCGTGGGGATCTCGATGTCGTCGACCACGGCCGGCGGGACGTTCGCGGTGGGCGTGGGGAACACGACCTACGGCAAGGCCGACACCACGCCGACGGATCCGTCGAAGGTCCAGGCCTACCGCGCGCCGAAGTACGTGCCGCCGGGTGGGGCTGACACGCAGCCCGAGGTGGCGAACGAGTTCAAGCCGCCGTACCCGGAAGAAGCGAAGAAGAACGACATCGAAGGCACGGTGGTGCTGAAGATCACCGTCGACGAGAACGGCGCGGTCATCGACGCGAAGGTGGTCAAGGGCCTTGGCTTTGGCCTCGACGAGGCGTCCGTGGCAGCGATCCGAAAGTTCAAGTTCAAGCCGGCGACGAAGGGCGGCGAAGCCGTCGGGACGACGCTGACGTACAACTTCAGCTGGTTCTTGGACTGACGGTCATTCGAGTCGCCCTGGCGCTCTCGCTGCTGGTTCACGCGGTCCTGCTCTTCACCCTCGAGGGTCCTTCGTCATCGACACCCGCGCCCACGCGGCGGCTCGAGTGGACCGAGGTCGTGGCGCGCACGCCGCCGGCGGTGCGTCCTCCGCCCAGCCCGCCTCCATCGGTCCGCAGCCTCGCCTCCCGATCGATCCGTCGTTCAGCGCCGGTCGCCCCGGCACCCGTGCTCCCAGCTGGACCAGGTCTCCTCGAGGTGCCGTCTCCACCAACCATCGGGCCACCTGGGCCGCCTGAAGGTGAAGGCGATGGGGAGGATGCCGGCGTGATGGCCACGATTCCGTTCAGGCCACCCCCGACGCCACCGCGACTCCTGACCGAAGTTCGCGCCGAGTACCCCGAGGCGCTGCGCGACGCGGAAGTGCAAGGCGACGTGGAGCTCTCCGTCACCGTGGAGGCCGATGGGCACGTCTCGTCGGTGATGGTGCTTCGCGCGGTCGACGAAGCCCTCGCCGAGGTTGCCAGGCGCGCGGTCGAACAGAGCCGGTGGCATCCCGGAACGCGTGACGGCGTTCCCGCGCGAGCGACCGTCCGATACGTCTACTCGTTCGTCCTCGAGTGAGTCGGTCAGCCGCGCCACTCACCAGGCGCGGACGCGTCCTCGGCCCAACCCGCCGGACGCCTAGGTTGAAGAAACGCCTAACGAGGCTTCGCCTCAGACCGACGAGTTTTATGGTGGTGAGTTGAGGCGCTGAGGAAGAGAACGGGCTCCGAGTCGATCGTACAACTTGAGCGCGGTATTCTG
>VYLD01000576.1_pt1 | contig 9968 bp, 8 predicted proteins | sample 5114401 | NCBI WGS metagenome assembly VYLD01 (sample SAMN12291783, study PRJNA351875) | freshwater metagenome | isolation source: freshwater lake | place: USA: Michigan, Gull Lake | collected 2013-08-08 | reverse complement strand
AACATAAAGAAACAGGAGATATCCGTCCTCGTCCGCAAGGGGGAAGTCCGCCAACCAAGTTAAATAGTGAACAACTGATAATTTTAATAGAAATCATCGAAGCTAACAATGATGTAACTCTCGAAGAATTATCGGAATTACTGCATGAAAAGACACAGGTGAAAGTCAGTAGAGCCACCTTGGGTCGGATTACGCAAAAACTCAAGTACAGTTTCAAAAAAAACACTACACGCGGCGGAAAAAGAAAGTGAAAGGGTACAGCAAAAAAGAGTGGAATACTGGTCCCAAGTAAGGGAAATTGAGGCATCAAAACTAATTTTTATCGATGAATCGGGGGTAAATTTAGCCCTTTTGAGACTCTATGGTAGAGCCTTAATTGGTCAAAGAGCCAGAGGAAGAAAACCACAAAAAAGAGGCAGAAATATTTCAATAATTAGTGCCATAAGCTTTGAAGGATTTATTCTGAAGGAAGTGCTGCCAAAAATTAAAGAAGGAGACTGTCTGCTCATGGATAACGCCAAGATTCATCTCGGAGAAATGGTCAGAGAAATAATCGAACAACAAAAAGCTAGACTCATCTATTTACCTCCTTATTCTCCCGAAGTCTCTCCTATTGAAAACTTTTGGTCAAAAGTGAAAGCGATGTTAAGAAAACTGAAGGCGAGAACTTACAAAGACTTAATAGAAGGGATTGAATCGGCTATGTTACAAGTTACTCAAAAAGATATTCGCAATTGGTTTACTCACTGTTGCTACTGTACCTCATAAGTCAGAGAATTGCTATAAGATTTCTTTTCCTTTCTCAGAAATTACAAAAGTTGCCCTTTGGGATGAGTCAATTAATCCCGCTTTCTTTAAATAGGTTTTTGCCCAACCTACCCGACCATCAAAAACTCTTGATTGTCCACTGGGAATCATCTCTTTTCTTTCTGCTTCCGTGACTTGAAACTCTCTGGCCAAGGCTTCAAGAATTTCTCGATATTTATAAACTTTGCCATCTGCAAGTATTTTTAATAGCGGCAACATAATCGATTGAAAATCGGGAATAGGCATAGTTCAGATGAAAAGCGGGGTCAGTCATTACAATTATACAGCAACAAGCTCCAAGAATTTAGATAGATAATAATACACCTAAAGTTATTAATAATCAAGAGGCATTCCTAAGGAATTTGAGAGAGAAATTATCGCCATTGATAATCGTCTTGATACTCCAATAATTCGATTTTTCTGCCATTGGGAGCGTTGACATAAATAAGCTGTTGACTATCTAAATTACTTGTTAAGACTGTCTATGAGCGCTGGAGCTGCTCCGCAGCTCCAGCTTTTTTTGTGATAGCTAAAAAACCCCCTATCCCTGCTATTCATACAAAATCTCATCAAAACAAGCTTCTCCCACACTCGATAAAGTCCTAGCGGCAGCTTTATCGGTTTTCGACTTCTGCACGAGGGTGCGGAATTGCTGTAGATTGTAACGAGCTTGGAATTTTTTAATCGTGCAGTCGCATAGGTCTTTTGCCACATCAGCAGCTAATCCCTCCGCGCGCGCTCTTTGTAAACATTCTTGACGATAACTGTCGAAAGTCGTGGCAGCATTAGAACTTTGGCTAAGGTAAACGGCATTATTAGCCTGTAATGGAAAGTATAAAGCCAATAAACCGATAAAAGTTAGTAAATATCTTTTATTTCTCATCATAATTGCTTTTTAAAGCCTGAAATACCCCACTAGATTAGAGAACGGCTGCATAAATTATAGATCGATCGCTCAACTCTTGGGTTCCACTCTTGGCAAACTGCCAACTGTTATGCTATGATGGATATTTATTGATCGGCGCCATCGCCAAGTGGTAAGGCAGAGGTCTGCAAAACCTTTACCCCCAGTTCGAATCTGGGTGGCGCCTTGGAAAATGTCGGCAATCTTTTCCTGATTGCCTTGTCTAATTGAAGGTTTACCAAGGTTTTACTTGATAGGCTGCCACTAGATAACGAAAAATATACTCAACTATCTCTAAATAATTCTCGGTAGTTTCTAGAGACTCACCCCACACCGTCACGCCATGGTAAGAAATCAGTAAAGCGGGAATTTCTGGGGGGAAAGTTGAGAATCTACTTTCTATTTCTGCGGCAATTTTCGGCACATCGAAATAGTTAGCAAAAACCGGCATAAATACTTGAGGATTTTCTACCCAAACACCTAAACCTTTCAACATTTCTAAGGGAGGTAACGATAACTTGTCCTCGCGAGCAAAACGGGAAACTAAATTCGCTTCCACCGAGTGGACATGATAACAAGCTTGTGCTTGGGGAAAGAGACGATAAATCACCTGATGAATGCTAGTTTCGGCCGAAGGACGATTATCTCGATGAGCTAATTCTCTGACTTTTCCCGTCAGATCCACGCGCACAAAATCCTCTTCTGTTAGTTTACCTTTACTTTTGCCACTGGCAGTAATCCAAAAACTATGATCATCAACTTTAGCGGACAAATTACCCGCCGTGCCAAGCATCCAACCCAGTTGATAAAATCTTCGGGCAGCTGCCACTAGAGACAGACGATGATCGCTCATGGTTTTTAGAAATATGGTGGATAGGTATCGACCTATTATAACAAGTTGAAGCCAGCAGACAACCCACTCCCCAGCAGATTTGGTGAGGCTCTCAATCTGGATAATCTCGATCAAAACTAAACCCAAGGCAGAATAGAGCGAGGAATCAGTGAGTCAAAAAGAAGATTTAACCGTGGCAATGTGTTAGGAATGTGTTAGGTTAAAGATAATTGCAGCTTTGATGAATCGAGGGTTGAGCCGTGAATAACAACTTTTTCCGCAGCTATTCTGTCAATGATTCTGGTTTGGGTTGTTTCTTATCTTTGATTTTAGTCGGATTGTTGTTAGGCTCGATCGGACTGGGTTGGTTAGTCAATAGTTTTTTAATTCTCGTGGCATTCCTAATAATTTCTCCTGTGATTGCTTGGGGGATTTTTCGCTGGTGGTTGCGACGCAATTTAGTTGAAGATAGCTGTCCCGTCTGTAGCTACGAATTTACGGGTTTTAATCGCACGGAATGCCAATGTCCTAACTGTGGTGAACCGTTGAAAGTGGAAGGGGGTAAGTTTATTATTCTCACCCCTCCCGGGACGATCGATGTACAAGCGATCGAAGTACCTACCGGACAGTTGGAAGATTAAGGTCAAACCATTACCATCTAGGCACGCGCACCAAACTGAAAGCGGGGGATCTGAATTTTAACAATAACAGCAGTCCCAACAGGTGAATTGACCAATGAGCGAGAATTAAGCCCCAAATAATTGCGAAAATTAAACTACTAACGGCAAGAGCTTTAAAAATATCATTATCGGTCTTTTGATACCAGAGAAGACTAAGGAAGGAAAGCAGTAGGAGTAGAAGCGGAAAAAGTGGGGAGAACATGGGGATCACCATTGGGTGAGGGGACTGTCTTCACATCCATAGCCTATCATTTTCCCTTTACGGCTACGGGTAGCAGCGGCTACATTCCCCCCCTATTTGTCATAAATCTTTAGAATCAAATTAAAAAGTTTACAAGCCAATCTTTTAGTATAAAGGTGGCGCGACAATCATCCTCATTGTAACGCAAAATAGCCGCCAATAAAGTCCGATCTCCTGTTTTTAACCACTGGTCATACCACCAAACGCATTGATCCCCGCTTACTCCTCGATCGCGCCATTGAAAGCCAATCCAGTTAGCGAGGGATTTTAAGGAATAACTTTCCACGGGAAAAGTTACCGAATTAACTACATGATAGTGCAGATCAAAACAGCGAGAAACTAACTGATTAATCAAAGAAGAAGGAGTTTTATAAAGATAACCTAATCGCTTAATTGTTTCTACTTCGTACTCAGAAAAGTGAAAAATTGGTGCTTGATAATCCTGCATGACTAAGGTTAAAAATTCCTGCCAAATCCTGCCTTCATCTTCCGGCTTTTCTGCCAAAAAGGGATAAAATTGCTGGGTATTAACTCGATAATCAACCCGTAAAATCCCCAAAAGATAATCTAAATTCTGTTCTGGTTCCGCTTCGATGTCAAAATAAAATTCAATCTCGGCCTTCGGTAGGGGGGACAAATAAGCAGTTTTCCCGTTGCTTTTGCGAAAGGCCCGATTTTCAATAATTGCTTGGGCCTGTAATTGTAACTGATTAGCCACCTCTACCCCCATCCCCTCCCCCATACGGGTAGGACAGGTAAGCGCAAGGGATGCCATGGTGGAAACCCCCAAAGACTGTAAAAATTGGTAACGACTAGGAGTCACCCCCGGGACTAAAGAAAGATGTTGACTCGCTTGAGCAATACCATAACAGTGACTATACCAATGACATAAACTGCAACGCTGACGCGAGATAAAAACTTCTGGTTCTTGGCGATTAATCACCATTTCGCCGAACTTTTTGATTATTTCCTCTAGTTTAGTTAACCAGAGATTCAATTCCACCCGATAGCGATTATGACGACGTAGGACAATTTCCCCATAACTGGGAAAAACTCCCTGCATACTGGCTAATAAATAGGCGTAAAAAGTAGCCAGCATTTTATATTCAGGCTTAGGACGGCGACCGAGTTGAATATTGAGGGGATAATAAACCCAATCGCCAAATTTCGACTCTCCTGCCTGTTTAATTAATAAATGCGGGGAACCGGTTAAAGAGACGGGATAGGCAGATTGTAAAAGGACTCCGTGATAAATACAGGGTACACCCCGACCCATCAAAGCTTCCGTTTCCCTAGCGGCGGCCAAAATATCAGTGCTGGGGGTAGTCAGGGAACAATAATCGGGATAGGAGTCTTGCAGGACTTTTTTAACGTGACTTTGACTCTCTCGGCGCAATTTAAGCAAAAAATCGCGCTCAGGGTCTTTTTCTTGGCTATTGCCGTAGAGATTTAAAAATGCACGGCGTTGACAACGTTGGTAGTCTAGAAGTAGATCATCGGTCAGTAGCATTCTATACAAGGAGAAAAGTTAAGCTTTCCTGGACCAGTGAAGTAAAGTAAAAAATAATAAACTTAAAAAAAGAAAACATTCCCAAGTATGTTTCCTCTACTCTAATACTATTGTGACAATTGCGACTTAATCCGTCGATAGAATTCAGCCGTCGGTCGTCAGGAAGTGGGGAAATGGGGAAATGGGGAATTCAACTAAAACCCTAAAACCCCAAAACCCAACACCTTCTAACTGATAATTGATAATTGATAACTGATAACTGATAACTGACCCCCCATCTTGCCGCTTATGCAGAATTTAGACGAAAATACCCTCGATTGCGCCGTTAGTAAACCGGATTTAGCCGAACAAAGACAGGAATTTCGGGGACTTAGCAATAAAGTTTATTTTAATTTCGGTGGTCAGGGAACCTTGCCCAAGGCGGGATTAGAGGCGATTATCGATGCCCATAATTTTCTCCAACAACAGGGGCCTTTTTCAGGACGGGTAAACGATTGGATTACCGGAAAAACGGAACTTCTCAGGCAAGAAATGGCTCAGGAATTGGGAATTAGCCCTAAGAATCTCTCTATCACCGAGGATGTCACTGTAGGCTGTAATATCGCCCTCTGGGGAGTTGATTGGCAAGCGGGGGAACATATTTTACTAACCGATTGTGAACACCCCGGAATTATCGCCACGGTTCAAGAAATTGCCCGTCGTTATCATCTGGAAATCTCCACTTGTCCTATTCGGGAAACTTTAAACGGCGGCAACCCGATAGAAGTGATTTCCGCCCATCTACGTCCAAAAACTAGGGTTTTGGTGGTTAGTCACGTTTTGTGGAATACTGGACAGGTTTTACCCCTCAAGGAAATCTCGCAACTTTGTCATGATAATTCTGTCACCGAAAAACCCGTTTTAGTGGTGGTGGATGCTGCCCAATCCGTGGGTTGTTTGCCCTTGGATTTAAGCGCTACTGCCGCCGATTGTTATGCTTTTACGGGTCATAAATGGTGGTGTGGACCGGCTGGTGTGGGAGGATTGTATATTCGTCCCGAAATTTTCCCTAGTTTACAGCCCACTTTTATCGGTTGGCGCGGCATTGAAACAGATAGCCGAGGACAGCCTATCGGTTGGAAACCGGATGCCAGACGCTTTGAAGTGGCCACTTCTGCCTATCCCCAATTTGAGGGTTTAAGGGCAACTATTGCGGTACATAATGCCTGGGGTGATGGGGGACAAAGATACGAAAAGATTTGTCAATTAGCGGCTTATCTTTGGGGGGAATTAAAGACGATTAAAGGTGTGAAATGTTTAAAAAATTCTCCGCCGGAATCCGGTTTAGTTTCCTTTCAAATTGACTCGTCCATCACCCCACAAAAGTTAGTGCAACAGCTAGAAAAACAAGGGTTTTTACTGCGAACTCTCCTCGACCCCCTCTGTGTGCGTGCCTGTGTTCATTATTTCACTTTGCCCTCAGAAATCGAGCAGTTAGTAGCAGCTATCCAAAAGTTAGTTTAACAAAAATGTGGCAGGGGAAGTCCCCACCCTCAGCCAGCGTAGCGGATTGGGGATGCGCCGAGTGCCTCCTTTCCGCTTGCTCAAACCCTAACTGGATTTAGGGATATGATCGGGCTGTATTAGCCTAGACTAACACAGCCCCAAGTTACCTTTTAAATGTCCAAATCCGTAAGATTTAAACGCGATCCGTGGGTTTCGATAAATTCTCGCCGGGGGGCAACTCGATCGCCCATAAGAATCGTAAATAATTCCTCTGCTTTGGCTGCGTCTTCGATTTCCACCCGTTTTAAAGTGCGAGTTTCGGGATTCATGGTAGTATCCCAAAGTTGTTGGGGCATCATTTCTCCTAACCCTTTAAAACGTTGGATTGTGTAGTTAGCATTGGAGGGAAATTCCGCTATCTTTTGCTGTAATTCGCGATCGCTATAGCAGTAGGAATGATTTTTACCGCGTTCCAATTTATAGAGAGGAGGACAGGCGATATATACATAACCTTGATCAATTAAATTCTTCTGATAACGATAGAAGAAAGTTAATAACAAAGTTCGGATGTGTGCGCCATCCACATCAGCATCAGTCATTAAAACAATGCGATGATAGCGCAATTGTGAGGGGTCAAAATCTTCTCCTTTAATCCCCAAACCGAGGGCCGTAATTAAGGATTGAATTTCCGTATTTTTGTAGATTTTGGCATCATCGGTTTTTTCGATATTGAGGATTTTTCCCCGCAGAGGTAGAATCGCTTGAAAACGACGATCGCGCCCCTGTTTGGCACTGTTATGGACGAAAACGCCGGAAGCAAGGGCAAAGTTATGGGTATGAGGAACCTCGATATCATAGACATCGAATCTTGTTTCTAATCGCTCGATCGCCACGACTCGATGATTGTAATTAGACACCGCTTCTAAGGCTTTATTTTTATCACCATCAAAGTAGCGATCGCAGAAAGAATCAAATCGCAATATTGATTTATCCCGCGTCTGAAGCCGATATTTTTGATAAGCTTCCAAATCAATATAACCTCGATCGATCTCAATTTGTTTTAAGGTCGCTAGGGTTTTTTGATAGTAAGTTTTCTTGATCGTGTTAATTCCCTGCCAACGATTATACCAATCAGCGATCGCATGAGTGAACAACCAAGAATCGGAAGCGGGATTCCAGACCATTTCATAACCGTTAATGGTGATTCCGGGGTCATGAAGAGCGGACAATTTCCGATACAAAGGCATTAAAGCATCTTCTGGAGTTAAAGCCGCAGCAGATTTATAGCTACCATCTCTTAACAGGAAAAGATGGTCAGGAGTACAAATAATCGCTTCACCATGATCGAGAGTAATTTTAATTACTTCTGCGTCTTTTTTGGTGATGCGGGCATTAATAATTCGTTCAACCCCGATCGTGCCATTGTCACGAATGGTATAACAAAAATGTTCCTTTCCTTGGGCTTGTTCGGTCACTAGCTGTTTAAAACTGAGGTTGCGTCCATCGACAAGGGCGATTTCTGTATCACCATGAAAACAGCCGCCGGCGCTGTCACCTTCGACGATGTAAATTTCTGACTTTTCTGGGTCTCTTTCGCTACAATCAGCCAATTTACCCGGTAAAGGTGAGGATTCCAAGACCGATTTCCGTCGTACTAAGTCCCGCGCCCGTCGGGCCGCTTCCGCCGCCCTGTACGCTTGTACTGCTTTTTCGATAATCGTGTCGGCCACTTGGGGATTTTGTTCTAAGTATTCGTTGAGAGTTTCCCCCACCAGGGAATCAACAATACCCCGGACTTCGGTGTTACCCAATTTGGTCTTGGTTTGTCCCTCAAATTCCGGTTCGGGGACTTTTACGGAAATAACGGCGGTTAAACCCTCGCGGACGTTTTCCCCCGCTAGATTAGGCTCGTTTTCTTTAATTTTATTGCGTTTACGAGCGACATTATTTAAAGTACGAGTCAGAACTGCCTTTAATCCTTCTAGATGGGTTCCCCCGTCAATGGTGCGGATATTATTAGCAAAACCGAGAATATTGTCGCTATAGGCATCTATACACCACTGAAACGCCACTTCGATATTAATTCCGTTCTTTTCCCCCGATACATAGATAATATCTTTGTGCAGGGTTTCTTTTTCCCGACACATATAGGCGACGTATTCTTTAATACCCCCCTCATAACAATAGGTTTCGATGTGGGGTTCTTCGGGACGGTAATCGCTAAAGGTGATTTTAACACCCGCATTTAAGTAGGCTAGTTCTCGTAAACGTCCAGAGAGGGTACTGTAATCAAATTCGATGCCTTGGCTAAAAATTTCGGTGTCCGGCAGGAAATTAACCCTAGTTCCCGTTTTTTCCTCTTGACCGGGACTGCTGACCAATTCTGTGACGGGGATACCTCTTTCGTAGCGTTGGGTATGTACTTTATGATCGCGCCAGACTGTCACATCGACCCATGCAGAAAGAGCATTAACGACGGAAATCCCGACTCCGTGTAACCCTCCCGACACTTTATAACCACCACTGCCAAATTTACCGCCGGCATGAAGTATAGTGAGAACGGTTTCTAGGGCAGATTTACCCGTGGTCGGGTGAACATCGGTGGGAATACCCCGGCCATCGTCGGTGACGCTGACGGAACCATCGGCCTTGATATCCACTTCGATATGAGTACAGTAACCCGCTAGGGCTTCATCGATCGAGTTGTCCACCACTTCATAGACTAAATGATGTAGTCCCCGCGGACCAGTCGTACCGATATACATCCCCGGCCGCTTCCTGACTGGTTCTAACCCTTCGAGAACTTGTATCTGTTCCGCGCCGTAGTTACTTGTCATAAAATTTCCCTAAAAAGGCTGTGATCCCTGATTGAACCTAAATGAATGGCAAAATCTTCAAAAATTTTAGCACATAAGGGTTAAAGACTGCTTAAGTGCCTTTAGGGAGAATTTTTTATTGGCTGTGGGGTGTTGGTCAGTAATCAGTGAGCAGTAAACAGTGAGCAGTAATCAGTGAGCAGTAATCAGTGAGCAGTAATCAGTGAGCAGTAATCAGTGAGCAGTAATCAGTGAGCAGTAATCAGTGAGCAGTAAACAGTGAGCAGTAATCAGTGAGCAGTAATCAGTGAGCAGTAATCAGTGAGCAGTAAACAGTGAGCAGTAAACAGTGAGCAGTAATCAGTAAACAGTAAACAGTGAGCAGTAAACAGTGAGCAGTAATCAGTAAACAGTAAACAGTGAGCAGTAAACAGTGAGCAGTGAGCAGTAAACAGTAAACAGGTATAAAGATAAAGATAACTAACTATAGCGTTTCCTGTTCGCAAGAGGTACATTATAGATGTTGAAAAGCTTAATTAGCAAAAGTTTAAGTGTGCCACACAGGTGTGAGAAACGCTATAATTAACTTAAAACTTACATCTGATAACTGATAACTGATAACTGATAACTGATAACTGATAACTGATAACTGATAACTGATAACTGATAACTGATAACTGATAACTGATAACT
>VYLD01000537.1_pt1 | contig 10004 bp, 12 predicted proteins | sample 5114401 | NCBI WGS metagenome assembly VYLD01 (sample SAMN12291783, study PRJNA351875) | freshwater metagenome | isolation source: freshwater lake | place: USA: Michigan, Gull Lake | collected 2013-08-08 | reverse complement strand
CCGGACGACGGCCGCTGACGCCCCACGGCCCGGGCGCCCGCACCGTCGCTCGCGACGCGTAGCGGGCGCCCCGACCGGCAATTCCCTTGACTCGTCCGGCCGCGGCGCCCAGTTAATCTGGACCGCACAGGTCCGGATTGCCCATGCTGCGCCTCAGCAAGCTCACCGACTACGCCGTCGTCCTCATGGGCGAGATGGCGCGACGTCCGGACGCCATGACCACGGCGGCCGAGCTGACGTCGCGGACGGGCCTTCCGGCGCCCACGGTGCAGAAACTCCTCAAGTTGCTCGCCCGCGACGGGCTGATGCAGTCGGTCCGCGGCGCGGCCGGCGGCTATCGGCTCGCACGCGGCGCGGATGCGATCTCGGTCGCCGAGATCATCGCCGCGGTCGACGGGCCGATCGCGCTCACCGACTGCGTCGGCGGGCTCGACGGCGCCTGCGGCGTCGAGGACCTGTGCCCGATGCGCGGAAACTGGGACAAGGTCAACCGCGCCGTCCAGGCGGCGCTGCAGTCCGTGACGCTGGCGGACATGTCGGTGCCGACGATGCCCGCCCCGGTGCGGACCGCGGCGCTGGCGTCGGCCTGAACGAACGGAACCGAGACGGGAAGGACGAGAGATGCCGGCGGTCAACGAGACGATCGACACCGTGCGCGAAGTGACGGAAGGCGCCTACAAGTGGGGCTTCGTCACCGACATCGACATGGAGACGGCGCCCAAGGGGCTGGACGAGGATACCGTCCGCTTCATCTCGGCCAAGAAGAACGAGCCGGAATGGATGCTCGAATGGCGGCTGAAGGCGTTCCGCCACTGGCTGACGATGGAGGAGCCGCACCACTGGGCGCGGCTCTCCTATCCGCCGATCGACTATCAGGACGCCTATTACTACGCCGCGCCGAAGTCCGCGCAGAAGCCGAAGTCGCTGGACGAGGTCGATCCGGAACTCCTGAAGACCTACGCGAAGCTGGGCATCCCGCTGCGCGAGCAGGAGATCCTGGCCGGCGTCGAGAGCTCCAACATCGCGGTCGACGCGGTGTTCGACAGCGTGTCGGTCGCGACCACCTTCCGCAAGAAGCTGAACGAGATCGGCGTCATTTTCTGTTCGATCTCCGAGGCGGTGCAGGAGCACCCCGACCTCGTGCGCGAGTACATGGGCTCGGTCGTTCCGTATTCGGACAACTACTTCGCCACGCTGAACTCGGCCGTCTTCACCGACGGGTCGTTCGTCTACATTCCCAAGGGCGTGAAGTGCCCGATGGAGCTGTCGACCTACTTCCGCATCAATGCCGCCAACACGGGGCAGTTCGAGCGGACGCTGATAATCGCCGACGCGGGTTCGCAGGTCAGCTATCTCGAGGGCTGCACCGCGCCCAAGCGCGACGAGAACCAGCTTCACGCCGCGGTGGTGGAACTGGTCGTGCTCGACGACGCGTCGATCAAGTACTCGACGGTCCAGAACTGGTACCCGGGCGACGCCGAGGGCCGGGGCGGCATCTACAATTTCGTGACCAAGCGCGCCGCCTGCCGCGGCAAGAATTCGAAGGTGAGCTGGACCCAGGTGGAGACGGGCTCCGCCATCACCTGGAAGTATCCGTCCTGCATCCTCCAGGGCGACGGCTCGGTGGGCGAGTTCTATTCCGTCGCCATCACCAACAACCGCCAGCAGGCGGACACCGGCACCAAGATGATCCACATCGGGAAGAACACCCGGTCGACGATCGTCTCGAAGGGCATCTCCGCCGGGCGGTCGGACAACACCTACCGCGGGCTGGTCAAGATCATGCCCAAGGCCGACGGCGCGCGGAACCACACCCAGTGCGACAGCCTCCTGATCGGCGACCAGTGCGGGGCGCACACGGTCCCCTACATCGAGAACCGGAACCGCACCGCCAGCATCGAGCACGAGGCGACGACGGCGAAGGTGAGCGAGGACCAGCTCTTCTACTGCCGCCAGCGCGGGCTGTCGGAGGAGGACGCGCTGGGCCTGATCGTCAACGGCTTCGTCAAGCAGGTCCTCCAGGAACTCCCGATGGAGTTCGCGGTGGAGGCGCAGAAGCTGGTCGCGATCAGCCTGGAGGGGAGCGTGGGATGACGGCGCACGCGCCCTCCGGCCGCGACAGTCTCCACGACCGCGATTTCCACGCCTGGACGCTCGATCAGGCGCGGCGGCTGCGCGAAAGCCGGCCGAACGCGGTCGAATGGGAACTGATCGCCGAGGAGCTGGAGGACATGGGCGGAAGCCTTCGGCGTGAACTCTTCAGTCGATTGACGACGATCGTCGAGCATCAGTTGAAGCTCGCCTATTCGTACCGTTACGAGCCGCGCCGGCAGTGGCGCGGAACGGTGCGGACGCAGCGCGACGCGCTGCTGCGTCACATCGATCAGAATCCATCGTTGCGCCCACTGGTGGCGACGGAGCTGCCCGACGCCTATCGCAGTGCGGTCACCCGCATCGCGCCCGACCTCATCGACCACACGATGGATCCGCTGCCCGACGAGTGCCCTTTCGAGCTCGAGGCGCAGATCCTCAACCCCGACTGGTATCCGGTCGGGCCCGACGGAACCCACGGCTGGGACGACAAATGATCGAGATCCGCAACCTTCACGCCAGTGTCGACGGCAAGCCCATCCTGAAGGGCATCGACCTCACCATCGGCGCCGGCGAGGTGCACGCCGTCATGGGGCCGAACGGGTCCGGCAAGAGCACGCTCTCCTACGTGCTCGCCGGGCGCGAGGGCTATGAGGTGACCGAGGGGTGGGTGACCTTCGACGGCAAGGACGTGCTGGCGATGGAGCCGGAGGAGCGCGCGGCCGCGGGCCTCTTCCTCGCCTTCCAGTACCCGGTCGAGATCCCGGGCGTGGCGAACACCACCTTCCTCAAGGCGGCGCTGAACGCGCAGAGGAAGCAGCGCGGCGAACAGGAACTCGACGCGATGGAGTTCCTCAAGCTCATCCGTGCCAAGACGCGCAAGCTCGGCATGTCGGACGAGATGCTGAAGCGCGCGGTCAACGTCGGCTTCTCCGGCGGCGAGAAGAAGCGCAACGAGGTCCTGCAGATGGCCGTGCTCGAGCCGCGCTTCGCCGTGCTCGACGAGACCGACAGCGGGCTGGACATCGACGCGCTGAAGATCGTCGCCGACGGGGTGAACGCGCTGCGCGGCCCGGAGCGCGCCATGCTCGTCATCACCCACTACCAGCGGCTCCTGCGGTACATCGTGCCAGACAAGGTGCACGTGCTGGCTTTCGGCCGCATCCAGCGCACCGGCGGCAAGGAGCTGGCGGAGGAGCTGGAGGCCAAGGGCTATGCGGAGTTCGGCGTCGGCGAGGCGGCCGCCTGACATGACGGCCGTCCCCAACCTCCCCTCGGCCGAGCCGTACCTGCGCCAGTGGGCCGAGCGCCGCGCCGGCCTGCCGGGCGGCGGGCTCGCCTGGCTCGCCCACCAGCGCGAGACCGGCCTCGAGCGCTTCCGCGCCAAGGGCCTGCCTACGCCCCGCACCGAGGCGTGGAAGTACACCAACCTGCGTGCGCTGGAGCGGATCGCCTTCCAGGCCCCGGCCGCGAACGAGGCGGCGCTCGCCTTCGTCTCCCCCTCCGCCCTGCCCTCGGTCCTTCCGGATCCGGGCGCGGCGGTGCGCCTCGTCTTCGTCGACGGCCGGCTGAACGCGGGTCTCTCGCGCACCGGCGGCCTTCCCGCGGGCGTGCGCCTGATGGGTCTCGCCGATGCGCTTGCCCATGATCCGGACCTCGTCGAGGGCCGGCTGGGGCGCATCGCGTCGGATCTGGTCGAGCCTCTGGTGGGGCTGAACGCGGCGCTCTGCGAGGACGGGCTGGTGCTCCTCGTCGACGACGGGGTCGAGGTCGCCGCACCGATCGAGGTCGTCCATCTTTCGGCGACCGGGGACCGCGCGGTCGCCTATCACCCGCGCAGCCTGATCTCGGTGGGCAAGGGGGCGCTCGTCACGCTCGTCGAGCACCATCTGGGCGTCGCCGTCGGCCCGAACGCTGGCGCCACCTTCGCCAACCACGTGGCGGAGGTGGAGGTCGGCGCGGGCGCGACCTTCCACCACTACAAGGTCCAGCGGGAGGGCCAGGGCGCCTTCCACGTCGCCCGGACGCTCGTGCGGATCGCGGCCGACGGCCATTACGACAACTTCGCCCTCACGGCGGGCGCGCGCATCTCGCGCAACGAGATCCACGCGCGGCTCGACGGAACGGGCGTCATGTGCCGGTTGAACGGCGCCTATCTCATCGGCGGGAGCCAGCACGCCGACACGACCACCTTCATCGACCACGCGAGCCCCGAATGCGGCTCGCGGGAGGTCTACAAGGGTGCCATCGACGGCGAGGCGCGGGCGGTCTTCCAGGGCAAGATCCTGGTCCGGCGGGGCGCGCAGAAGACCGACGGCTACCAGCTCAACAACGCGCTGCTGCTGTCCGACGCGGCGGAGATCGATTCGAAGCCCGAACTCGAGATCTACGCCGACGACGTGAAGTGCAGCCACGGGGCGACGGTGGGCGAACTCGACGCCGCCCAGCTCTTCTATCTCCGCGCCCGCGGGGTTCCGCTCGAACAGGCCCGCGCGCTGCTGGTCGGCGCCTTCCTGCACGAGGCGGTGGACGAGGTGCAGCACGAGGCGGTGAAGGAGGCGTTCCACGCCATGCTGGACGGCTGGCTCGCGGCACGGGAGGCGTCTGCGTGACCGCGACCGCGACCGGCCTGCGCCTCGACGTCACCCTCGCCCCGGCGGCGGCGGACCTGCGCGCGATCGAGGACGGGATCGACACATTCAACGCACGCCACATCGGCCACGACCAGTCAGTCGCCGTGTTCCTTCGCGACGGCGAGGGTCGGGTCCGCGGCGGCGCCGTCGGCTGGGTCCTGTCGACCGATTTTCTTCTGTCCCTGCTCCACGTCGACGCGGATCTGCGCGGTCAAGGCCACGGAAGCGCGATCCTGCGCGACGTGGAACGTCACGCGGTCGCCCACGGATGCCGGCGCCTGACGCTGGATACCTACGATTTCCAGGCGCCCGACTTCTACCGGCGCCATGGATACGTTCAGATCGGCCGGATCGACGACTTCGTCCACGGCCACGGCCGGACCTGGTTCCGCAAGACATTGGTGGAGGCGGCATGACCGCGATGCCACGCCCGGCACCGACGAACGGCTACGACATCGCGGTGGTCCGCAGGGACTTCCCCATCCTGTCGCGCACCATCCACGGCAAGCCGCTCACCTATCTCGACAACGCCGCCTCGGCCCAGAAGCCGCGCGCGGTGATCGACAGCATGCGGCGCCTGCTGGAGGAGGACTATTCGAACGTCCACCGCGGGGTGCACACGCTCTCCCAGCGCTCGACCGACCTCTACGAGGCGGTGCGCGACAAGGTGGCGGCGTTCCTGAACGCGCCGGCGCGGGAAAACATCGTCTTCACCCGCAACGCGACCGAGGCCTTCAACCTCGTGGCCCAGAGCTGGGGGCGCACGAACCTCGGCCCCGGCGACGAGATCGTGCTGTCGGAGATGGAGCACCACGCGAACATCGTCCCGTGGCAACTGCTTCAAGCCGAGCGAGGCTTCGCCATCGAGGTGGCGCCGGTGGGCGACGACGGCGCGTTCCTCATGGACCGGTTCGTCGACCTGCTCGGCCCGCGGACGAAGCTGGTCTCGCTCGCCCACGCCTCGAACGTGCTGGGCACCGTCACCCCGGCGGCCGAGATCGCGCGCATCTGCCGCGCGCGCGGGATCACCGTGATGTTCGACGGCAGCCAGGCGGCCGTCCACATGCCGGTGGACATGAAGGCGATCGACCCGGACTTCTACGTCTTCACCGGCCACAAGCTCTACGGCCCCACCGGCATCGGCGTGCTCTACGGCCGGCGGGAGACGCTGGCGAAGATGCCGCCCTGGCAGGGCGGCGGCGACATGATCCAGTCGGTCAGCTTCAAGGGCACCACCTTCAAGGAGCCGCCCGAGCGGTTCGAGGCCGGCACGCCGCCCATCATCGAGACGATCGGGCTGGGTGCCGCCATCGACTATGTGACCGACCTCGGCATGGACGCGATCGGCGCGCACGAGCGCGCACTCCTCCACCATGCAACGATGCGGCTGGAGCAGGTGGAGGGGGCGCGCATCATCGGCACGGCACCCGGCAAGGCGGCCATCCTCTCCTTCACGATCGAGGGCGTGCATCCGCACGACATCGGCTCGCTGCTCGACCGGGCCGGCATCGCGGTGCGGGTGGGGCGCCATTGCGCGGAGCCGCTGATGGACCGGTTCGGCGTGGGGGCGACGGCGCGCGCCTCCTTCGGTCTCTACAACAATGTCGAGGAGGCGGACCGCCTCGTCGACGCGGTCAAGGCGGTGCAGGAGTTCTTCGCCTGATGTTCGACGACCTGCGCGATCTCTACCAGGAGGTCATCCTCGACCACTCCAAGCGGCCGCGGAACTTCCGCCATCCGCCGGACGCCAACCACGAGGCGAAGGGCGAGAACCCGCTCTGCGGCGACCGGCTGATCGTCTACCTGACGGTCGACGCCGACGGCCGCATCGCGGACGCGGCCTTCCTCGGCAACGGCTGCGCCATCTCCAAGGCGTCGGCCTCGCTGATGACCGAGCTGGTGAAGGGCAAGTCGGCCGAGGAGGCCAAGGCGCTGTTCACCGGCTTCCACGATCTTTGCACCTGCGACGATCCCCCGCCGCTGTCCGACCTCGTGCGGGAGGAGGATCTGGAGAAGCTTCACGTGCTGTCGGGCGTGCGCCAGTTCCCCGTGCGTGTGAAGTGCGCCACGCTCGCGTGGCACGCGATGGATGCGGCCATGGCCGGTGCCGCCCGGGCCTCGACGGAGTGAGGACGATGACCGAGACGACGACCCCGCTGGACGACGACGACATCGAGTTCGTCACCCCGCCCAAGATCGAGGCACCCGAGGACCATCCGCTCTGGCCGAAGGTGCGCGACCAGCTGCGCACCGTCTTCGACCCCGAGATCCCGTCGAACATCTTCGAGCTCGGCCTCATCTACAAGGTGGCGATCGCGGAGGACAACGCGGTCAAGGTGGAGATGACGCTCACCTCGCCGGGCTGCCCCGTCGCCGGCACCATGCCCGGCATGGTGGACGAGGCGGTGCGGATGATCCCGGGGATCGGGGCGGTGGACGTGGAGATCGTCTGGGAGCCGAGCTGGCATCCCGGCATGATGGCCGAAAGCGCCCGGATGGCGCTCGACATGCACTATTGAGGACTGGAGGACGACCCGATGCCCTTCGCCCCCGTGATGACCCTGTCCGACGCCGCCGCGAACCGCGCGAAGTCGCTGATCGACAAGGCCGAGAAGCCGATCCTGGGCCTGCGCGTGGGCGTCAAGTCGCGCGGCTGCTCCGGCATGTCCTACTTCGTCGAGTACGCCGAGGACCGGAAGAAGTTCGAGGAGGTGGTCGAGGACAAGGGCGTGAAGATCTTCATCGACCCCGCCGCGACCATGTTCCTCATCGGCTCGGAGATGGACTGGATCGAAGACACGATGCAGTCGACCTTCGTGTTCCGGAACCCGAACGAGAAGGGCCGCTGCGGCTGCGGCGAGAGTTTTCACGTCTGACGACCGATCGCGATCACTGGTTGCAACCCCCTGATGGGCGTTGCACCATGGGTGGATGCTTGTCACGTTCGATCCGCTCGAGCGAGCGAGGCCCATAGCGGATCGTGGTTTGGACTTTGCGGACGCCGAGGTGGTGTTCGCCGGGCCCCGTCTGCGGATCGACGACCAGCGCCGTGATCACGGCGAGACGCGCTGGATCTGCGTCGGACGCCTGAACGTGCGGATGGTCGTCATTGGCGACGTCGAGCGTGTGGGCGGGCGACACGTCTTTTCGATGAGGAAGGCCGATTACCGGGAGCAGCGCCGTTTCGCAGACCGATGTCGCGAGGCTGGACGCCCATGAGATCCAGCCGGAGGTGTACGAGGAACTGCCGGAGATCAGCGACGAAGAGTTCGCCGCGGCGACGCTGATCGGCGGTCATGCCGGCGGAGATGGCCCCGCTGATCTCGTCCACATCGACGCGGACGTGGTGGCCCGGTTCCGGGCTCTCTGACCTGATTGGCGATCGAGGATCAACAAGACGCTGCGCCGCGCCGTCGGTCTGTGAGCGGGACCGCAGGGAACCCCGAGATCGGTGATATGGTAATTAGTAAACTGTCACCGATTTTCTCACCGGTTTCCGATGCAGGACGCCGGCAACGGCACACCCATAAGCGTCAGTTCATCGGCGGCGGTGTACCGCCCAACCAAGGAGAGGGTGATGGAGTACCGGACGTTCTATCTTTTTGACCGGGTCGACATGCCGCTGCCTGATCTGGTCGACCTGCGGCCGGCGGCTGATGCCAGCGTGGTGGTCGAGGGCGAGCGGTTTGTTCCCGCTGGGAGCGACGCCTTCGCAAGCGTTAGATCGGAGCGAGGATATGTCTTTGGCTATCGCGCCAACAACTGCGATGATGTCTATGCGGCACGGCCTCACCCATTTCTTTGCTTCGACATCGTTTTGGGCAGTGGGGTGGAATATTTCTTTCATGTCGATGCATTTGACTGGTCGGAATTGAATGCGTCCTGGATATTGAGAGACAGATGGTTCATCACCAAAATTACAAGTGATCTCAGGCACCCCGATTTTCTTCCACCGATACCCCATGACTCGGCATTGATCGGAGAGTTGATTGATGTGTTCATGAAATCATTCGTTGCTCTTATGAAGTTGTATCCACAAGTTCATCTTCCAATGATTCCCAACGTTGAGTTTCGGTCGCACGATGGTCTGGGCGGTCGTCATGGTTCATGGCCCCGTGAGCGGACGTCTTTCACGCTTGGTGCGCATGTATTTGATCCAACCCATGTTGTTTCGAGTATGCGGCCCGTTTTCGCGATCAGCGATCGTACGCTCGGAACAAAATTCTGGATTTCTGGTGGAATCCGGGAGCCCCGCAGAACAATTTATCGCTTTTCTGACGAGATCGGCGAAATCGAATCGGTGATCTATTCCATAGATGATGGCTACGACCAAGATACAAGATCGAATACGCTTGGTCACTTCCGGCCGCGAATGGTGGATTCTGACGGGTCAGTTACTCTTAATCAGGATATAGGAACCCGTCGATTGACTTCAATGATTAGGATTTGGGCTGCGTCAGAAATAAGTTGGAGCCTTATTCGTCCGATGTCTTTTTCTTATGATGTCACCACCCCAGCAACCTACGAATACTAAGGTTTACGATGAACATTACCGAACTGAACGTCGCGCTTGGTCAGTTTTGATTCCGGTGACGGTTTATCATTTTAGGCGAAATCGGCCACCACGGCTAGGGGGACCGCTTCCGTGTGTGTCGGCCGGTGGACCGGTCAGGATCCTCTCACCCCGCGCACCAAATCGCGACCCGCATAGAGGATGCGGTCGATCGTGACCCTGCCGGGGTCGACATGGGCTTCCGGTGACAGTTTCCTGTTTCACGAACCCTCACGCACCTCAGCCGGATGAAACTCATGTTGAGGCTCCTTGGCTTAAGCCTGTCGAAGGACGAGGGACGAACCACGGGGCGGCACCGTCCTTTCCGCCTCGTCCTTCGACAGGCTCAGGACGAGGCGCGCCCGGCTTTGGCCCGTGGCGGGATGTGCAGGGATCCGAACCCTGTTGGGCCTCGACCGGGCGAGGCTCATGGCAAGCCTCCTCATCCTGAGCCTGTCGAAGGATGGATTCCGGTGAGAGCGACCCTGTCGTCCGAGACCATCCGACAACGCGGCACGCCGACGACGCAGGAGGCGTGCGACCCCCCCCTCCCCGACGGAGCACCCCCACCGCTCCCGCGACCCGGCCCACGTTTCCCGGTTGAATGCCGGGTCCGCATCCCGGACGGGAGGGGCGCATGGCGATCATGGGCGACCGGAACCGACGCGCCGCCGACGAGCCGGAGGAGGCCGCGGCGTTCGAGTTGCGCATGCGGGGTCCCCGCGGCC
>VYLD01000688.1_pt1 | contig 10018 bp, 8 predicted proteins | sample 5114401 | NCBI WGS metagenome assembly VYLD01 (sample SAMN12291783, study PRJNA351875) | freshwater metagenome | isolation source: freshwater lake | place: USA: Michigan, Gull Lake | collected 2013-08-08 | reverse complement strand
ATCAAACTCTGGAATGTAGAAACAGGCAAAGAAATCCGCACCCTCAAGGGGCATGATGACTTTGTCCGAAGCGTTAATTTTAGTCCCGACGGCAAGACTTTGGTGAGCGGTAGTTATGACAAGACTATCAAACTCTGGAATGGAAACAATGGCTGGGGTTTAAACGCTTTAATGGAGCGTAGTTGCGATTGGGTGCGGGTTTATTTGCACAATCCTAATTCTGATGTTAGGGAGGAGGATAGGGGTTTGTGTGATGGGATTGGGGGTAAATCGTCAGTATCAGGATTTTGAGGATTAGAGGATTTTCAGGATGCTCAATCTTAAAAGATTGTCAGGAGTTTCCAAGTAAATAATCCAGTTAATCCTAAAATCCCGTTAATCTTGGTTTAGACTTCTTTGTGAGGATACAGAAGGATTATAGGGCGATGCAGAAGAGTTGTAGGACAATACAGAAAGATTGTAGGACAATGCAGGACTTAAACGCTTTAATGGGGCGTAGTTGCGATTGGGTGCGGGTTTATTTGCACAATCCTAATTCTGGTGTCAGGGAGGAGGATAGGGGTTTGTGTGATGGGATTGGTGAGGAGAAGTGATAATATAGTTACATATTATGGAGATTTAGAGAAGAAAATGATCTTACTCAATTATTGTGAAAAAGCTTTACAAAAAGCACAATACAAAAGGCTAAATGACGGTACTTGGTTTGCTGAAATAGAAGGCTTTCAAGGCGTTTGGGGAAATGGATTGACCGTTGAAGAATGCCGTCAAGACTTACTAGAAGTTCTAGAAGAATGGATCATTTTAAAATTACAAGATGGCGACCCTTTACCTATCATAGATGGATTAGCAATTAAAGTTACAACAGTTGCAGAAGTTTAGTTATGCCATCAGCAATTTCTCGCAGAAAATTAATCAGAAAATTGAAAGCTTTAGGTTACACAGGGCCTTTTTCTGGTAGTAAACATCAATTTATGAAAAAGGGTCAACATAAAATTCGCATCCCTAACCCTCATGGAAATCAAGAAATCTCTACAGATTTAGTTAAGGAAATTCTCAAACAAGCGGGTATTAGTGATGAAGAATGGGACAACAGTTAAACAGTATTGGTTATATATTTAGGATTTGATCTTTATGATTCTTTTCATATCGCTTCCGCCGAATATGCTAGAATAGATGTATTGTTAATCACTGATGACAGATTACTTAGAAAAGCCATAAAATGCAGTAAATTATTGCAAGTAAAATTGGATAATCTTGTTACTTGGTTAATGGAAACTTTGCTATTACAAGGAGATGAAAACAATGACACCAATTGAGCTAAGACAAAAAGGCTATTAAGCATTAGTTAAAGAATTAGGACAAGTCGATGCTATTCGCTTTTTACAAGATACTGGATGGGGTTTTGGTGACTATACTCAAGAACGTCAACAGACCTTAAAAAATGTGACAAGAGCCGATTTTTGGCAAGATATTCAGGAGATTAGAAGCAATCAGAATTAAATATCTTAACCAATTAACCAAGCGAGAAGGTATGAGCAACCCTTCTCGCTTTATTATAACTAAACCAACACCTCCACAGCTTGCGGAACCACTGCCGTCTCGGTTGTGGTATTTTCCCCTAGGTAAATTCCCAAAGAACGGGCCGTTTTGACGACGAAACCATCAGGATCCACGGGATAGGCACAGCGATTCTCTTGATGGCATTGTTTGATAATTTTGATCACTGGTTTCAGGGGCAAACTACGCACTTGTCCCCCGCGCCAAATCACCACGCGATCGAGTTTTCCCTGTTCGATTAATTCTACAGCCTTAATGCCGAAAGCCGTGGCTAACAGTCGATCCATGGCCAAAGGAGGACGACTTCTTTGCAGGTGTCCCAAAGACATGGCCGGCACATCCATGGAATTGAGATAACAGAAGACGGGATCGGTAACGCACAAAGAGCGAGTTTTGTCAACTATCAATTTTTCTAAATAATCGGCAATATACTTCTCTTTTTGGTTATTTTCGTTTTTAACACCCTCAGAAATTACAATGAGAGCGAATTGACGACCTTGAGCGCGTAATTCTGCCAAATGACGACAACAACCGTCGATAATTTCGGGAGTGAGAGCAGGGGTTAATTCGGGAATAAAAATCGCATCGGCACCCCCAGCAATCCCAGCATGAAGGGCTAAATGACCGGCATCTCTACCCATCACCTGCACAATCATCACCCTTTCGTGACTAGCGGCGGTAAAGGTGAGATCATACAAAGCTTGGGTGACGATATCGACGGCAGTGGTAAAACCGACGGCCCATTCCGTATAGGGAACGTCATTATCGATGGTTTTGGGAACCGCGATAATATTCCAATTGCCTTTCTGGGCGAGATCATAGATGATATCGATGCTCCCATCGCCCCCGACGACGATCAGGGCATCTAATCCCAGCATTTCGTATCCTTGCAGGATTTTCGTGGCAATTTCTGGGTTTTCGGGATGTCCTTTGCTCAAAGAACCCAAGACACTACCACTAAGAAACTGCAAAACGTCTAATCCTTTCAATATCCCGGGCAGGTTATAGCCATGGTGAGTCAGGATCAAATCTTGGGGGTGATATTTTCCCTCGGCAATCTGCATAAAACCGTCGGTCCCGTAGGGAATGCCGTACACATCCCAACCCTTGAGTTTTGATGCTTTCACCACGGCACGAATTACCGCATTTAACCCCGGGCAATCGCCACCACTGGTCAGAATACCAATTTTTTTCCTTTGATTCTCGCTCATGGTTATATCCTCCAGGATTTTTTTGTCAGGAGTCGGATGGGTGTTGGGGTGTTGGGGTGTTGGGGTGTTGGGGTGTTGGGGTGTTAGGGTGTTGGGGTGTTAGGGTGTTGGGGTTTTGGGGTTTTGGGGTTTTAGGGTTTTAGTTGAAATTCCCCAGGTTCTTCGTTACTTGGTATGATTCGATATGGGGGCATAAATCGACTAAATCCTTATCTGGTAAGAGATTTAATTGATTAGTTCGCTCTAGATCAAAAACAATTGACAAAAATCGCCAAGTGCCTTTCTACATAAGGGTTCCATCCCTTATATCCCCCGTCCATTGCATAACACAAACCGAAGAGCCATTCCCCATTCCCCCATTCCCCCATTCCCCCATTCCCACTTCCCACTTTTATTTGCTGGTGGTTTGAAAACGTTTCCAAACAGGTTCATAACTTTGTATGGCCCTCATGTACTGTACCCGTTCAAAAGCGCTAGGATCTGGGCAATTCATTTGACTCATACTGCCAATTAACTGCTCGATCGATTCGTATTCATTTTCTTCCAACCAATGCAATAAACCCTGTTCGATCTTGATAATTTCCTCCAAACCGTGGCGTAATAAAACACTAACTAACATAGTTGCTTTTGCACCCACCATCATCATTTTGATCACGTCGATGGCGTTATGAATACCACTGGTAGCGGCAAAATCCGTCGGTACACGACCGTAAAGCATGGCAATCCAGCGCAGGGGTAAACGCATTGCTTGGGGATTACTGAGGATAATATTGGGGTGAACATCCAAGGTTTCTAAGTCGATATCCGGCTGATAGAAACGGTTAAATAATACCAACCCATCGGCCCCCGCTTCCGCTAATTGTTTAGCCATATTGGCCGTATTGCTAAAGTAGGGACTTAACTTCATCGAGACAGGAATTGATACCTCCGATTTGACAATTTTGAGGATATCAATATAGTTTTGTTCGACGTGATTTCCGGTTAATTCCAGGTCGTTAGGAACATAATAAACATTCAACTCCAAAGCATCAGCGCCCGCTTGTTGAATTTGAATGGCATACTCCAACCATCCCCCAGAGGTCTCACCGTTGAGACTGGCAATAATGGGAATATCGACCATTTCTTTGGCTTTGCGAATATGGTTGAGATATTCCTCGGAACCAATGTGAAAAACCTCCGGTTCGGGAAAATAAGTCAAAGCTTCCGCAAAACTCTCGGCTCCGTGGGTAAAATGATGGTGTAAAGCCAGTCTTTCCTGTTTAATCTGCTCCTCGAAAAAGGAGTGTAAAACCACGGCAGCGGCTCCGAAGTCTTCCATTTTCTTGATATTGTCGATATCCTCGCTCAAGGGTGCGGCCGCACCGATGACTAGCGGCGATCGCAATTGCAAACCCATGTAGGTAGTGTGTAGATTCATAACTATTCCTTGCTCCCTGTACCTTTTGCTGCTAGATACTGATACATTTGCCAGCGTGTGTCCACATCTGCTTGTGCTTCTTTGAGGAGACGTTTAGCTTCCTCCGGCTTACTGGTGGCCAACATCTTAAAGCGATTCTCCGAGTAGAGAGTTTGCGCTACGGTAAGCTTAGGCTCACGGCTGTCCAATTGCAGGGGATTTTTGCCTTCTTTAGCTAAATCGGGATGATAACGGTACATTAACCAGCGACCGCTTTCCACCACTTCTTTTTGATGGTTCATGGCGGTGGTCATGTTGATCCCGTGAGCAATACAGTGAGAATAGGCGATAATTAACGATGGCCCGTTGTAAGCTTCCGCTTCTAGGAAAGCTTTGATAGTTTGCTCGTTTCTTGCCCCCATAGCCACGCTGGCCACATAGACGTTACCGTAGGTCATGGCCATTAAACCGAGGTCTTTTTTCGGCCCTGGTTTGCCACCAGAAGCAAATTTAGCTACGGCGGCGCGGGGAGTAGCTTTCGAGGCCTGGCCGCCCGTATTCGAGTAAACTTCCGTATCCATGACCAAAATATTCACATTGCGACCACTAGCTAAAACGTGATCTAAGCCACCGTAACCGATGTCGTAGGCCCAACCGTCACCCCCGACAATCCAGACGCTTTTCTTGACCAGATAATCGGCCACGGATAACAACATTTTCACCTGCGTGGTCGGGGTTAATTGCCCTAAACGGGATTTTAAGGCCTCTACCCGTTGCCGTTGTTCGTAAATTTCCGCTTCATCGACTTGGTGACAATTGAGAATATCTGCCGCTAGACTTTCTCCGATTTCACTAGCGAGGGTTGCTAACAGTTCGGCGGCAAATTCTGCCTGTTTATCGATGGAAACTCGGAATCCTAAGCCAAATTCGGCATTATCTTCAAAGAGGGAATTCGACCAAGCTGGACCGCGACCTTCAGCGTTAACTGCCCAGGGTGTTGTCGGTAAATTACCTCCGTAGATAGATGAACAACCGGTGGCATTAGCCACTATCATGCGATCGCCAAATAGCTGACTGACCAATTTAACGTAGGGAGTCTCACCACAACCGGCACAAGCACCGGAAAACTCAAAGAGAGGTTCCTGCATTTGCTGATGGTTAATTTTATTAAGATTTAGGCTTGAACGGTCTGGATTAGGCAAATTAAGGAAGAAATCCCAGTTAACTCGTTCCTGTTCCCGCAGGGGCAATTGGGGAGCCATATTAATCGCTCTTAGACGCGGTTGCGATTTGTTTTTAGCGGGGCAAACATCAACGCAGATACCGCAACCGGTACAATCTTCGGCGGCCACTTGGATGGTGAATTTTAGCCCTTTCCAGTCGTGATCCTTGGCATTAGCGACTTTAAAGGTTTCCGGGGCCGTGGCTAATTCGGCCTCATCATAGACTTTTGAGCGAATAACGGCGTGGGGACAAACGAGAACGCATTTACCGCACTGAACACAGACATCAGCGTCCCAAACGGGGATTTCTTGGGCAATATTGCGTTTTTCCCATTGGCTAGTGGCGGTGGGATAAGTACCATCGTTGGGAAGGGCGCTAACGGGCAATTCATCCCCGTGACGGGCGATAATTTTGCCGAGGACTTCTCGGACGAAAGCGGGTGCGGTGTCGGGAATCGAAGGTCTTAATTCAAAAGCTTCCGGGGTGACAGTGGCGGGAATTGGCACTTGATAGAGGTGTTCTAGGGCAGAATCCACAGCTTTGATGTTCATCTGCACGATTTCTTCGCCTTTCTTGCCGTAGGTCTTGCGGATAGCTTTTTTGATTTGTTCGATCGCATCTTCCCGAGACAAAACCCCCGCTAGGGCAAAGAAACACACCTGCATCACGGTATTAATCCGACTGCCCATCCCCGCTTCTTTGGCTACTTGAGTGGCATTAATCGTATAAACTTGCAGATTTTTATCGATGATAGTTTGCTGGAGATTGCGGGGTAAGTGACTAAATACCTCCTCCGGTGGATAGGGACTATTCAGGAGAAAAATTGAGTTCGATTTAGCGGTTTCTAGCAGGTCAAATTGTTCGACAAATTCCCACTGATGACAGGCGATAAAGTTAGCATCAGTGATTAAATAGGTAGAGCGAATCGGATGGGGGCCAAAGCGTAGGTGAGAAACGGTGACAGACCCAGATTTTTTGGAATCATAGACGAAATAACCCTGGGCATAATTATCAGTATCTTCACCGATAATTTTAATTGAATTTTTGTTAGCTCCCACCGTACCATCGGAACCTAAACCGTAGAAAACCGCCCGCACTACTTCGTCCGGTTCGGTGGAAAAACTGCGGTCATATTCCAGACTGGTAAAGGTGAGATCATCAACGATACCAATAGTGAAGTGATTTTTCGGTTTGTCGAGACTTAAGTTATCAAATATACCAGCAATCATGGCCGGAGTAAATTCTTTGGAAGATAAACCGTAGCGTCCTCCCACAATTTTCGGCAGCTTGCCTTCGTAGTCTTCCATAAAGGCATTTACCACGTCTAAATATAGCGGATCGCCCCCGGCACCGGGTTCTTTACAGCGATCTAAAACGGCTATTTTTTTCACCGTGGTGGGCAAAGCTGCCAGTAATTTTTCGGCGGCAAAGGGACGATAGAGACGAACTTTTAAAACCCCAACTTTAGCCCCATTTTGATTGAGATAATCAACGGTTTCATGGACGGTTTCCCCTCCCGATCCCATTAACATAATCACTCTTTCGGCATCGGGCGCACCGTGGTATTCATAGAGATGGTATTGCCGTCCTGTTAATTGGGCAAAACGATCCATAATTTTTTGAGCGATATCGGGACAAGCATAATAGAAAGGATTGACGCTTTCCCTTGCCTGGAAATAAACATCGGGATTTTGTGCCGTGCCTCGTAAAACCGGTCGATCGGGAGTTAAAGCCCTTTGACGGTGGGCAATAATTAGGTCTTCATCGATCAGTTCTTTGAGAGTTTCATCGCTAATTAATTCGACTTTTTGCACCTCATGACTGGTACGAAACCCATCAAAAAAGTGCAGAAAAGGAATCCGCGTTTCTAGGGTGGTAGCTGTGGCAATAGCCGCCAGATCTTGAGCTTCTTGAACGGAATTAGCCGCTAACATAGCCCAACCCGTACTTCTGGCAGACATGACATCACTATGATCCCCAAAAATTGACAATCCTTGGGCTGCTAAAGCACGGGCCGCCACATGAACCACTGAAGAGGTTAATTCCCCCGCAATTTTGTAGAAGTTGGGGAGCATTAATAATAATCCCTGCGAGGAAGTGAAAGTAGTAGTTAAAGCTCCTGTTTGTAGCGCTCCGTGCAGGGTTCCCGCTGCCCCACCTTCGCTCTGCATTTCGATTACGGAAGGGATGGTTCCCCAGAGATTAGCTCTGCGTTCGGCCGCCCAACTATCGGACCATTCACCCATAGGCGAGGAGGGAGTGATAGGATAAATAGCGATTACTTCACTGAGACGATAGGCAACGCGCGCAACAGCTTCGTTACCGTCTATGGTTGCATAGGTTTTTTTGGTCATGTGTTCCCCTTAGTTTTTACGATATTTGTCGGGATTTTAAGTTTTTTTACGGCTCAATTTCGCACTAAATATCCTCTCGTTTCCCTGACAACCGAAGGATCTTCTTTGAGCGTCGCTTTTGACTCCCTATCTACTATTGGACGCTTACGGCAGACAGGCTTAAGTAGAGCAATTTTTCTGTCTCCACCTCGATCATTATCCAGATTCTCGGCTTTCTAGCAATTCGTTATTTTTTCTTAATACGCTGCTGAGTTTGCCAGCAACCGACACTGGGGTTAATTAATATTGAGAATTGATAAATAAGTAGTTGGACAAAAGTAAAGTTAACTGTGGGTGGGGTAAGGAGTCAGGAGTCGGTCGTCGGTCGTCGGTCGTCAGGAAGAATTGCGGCAATTTACATTTCTTAAGATAGACAACAGAATTTATGTCCGACTACTTAAAAATTAACGTTGCTGATTTGAGATATGAATCTTCTTTTGTGGGATTTTTAAAACCTAGACCCAAACTAACTTTTGGATGGGTGCAAGGTTGTCATTCATACCTTGATTCAGCAACGCCAAAAAGTGCTAGGTCAGAAGATAAGCTGTTGACTATCTAAATTACTCATTAAGACTGTCTATGAGCAGGGAGAGGGAATTATGAATTATTAATTATGAAGTGGGGAAGTGGGGAGATGGGGAAACTTTTCAGTTATCAGTGAACAGTAATCAGTAATCAGTGAACCGATACAGCCTTTCTCGTCAAGGTGAAGCACAGATTAACCCTTGCTAATCAAGTATTTTAGCCGCAAGAACGAACCTCATCTATCTGAGAAACGCTGTAACTCGCATCTGATAACTGATAACTGATAACTGATAACTGATTCAAGGCTGACGACCGACTCCTAACCAACCACGACAATTTTTGATTTTTGCAAGAGATCTAATAACCAGTTGATTTAGTCAGCCGATGAAGTTAAGATGTACTAGGTTAAACACAAATGAACTAAAGTACAAATTATCTTAACCCAAGGATAGGAAAATAGATCATGACTAACCTCGAAACCCTTACTCAAGCGCAAAAGGAGTTGTACGACTGGCTAATTGAGTATATTCGCACTACTCAACACGCCCCTTCCATCCGGCAAATGATGCGAGCGATGAATTTACGCTCTCCCGCACCGATTCAAAGCCGTTTAGAACGTTTACGCGCCAAAGGCTATATTGATTGGACAGAAGGAAAAGCACGCACCCTGCGGATTCTCAAACAACCAGTGCAAGGTTTACCGGTTCTAGGTGCGATCGCTGCTGGTGGTTTAGTGGAACCCTTCACCGATGTGGAAGAAAAACTCGATCTTTCTAACCTGTTGCAACGCAGTCAAGACTGTTATGCTCTGCGGGTTTCCGGAGACAGTATGATCGAGGATCATATTGCCGATGGGGATCTGGTGATTATGCGTTCTCTGACGGGTAATGAAGCGGTGTCCAATGGGGAAATCGTCGCCGCTAGAGTCGAAGGCCACGGCACTACTTTAAAACGTTTCTACCAAGAAGGAGAAATCATCACTCTCCAACCCTCTAATCAAAAATATCAACCAATTACAGCCAATACCGAACAAGTACAAGTGCAAGGGGTTTTGGTTGGTGTTTGGCGCGGTTATTAGCCAAAACTGGGGCGCACTTAAGCGCCCCGATAATTTTTCCTCTCCTTGCTCCGGGAAAAGAATCGGGTTGGCAGACTAGGATAATATAAGGGTTTTAGCCTATCCCGAACTCAGATGTCTTAACTTTTATGCCCAAAAAACAGAAATATCCCCATCTCTTGGGATCAAAATGGACGGCAAAACAAAAAACATGGGGCTGGCGACATTTTCAAGTGATCAATCGTCAAAATCGCGGTCAATGGGTTTTTGCCGAATTAGTCGCTTCCTGCGATCCGACTGTCCGCTTCTGGATTAATGCTAAACAGTTGCAAGACGCGAATCTCTGGCAATCAGGTTGGCAAACCCTAACGGAAATGAACCAACCCGACAGCGCCGACGAGATTATTGTAAATTAATATTAAGAAACCTTGTAATTTTTCACTCTTTGCCCATCAGCTACGCCGAGAGCTTTTTATGCAAGAGATCTAGTTTAAATGCAGAACAGCCTATCTCAAGGTCGCGAGAGGACTCCCGTTAAACTGCGTAGCGGTTAACGGGAGATGAATCGCGACCAGAATAAAACTAACGCGGTAGCGTTTCCACTTTCGGGGAGTTTTGGTTCTCGACGTATTTTTTTAGTTGTTCGACAGTAACG
>VYLD01000534.1_pt1 | contig 10065 bp, 7 predicted proteins | sample 5114401 | NCBI WGS metagenome assembly VYLD01 (sample SAMN12291783, study PRJNA351875) | freshwater metagenome | isolation source: freshwater lake | place: USA: Michigan, Gull Lake | collected 2013-08-08 | reverse complement strand
GCGCGAGGAAGACGCCCGCAGGAATACTTGTCGGTATTTCAAGGGCCTCTGACGATGCCCGGCGAAGGAGATCGGCGTTCAGGCGACCGGAGCGCATTCTTCAACGGGCTGCTCAGCGACAGGTAGGGCGGTAGCGCACCTGGTGCTGACGTCGTGTCGACACCGTGACCCGTTTTCACCGGCTCAGGACACTTTGAGCACGGTGATGAATTTCTCAGCGGCTCCCGCGCGACCGACGCTGCTCTACATCGAAGACGACGATGCCATCTGGAAGATGGTGCATCGCCGTCTGCGTGACCGCTGGTCGCTGGTGCACGCGGCGAACGACATCGAGGCCTGCGTCACCTTGAGGCAGCTCGGCAGCGAGCTGTCCTGCGTGATGACGGACTTGAACCTCGCGGGCAGTCAGCTGTCTGGCATCGAGCTCATTCGTTTGCTCCGCGGCTCATGGCCGGCCGACAAGGTGCCCCTGTGGGGTCGAAACGTGGTGGCGCGACCGACGCTGCCGATCGTCGTCATCACCGGCAGCGAGCTGCACTTCAACCGCGCCGAAGAGGCGGGCGCGAACCGCGTGATGCTCAAGCCCATCAACTTCCAGGCGCTCGAACAGTCACTGGTACGCCTCACCGAGGGCTTCCATCGCCTCGAGAGCAAGCCCTCGGCCCTCACCTCGTTTCCGCGCCCAGGCCCCGCCTGACGGGTGGGGTGGCGGGCACCTCCAACGGGCTGCTCCTGGCGGCCGTGACACTTGACGCGTGACGCCTCGCGGCAAACAGTCTGCGTTCGATGCGCGCGAGGTTGAGCCGGCTGTGGGCACGACTGCGTGGGCTCGTTCCGTTGCGACCGGCGGGCCTGTTGTTGCTGCTCGCAGCCGTGCTGGCGCTGCGCTTCAGCGAAGACGAGGCCGACCGACTGCTGCAGCCAGTCGCCCTCGTGGCGCTCGCCCTGGTGGCGACCTGCGTGGTGCTGGTGGTGGTCGCGGCGCTGGTGGTCCGCCGCAGCGTCAAGGGCCAGCCGGTCTCGGTGCCCCCAGAGCTGCAGTCGGGGGCCGAGCAGGTGACCGGGTTTCGGGTGCCGAACCTGCGCGCCCTGGGGCTGCTCGACGTGCAGCTCAGCTGGGTGGCTCCGACGGGCTTCGACGTCTCGCTGACGCCCCTCGAAGGCAGGCTGGCCGAGCGCATCAGCGCGCTCGAGCGGGGTCGTCATGAACGCCTCACGCGGCGCTTCACGGTGGAAGACGTGTTCGGGGTCGCAGCCATCTCCTTCGAGCTGACGTGGGACCTTGCGCTGCGGGTGACGCCGGTCGCCGCGCCGGTGAGCGCGACGCTGGCCACCTCACGCTCGAGCGGTGACGCCTGGTCGCACCCCTCGGGCCAGGCGGAAGGCGACCTCATCGAGATGCGCGCGTACGCCTACGGCGACTCGATGCGGCACGTGCTGTGGAGAACCTACGCGCGCACCCGGCGGTTGCTGGTGCGCACGCCCGAGCGCGCGGTGGCGCCGCAGCCCTTGAGCGTGGCCTTCCTGGTGGCGGGAGAAGGCGACGAGCCGAGCGCGGGCGTGGCGCGGGTCTTCATCGAGCAGGGGCTGCTGGGCCCCGACTTCGTCTTCGCCGCCGACGGCGCCATGCAGCCCACCACCCGCGCGGCCGAGGCGGTGGAGCAGATCATCGACTCGGTGAAGGTACGCACCGCCGGCGCCAGCACCCTCGAGGCGCTGGCGAACCAGGTCGAGCGGCACCGCCTGGGCTCGTGCGTGGTGTTCGCGCCACCGGTGGACGGCGCGTGGCGTGAACGTCTGCTCGCCATGACCCGCCGCCTGGCCGTGGCAACGACCGTGATCATCGGCGTCGACGCCTCGATGCAGCCGGCGGCGCCGCACGGCCGCTTCGAGCACTGGCTGATGAAAGAAGAAGACGACGTGAGCCGCGGTGAGCAGGTGACCGCGCTGCGAGAAGCGCTCGAGGCCGATGGCTTCGGAGTGAAGGTGATTCACCGCCCCACAGGCAGGGCCGTCTGATGACCGTCGCCGTGACGCAGCAGAGCCGATCGATCGCAGCGCTGCAGGGGCTCATTCTGCTGGTGGGCGCGTCGTTCTTCCTGGTGCCGGTGGCCACGCCCCTGGGGCTGGCGGCGGGAATGCTGGGCCTCTCGGCGGCGTGCGCGCTGGCCTACCGGCTGGCGCCTCTGGTTCGGCTGACCAGCGGGCTGCTGATCGGTCTGGGCACCGTCGTGGTGGGCCTCGTGCTGCACGCGCTGCTGGTGGCAGCGCCGCTCCCCTTCTCGCCTGCCTTCACCCTCTCGCTGGCTGACGCGACGTCCATCGGGCTGGTGGCGCTGGGCGGTGGCTTTCTGGTGCGGGTGCTCTCGCAGCGGGTGCGCGGCTTCTCGGTGCTCGAGTTCTCACTGGTGGTGGCCTCGGTGGCCCACGCGCTCTCGGCGCATCGGCACGAGCGCATTCACCAGCCCCGCGTGTTGAGCGACTTCGCGTGGACCAACGGCATCGACCCGCAGTCGCTGCTTGCCGGGCTCGGCGTGGCGGTGGTGGTGCTGGCGGCGCTGCTGTTGTTGCGCGTCCGCACCGGCGCGCGGGCGCTCATCGCGCTGGCGGTGCTGCTGCTCTTCGGCGTGCTGGCGCTGCAGCTGGGGGGCCTGCGTCCAGCGAAGAAGGTGGACGACAACGAGCTGGGCCTGGCCAAAGGCGACGACGCAGACAAGGACCAGAACGGCGACGGAAAAGACGGGAAGGACGGCAAAGGCGGCGGAAAAGGCGATGGCAAGGGTGACGGCCAGAGCAACAGCGCGTCGAAGCCTCCAGACCCGGTGGCCATCGTGCTGCTGCAGGACGAGCTGCCCGACACGCCGGTGCTGTACTTCCGCCAGGCGGTGCGCTCGCGGCTGGTGGGCGACAAGCTCGAGCAGGACGACTCGGGCCAGTTCGATCACGACGTGGCGTCGAGCTTCCCCTCGGCGGGGCCGCTGAAGCTGCCCTCGACGCAAGCGAGCGAGCTGCACCGGCAATACGACACCTCGATGTTCCTGATGGTCGACCACGCGCAGCTGCCGGGCCTGGGGCACCCCAGCGAGCTGGCGATGCTCGAGAACCCCGACCCGCGCCGGTTCGTCACCGCGTACGACGTGAAGTCGCAGGTGCTGATCCGCCCCCTCGAGCGGCTGTTCGGCCGGCAGGCGGTGCCCGACGCGTGGACAGACCAGGACCGCGCGCACTACCTGGCCATTCCCGAAGACCCGCGGTACCGCGAGCTGTCGGACCGCATCGTGCGCGACGTCGACCCGCGCTTCGTGGGCGACGACGTGATGAAGGCCTTCGCCATCAAGCAGTACCTGGAGAAGAAGGGGTTCTACAGCCTGAAGGAAAAGCAGCTGATCGGCGATCAACCGACGGCCCAGTTCCTGTTCGGCGCCATGCGTGGGTACTGCGTGCACTTCGCCCACGCGGCGACGTTCCTGCTGCGCAGCCAGGGCATTCCCGCGCGGGTGGCGCTGGGGTACGGCGTCGAGACCAGCCGCCGCGGGGCCGGCTCGGCGGTGCTCATCTACGGGCAGGACGCGCACGCCTGGCCCGAGCTGTACCTCGACGGCGTGGGCTGGGTGACCTTCGACATCAGCCCTGAGGCGTCGGACGAGCCTCCGCGGCCGCCCGTCGAGCAGGAGATGGAGGTGGTGTTCGGCGAGCTGGCCCGCAAGGACCCCACCGCCGGGCACGGAGACCCGGCGAAGGCGCTGGTCATTCCCTGGGGGCCCGTGGGCGCAGGCGCGCTGCTGCTGGTGCTCGCGCTGGCGTACGGCATCAAGCTCTTCCGGCGGCTGCAACGCGGTCACCCGGCGCTGGTGTACCGCGCGATCCTCGATCGCCTCGCCGACGCCGGAGAGGTCCGCCACTTCGGCGAGAGCCGTGAACGCCACGCCCAGCGCGTCGCGGCACGGGCGCCCAGCTTCGCGCCGTTGACCACCGCGCACCTGCGCCTGTCGCTGCGCGGTGAGAGCCAGGAAGCCCTCGCTTCGTTTCAAACACTCGCCCAGTCCACGCTGACCGAGCTGCGCCGCAGCATGCTGTGGCACGAGAAGGCGCGCGTGCTCCTCAACCCCATTGGCTGGTGGTTCACCCGATGACCGACGCCGGAGATGTGATGACGACCCTGCCCCCTGCCCTCGCCGAGCCCACGGCCGCCACGCCCGAGGCGCCGGTGGTCATCGAGCCAACGCCCGAAGCGCCAGCGCCAGTGGCTGCTGCCCCCGCCCCGACCCACCGGCCGGTGAGCTCGCTCGACGACGTGCGCCAGGTCGCCGGCAGACTTCGAGACCGCATGCGCGAGCAGGTGATGGGCCGCGACGATATCATCGAGCTGGTGCTGGTGGCGCTCTTCGCCGACGGCCACGTGCTCCTCGAGGACTACCCGGGCTCGGGCAAGACGACGCTCGCCAAGTCGCTGGGGCATTCCATCATCGACGACCTGAAGCACGACGAGATCGCCGACTTCCGGCGCATGCAGTTCACGCCCGACCTGCTGCCGTCCGATGTGACGGGGGTGATGATCTTCGACACCGGCACCAACACCTTCTCGTTCCGCCGCGGGCCGCTGTTCGCGTACGTGGTGCTGGTCGACGAGATCAACCGCACCTCGCCCAAGGTGCAGTCGGCGTTGCTCGAGGCGATGGCCGAGAAGCAGGTCACCGTCGACAACACCAGCCACAAGCTCGACGACCTCTTCTTCGTGCTCGCTACGCAGAACCCGCTCGACTCGGTGGGCACCTACCCGCTGCCCATGGCGCAGCTCGATCGCTTCCTCTTCAAGCTGAGCATGAAGCACATCGATCGCGCCTCTGAGCTCGAGGTGCTCAAGCAGTGGGGCACGCCGCGGGTCGAGCGGCAGCTGCCGAAGGTGCTGCGCGGCGACGTGGTGGCCGCGCGCAAGCTGGTGCGTGAGTCGGTGGCGGTCGACGTGCGGGTGCAGGAATGCCTGGTCGACATCGCCCGGCTGCTGCGGGCCGACAAGCGGGTGCGCCAGGGCGTGTCGACGCGGTGTCTGGTGCAGGCCATCCCCGCGCTGCAGACCCTGGCCGTGCTGCGCGGCAGGGACTTCGTCTCGAGCGAAGACCTCGAGGCGCTGGCGCCGGTGCTCTTCGCGCATCGCCTCGAGCTGTCGCCGGGCATCGCCGCCGAGCCGCTCATCAAAGAGGTGCTCACCGGCCCCATCGAGCGCCTGTCCCGTCAGACCCTGAGCGCGCCGTGATGCGGGGCCTGGCGTTCACGCTGGTGGTGAGCGCGGCCACGGCGCAGGCCGCCTTCGTCGACGACTTCACCGCCGAAGAACGCGCCATTCTCACCGAGCTCGATGGCCAGCACTTCATCAAGGCCCGCCGCGCGGCCGAGCAGCTGCTGCTCAAGACGCCCGACTCGTTCGTGGCCACCTGGGCCATGGCGAAGGTGCACCACGACGAAGAAGGCAACCACGCGCGCGCGCTGTACTTCCTCAAGCGCGCGCAAGACCTGCTGGCCTTTCGAGATCGCGAGTGGGGCATGACCCTGCTGCTCGAGGAATACGACGTGGTGTTCGAGATGGCGCGCAACCAGGACGCCCTCGACGCGCTGCAGCGCTATGAGGACCACTTCGGGCCTCCGCCGCCGCACCTCTGGGTCTGGCCGCTGTTCAAGCTGGGCCGCACCGACGAGGCGATGGCCATCGCCACCCGCTTGTCCCAATCGAAAGACCCTGACCAGGTGACGTGGGGCTTCAACGGCCTGCTCAGCATCGCGTTCGAGGACCACGATCGCCTCAAGGCCTACCAGTGGGCGATGGAAGGCGTGCGCGCCACCGACGGTCGCAGCTGCACCATTCTGCTGAACGCGGCGGGCACCTCGTACACGAACTTCAAGCTGACCGAGGCAGAGGAGCTGGCCCTGCGCGCGGACAAGGCGACGGACTGTACGGCCACTCCGTATGATCAGCTCGCGGTGCTGGCGATGCTGCAGGGCGAGCCGCAGAAGGCGTTGTCGGCGCTCAAGACCGCGCGCACCCGCTTCATCCAGAAGCGGTACCGGCCGCAGTTCGCGCTGATTCGGCGAGAGGTGCTGTGCGATCTGCTCGGAGTGCTGGGGAAAGAGCGCGAGGCCGAGCAGCTGGCCGCCGAGCTGTACCGGCAACCGGCGCGCACCGGTATGACCAGCAGCCCGGTGAAGGTCGAGCGCCTGCGCCGAACGTTGCGGTACGCGTTCGCGCTGGCGGGGCTGGTCGAGCGACAGGCCGAGCAGGCCTCGTACGGTCCACGCTTCACCGGCGCGGCGAGCGCCTCACCCGAGCTGCTGGGCACCGTGGCCAGACGCTGGGAAGTGCGGCGGGCGCTGATGCAGCTGGTGGCCGAAGACGACCGCCTGGTGCTGGTGCTGCGCCCGAACCTGGGCGACGTGGGCGACTGGGGCGCCTGGCGCATCGGAGACCTCATCGAGATTCTCGGCAACGGCGTGATGCGCTCGGCCCTGAAGCGGGCGCGCGAGGCTGACGTGCGCTCGAAAGAGGCGTCGGCGTACTTCGACGCGCTCGAGGCCGAGCTGGCGCTGGCCAGCGGTGATGAAGACGAAGCCGCGCGCCTGACCACGGTGGCCCTCAAGACGCTGCCGCGCGAAGAGGCGCTGGTGCGCTGGAGGGCCCACGCCGTTCGCGCCGAGGCGCTGCGCCAGGCGGGGAAGCCCACCGAGGCCCGAGGGGACTGGGACGTGGTGATGCGGCAATGGCCGACGGTGCTGCGGGCGCTGCACCTCGCGTTGCCGGTGACGTTGTCGGACGATGGCAGCGCGCTCGCCGACGAGACCGCTGGTCGACTGAAGCGGTCCCGTCGGTTCCGGGTGGAAGACGAGGCTCCCTACCGGCTGCGGGTCGACGCGCAGGGCAAAGGCGTCGTCATCTGCCTCACCGACGCAGCGGGCTCTCGCATCACGTGCAGCACCGGTGACACCGCGCAGGCAGCGCTCGACACCTTTCACGCCGAGGCGTTCTCACCGAAGGTCGCGCTCACCGACACCGACCTGCGCAGCCTCGACGGCAGCCCGGTGCGGGTGTCGGCCGATGACGCGCTGAAGAAGGCGCTCGAGCCATGAGGGCCATGGTGCTGCTCCTGACGGTGTGCGTCGCCGGGCTCGCTCAGGCCGATGACGCCGCGGCCTGTCGTCAACGAAAAGGGGTGTGGACCAGCAACCCCGAGGCGAGCGGCTGCACCATCGCCGGCCGCAGAGACGGGGTGTGGACGTCCCACGGCCCCGGAGGACAGCTGCTGGAAGAGACGACCTGGAAACAGGGGCGCCGCAATGGCCCGACGGCCGCGTGGTTCATCAACTGCCAGGTGCGCTGGCGGGGCGCGTGGGGGCCCCAGGGTCGTGAAGGCGCGTGGACCGAGTGGGCCATCGACGGCAACAAGGTGTCGCAGGGCTCGTACGAGAAGGGCGTTCGCACGGGCGTGTGGGTGACCTTTCACCCCAGGACCGGCCAGAAGCGCCTCGAGGGGCCGTACGTGAACGGCGTGGCCACCGGCACCTTCACCGAGTACTTCCCCACCGGCACCCGCTGGCGTGACGTCGAGTTCCGCAATGACGAGCGCGTCGGCGAGAAGCCCGAGGCCTGTCGCGCGCGCGCCGGGGTGTGGATAGTCGATGCCGACGAGCGCACCGAAGGTTGTCTGATCAAGAAAAAGCGCGAGGGTGAATGGGCGACGTACGACGGCGCCGGAAAGCTGCGCGCCCTCAAGAGCTACTTCGGCGGCACCCTCAATGGCGTGTACGAAGAATTTCACCCCACCGGCCAGCGCCTGCGCCGCGGCGAATATGTCGATGGGCTGCCCGATGGGGTGCACGAATTTCGGGCCGCCGATGGCTCGCTCTACGGCACCTCGACCATTCGCAACGCTACCGGTGACTGGAAGGCCTGGCACCCGACCGGCAAGATGGCGGTGCAGGGCCGCTATGAGCGCGGCTGCCCCGAGGGCGTGTGGCGCACGTGGGACGAAGAGGGTCAGCTCATCGTCGAAGACACCTATTCCAACTGCACCCGCAATGGCCTGTACACCGACTACCACCCCGGCGGAGCGCGCCGTCGCTCGGGCCAGTTCATCGAGGGACTCGAAGAGGGCCCGTGGACCCAGCGCTGGCAGAACGGCAAGACCGAGTGGCAGGGCCAGTTCGAAAAAGGGGTGAAGGTCGGCCCGTGGGCCCTGTTCCGTTGGGACGGCTCGACCTTCCGCGCGGGGGACTACGTACAGGACCGCCCCGAGGGTGAATGGCAATACTTCTACCCAGATGGAAAACTCGAGGCGAAGGGCACCTACCTCGCGGGTGAGCGGGACGGCACCTGGCCGACCAACTGGCCGACGGGCAAGCCCTGGCGTGAGCCCGAGTTCTCGGGCGGCGATGAGGTGGGTGACCCGGCTGATCAGTGCCGGGCGTGGGCCGGCAAGTGGGTGCCTGACGCAGAGAAGGGCGCATTGGGTTGCCAGGTCTGTCGCGTCAAACCAGACGACACCATCACCTGGGTCGGCCAGGGCGTGTGGTCGTTCTGGCATTCTGACGGCAGCCTCGAGAAACGCGGGGAATTGGTGGAAGGCAGACAGACTGGCCGCTGGGAATACTTTCATGACAACGGCGCGGTGATGCTCGACGGGGTGTTCGACGGCGGCGTGGAAGAAGGGCCGTGGAAGGGCTTCTATCGCTCGGGCCAGCCACGCTTCGTCGGCAGCTATGTCAGCGGCAAGCCCGAAGGCCCATGGACCAGCCTGCAGCCCGACGGAGGTCTGTTGTCAGAAGGTCGCTACCGCGAAGGCCAGAAGGTGGGGCACTGGCGGTTCTCGAAACGAGGCGGCGTGGACGAGGTCGACTACCCGCTGGTGCCTGACGCTGGGGTCGAGAACGCACAGGTGATCGACGGCGGACTTCCCTGAAAAGAGTCCCTCGTCATGTTCGTGCCACTTCAAACCAGTCGACCGGCGTTCGCCGAGTATTCGGTGCACACGTGCTCTGACGACTTTCGCGTCGACTGGCCGTGGAGACACCTGCGGTTGCTGCCGCTGGTCGACTTCGCCACGGCGAGTACCTGCTCGGCAAGGTCTCGAAGGTGTTCCCCACGCTGGCGAAAGAGCTCCCATGATCCGCAACGCCTCGATGCTGTCTGCCGTCTGCGCGCTTGCATGCGCGAGCACGGGCCCCGGCTCGGCTGACTCGAGAGAAGACTCGCTGGTCGAGCGCGCCTCGGCCTTCTTGAGCGGCCGCTCCGACACGAAAGACCAGGCCAGCCGCGACCCGGCCTTCAAGGTGAGCGTGCTGCACATCTGCCCGGTGCAGGCGCCGACGCTGGGTGAACACGTGCTGTACGTCGAGCAGGCCACTGCGGAAGCGCTGACCCAGCCGTACCGACAGCGGCTGTACGTTGTCGAGGCGGCGGGGCCCGACAGGTGCGCTCACGGGTGTTCGAGCTGAAAAGCCCCGGCGGTGGCAGTCGGGCTGTGTGCACGAGCGACTCCCGCAGGGTTGGCGAGCGCCGACGTCGAAGAGCGCGTCGGCTGCGCGGTGACGCTCACGTGGGACCCGGCGGCCCGCGCCTTCAGCGGAGGCACCGAAGGCACGGCCTGCACCTCGACTTGGGGCAACGTAACGGGCAAAGGTGCTGCTGATGAGAGTGCTCTGTCTGTGCATCGGCCTTGCGTCATTCGCGGCGTGTTCTCCCGTGGCCCCGTTGTGCAACGCGACCAACTGCACGGGGTGCTGCGATTCGAGTGGACAGTGTCAACCCGGAGCCGACGCCAGAGCCTGTGGCACAGAAGGTCTTTCGTGTCGAACGTGCACCATCTCTGAGACCTGCTTCAGCGGTGCGTGTGGCTCACTCCCGGTCGTGAGTGGTGGAGGCGTCTCTGGAGCCGGTGGCGGCAGCGGCGTCGGAGGTGGCACCAACGCCGGTGGTGGCACCAACGCCGGTGGCGGCAGCAACGCTGGTGGCGGCAGCAACGCTGGTGGCGGCAGCAACGCTGGTGGCGGCAGCAACGCTGGTGGCGGCAGCAACGCTGG
>VYLD01000533.1_pt1 | contig 10087 bp, 6 predicted proteins | sample 5114401 | NCBI WGS metagenome assembly VYLD01 (sample SAMN12291783, study PRJNA351875) | freshwater metagenome | isolation source: freshwater lake | place: USA: Michigan, Gull Lake | collected 2013-08-08 | reverse complement strand
CACACCAGCGTGTACCGGCCCGGCGGCACCCCCGTGAGCACCACCCGCTCGGTCAGCGGCTGGTAGAGCATCTGGGCCCACCCGGTGCGCAGCAGCTCGAGCGGAGGGTTCCCCACGGCCGTCACCGACCCACGCACCAGCCACAACGCGTAGCCGCTCTCAGGGCGAAGGCTGGCGGTCACCACCCCGGTTCCAGGCGCCGGCCCGAAGTCGAGGCGGGAAGTTGCTGTCGTGATCTCGGCGATGATCGACACCGGGTCGGTCGCCACCCGAGAGACGCCAGGTCCGTTGAGCGCGAAGCGGTACACCCCGGGCGCCAGCTCGAGGGAGTACGTCCCGTCAGCGGCCGTCACCACCGAGACCGACTCCCCGCGATCGACGTGAACCCCGGCGATCTCGACCCCAGCGGCCGGGCGCCCCTCGGCGAGCCACGCAGTGCCCGACAGCGTGACCCCGGGCCTCAGCGTCACCTCGACCGCCTCGATCGCGTCCCCGGCCACCGTGCGCGTGCCCGAACGCCGGCCCTTCTTCGCCACCAGGGTGAACTCGTGCTGAAGGGCCGGCTTACTCAGCGCAAACCGCCCATCAGCCTGCGTCATCACGGACTGCTCGCAGCTGTCGCAGCTCACCACCGCGTCGGCGACGGGGCCGCCCACGTCATCTCGCACCAGCCCGGTGACCATCGGCGTGCGCTTGAGGTCGAAGTCGCCCAGGTCGGGCGTGTTGGGCCGGTCGGCCATCAGCGGCTCGAAGCCCGGCGCGTCGACCGAGATCACCACCCGATCTTCGGTCGCGGGCAGCGGCAGCTCGAAGGTGCCGTCGTTCGAGGTCACCTCGTGATCGTCGACCCGAAAGCGCTTCAGGGGCTGTCCATCGCCCAACACCCGGCCGCGGAAGGTGGGCTGGCGCTTGACGACGATCTTCACCGCAGGGCCACCCGCAGTGGCCATCACCCGCTCGACCTGCTCGAGCCCACGCTGGCTGACCTTGACCGAGTACACCGCGTTGGGACGCAGCGGGCCGACCGTGAAGTTCCCCGTGCCGTCGCTGGTGGCCGGCTCGGCGCCGCGGGGAGTCACCGACACCGCGACCTGGCCAACCGCGGCGCCCTGGGTGTCGACCACCTGACCCACCACCTGTGCGCCCGGCTTCAGCTCGGCGTTGAGCTTGAGCAGCTGGCCGTCTTCGACCTTCGCCGGCTGGCGTTCAGACGGCAGGAAATCGGGGTGCGAGGCGACCACCGTGTAGGTGTTGGGCGGCATGCCGCGCATCAGCACCACGCCATCGGCGCCCGAGGTGCGATCGCTGCGAAAGTTTCCCTCAGACGTGTACATGACGACGCTCGCCCCCTCGATTCGGCGACCCTCGACCGTCACGGTGATCTCACAGCCAGCGCGCGGCTCGAGCTGCAGCGTCACGCCTTCTTTGGGAGCGCTGACCTTCACCTCGCCGCCGCCCCAGTCCGAGTGGTGCGCCTGAAGACTGTACAGGCCGGCCGACGGCACCGTCGCCTTGAACGCGCCATCGGCTCCGCTCAGCACCGCTTCGCCCAGGGGCGAGAGCAACACCGAGACGCCAGGCGCCGGTCGCCCGTACTCGTCGATCACCTTGCCGCTGATCAGCGTGCCCCTGGGCAGGGTGATCTCGAGTGACGCCTCGCCGCTCGAGACCCTGGCCGGCAGCAACGCCGAAGCAAAGCCATCGGCCGACGCGCGCACCTGGTAGTCGCCGACGGCGACCGGCCCCAGCAGGCCCGGCTCTCCGGTGCTCAACTTGCGCCGGGTGATCACCTCGCCGGTCGGCGCGAGCAGCTCGATCAGCGGCTCAGGCACCGGCTGCTCTTGTTCGTCCACCACCGTCACCGCCAGGCGCCCGCCTCTCTCCAGCACCAGGGTGATGCGGGTGACCGCCGAAGTGAGCGTGAGCACCCGCGGCGCCGACGACAGCTCTCCCTCGACCGCCCACACCATCACCCCGCCCGGGACCAGATCGGCGATCACCGCCAGGCCGTCGACCGTGCGCACCTCGAGGGGGTGCTGGGCCGATGGCCCGCGATGGTCACCGCTGATCGTGATCACCCCGGGCACCGGCCGTCGCGAGGCGTCGACCAACCGCACCTCGAGCGTCCGGGGGGCCAGCAGCGTGAGGTTGACCGGCTCGGGCCCGGCCTGCACCTCGAGACGCGACGCGGGGAGCAGCGCGGGCGCCGAGGCGTGCACATAGAACGGCCCTTCGCCCAGCCCCTCGAAGCGAAAGCGCCCCTCGGCGTCGGCGGTGGTGGTCACCACCTGGGCCAGGCGTCGGGAAATCGCCCGCACCGTGCCGGCGACCCCGTTTCCAGCTTCATCGCGCAGCCGCCCGCCCAGTGAGCGCTCGAGCGGAAGAAAGAGCTCGACGGGGTCGCCCGGAGCCGCGCGCTCCTTGACGCCGAAGCCATGGCCGGGCGCGAGCCCCCAGACGGTGAACGACGTGCCGCTCAGGCCCTCGAAGCGAAACCGACCGGCGGCGTCGCTCACCACCGACACCGCAGCCGTCAGCTCACCCTGGTGCGCGTCGAGCAGCGCCCCCACGGTGCGCGCGGTCTCTCTCGACGGGCATGACAACCTCAGCTCGTCGCAGTGTGTGCATCGCACCGAGGTCAGGCTGTGCTGGCTCGTCGAGGCCAACCAGACGGTGACGTTGGCCAGGGGTGCGCCCGTCGCCGACCGCACGACGCCCCCCAGCCTCAGCCCCTGCGAGTTGGGCGCGTGCACGTCGACCTTCGCGAACTGAAGCGTCGGCGCAGCCTGCGCTGGCTCGACCACCATCGGCGCCGCAGCGGGCCACAGCAGCCAACCGGCGATCGCGACCACCACCAGAGCACCAACAACGAAGGCCAGCCGACGCATGAGACTCCAGAGCCTACGCCACCGGTGATCGTTAACGGGCACGTGCCAGAAAGAAGGCCTGACGCCCTCCTCCTCGAGGCAGTTCCGAAGGGCCGCTAGAAGTCGTAGCGAATGGCGGCGGTCACTCCGAAGACCCGCGCCTGGTACGTGTAGGTCGGCAGGGTGTCGGTGCTGGGCTTGCTGGCGGTGCGAGGCAGCACGAAGGTGGCCTGCGCGGCGACGTCAACCTGAATCGGGTGCGCGAAGATCTCCAACGGGTCGGGGAAGTTGAAGCCCACGCCGGTGGAGACCCCAATCGCGTTGCCGTCGAGCAGGTTCGACCCCGAGACGTTCTGCAACGGCACCGGCGTCGGCCGGTAGAACGCGCCGAGCCTCGCCGCGAAGCGCTCCGACAGCCGGTACTCGCCTCCCAGGCGGCCGCCGAACGTGTTCACGAAGCCGGGGGTCTGCGCCATCACGTTGAGATCGAGCGCCTTGTCGATGCCCAGGGCCGCCAACGTCGGCCCCGCCAGGTCCAGCGACAGCGACACGTAGGGCGACGGAGCGGCGCTCCAGTGCTGGTACTCCCCGTCGAGCGCCACCGTGAGGGCCTCGGTGATGTCCCACGAGGCGCCGAACGACACCTGGTGCGGTGAATAGTGCGCCACCGTCATGATGGTGAAGGCCAGGGTCCCGATGCCCTCGAGATCCACCGTGGCGGGGATGGTCACCGGCAAAAACATCTCCCAGCGGTAGGTGACGCCGAACTTCAAGTTCTTCAGTGGCTGCACGTTGAGCCCGAAGACCGGGGCCACCCGGGCGGTGAGCGTCGCGTCGAGTTCCCGCACCTTCACGTTGCGCGAGAACAGATCGACCCGGGCCGTCGCGCCCCCGCCCCCACCGGGAGCCCCACCCAGGTTCGCCAGGGCCTGCACCCCCAGGCCAATGTTGAACCCCTCGAGGATCTTGATGCCCGCGCCCAGGTGCAGCACCAGGCGCTCGGTGTTGCCGTTGTAGCGGTACCAGTACGGCGTGTTGCCATCGGGCGCGTTGACCCGCACCAGCACGTTCGCCGGCAGGTAGAGCCCCACCCCCAGCGCCAGTCGGTTCTTCACCTTGCCAGCCAGCGGGAACACGAAGCCGGTGGCGGTGCCCACGCTGTCTGGCGGCTGCAGCTGACCCTGGGGAAGGTCTTTGGCGAGGTCCTTCGCGACCAGCTCGGGCACCAGCCGATAGAAGTTGAACTGGAAGCCGAAGTTCAGCTGCTCGCGCTTCACCAGCAACGCGGGGTTGTAGAAGACGGCGGTGAAGTCGTTCGACTCGGCGGTCATCGCGCCGGCCATCGCCGCGGCCCGGGGGCCGTATCCATAGAGCGGAAACGGGTCGGCCCACGCGACGACACAGGACACCGAAGCCAACACCAGCAGGTGCCGGGCCGCGCTGCTCAACGCTTTCAGTCCTCGGCGAACGGCGTGATGGCCTGCACGGCCGCCAGCTCCTGCCTCGCCTCGGACAGCTCCGAGTTCGTCTCGCGCAGTCGATCTGACAGCACCTGCACGAAGCTCCACAAGAGCTTCACCGCCAGAATCGACTCCTTCTTCATCAGCCCCATCAGATCGCCGCGGGCGATCACCATCACCCGCGTGGGCTCATGCGCCCGCACGGTGGCCGAACGCGGAGCGTTGTCGATCAGGCCCATCTCGCCGAAGTGGCCGCCTGCGCGCAGCTCGGCGATCTCGACGCCGCCCTTCTCCACGCCGACCCGTCCGCGAATCACCACGAACAGCTCTTCGCCGGGCTGGCCTTCGCTGACGATCTCGCGCCCGGCGGGGAAGGTGCGGGTGGTCGCGACCGAGAGCACCGCCGTCTGCTCTTTGTAGGTCAGGTGCCGGAAGAGCGGGATCTTCTTCAGCGCTTCCATGCGCGACTGCGCTTCGACGACCTCTTCCTGCACGTTGTCGGCGTCGCCCGAGATGCCGACCACCACGGTGGTGATGTTGTCCTTGCCGCCGCGCTCGTTCGCCAGGGCCACGAAGCGCTCGGGCTGCTCGGCGAGCGGCGTCGAGGACACCAGCGCCGCGACCTCTTCATCGGCCAGGTACCCGTGCAGCCCGTCCGAGCAGAGGATGAAGACGTCGCCCGGCACCAGATCGACGATCAGGGTGTCGACCTGCACGGACTCCTGAATGCCGACCGCGCGGGTGATCACGTTGCGGTACTGGCTGGTGGCTGCCTGATCCTTGGTGATGGTGCCGGCCTTGAGCTGCGCGGCGATCAGGGTGTGATCTTCCGTCAACCGGTGGCCCTGCCCGTTGCGCACCAGATAGATGCGACTGTCGCCCACGTGCCCGATGACGCCCTTGGCGCCGGCGACCACCATGCACACGAAGGTGGTGCCCATGCCCCGCTTGGTCGAGTCCGTGGTCGCCGTGCGATAGATGTCGGCGCAGGCGCGCTGCACCGCCACCTCGACCAGCGACGCGCCGGCAGCCCGGTTGGCCTGCGAGGGGTCCTTCGCCAGGTCCTTCAAGATGTTCTTGTTGGTCGCCAGGTGCTGCTTGACGACCTCGACCGAGCGCGCGCTGGCCACTTCACCTGCCGCGTGACCGCCCATGCCATCGGCGACGATGAACAGGCCGAACGCCTGGTCGACCAACATCGCGTCTTCGTTGTGCTGCCGCTTCCGGCCGACGTCCGTCTTGCCGTGCGCTTCGGTGGAGATCACGAAGGTGGTTGTCCTGGGGGGGAAAAGAGACGGTGGACTGTAGGTTTCGGCTGCTGCCTGCACAAGATGAAACACCGCGGTCACGCCTCGCGTGCAGAGGTTCTCGCCTGCGGCGAGGCGCGGTTGCGGCTCACGGTCCGCTGCTCACTGCACCTCTGAAACGTCCCACTTGATGGTCGACATCAGGCCTTTGGCCCGCTTGCGAACGTCGGCGTCGAGGTAGGCGATGGCCTCGGGCAGCTTGTCCATCAGCCTGAAGTGCTTTCGCTTGGTGACCTTGAGCTGGAAGAGCGCGTGGGTCAGCCAGGGGAAGACCGCGGTCACGTCGGTGTGGCAGTACACCGAGCCGGTCTCGACGGCCTCGACCGAGACCTTTCCCCAGGTGTGCCCTTCCCCGGCCGGGCAGCTCGACAGGGCGCCGTTGTCGACCGGGTCGACGCAGAACTGCACGTCGATGTCGAAGCCGTGGGTCGGCACGCTCAAGATCTGATCGAGCAGCGGCTCACCCTGCAGGGTGTAGTTCTTCGGCACCCCGCCCCCCAGGATCCAGATCGCCAGCTTCTCGTTGAAGTGGTGCCGGCAGAAGTGCTGCATGGCGGCCATGGAGTAGACGTCGTCGTTCACGTCCAGCTCGAAGGCGAAGGCGCTGCCCAGCAGCCGCTTGAGCTTCACCACGTTCAGGAAGATCGATCCGTCTTGCACCGCGCCTGACCAGATGGGCACCGCGCGCCGGTAACAGGTGGACAGGAACGAAGGCTGGTCGACGCCCAGCTCCTGCTCGATGGCATTGAGGTGTTTGCCGAGCAGGAAGTGGAACTCGGGCGTCGTCATCTTCCGCTGAAACTCAGGCCCCGCGATGATCGCCGAGAAGAGCCGATCGGTGTCCAGCAGCGCCTCTTCCCAGAAGCCCAGGTCGTAGATGCGAATGATGCGCGCCAGCCGGTACTGCAGGTCTCCGGCGTTGGGGTTCACCTCGCGAATCTGGTGGCGAATGATGCGGTGCGCGTCGTGGTACAGGTTCGCGCCGGTGGTGGTGACGGCCGAGATCGCGCCCGACTCGACCAGGGGAATCAGGCAGCTCTGGTGAAGGCCCGCCGGCGTCATCGCGCCCGACAGGGTCAAGAAGACCGCCGCGTTCTCTTCCAGCGAGCGCTTCATCAGCTCGAAGGCGATGCGCTCTTGTCGACCGACGTAGGCGCCGAAGGCCGAGTCGAGCAGGTCGAGGGGGCTCTCTTTGCCCGTGATGGGCTTCGGGTTCACCGATCGCGCGCCCTGATAATGATGACGGAGCTTCTGCTGGGTCTTGGTGGCCATGGGCGCGGCGGGTATACACGCAACTTCCTGGCCGACTCATTGGAGTTTTCAAGTGACCCGAACCCGTCTCGCTGTTGCTGTCTTCGTGTTGTTCGTCTCTGGCTGCAGGTGCGGCGGCGGGCCCGTGATAACGGTTCCAGACCTTCGCGCCGACCCGCAGGCCGCTGACTTCACGGCCTGCCCGACGCTGGACGAGAACAAGATGCCGGTGAAAGACGTGTTCCCCGGCACCAGCACCATCAAGATCAGCAACCTCGGCAAAGCCGACGCCAAGGCGAAGTTCACCTTCAGCGGGCCCGACGCCGTGGCCTTCTCGTTGCGCGTGGGTGACGCGGACGCCGGCGGCTTCAGGGCCATCGCGTCACCGGCCGAGCTGGATGTGTTCCAGCTGAGCGATATCGAGGTTCAGGTCGCCTTTGCGCCCACCAAGAAGGGCGCTCACACCGCGACGCTGACCATCGACGACGGCATCGCCGAGACCACCACCGACCCCGTCATCTCGCTCATCGGCTCGGGCCTCGATCTGCCCTCCCAGCCCACCATCGAGACGGGCGTCGAGCAGGAAGACGGCGGCTTCACGGTGTGCGGCGAGGGCGCGATCTTCACCGACTGCGAGCTGGGCTTCCCGCTGGTTCAGTTCGACACCGCCGTGCAGAAGAAGATCCGCATCACCAACAAGGGCTGCCCCGCCCTCAAGGTCTCGAGCATCAAGGTGGCCAGCGACACCGGCGGCACCGAGTCTGTCGACTTTCGCCTCGTCAGCCCGCCCGCGCCTTCCGCCGCCGCGCCCATCTCACTCAACATCGCGGACGGCACCCAGACCATCGAGGGAATCATCGAGTTCAAGCCGACCGATACTGGCGCGGGCAACGAGCTGAAGAACGGGTTCGTGATCGTCAACACCAACGACCCCGTCAACATGAGCCCCATCTCGGCGCCGGGCGTGCTCAGCCTTCGCGGAGAAGGCCTTCGCCCTGCCCTCGCAGCCAGCCCCACCAGCTGCGACTTCTCGCGCCCGTCAGACCTGTGCGGCAACAACCCGAAGATCACCGACCGCGCGAAGTTCGTGATCCGCAACGACGGCAACGCGACGGTGAGGCTCGACGAGGTGAAGTTCAAGTCGAGCGGCAACGCCACCTCGGGGCGGAACGGGCGCTTCACGCTGGTGAGCAACCCGACCGGCATGACCATTCCCGCGGGCGGCTCGCTCAACCTCGAGGTCACCCACAGCGACGCTCCGCTGTACGTGATCGACGAGCTGACCGTGAAGTCGAAGTTCGCGGCCGGTGGCATTCCGTCGGGCGACGTGTCCTTCGCGCTGTTCGGTGGTCGCCAGCCCTGCCTCGACACCGAGGACGAGGTGAACTTCAACAACGCCATGACGCCCGTCAGCGCCAGACCGTTCGTGATCCGCAATCAGCGACGGCTGCCCGACGGCGGCACCGACACGACCCAGTGCGGCGCGCTGGTGCTGTCCAGCGTCACCATCGTCCAGAACCCTTTCTTCAAGCTGCCGATGACCCTCGCCCCTGGCACCACCATTCCGCCGGGCGGCGAAGAAACGGTCGACATCCAGTACACCAGGCCCGCGTCTGGCGGAATGCAGGTCGGCAAGCTCCAGGTGGTCTCGAACGATCCGTTCTTCGGCCCTCCCGCAGGCACCAAGGAGATCAACGTCATCTCGGCGTCGCCCTTCGATCCACCGCCGGAGTGCGTGCTGAAGGGCTGCATCCCTGCGCAGCTCATCAACGACCCCAACTGCACCCTGGGCGCCCAGAACACCCTCCAGGTGAACCTGTCGATGATCAGCCAGAGCCCCAAGACGATGACGGTTTCGGGTGGTGAGAGCACCGACTTCGACGGCGCCACGATGGGGCGACCGACCGAGTATCGCTTTCAACTGCTCTCGCCGATCCCCGCGGGAGCCACCGCTGCGAGCCTCGCCCCCAACATTCGAGGCACCGTCACCAAGGCCGTGCTGCAGCTGCCGGCCACCGGCCTCTACCGCATCAACATGACCTGCTTCGACGCGCGTGGGCAGGCCGGTCAGCCCGCCTCACTGAACGTCAACGTCTTGCCGTAGTTCGCTCGACACCGCGTCTGCCGGACCTCGAGAGACGTCGTGGTCCGGCGGGCCCCGCCTTTCACACGGTCAAGCGGAGATGGCCCCAGTCACACGTTTGGGCATCTTCACGACCGGCGACTCGTGCCGCAGGCTGCGCATGGCCAGCTTGTCGAGGCGCGCGTGGCGATAGACCTCGACCATGCGCTCCTGACCGAGTCGCCAGACGCCGTACATGGTGCACGCGCCGGTGAACGAGCAGCCGTCGTGCTCGGCCGCCGTACACACGTTCACGTTGATCGGGCCTTCGACCGCTTCGATCACCTCGAGGAAGCTGATGCTCGAGGCGGGCCGCGCCAGCACGTAGCCTCCGTGCGCGCCACGCGTCGACTTGACCAGCTTCGCCTTCACCAGCGTCTTCAAGATCTTCGCGAGGAAGTCGCTGGGAATGTCCATCTTCTTCGCCACCTCGCGGAAGGTGGTGGTCATGCCGTCGGGCAACGACGCGAGGAACACCATCGCACGCGCGCCGTACTCCATACGCCGCGAGATCTGGAAGGGTTGGGCCATCGAGTAGCGGTCCTACCACGTTCAACCGTCCGCACCGCCGACACGACGGGCAGACAAGGGCACGTCACTGCCGATAGAACCCCGCGCATGATCGATCTCCATTCGCACACGACGGCGAGCGACGGGCAGCACCCGCCGCACGAGCAGGTGGCGATGGCGGCGAAGGCGAAGGTAACCGTGCTCTCTGTGACCGATCACGACACGGTCTCGGGCATCGGGGCCTGCGAGCTGGCCGCGAAGGAGTTCGGCCTTCGCCTCATCCCGGGTATCGAGATCTCGGCGTTCCTGAACCGACGCGAGGTGCACATCCTCGGGCACTTCGTCGAGACGACCTTCCCCAGCCTTTCGACGTTCGATCAGGAGCTCAAGGTGCAGCGCAGCGCCCGCATGGGGGTGATGGTCGACAAGCTGCGCGCCCTGGGCTTTCCGGTGACGCTCGACGCAGTCAAAGCGCTGGCTGGCCCCGACGCGCACCTCGCCCGCCCGCACCTCGCCCGCTGGCTGGTCGAACACAACTACTGCTCGTCGACGCAGGAGGCGTTCACCCGG
>VYLD01000532.1_pt1 | contig 10099 bp, 6 predicted proteins | sample 5114401 | NCBI WGS metagenome assembly VYLD01 (sample SAMN12291783, study PRJNA351875) | freshwater metagenome | isolation source: freshwater lake | place: USA: Michigan, Gull Lake | collected 2013-08-08 | reverse complement strand
ACCCGCGGTGCGTCGGCGCGACCGCGCGCGGCGAGGGGGCGGTCGTGGTCGGCCGCGGAGGGATCGTCGCGCGACGACTTCGCGTGACGCAGGAGGTGCAGCGTCTTCATGGTGCGCAATCCGTCGCCAGACGTGACCGGTCGGGTGCACTCGTCACGTTGTGACGCTATGCTGGAGACCGATCCGATTCCACGCCGAAGACCGAGGACCGCCTTGACCGTCGCCGAGATCACGCCCGAGCCGACGATCGACCGCACGTCTCCCGACCGTTTCATCAATCGGGAACTGAGCTGGCTGGCCTTCAACCAGCGCGTCCTCGAGGAGGCGATGAACAAGGCGCATCCGCCGCTGGAGCGCCTGCGCTTCCTGTCGATCTCGGCGAGCAACCTCGACGAATTCTACATGGTCCGGGTCGCGGGGCTGAAGGGGCAGGTCACGGCCGGCGTTGCCACGCGGACGCCCGAGAACCTGACGGCCGAGCAGCAGCTCGTCGCCATCCATCAGGTCGCCGGCACCCTGATGCGCGACCAGAACCGGGTCTGGCTCGACCTGCTCAGGGAGCTGGCGGAGGGCGGGGTCTCGGTGGTCGACGTCGACGCGGTGGCGGAGACCGAGCGCGACTGGCTCGAGGCGCGCTTCCTCGACGACATCTTTCCGATCCTCACCCCGATCGCCGTCGATCCGGCCCACCCGTTCCCCTTCATTCCCAACCAGGGGCTGGGGATCGCGCTGCAGCTGGCCGATCCGGTCCGGGGCGAGACGCTCGAGGCCCTCGTCCTGATGCCCTCCCAGCTGGAGCGGTTCATCCGCCTGCCGGGATCCGAGGCCCGGTTCGTGTTGCTGGAGACGCTGATCGTCCGCTTCTTCGACCGGCTGTTCCCGCCGTTCGAGCTGAAGGGCCACGGCGTTTTCCGCGTGATCCGCGACAGCGAGATGGAGATCGACGAGGAGGCCGAGGACCTCGTCCGGACCTTCGAGAGCGCGCTGAAGCGCCGGCGGCGCGGCACCGTGATCCGCCTGTCGGTCAACGGCGCCATGCCGGACGACCTGATGGAGTTCCTGCGGGTCAAGCTCGCCGTCTCGCCCGACGACGTGTTCCGGTTCGACGGGCTGCTCGGGCTCGTCGACACCAAGCAGCTGATCGTCGGCGACCGGCCCGACCTCGTCTTTCCGCCCTACAACGCCCGCTTTCCCGAGCGGATCCGCGACTTCGGCGGCGACTGCTTCGCGGCGATCCGCCAGAAGGACATCATCGTCCACCACCCGTTCGAGAGCTTCGACGTGGTGGTGCAGTTCCTCCGGCAGGCCGCGCGCGATCCGCAGGTCGTCGCGATCAAGCAGACGCTCTACCGCACGTCGAAGGACAGCCCCATCGTCGCCGCCCTGATCGAGGCGGCGGAGGCGGGAAAGTCGGTCACGGCGATGGTGGAGCTGAAGGCCCGCTTCGACGAGGAGGCGAACATCCGCTGGGCGCGCGACCTGGAGCGGGCGGGGGCGCAGGTCGTCTACGGCTTCGTGGACTACAAGACCCACGCCAAGGTGTCGCTCGTCATCCGCCGGGAGACCGACGGGCTGCGCGGCTACGTCCATTTCGGGACGGGCAACTACCACCCGATCACGGCGAAGGTCTACACCGACTTCAGCTTTTTCACCTGCGATCCAGCGCTCGTCCACGACGCCTCGCTGATGTTCAACTACATGACCGGCTACGCGACTCCGAAGTCGCTGGAGAAGCTGGCGATCGCGCCGCTGAACATGCGCGAACGGCTGAACGCGCTGATCGACGGGGAGATCGCGCACGCGAAGGCCGGCCGGCCGGCGGCGATCTGGGCCAAGATGAACCAGCTCGTGGACCCCGAGATCATCGACCGGCTCTACGACGCCTCGGCCGCCGGGGTGCAGATCGACCTCGTCATCCGCGGCATCTGCGCGCTCCGGCCCGGGGTTCCCGGCCTGTCGGACAACATCCGCGTGCGGAGCATCGTCGGTCGCTTCCTCGAACACAGCCGGATCTGCGCCTTCGGCAACGGCAAGGGGCTGCCGAGCCGACAAGCCAAGGTCTACATCTCGTCCGCCGACTGGATGCAGCGCAACCTGACCTGGCGGATCGAGACCCTCGTCCCGATCGAGAACGAGACCGTCCACCGTCAGATCCTCGACCAGATCATGGTCGCGAACCTGAAGGACGACACCCAGACCTGGACGCTCCAGCCGGACGGGACCTACGTCCGCGTCCGGCCCGGGCGCCAGCCGTTTTCCGCCCACACCTTCTTCATGACGAATCCGAGTCTCTCCGGCCGCGGGAGCGCCACGGGTCAGGCGGCCAATCCGCCCCGTCTGGTGTTGAAGCGGAAGACGATCGCAGACTAGGGGTCGGACGTTGACAAGCAAGTCCACCGGTCCGGCGCCGGGCGCGGGCCGCATCGGCGTCATCGACATCGGGTCGAACTCGATCCGTCTCGTCGTCTACGACCGGGCGACCCGGGCGGCCATGCCGATCTTCAACGAGAAGATCCTCTGCGGGCTCGGCCGCGGTCTGGAACGGACCGGCAAGCTCAACCCGGAGGGCGTCAAGCTCGCCATCGAGAACCTCGCCCGCTTCGGGCGGATCGCCGCCGCCATGGGGCTGGAGCGCCTCGACCTCCTCGCCACCGCCGCCGCCCGCGACGCCAGCGACGGCGCCGCCTTCGTCGCCGAGGTGGAGCGCATCACCGGCAGCCGGGTCCGCATCCTCGACGGGACGGAAGAGGCGCGCCTGTCGGCGCACGGCGTCCTCTCCGGCATCCCGGAGGCGGACGGCGCGATGGGCGATCTCGGCGGCGGCAGCCTGGAGATCGTGGGGCTCGACGCGGGCGAGATCGTGGGTGCGCAGGTGACCCTGCCGCTCGGACCCTTGCGGCTGATGGAGTTCGACGAGGGACGGTCCGCGCTGGTGCGGCACGTCGACCGTCACCTGGAGGCGCTGCCCTCGCTGTCGCGGGTGGAGGGCCGGACCTTCTATCCCGTGGGCGGAAGCTGGCGCGCCGTCGCCAAGGCGCACATGGAGCAGACGGGACATCCGCTGCATGTGATCCACCACTACACGGTCGACGCCGGTCCGATGCGGGACTTCGCCGAACTCCTGTCCCGGCAGTCCCGCTCCTCCCTCGAACGCGCGACCGGCGTCCCGCGCAAGCGCGCCGACACGCTGCCCTACGCGGCGCTCCTGCTGGAGCGGCTGATCCGGCGGGCGCGGCCCGCGCGGATCGTCTTCTCGGCCTACGGGCTGCGCGACGGGCATCTGTTCGAACTGCTTCCCGACGGCGAGCGGACGCGCGACCCGCTGCTCGCGGCCTGCGAGGACCATGCGAAGCGGATCGGCCGGTTCGAGCCCACCCGCGCGCTGTCGGTCTGGACCGCACCGCTCTTCGCGGGCGAGGACGAGACGGCCGCCCGCCTGCGTCATGCGGCCTGCCTGCTGAGCGATCTCGCCTGGGCCGATCACCCGGACTACCGCGCCGACCACGCCTTCCTGCGCGCGCTGCGCAGCCCCTATCCGGGGATCGACCATGCCGGCCGGGCCTTCCTCGCGCTGGCGCTCTATGCCCGCTACACGGGGCGGACCGACGATCCGGTCACCCGCCCGGCGCTGGACCTCGCCGACGAGGCGATGACCCGGCGCGCGCGCACGCTCGGTCTGGCGCTGCGTCTCGCGCACACGCTCACCGGCGGTGCCGTGGACCTCCTGGCCCGCGCGCCGCTGGAGGTGGGGAACGGGCGGTTGCGTCTTGTGCTGGAAGGGCCGGCGGCCGACCTCGCCGGCGACGTCGTCAACCGGCGGCTCGACGCCGTGGCCGAGGCCCTCGGCGTCAGGGGCGAGGTCTGGGTGGTGCGCTGAGGCCCGTCAGGGCAGGTCGACGGCGACGACGCGCCGTCCGCGGATGGCGAGCGCCGTCCGCCCGGTCTTGAGCCCGATCGCCCGCTCGCCGAACAGATCCCGCCGCCAGCCGTGCATCGCGGGGACGTCCGCGTCGTCGTCGGCCGCGATGGCATCGAGATCAGCGCTGCTGGCGACGAGTTTCGCCGCGACTTCAGCCTCGTCGCAGACGAGCTTCAGAAGCACCTTTAGGAGTTCGACCGTGGGTCCGGTGCCGCCGGTCGGCTCGGGCCGGGTGTCGGGCCGCGGGACCGCGTCCGCCGGAAGTTCGAGCCCGCGGGCGATCGCCTGCAGGATCTCCTGCCCGTACCGGCCTTCCGCGGCGCCGCGGCCGAAGCCGCGGGTGCGGGCGAGATCGTCGACCGTGGCCGGCGCGTGGGCGGCGATCTCCAGCACCGCCTCGTCGCGGAGCACCCGGTTGCGCGGTAGGTCCTTGCGCTGGGCCTCGCGCTCGCGCCAGGCCGCCAGCTCCTTCAGCACGGCGAGGAAGCGTGGCTTCTCCGACGAGCGCAGGCGGAACCGGCGCCATGCCATGTCCGGATCGACCCGGTAGGTGTTGGGATCGGTGAGGATCGCCACCTCCTCCGCGAGCCAGTGGGCGCGGTCGGACTTGGCGATCCGCTTCTCCAGCTTCTCGTAGACGGGGCGGAGGTGCGTCACGTCCGACAGGGCGTAGACCACCTGGCGTTCGGTGAGCGGACGGGCCGACCAGTCGGTGAAGCGGCTAGACTTGTCGATCCGGGCGCCCGCGAGGCGCCCCGCCAGCTGTTCATAGCTCACCGACTCGCCGAAGCCGCATACCATGGCGGCGATCTGCGTGTCGAAGATCGGTGTCGGAATGCGCCCCGTCAGGTTCAGGAAGATCTCCACGTCCTGGCGGGCGGCGTGGAACACCTTCAGCGTGCCGGGATCGTCCATCAGGTCGAACAGGGGGGCGAGATCGATCCCCGGCGCCAGCGGATCGATGGCGGCGGCCTCGTCCGGCCCACCCACCTGCACGAGGCAGAGCTGCGGGTAGTACGTCTTCTCCCGCAGGAACTCGGTGTCCACGGTCACGAAGGCGGCGCCGCGCAGACGCTCGCGGAATGCCGCGAGTTCGTCCGTGGTTGTGATCAGATTCGTCATTCGCCCGCACACATACACGACCGGCCCAACGCTTGGAAGTGCGGCGGCCGGGCCGGGTGACGGATTTACTTTCGAGTAGAAATCTTGACGCCGGGCGACCCGTCGATGATGGTCCAGCCGGGCGCGGCGCGGATGGTTCGGGACGGACCCTTGGACGAGACGACGGAGACGGGTGGGCGGCCGGTGCGCGACGATCTGCTGATCGACGTCGCGAGCGGCGAGGTCGTGCCCTCCCAGCCGGCCGGATCGCCCTCGTCGGACGGCATCATGACCGTCGACCAGCTTCTGCGGCTCGCCGCCGACAGGCGCGCCTCCTCGCGCTCCCGCCTCGCCGCGGTGATGCGCGATCTGATCGACGGGCGTCGCGGGAACCTGTCCGACCGGGAATGGGGGTGGATGACCGACATCCTCCACACCCTCATCGGCGGGATCGAAAAGCCGGTCCGGCGCAAGCTGGCCAAGACGCTCGGCCGGCTCCAGGTGGTGCCACGCAGCCTGATAACCCGGCTCGCCAACGACGACATCGACATCGCCTATCCCGTCCTGGTCAACAGCCAGCTGCTGGCCGACGAGGATCTGATCGAGATCATCCTCTATCGTCTGCGCGAACATCAGCTGGCGATCGCGCTGCGCGAGAACCTCAGCGAATCGGTGAGCGACGTCCTCGTCGAGCACGGATCGACGCCGGTGATCGTGGCGCTCCTGCGGAACGAGAAGGCCAACATCTCCCGCGCGGCGCTGGACTATCTGGTCGAACAGTCGCGACGGATCGGCGAGTTCCAGGAACCGCTGATCGAGCGCAACGAACTGCCGCGCGCGCTCGCCCAGCGGATGTTCGCCTGGGTGTCGGCCTCGCTGCGGGAGACGATCGTCCGCCGCTGGGACCTCGATGCGGAGGAGATCGACGTCGCCCTGCGCGAGGCGCTGGAGGAGAGCCGCCTGGAGTTCCTCGGCGAGTCCGAGGGGGCCACTGCGTCCGAGCGGCTGATGGGCGAACTGCACGCCAACGGCGGGACGAACCTCACGGCGTTGGGACAGCTCCTGTCGGAGGGACACGTCTCGCTCTTCCTCGACGGGCTCAGGATCCGGACGCGCCTGCGGCCCGTGCTGCTGCGGCGGTTGGTCTTCGAGGACACGGGCGAGGGGCTCCTGATCATCCTGCGCGCGCTCGGCGCGACCGCCGATCAGTTCTCCAACCTGTTCCTCTTGACCCGCACCGTGCCGCGCCAGTTCAAGAAGGCGGAAGGCCCCGGCACCCGCGCGATCCCGCTGGGCTATCTGACCACGCTCGCGTCGGCGATACCGCCGGAGGTCGCGCGGACGGTCGTCCGCCTGTGGGCCGAGGACGTCGAGTACCAGGCCGCCCTGCGGCGCATCTCGACGGTGCTGCAGTGAACCGCCGCGCGCCCATCGCCCGCCCCGGCGGCCCCCTCGCGGCGTTCAGCGCGGCGGCCGTGCTGGAGGCGGCCGGGCGGCTGACCGCCGGTTTCATCGTGCTTACGGACGCGTCGGGCCGGATCGTCTGGTGCGACGAGGCGGTCACGCGGGCGATCGGCCTTCCGGCGGCGTCGCTCGTCGGGCGCCGGTTCGAGGATTTCGGGCACGCGGTCCCCATCGACCGCGGCCAACCCGGCCTCGCGATGGCGGCCCGACCCCGGACCTGGATCTACATGGCCGATCTCGGGGGCGACGCCGATCCGGTTCTGGAGATCGTGGCCGTTCCGGTCTTCGAGCCCGGCGCGCCGCAGCCGACCGCGATGATGCTCCGCGTCGTCGCGCTGCGGACCGCGTCGGAGCGTCGGACGGCGCTGCGTCCGGCGGTCGAGGCCGTCCACGCCGACGTCTGCCCGGTCGCGATCGTCGGGCCGGACGACCGGATCCGCTACGCCAACCTCCGCTGGACGGACCTGTTCGGGACCGGTGCCGGGGATCCGGTCGGATGCCCGTGGCTTCGACTCGGGTCCGACGCCCCGGCCCCTGTCACGGTCCCCGCGCCCGTGCGGACGGCGGCGGCGGGAACGCGCCTCGTGATCGCGATGGACGACGTGGCCGGCTCGTCCCTCGGCGTCTCGCCCGCGCGCCGGGCTTTCATTCTGCGCGAAGAGGGGGAGCGTCATCGGCGGCTCTGGGCCGACCTCGCCGCCGTCGGCCTGTCGTTCGGCGATCTCGTCGCGGTCGCGCCGGCGTCCGACCCCGGATCGGAGCGTCCTACGCGCATCGCCGGCGGGGACCTTCTGGCCCGGCTGACGCCGCGCCAGCGCGACGTCCTGGCCGTCCTGGCGGAAGGCGCCGCGAACAAGGAGATCGCCCAGCGCCTGGGGATCTCCGTGTCGACGGTGAAGATCCATCTCCGCGCGATCGCGGACCATCTGGGCACGACGAACCGGATCCGCGCCGCTGGGCTGGCCGCACGGCTGATGGAGGGGGAGCCGGCATGACGACCCCTGTCCAACGGGACGATGCCTCCTTGGCCGATATCCGATCGGACATATCCCAATCTATAAGGGTGAGGTGTGAACGGAGGACGAACGCCGGAGGGCATCGTCCTCAGCAGTCGGCGGATCAGGACGTCATGCGACCGATCGGTGGGGCACGATGAACGCGACCGTCGCCGAAGGCGGGTTCGGGGGGCTGTGGGGGAGCAGCCGCTTCCAGACCCACGCCACCTCGCTGCTGCGCATGATCGTGCACGGCAGCAGTTCCACCTCCATGAATCTCATCCGTCTGCGGCGGAACTACGAGAAGGGGCACCGCCTCTTCCGCAACGCCCTCTTCTACCGATCGATCATCTTCAAGTACCCGGTCGAGGCCGGCCCCGGCGGCGTCGGCCCGGCATCGAACGGCGGACCCGGAATCGGGACCGGCATCTTCTTGCCGATGGACATCGAGAACCCGCTGATGGGCGGGCAGACCATGTTCCTCGAGCGGCCGCAGCACCGGCGCGCGCTGATGGACCAGCTGGAGTCGAACCGCCGCGGCGTGGCCGAGATGTCGTTCGACGTCCGGCTGCTGAATATCCTGTCGAGCACGCCGACGGTCGATCCCTTCCTCGTCAAGCTACTGCTCAGCAACAACAGGATCGTGGTCTCCCCCGGTGCGCTGCCGATCCAGCCGGACGAGGAGAACGCGACGGCCGCGGCGATCTCGCGCAAGCTGGGTCCCGTCTACCGGCGTGCGGCCGTGCTCGTTCGTAAGCCGGACGACGCCGCGGTGGTGTCCGCCAGCACGACCGAGGTGAAGGGCCGCATCCTCGGACGGCTGGCCGAATCGTGCGGTCTCCATGCGCCGCGCGCGGCGGACCACGTCCTCTCGCTCGAAGGGCTTTCCTACTACGAATATCTCTACGGGCAGACGCAGAACCGGCTGCGCGCCGTGGGCGTGTGGCTGAACGGCCCGGCGGCGGAACCCGTCGACCTCGCCATGCTGCCGCGCCCGGACCAGATCGGCTTCCGCCAGCGCCGCATGGCGGTGACGAACAGGCTCGTGCGGACGCTCCGCAGCGTCAACGAGCAGTTCGGCGAGTTCAACCGGGCGATCGAGGAGTTCGTCGACAACGGCCCGCCGGAAGACTTCGCCCACTTCGTCACGGCGAACCAGCCGCGGTTCGTGCGCGTCGGGATGGAGCTGTCGGCCATCGTCAACTTCTGCGCAGCGGTGGAACGCCGCTGGGCCACCGAGAAGGGGCCGGTCCGGGCCGACGACGTGGCGACGTCGCTCGACCTCCTGTCCCAGATCGTCAGCGTCGGCGCGGGGACGAGCGCCGGCTGAGGCGCTCGCGCGTTTATCCCGGCGGGGCGCTCGCGCCTGCGCCTTGACAATGCCGCGGCTTCGGGGTGGTGTGCGCGCCGGTCCGAGTCCCGAGCCTCCACGATGCACATCTATCGCACCCACACCTGCGGCGAGCTCCGGCTCGACCATACCGGCCAGATCGCCCGCCTCTCGGGGTGGATCCACCGCAAGCGCGACCATGGGAACCTGCTGTTCATCGACCTGCGCGACCACTACGGGATCACCCAGTGTGTCGTCGACGTGTCGAGCCCGGTCTTCGCGGTGGCGGAGACGCTGCGGCTGGAGTCGGTGATCACCGTGACCGGCAAGGTCGTCGCGCGCACCGCCGATACGGTGAACGAGAAGCTGCCGACCGGGACGGTCGAACTGGACGTGGCCGAACTGGACGTGCGGTCGCGGGCCGAGATGCTGCCCCTCCAGGTCAACGCGGACCAGGATTCCGGCGAGGACGTGCGCCTCAAGTACCGTTTCCTCGACCTGCGGCGCGAGAAGGTGCACCGGAACATCATGCTCCGGTCGAAGGTGATCGCGTCGATCCGTCGGCGGATGATCGACCAGGGGTTCACCGAGTTCCAGACGCCGATCCTCACCTCCTCCTCGCCGGAAGGTGCGCGGGACTTCCTGGTCCCGAGCCGCATCCACCCGGGCCAGTTCTACGCGCTGCCCCAGGCGCCCCAGCAGTTCAAGCAGCTGCTGATGGTCGCGGGCTTCGACCGCTACTTCCAGATCGCACCCTGCTTCCGTGACGAGGACGCGCGCGCGGACCGGAGCCCGGGCGAGTTCTACCAGCTCGACTTCGAGATGAGCTTCGTCACCCAGGACGACGTGTTCGCGGCGATCGAGCCAGTGATCGCGGGCGTGTTCGACGAGTTCGCCGACTTCTCGGGCACGCGCCGCGCCGTGACGAAGCCGCCGTTCCCGCGCATTCCCTACGACGAGGCGATGCTGCGCTACGGATCGGACAAGCCCGACCTGCGCAACCCGCTCGTCATCACCGACGTAACCGAGGTGTTCCGGCGCGACGACGTGGAGTTCAAGGCGTTCCGCGGGATCATCGACAAGGGCGGCGTGGTGCGCGCGATCCGCGCGCCCGCCGTCGCCGACCGGCCGCGCAGCTTCTTCGACAAGCTGAACGACTGGGCGCGCGGCCTCGGCGCGCCGGGCCTCGGCTACATCCTGTTCGAGGCGGGCGGCGGCAAGGGGCCGATCGCCAAGTTCGTGCCCGAGGCGGCGCAGGCCGCGCTGCGCGAGGCCGCGGGCCTGGCGGAC
>VYLD01000531.1_pt1 | contig 10111 bp, 10 predicted proteins | sample 5114401 | NCBI WGS metagenome assembly VYLD01 (sample SAMN12291783, study PRJNA351875) | freshwater metagenome | isolation source: freshwater lake | place: USA: Michigan, Gull Lake | collected 2013-08-08 | reverse complement strand
CGCAGCACCTGCGTGCCGCGAAACGCCCGCAGCTTCACGGCCGTCTCGTTCGCGCCGACGGCCTCGGCGATCTCGGCGAAGGTGAACCCCTCGAGGCGGTGCAGCACCACGGCCTCCCGCTGCGCCTCGGGCAACCGCTGCAGCGCCGCCAGCAGTCGCCGCCTCAGGCCCGCGTCGCCGTGCACGTCGTCGTGGCTCGGGTCGACGCGCTCCTCGGTGGCGCTGACCTGCTCCTTCGAGGTGCGTCGGAAGCGATCTCGCGCGGCGTTCGACGCGATCGCATACAGCCAGGGCTTCACCTTCGAGCCCGCCCGGTACTGGCCTTTCGAACGCACCAAAGAGAGGAAGGTGAGCTGCACCGCGTCTTCGGCCGCCGCGACGCTGCCGGTCAGCCGAGTCAGGTACCGGGTCAGGGCGGCCGCGTGGCGACCAAAGAGGTCGTCGAAGGCTTCGCGCTCGCCGCGACAGAAGCGCTCCATCAGGGCTTCGTCGGAATCGGCCCGCGGTGCCGGCTGGTCGGGCGACGCCACCGCCGTCACCTGCCACGCAACCCCATCAGCAGCTACCGCGGAAGAACCCACGGCGGCGGTACGGTGAACGCCCCGAAGGCGTTACCTGCGCTCGCCACGATTCGTCGGCAAAAAAAAAAAAGCGCCCGTCGTCTCGGGGCCGGCCGAGGCGACGGGCGTCGGGCGTTCCCCAATGGAACCCCCTTACACGCGACGGAGTTGAGCAACACCAGTGCCACGACATGATGACCACAGACGCCCAACCGATTCAGTCGCTTAGGTGTCACCTGGCTCAAAGAACTGCGACATCGTGGTGCCCGGGCACGACAGGCGCGTCATGGTTGGCGCCTGGTCTTTAGAAGTCCGGGCGCACGGCGCGAATGGTGTCGCGCATCGAGAACTGCGCCGCCCACCCGGTCTCGGCCTTCCACCGTTGCCCGTCGACCATGCACAGGAACTGAATGTGGTCGAGCTCTTCGGGGGGAAAGCTGGCCAGCCGGTACTTGAACAACCTCGACAACAGCGGGCGGGCCAGCGGGTGTGGCACCGGCAGCGGCCGGGCGCCCAGCTCGGTGAAACACGCAGACAGGGGGACCTCGCCCGGGCCGACCACGTTGAAGACGCCTTTGAACCCGGGCGTGAGCGCCGCCACCAGCGCCCGGGCCACGTCTTCCATGTGAATGAGCTGCACCATGGGGTCAAAGCCAGCCAGCGCCATGGGCCGCTTCAGCCGCAGGTAGTTCGACGGCGCGTTCTTGATGGTGGGCCCCACGATATGCACGGGCCGCAGCACCACCGTCTCGACGCTGGGGTGCCGCCAGAAGAAGCCGTGCGCCAGCATGTCGACCTCGATGAGATCGCGCACCGAGGGGAAGCGGCTGGCGGCCATCAACGGCGACTCTTCCGACAGGAAGTGGGAGTTGTCCGGCGACGGGCCGTAGACGTTCGCGCTCGAAAGCACCACCAGCTTCTTCACCCCGAACTTCGCGGCGCATTCGAGCACGCGGGTGGTGCCCAGCACGTTGAACGAGTGGTGGTCTTCGGCGCTCATGCGCGGGTCATGCATGATGCCCATGTGCACGATGGCGCTGATGGGCAGACGCCGAAAGACGTCGTCGGTCTTCTTCTTGCGCAGGTCGATCTGGAAATGGTCGATGTCCTTGGGCTTGCCGATGAAGGGCCGGCGATCGATGCCCGCCACCCGCTGCGTGCGATGCAGCAGCTTGGCGACCTCGCGACCCAGGTTCCCCGAGATGCCGGTGACCAGCACCACCCCGTCCTGGCTCAAAAGAACACGCCCTTTCGGTCGGCGAGGCCCTTCTCGAGCAGCAGCTGAATGGCGCCCTTGACGACCTTCACCTTCTTGTCGAGCTCGCCGTCGTCGTCGTCGGCCCGGCCCGAGAAGGTCAGCGGAGCCCCGAAGTACAGCCGGTACTTCGTGGGCAGAGGCAGAGGCGCTCCCCACGGCGTGACGGGCAAGGCGGGCAACCCGAGCAGCTTGCCGACCGACTTCAGGTTGAGCAGAGCCGGCGCCTGCTCTTCGCTGCCGATGACCCCCACGGGCACGATGGGCGTCTTCGTCTCGAGGGCCAGGCGCATGAAGCCCAGCCCGAAGTCCTGCAGCTGGTAGCGCTGGGCGTAGAGCTTCGAGATGCCCTTCATGCCTTCGGGGAAGACGAGAATCGCCTCGTCATTCTCGAGCAGCCGACGGCAGTTCTCGGCGGTGCCCACCACCTGGCCGATGCGCGCGAAGATGGTCGACACGAAGGGCAGCGAGCCGACCCACTTCTCGACCATCGAGCGAATGGCCCGGGGCGGCGTGGCCACGGTGAGCATCGCGATGCCGATCATCGCGCCGTCGACGGGCAGCTGCCCTCCGTGGTTTGCGACCAGCAGCACCCGGCCCTTCGGCACCTGCTCGATGCCGAAGGTGTCGACGCGGAAGTAGTGTTTGTACAGCCAGACCAGCGGCCCCAGCACCGAGAGGGAATAGTCGAGCGAAAAGCCGAACGGGTCGACGCCGTACTCGTTCTCGGTGCGATGCCCCTTGAGGCGAACTTCGAGATCGCCACCCGCCATCTTCAACGTCCACTGCCGCAGGCCCTGCTTCAGGTTCTTCGAGAGTGCCACGATGGGTGCTGCTTCTAGTCCCCCTCGACGTCGCGCACGATGAGCGTGTTGGTTCGCGCGTCGATCGACACCGAGCCCCGCGGCGACAGCACGGCCTTCACCTGCTGCGCCATGTCAGCGGCGCTGGCGTAGTTGACGGGGATCAGGCGGGTCACCAAGGGCCTGGCATTGAACTCGGCCTGGCTCCGGCGCGCGCGCGCTTCGGCCTCATCGGTCAACCGGCTCAGCGGGGCGACGCGGTAGATCGTGTCGTGGCGATCGAGCCCCAGGCCCTTCGACGCCAGCACCACCTGGAACGCCTGGTCCCAGGGGACGTTGCGCAGGCTCACGGTCACCTTGCCGCTCACCTCTTCGCTGGTGACGAGGTTGAAGCGCCCCACCTCGGCAAAGAGCCGCAACACCGAGGTGATGTCGGCGTTGACCAGCTCGAGGCTCACCCGCTTCGGACTGGCAGCGAAGGCGGCGCTCGACGAGAGACAGACCAGCAGCAGCAGGCGACGAAGCATGGGGAGGGCTCCTCGGGGTCCAGGGTTGGGCGCGCACCATACCGGCCCGTTCGCTCGCGCGGCAGGCACCACGGTGGGACGTAGACCTACTGCTTCTTCACGCCCGGCTCGGGCAGCGAGATGATCAACAGCACCCCGCCGCCAGCTGCGGCAGCCCCCCCGGCGATCATCAGCGTATTGGCGGGCACCGCCTTCTGGTTGGCAGCCGTCGCGGCCACCAGTCGCTGCGCCCGAGGCACCGAGGTGTCCCTGGCGACGCGGGCGTCGGACGCTGAGCTCGCCCCCAGCGCGATGCCCACTCCGGCAGCGATCGCCCCCACCACCAGGGCCACGATGCCGACGACCCGCAGCACGTTGGGCGGAGGCCCTTCATCGGCCGTCGACCCCCTGGCGATCGCCTGGTCGCTCAACGCCTGCTCGACCCCGAGCAGGGGCGGTTGCACCGGCTCGAAGGTGAGGGTCGCGACCTGGCCGCCCTTGACCCGAACCCGGGTGGTGCGCGGCCCCGAGGGAAAGTCGGCCTCGACGACGTATTCCCCCGGCGGCACGAAGAGCGCCGCTGGCGCCAGCGGAAAGCCCTTGCCCTGAATTCGGACCCGCGAGGCCCGCGGGGCGAACACCTCGAGTAAGCCCAGGCCCGCCGAGCCTGCTTTGCCGAGGAAGGTGCCGATGCTCTGCGCGAGAGCCGCAGCCTCGGGCGCCTCGGGAGCCCGGGTGAGTGCCAGCCGGTAATACAGCGTGGCAGAAGCCCCGTCGCCGAGGCGCTCGAGGGCCTGGGCAAGCCGGACAGCGGCCTGGGGCGTGCTCTTGAACGCCTCGGCTTCCCGGTACAGGGCGATGGCCGAGCTGTCGTCCTTCTTCGCGGTCTGCGCTTCGGCGCGCGCGTAGAAGTCTTGAAACCCGGCTTCACCTTCGGCTTCCCCCGGCAACGCAGTGACGACCAGGCACACCAGCAACGAACTGATCACGCTGACCTCGGCAGGAACACGACGCCGAAGGTCCTACTACGACCACCGCCCGAAGGAACCGCGGTCTTCCTCACCAGCGTCGCGCTCTACTTCGGCGGTATGGGCTTGCCGGCCTTCTCGATCTGCTCGCTGTTCGAGATCGAGTAGCGCACCAGCTCTCGCAAGATGCGGTTGCGCTTCACGTTGCCGAGAATCTCTTTCAGGTCTTCGTACACCGTGGGGTCGTTGATGATGGCTCCCAGCGAGCCCTCGCCTTTGGTGATCTTGCCGGTCAGCGTCTTGAGGTCGTTCGCCGCCGAACCGAGGTCGCTCAGCATCACCCGCGCGTCCCCATAGACCAGCTGGTACACGGCGCCGTCTTTGCGGTTCTTGGCGTCGGCGACCAGCTGCGAGACCTCCGAGGCCGCGGCGCCGAGGTCGGCGATCGAGGTGGCCAGCTTCTTGTCGTAGATGAGATCGTGAATGGTGCCGTTGCCGGTCTTCACGTCACTCAGGATCCCGTCGACCTTCGCCACCGCCCCGTCGAGCCGCACCACCGCGCTGCTCACCTGGGCGATCAGTGTCTTCACCTCGGCACCCGTGGCCTTGTCATACAGCAGCACGTGCAGCAGGCCTTTGCCGGTCTCGACCTCGGTCACGATGTTGCGGGTGCTCTTGATCAGGTCGGCGACGTCCTGGCTCAGCTGCGGGCTGGTGTACTGCGCCACCCCGGCCCTCAAGTCGCGGCTGATGCCCACCGCGTTGTCGACGATCTCGCCGGCGGCCTTGAGCAGCGAGCTGATGTCTCCCGACGAGCCGGTCTGCAGCTCGGCGCCGTCCTTCACCACCGGCTGATCGGGGTTGCCGATCGAGATGTCGAGCGCCTTGTCGCCCAGCACGCCGCGGCTGGTGACCCGGGCGATGGAGTCCTTGCGAATGCGCTCCTCGTACTTCTTGACCACTTCCATGGTGACGATGATGCGCTTGTCGCCGAGGTCAGGGGCGAACTTGATGCTGGTGACGCGGCCCACCGAGACGCCGCCCAGACGCACCGGCGAGTCCATCTGCAGGCCGTCGACGTTCTCGAACGCGCCGGTGTAGGTGTTCTCTTTGTCGAACAGGTTGCGCTCGCGGCCGATCACGAAGACCACCAGCAGCGACAGCCCGATGCCCAGGGCGATGAACAGCCCCGCGCGAATGATGATGCGGCGTTCACGATCGGCAGGGTTGAGGGGGGCGGTGCTCACGGGCGCCTCTCGCTTCCGCGCGCGTCGAAGAACGCGCGCACGTCGGGGTTGGTCGAGGCCTGCATCTGCGCAACGGTGCCCTGCTCGACGATCTTCCGTCGCGAGAGCATCGCGATGCGATCTGAGATTCGAAAGGCGCTGTCCATGTCGTGGGTGACCACCACCTGGGTACACCCCAGGGTGGCCTTCATGCTCAGGATGAGATCGTCGATCACCCGCGTCGAGATGGGGTCGAGCCCCGTCGACGGCTCGTCGTAGAGGATGATCTCGGGCTCGATGGCGATGGCCCGCGCCAGGCCCACGCGCTTGCGCATGCCGCCTGAGAGATCGCTGGGCTTCATGTGCTCGATGCCCGGCAGGTTCACCAGGGCCAGGGTCTTGGCGATGCGCGCCTTGAGCTCGTCGGGGCCCAGCTTCAGGTGTTCTTCGAGCGGGTAGGCGATGTTCTCGCCCACGGTGAGCGAGTCGAACAGCGCCGCGCCCTGAAACACCATCGAGACGCGGGTGCGCACCTCGCGCAGCTGCAGCTCGTTCATCGCGCACACGTTCTCGTTGCCCAGCAGCACCTCGCCCGCGTCGGGGTACAGCAGCCCGACGAGGCACTTCAGCAGTACGCTCTTGCCGGTCCCCGAGCCCCCGATGATGGTGATGGTCTCGCCCTTCATCACCTCGAGGTTCAAGCCTTCGTAGATCTTCTTCGAGCCGAAGGACTTCCAGACGTCGACGAAGCGGATGATCGGCGCGCCCGCCTCGATGCCCTCGCCGACCGGCACGTGCGTGGGAGCAGTCGCCATGAGCTAGAGCGCCATGAACAGCTTGGTCATGAAGAAGTCCGACAGGCACACCGCCACGCTGGTGATGGCGACCGTCTCGGTGGTGGCCTGCCCGACGCCCTCGGTGCCGCCGGACACGTTGAAGCCCTTGAAGCAGCCCACCACCGCGATGATCAGCCCGAAAACGAAGCTCTTGAAGATGCCGCTCGAGAAGTCGATCAGCGACACCGTGTCGAGCGCCGAGCGGAAGTACTGATCGAAGGGAATGTCGTAGGTCTGGTTGACCACCACCGAGCCGGCCACCAGCCCGAACACGTCGGCCAACACCGTCAACGCCGGCAACACCAGGCCGCACGCGATCAGCCGCGGCGTGACCAGCTTCTTGATGGGGTCGGCCCCCAGCGCCGAGATGGCGTCGATCTGCTCGGTGACCCGCATCGAGCCCAGCTCGGCGGTGATGCCCGAGCCGATGCGCGCGCCCACGGTGAGCGCCGTCAGCACCGGCCCCAGCTCACGAAACAGGGTGAGCACCACCACCTTGCCCACGGTGTGCTGCACCCCGAACTTGGCCAGGAAGAACGCGAACTGCAGCGAGATGACCAGGCCCGCGAACACCGCCACCAGGGTCGCGATGGACAACGAGCGCACCCCCAGCATGACCACCTGGTAGGCCAGCGCGCCGAAGGCCAGCGGTGGCGTCACCGCCCGCTTGAGCGCCCGCGCGAACATGAAGACCATGCCCCCCAGCTGCAGCCACGCGCGGTTGATGCGCGCCGTGAAGGGAATGATGTTCTCCAGCTCCTGCTGCACCAGCTGCGCGAGCTCGGTCTCCTGCGTGGTCGGGGCCTTGCGGGCCAATGGCTCATCGCTCACGGAGAGGCCTCCTGCGCGAACGCGGCCACCAGCGCGTCGAAGGTGGGCTGCTGCTTCGCCCGCTGGCCCTGCGGCGAGACGTAGGTGAAGTCGTGTACACAGCCGTTCTTCTTCAGCACCACCACCTCGACCTCGGCGGGGACTCCGTCGACGGTGACGTGGTAGCGGCTTCGCAGAGCCGCCCGACCGTCGAGCGTCTCGGCCTTGCGACTGGCCAGCACGTGCCCCTGAAAGCCCAGCAGCAGGTGCGTGGTGAGCACCTCGAGCGAGGGGTCGCCGTAGTCCTTGCAGGTTGCGTTCACCGAGATCACGTGCCCTGAGTCCTTCGAGAGCCAGGCCAGATCATTGTCGGCGAAGGCGATCGGCTTCCAGTGCTCGCCCGGGGGCACCGCGACCCGGTACCGCACGCCGCTCTTCTCGAAGCGACCATCGCGGAAGAAGCCGCACCCTGCGACCGCCAGAAGAACCACGGCCGCTGAGAGTCGGTGCACGGGCAACGAACTAACCCCGAGTGCCTCTGCCGAGCACGAAAACAGCGGGTCACTCCCGACCGGCGGGTCCGGCCATCGTTTCGATGGACGGAGCACAAAAGTTTGACTCTGCACGCACGTTCAGCACACACTGAACGAAAGTTCCTGCCTGAAAGGGTGTCCCGTGGAAGAGCTGACCGACCGCCAGAAAGAGATCCTCGCCTTCATCGTTCGCACCTCGGAAGACCGGGGGTTCCCTCCGACCATTCGGGAGATCGGCGAAGAGATGGCCATCGCCTCGACCAACGGGGTGAACGATCACCTCAAGGCGCTCGAGCGAAAGGGGTACCTCACCCGCGGTGAGCAGCAGAGCCGATCGCTGGTGCCCACCAAGCGGGCGCGGTTGGTGTTGGGGGTGAGCCAGGCGAAACGTGACAACACGATGATCGACGTGCCGCTGCTGGGCAAGGTCGCCGCCGGGGCGCCGTTGCTGGCCACCGAGAACATCGAAGACTCGGTGCGCATCGACTCGTTCCTGCTCGGCGGCTCAGGGGGCAAAGAGGTCTTCGCGCTGCGCGTGAAGGGCCAGTCGATGATCGACGATGGCATTCACGACGGCGATTTCCTCTTCGTGCGCAAAGCCGCCAGCGCCCAGGCCGGCGACATCGTGGTGGCGCTGATCGAAGACGAGGCCACCGTGAAGCGCTACTTCCCCGAGCCTGACCGCATTCGATTTCAGCCGGCCAACAAAGAGATGCAGCCCATCTACGTGCACAAGGCGCAGTTCAAGCAGACCCAGATCCTCGGCAAGGTGGTCGGGGTCTATCGCAAGATGAGCTGACGCGAGGTCGAAGATCCAGCTCCGCGCCGGCGACGCTCAGGGACAGCTGCGCTGGCAGGCGAGCTTGAATCAAGACCCTCCTCAAGCGCTCGTCAGCCGTTCGACCCCGGTTCCCGAGTGCCTCTCAGCCCCTCGTGGAGCGAGCCGCTTCGTCTCACGGGCTTCTCCGAGGGCGCTGCGGGTGGCAGAAGATGGTGAGGTCTGTCGCGACGCTGGAGCCCCGGGGCTCTGCCAGCCTTGGGCTGTGGCCCAGCGCTATGGGCACTTCGCCGGCGCGATGCGCTCACAGCAGGCAGTGACGACCTCAGGGCGGTTGAGGGCCTTCGCCAGCCGCGCGGTCTTCAACTGAAGGCTCTCGTTTTTTCGCTGATCGTCCTCTCCGGCGACTCCTTCGAGCAGGCGCAGGGCGTCGCTCTTGCGGTTCATCGTCGCCAGCAGGTCGGCGAGCTCGGTCGCCTCGCGGAGCTCTTCGCCGGTGGCGGTCGACAGGGCGCGGTCCAGTTCCTGCTCGGCGCACGCCCGGTCTTTCTGGGCCAGGCACAGGTTCGCCATGCCCACGTGGTACACGGCCACGTCACGCCCCGCGATGGCCTTCTTCCACGCCGCCTTCGCGTCCTCGAAGCGCAGCTGTCGGCCGTGCAGCTCGGCGACCAACTCCCACGCCGTCGGGTCCTGCTCGGCAGCGGCTGAGTACGCGGCGATGGCGTCGTCCCACCGGGCCACCTCGACATAGCGCTCGCCCAGGTCCTGGTTCAGCTCGGGCGTCGAGATGCCCTTGGCCTTCGCGGCCTCGAGCACCGCCAGCGCCTGGTCGGGGTGCTTCGCCTTGACCCATTCCGCGGCGGCCTTGGTGATCAGCTCAGCCTGGGCCTTCGGCGGCGCCGACTCACTCGCCAGCAGGAACTCATGCACGGCCTCCTCGACGTCGTGGGCCTCGAGCGCCGCGTCGCCCAGCGACTCATGGGCGTTGAAGTCCTTCGGGTTGAGCTCGATCGCCTTGAGCAACGCGCGCTTCGAGTCCGGCATCTTGCCCTTCATCGCGTACAGCAGCCCCAGGCGACTCCACGAGGTACTGCGCCTGGGGTCCTTCGAAATGGCCTGCTCGAACCGCGCGATGGCGTCGTCGACGCGCCCTTCCGACAACAACAGCTCGCCCTCGGCGCCCGGCAGCCGGGGGTCGTCTGGCGTCAGCTGCTTCACCGCCTCGAAGTGGGTGTGCGCCGTGACGAAGTCGCCCTTGAGGTACGCAGAGGTGCCCGCGACATAGTGCCCATCGGCCTCGACCTTCGGGTCAGGCGCGACCGACGCCTGTTCGCACTTGCAGCCAACCACCCACAGGAACACGACCGCAGAGGTCTTCCTCACGCGGGTCGCCTCACGCAAGTCCAGCTGGCGCCCGTCCACCTGACGCCGGTTGAGAGGCTGGCCGTCAGCGTCACCATCGAGAGGTCAGGCCCCCAGGGCCTGGTGCCGGGCCACCAGCCGGGCGCGGCTGAGCGTCGCCTCGGCGTGCCCGGGGTGCGCCTGCAGCACCCGATCGAGTTCGGCGAGGGCCTCGGGGAACCGCTCGAGCGCGTTGAGGCACGCGGCGCGGTTGTAGCGGGCAGACACGTGGGCCGGGTCGATGGCCAGCGCGTCATCACAGGCCTTCAGGGCCTCGGGAACGCGCCCCGCGACCAGCAGCGCCAGCGCGTAGTTCGAGGGGACGTCGGGCAGCGTGGGGCCCCAGCGCATCGCCGTCTTCAGCACCTCGAGCGCCTTCGCCGCGGCGGTCGCGTCACCTCGTTTGGCCTGCTCGAGCAGCGCCGCGCCCAG
>VYLD01000530.1_pt1 | contig 10136 bp, 5 predicted proteins | sample 5114401 | NCBI WGS metagenome assembly VYLD01 (sample SAMN12291783, study PRJNA351875) | freshwater metagenome | isolation source: freshwater lake | place: USA: Michigan, Gull Lake | collected 2013-08-08 | reverse complement strand
TGTTATTATTATTGAAATCAATACCGAACCCACTTTGGGTAAGGGAGACTACGTCAGAACCATAACAAATTGAACCGAAAACGAAAAAATCAAAACAAAGAAATACACATGAAATATTTTACGATAATCATTTAATTGATTTGAAATAGCGTTTTTCAAAAACTCATCAATTTCCGCTGAAAGGTTAAGTATATTTATTTGCCATTGAGTATTAAAATTTACGATCTCAACCGATCTATCCATTCGCTCAAACTCCTCAATGAATTCTTCAAGGCGCTTTACAAAGTCTTTCTGAGAAATTACTAAAAATGATCTTTCCATTGAATCCTTGTAAGGTATAGTTGTTAGGAGGATTTCTTATTCAACGACAACACAATCTGCTGAAAACTAGCCAATCCCGCTTCAAGATTTTCTATGATCTCTTCCGCTAATACATCAGGATCTGGAAGGTTGTCTAAGTCTGCGAGGGATTTGTCTTTGAGCCAGGTGATGTCTAAAGAAGTTTTATCCCGAGCGATGATTTCTTCATAAGTGAACTTGCGCCAACGACCCTCCGGGTTGGTTTCAGCATTGTAGATTTCTTTACGCTTATTCCTGTTCTTTGGATCGTAGAGTGTGATGAAATCTCTTAAGTCTTCGAGCTTGAGCGGATTCTTCTTTAGGGTGTGATGAATGTTAGTTCTGTAATCATACACCCAGATTTCTTTTGTCCATGGGTTTTTGCTGCTGGGTTTGTTATCGAAGAAAACCACATTGGCCTTTACACCTTGTGCATAAAAGATTCCAGTTGGCAATCTTAATATAGTGTGAACATCGGCTGTCTCCAATAGTTTCTTGCGCACGGTCTCCCCTGCCCCACCTTCAAACAGCACGTTATCCGGAATAACGACTGCCGCAAGGCCTGTGGTTTTGAGCATGCTGCGGATGTGCTGCACGAAGTTCAATTGTTTATTGCTCGTGGTGGCCCAGAAATCCTGGCGGTTGTAGGTAAGGTCTTCTTTCTCCTGTTCACCTTCTTCGTTGGTAAACGTTTGACTGCTCTTTTTGCCAAACGGTGGATTGGCCAACACGTAATCATACTTATCTGCCGACTGTGCAATCAATGCATCTGCAGGAGAAATGAAATTGTCGCTGTCAATGTCTCCTATGTTGTGCAGGAACAAATTCATTAACGCCAACCGCCTGGTGCTGGCAACAATCTCGTTGCCGAAGAAGGTGTTGTATTTTAGAAACTTGCTTTGGGCTTTATCCAGTTTGTTGTGATCTACGATGTAATCATAGGCAGCCAGAAAGAAACCACCTGTGCCACAGGCAGGATCAGCAATGGTTTTCATGGGCTCGGGGCTGATGCACTCGACCATGGCTTTGATCAACGCGCGTGGTGTGAAGTATTGACCGGCACCACTCTTGGTGTCTTCTGCATTTTTCTCCAGCAGACCTTCATAGATATCACCTTTGTCTTTTACGCCCATCATCAGCCATTGCTCGCTATCGATCATGGCTACGATCTTGCTCAGCTTGGCAGGATCCTGTATTTTATTTTGGCTCTTGGTAAAGATCTGGCCAAGAATACCTTTCTCCTTCCCCAACTCGCGCAGCATGATGCTATAATGCGTTTCGAGTTCTGCACCTTTTAGCGGTACCAGACTTTCCCAATTATATTTTTTAGGAATGGAAAATGTGCGGTTGTGCGGTGGCTTGGTGTATACATCTGCCATTTTCAAAAACAGCAAATAGGTTAATTGCTCTAAGTAATCACCATAGCCAACACCGTCATCTCTGAGTGTATTGCAGAAAGACCAGACTTTACTAACTATCGCTGAATTATTGTCGCTCATTTTTAACTATGATTCTTTTTGTAATGTTCTGAATGAAAAGCGAGAAATCAATTCCAAATTCCTTTTAAAGTTTGCCATCGACAAATTTTCAAGAGTGGCTGACAGTGGTTTTATTCGGTGTCTTAATTCCTTATTCTTAATTTTATTCTCAATGAAGTTCTTAAATTCATCACCATCGTCAGCCTCGGATATTGCAGCTATAAATTCTTCTGAAAACGAAGAGCAACCTACAATTATGGCTAACGTAAACATAATAGGCATAAACTCTTCCTTGGAATAATCACCTACCACCTTCAAGCTTCCGTGCGCTTTAACTATTCGATAGATATTTACATATCGGTTAATAGTGCGAGGAGTCTTTCCAAAAAGAGAAGATATTTGTTGCATGTATAAAAGTTCAGATGAAGTGAAGACTAACCTCTCCTTGACTTTCTTTGCACTTTTAATTTTTTCGGCCTCAGGCTGATTAATCCCATTACCTTCCGGGCTTTGACCTCCATTGGGCAAAGGTGAGTCTGGTATCGGATTTGGGTTACTTTCGCCTGGCGGCATTTGGGTGTCCTTAAGATCTGTTGTCGTATTTGTTTCCTTTTCTAATTCCTCTCTTATTAGATATTTAATAAGTTTTTCCCGACCCGTTTTAGTAATCGGCTTTAGTGCGAAGGGAATTTGAAAAATTTTCTCCAGGTAATCGTAAGATGTGGCTACTCCGGCTAAGTCTGAAAATAATTCTTCCGTCTGCTTGGTGGCATTTGATTGCTTATTTGGCTGTATATTTGATTTTTTATCTTCAACGGAGCCAAACAAGTTTTTGTACTTTTCGGAAAGCGCATTATTCAACCACCGGGGGTCTACTCCAACTATTACTACAAAAAGACGAAAGGCCAATAACAAGTGAATAGCTTCAAGCACCTTTACGACTACGTCTGCATTGCATCGATCAAGGTCATCGATGTATAATACAATCCGATCTATTTGGACTTCAGCGGGTAGCTCTTTTTCACTGTCCTGCACCGTTCTCTGTTTTTGAAAGATCTCGTCCAGTTTTTTAAAGTCCTGGCGGATCCATGAAATAATACCCAGCTGTTTTAAATACGAATCATCGGTTGACTTGTTAGCCAGAAAACTGGCCAACAATTTACCGCTGCCAATTTCCTTTATCTCATTTTCAAGTTTAGTCTTTCGCTCCGCTGCTAAAGTTTGTTCGGACTCAAGGGTTGCCTTAGATTTAGTTAAGTCAGCGATTTCCTGATTCAGACGGGCTACTTCATCATGCTCTTTTAGTCTTACTTTTTCTTTTTCCTTTTCTATCGTTTGCTTCAGGCTTTTTATCCGTTTATGAAACTGCCTGACTTGGTCAAAGTACGGATTGAGTTTAGTGATGAGATTTGTAAGCCAGGTTATAGCAAGGCCGGTTACTATATAACCTCCTTGTATAAAGTCTTGAATTACTTCTTTTAAAGGTCCCAGCACCAGCCAGGTTACTCCAGCAAAAAGTACAGCTAAAATCCATACCCATTTCCATTGCCCTTTATGGTTCTTCTTAAGTAGTGAGATGGCCTCCCTTATCTGTCGCCTTACGCCATCTATTTTCGCTATCTTTTCGTCAATTTGATTGATGTTGTCAATCAAATTCTCTTCATTAAACTGCGCCCTGATATTCTCAAAATCTTGCTGAATATAGGAATCGAAAAAAACAATTTTCAAAAAGTCCTTCGCTGTCCAAATATTTAACGTCTCTTTTTTTTTGTCGATTGTCTCCTCTACTTCTGTTTTTTGCTCTTGTAAGGTTTTTTCGTGCTTGGCATTGGCGTCCAGTTTTTTTTGCGTCTCCTCCAATTGCTGGCTGGTGATATTCAGATCTTTGTAAATTGATTTAATTGTCTCTGCTCCAAATTCTTTCTTTACGGCATAATCATGCAAACTTTCAAATATTTGGGTTATTAAACTCGCCCATAAATTGGCATCGGAGTAATGCCAGGAGTTAAATTTTACATGGACTACGTTTTGAACATGACCGGCTTCGTTGGAGTTGATGATTTCTTCAATTCTTTCTGACAGTTTCTCCATGAAGAAACTCTTACCAGAGCCCCAATTTCCAAAAAGTCCAATTGCCAGGGGTGGGTCAACTTTTTCAAGGGTTATTACGGAGGCAAAAGAACTGATATCATTTTCAAAATCTAACTGGTCATCCGTAACCCGGTGATTGCCTTCTGTTAAGTAGAATGGCTGAAATACATTTTCAAATCCTTTTCCTGACTCGCCTTCTGCAATAAGTATAGAGTTATAAGTACTTTCCTCCAGTTTAAAGAACAACTCCGGAGGCCTGCTATTCTGTCTAAGCTTAGTTACAATTTCCGGAATCAAAGTGATGCAATCCTGGATGGGAATGGGCGGATGAATTGATTGCCTTACTATCATTTCAAATCCTTCGCCCTGGGCAGTATCAGGGCCTGTTGGGTCAGCGACTTCCATCAGGGTCGTGATGCTTTGGTAATCCCCCGCTGCGAAACCCAGCACCAAATCTCCTTTTCGGATTTCTTTAAACAACTTATACTCAGGCCTCTCTTTCCCGAAATAGTGGGTATTGAAAAAAGTATTTGCACCGACTTGTAGCCTGTCAATCTCCCATGTATTGGGGTTCATTTTCAACAGCCAATGGTTGGGTGCAACGGGGCTCTTTTTTTTGGTTTTTGTTGTTTTGGTTTTCGCCTCAGTTTGTGGTTTTGTGGGTTCCTTCCTGCGGTTCCGAAAATCAATTACCGCTTTTGTAATACGGTCAACAACCTCCTTATCGTTTTTCCAAAAAATGACCTGAATATCCCCGATGAAGTCAGGAATAGGAACTTCGCCATATATCACCGGAACTAATAATTTATTTCCTTTCGAATCAAGTGTCAACCCACGCGCCAGCCCCAGTTCATTCATCACGTAGTTTGAAGAAATACTATTGGGAGAAATTAATACAAGGACACCATCAGCATTAGTTATTCCATTCATTAAAGCTTTTTTCCAATCACCACCATCCTGAATTAAGTTGGAATCATAAATTGCATTTATCCCCCGCCCAGACAATTGTGATACTAGCTTATCGACAATCGCACTATCTTTGCGGCTGTAGGAGATATAAAGTGTGGTTGTTGTACGAGGCTCCATAATGATGATTCAATAGAACATTTATGATGTTATAAGTACAAGACAATGATTTACACCAACTTCCCCTCAAACGCCTTCTTTAAAATACTTTGCCGGAGGGTTTCGGCTTGTTGTAGGCTGGTGGTAATGGTTTCTTCTACTTTATCGCATACACTCAGGCGAGATTCGATTTCTTGAACGATGCTTTGCTGCTCATGAATTGAAGGAGGCATGGGCACATGAAATTCTCTCATTGCTTTAAGGCCGACATTCATAATTGTGCTCCCTGTAGCACTCTTCTCAGCGTAACTTGTGAAACTATTACTGGTCAAATAATACCTCACATAATTCTTATCTACATTATCCAATAGATTGAAATAACAAGCGCTTTTTCCCAAAACAACTTTTTCGTTATTGTAGAAGGCTGTATAACCTAAAGAGCCATTAATTGAAACAAGTATGGTCCTATCATTTAATGGTTTTTTATACTTTTCATATTCTTCTACGTTCACTCGTTTTGTGTTTTCCTTAATTTCAATTTTACCGTCAGTTAAATTGTTTCCATTTATAAAATAATACCCACCTAATTCAGAATATTTTGGAGTACCATGAAGGCCATCACCTAAAACAGACGTGATCTCTTTTAACGGTTGCAGCTTCCAGCCTCTAGGCAATTCACCCTCTTTCACTTCTTTGTTAGTAAGTTTCCCTTTAAACGCCCACTTCAACACCGCCTGTCTATAAATTTTTAATTGCTGCTGTGCGGTTTCTAATTGTTGTTTGCCTTTGTCGAGTTCGCTGAGGAGTTCTTCTATTTTGGAGACGATGCCGTGCTGGTCGCCCAAAGGTGAGAGGGGAAAATCCAATGGTGCTACATTCTTATTATTTATTTGAGGTACATTTGAGCCATCATATATCTTGGATAAATCTAATTTCTGTACCCAATAAAAAAGGTAATCACTTGACAATTCAGCGCTGGGCACAAAGCCCATTAGGTTCAAATCAAAAGAGGCATCTCTGGAAAGAATTCTCTTTTTGTTCGTGAGGATTGCACCTCCTCGTTTAGGAAATATTACTGTGCCTTTTGGATATACTTTAACTTTAAGTCTTGCAATCTCTTCAGATGTTAGTTTTAAATTTGAAACAGACATTTTAACTTCATTTCCGTCCAAGTTCATATCACTAACCTTATAGAAATGAAATTCACCGGTATTTTTAATTTGCTCAAGTCCTTTAGGCGTATTGCCACTTACGATTGTACAAGCCTCACCCAACTTCACCCATTTCCATCCGTCAGGTAACCCGTTGTCTCTAGTCATGCCAGATTGGCTTTTATTGATTCAAATAGCGGCACAAAATTCTTAAATGCATCCTTGGGAAGAGTAGGAACAATATTTTCAGCAAAATCGACTTTACTACCCGTGAACTTAATCAAAGTACCACCACCCGGTTTTTGTTCATGATGAAATCGGGATTTTTGCGAATGTACATCACTAAAGAGTAACTCAATTGGCAAAAACGCTTCGTTCTCAAATGTCTTTTTACCGGATTTAATAACTTGTTTACTGACATCACCAACTGGTACAGGCAAAAGCATTGCAAACATATTATCGCCTTTATGCTTTTTGAGGAGGCCTTTTTGAGGGTCATCCTCTACAATACTAAAGTTGTTGAGATTATTCCAAGAATTAAATCCTTCACCATCAAAGTCAAAAACCGAGAAAAACTTCCTACTGGGATATTTCTCAAACAATTCACCTCTATTGATTAGAGTTCTGAGAAAACTAGCGTCAAAACAATCTTGTAATTCGAAAGGGCGCTCTATAACGTACAATTTCTCCCAAGCCGCATCAAGAATCAACTTGTCTGTAATGCCCTCTGTTAAGACTACTGGTTTTTGTGTCTTCTTTAAGTTAAAAGTTATTTGAAGGCTTGATTCTCTTTCTGTTAGTGAAACAAACCCTTCGGTCAATATACTAAGTGCATCTTCCCGTGTGGTCTTTACGATCCGATCTTTACTCGACTTATTCATTAAATAAATGGAATCTTTTGGTGCTAATGCCACCGTACTGGGAGAATGTGTGACCATAATTACCTTCACTCCCTTTCCTTTTACCAAAACCTCATCAATTACCTTAAATAAATCTTTGGTCATTGAAGGATGAAGTGAATTATCGATTTCATCTAACAGAAGAAGGCTCGGGAAAGGATGTTCCTGTTTACTGCCATACAAACAAGACACCAAAGCCATCATTATCTTCTCACCGGACGATAAACTGTCAAATCCAATTTCCAAGCCGGGTTGCTTCTTGCTTATTAGCTTTAGCCGAAATGTATCTTGTGGCTCAAGTTTAGTTGGGTGGTTAATTGTATAATCTAAATAGGAGAATTGATCCAAAATTTGCTGTAAAGTTTCCCAAGGGGGTGGACCATACTCTAAAAGGAATTCACTGTCAGTGAAAACTGTGTGAGAAGTACTATACTGATTATTAAAAAAGGCATTCTGTCGATTCGTTTGCCATAATTCGAAATAATTAACAAATATTTTACCTAACCGCGCAGTAATTAAATTACTACGATATGATGATGGAAAGTAATGCAGCATAATGTCGTCAGCCGTAATATCATCAAACTTCTTACCTACTTTGTAGACAATCCTTCTGAGTTCGTCTGATGAAATTTCGCTATGGCTCAACCTAGAAATTAATGAATCGATACTGACCAAATATTGTCTATAATGAGTAAAGGTTAAGTCGCTCAATCCAGCCTCTGTAAAATCATTCTCTGCTAACTGGTAAATGCTTTTATTTAACTTCGATGCAATTTTTTCAATTGTCTTATATTCTTGTCCTATAAAATGTTCTCTGAAATTCTTTTCAGCAACGCCTTGGGTACTTAAATGGGTTTTTAACATATTTCTATCACTTCGAATAGATGCAGCATTCCAATCTATTTCAGGTTCCACAAAAAAGTTAGTGGTATCGAACTTTACAACATGCGATAAGCCCTCAAGTCTGACTGCGCCTGTATTAATCGCATCGAATAAATGTGTTTTGCCTGAACCATTGAGTCCAGTCAATACTGTCAAATCTGGTAGTTCAACCGGGTTGAATTCGGTAATAGATAAGTGATCTCTATCAAAAACTAATTTCATACATGGCAATTTCCTAATTGTCTACCTTAATACCTATCCTTCTAAATTGCTATTAAGCAGCGAGCACTTCATTCAATTCATTTATAATCTCATCCGTCTTCTCCCCAAACAATTGCCACATCTTACCCAATCCGCCATTGGCATTAAAGGGATTCAAATCAAAGTCGTCACGCTCAATATGAAAACTATTGGCCACATAGTCCTTAATCATGCGCAGCCATTGCATTTGCTCTTCGGTAAACTTGAGTGTGCCGGCTTGCTTTTTAAACACCCAGTCCTGGAAGTTTTTGTCCACGGTTTTATCGTAGGCGGTTAGCTCTTTGTCTATGCCGCTGAGTTTGCGGATGAGAGAGACCAGCGCCATCAATTCATTCTTTGGCTGGCCGTTTACTTTTTCCAATTGTTCGTAGGCCCGCCAGATATTGAGCGGTGCCAGTTTCGGTTTGCTGGTTTTAATAGCTTCTACCAAATCTTTAATCATGGTGTAGGTAAGCTCGCGCCTCTGGTACGGCTGGCCATAAAATATCTGCAATGCGGTGATCTCGGTTTTGTGTTCTTCGATCCACGCCTTAAAATCATTCACCAAACTTTCCGCGGCTGTCTTATTATCCTTCACCCACCCCATGTTCACAATTTCATCGGGGTTGATGTGGTCAATGAGCTGATCGTATTTCTTTCGCACATCGATTACATAGTTCCTCAACTCATAGTCGTTGAATACCTTCACCGCATTCTCTATTAATTTTGAATGCTCAATGTTGAATTTTGAATTCGCCTCATCCGGAGATAAACCGGGAGATTCATTTCTGATTAGTGTTTCTATATTTTCAATGGTGTCCGGATCATAGGCATGCAGGAGTTCTTTTACTACTTGCGTAATTGTTTTGCCATTGGATTTTTCAAAGAAGCCCGTTCTTTCTTTTTCCGTGATTTGTTTGTCGAGGCGCATCAGCCGGTTAGCCAGCGTGGTGAATATGTCTTCATCGCGGTGGCCCATGTGTATGCCTTCGAGCACTTCTTTCAAACTCATGCCCGGCTTTTTCTCCAGCGGGCGGCTGTCGGTCTTCTGGCTTTTCTCTACACCAATGGCATCGATGATTACAAAATGATCTTTTGTGTATTTGGCAGCGGGTGTGCCGGTGGCTTTCAATTCTTCGAGGCTGCACGTGCGTGTGCCGCGGCCTTTCATCTGTTCGTAGTACGTGCGGCTCTTTACATCGCGCATAAACAATAACACTTCCAGCGGGCGGATGTCGGTGCCTGTGGCAATCATGTCTACGGTAACGGCCACGCGCGGGTAATAGCTGTTGCGGAATTGTTGCAATACACTCTTTGGGTCTTCCTCACTTTTGTAGGTGATCTTTTTGCAGAACTTGTTTTCTTCAGCAAACTCTTCGCGTACAATATTGATAATATCATCCGCATGGCTGTCGCTCTTGGCAAAGATGAGCATCTTGGGTACTTCAAAGACACCCTCACCCCCTACCTGTCCGGTAGGCAGGCTGCCCTCTCCCTCGGGAGAGGGTGAAAAGCGGTCGGGAAAGATGATAGGTAGTTGATCTTTTACGGCACGGATGATCAACCGGATCTGGTTGGGATTCACCACCTTGTCGTCAAGCTGTTTGGATGTGTACACCACATCTTCATCGAGCGTGTTCCAGAATTGTCTGCGCGTGAGTTTCTCACGGCTGCCTATGTATTCGCCAAGGGCAAGTGCTGAGCCTTGTTGTGTGATCTTCGTGGTGATTTCAAAAACATTGTAAGGTACCAGCACTCCATCTTCCACGGCACGTTGATAACCATAGTCGCACACGAGGTTTTGATTGAAGTAGCCAAAGGTGCGGTTGTCGGGCGTGGCGGTTAAGCCAATCTGAAAGGCATCGAAGTAATCGAGAACCTGTTTCCATAAATTATAAATGCTGCGGTGACATTCGTCAATCACAATGAAATCGAAAAACTCCATAGGCACTTTTTGATTGTACACCACGGGCATGGGTTCTTTGGGCGCC
>VYLD01000527.1_pt1 | contig 10180 bp, 9 predicted proteins | sample 5114401 | NCBI WGS metagenome assembly VYLD01 (sample SAMN12291783, study PRJNA351875) | freshwater metagenome | isolation source: freshwater lake | place: USA: Michigan, Gull Lake | collected 2013-08-08 | reverse complement strand
CAGAACAGATTTACTCTGTTAAGGCAGGTGCGGAACCCCGCAAGGGAAAGAAGCAGAAACCTAAATCGTGAGGTTTGGGAATCACCGTCCGTTTACGGCGGTGAGGATGTCAACCCCAGGGGTCTGTCCAGTTAAAATTGACGGATATAATTGGGTTAATTTGAGGCGAGCATCTTTCCTGAAATTGCCAGTCATACTAAATCCGTTGAGTATAGGTAACATATCAGACAGGCAAAAGGCAACAGGCAAAAGGCAAAGGGCAAAGGGGAGAATAAATAATCAGTTTTTAATAACTGGATTTAGTATCATACCAAATCCGTTTTTAATAGTGTGAATAACTTTTAAACAGGATTTAGTATGATTCCTGTAAATGAAATACTAAAAATTATCATCATTATTTTTAATTAATAAATTACAACAAAAATAACCAAAGCTAATTTTAAAAAGATAATAGATAGTTGTTAAGCTAAAACGCATTTTAACCGAGATTAGCTAAATCTCCCTCAATCCCTTTACTATTGCCTCTTGCCTGTTGCCTCTTGCCTGATCTCAACAAGCAATTTAAATACGCGGGCAGCTTATGAATTACATTAATCAATCAAGCAAAAAACAGAACTCTGTAATTTCTATGAGAGCAAGTGAGGTACTAGATTTATATGCCAAAGGGAAACGCGATTTTACAGGAGTAAAATTAAAAGGACAGTGTTTTCACGGAAAGAATTTATCGGGGGCTAATTTTAGTCAAGCCGATCTCCGTGGCACTAATTTTCAAGGGGCTATTTTAGAGAGAACTAAATTTACAGAGGCCAGGGCAGGATTACTAAAGCGCGGTCGGCTACAATTAATCTTAATTTCTTGGTTAATAGCGGCTATCTGCGGCTTTCTGTGGGGATTAGCTGGTTATTATCTAGCTTTAATGCTGGTGACAGATGTAACCGAATTTAAAATCATTGGTGCGGTGATAATTACAATTTTATCTCTAATTTACGGAATATTTTATCGTCAACGAGTTGGGGGATTGCCCTTAGTTTTATCCTTGATTTCTGGTCAAGCAATAAGTTTTATTCTAGCAATTCTTATTAGCTTAATTTTAACTTTATTAACAGTAATTATACTAGCTTTTCAAGGAGCATTAGCAGGAATAGCCGTGATGAATGTAACTTTTTCTATAGCTTTGATTGTTGGGGTTTGTGTTACTTTATTCACCGCTTATCTAGCCTGGTTATCCTTAGAAGAATCGAGAGCAACGGTCACGAAATCGATGGCAATTGCTTTTTTAGCCAGTAAAGGTACAAATTTTTTCGGGGCAAATCTGCAAGAAGCTGATTTCACGGGAGCGCAGTTAAAAGCCACTGATTTAAGGGCAAAAGATTTAACTAGAACTCGATTTTATCTGGTATCGGGTATCGAGCGAGCGCGCTGGGAAAAGACAATTCTGGACGAAGTTGCGATGAGAAATCTTCTGGTTACTGGTCAAGGGGAAAATAAAGCTTATATTGGCTATAATTTTCGCGGACTAAATCTTTCCGGGGTTAACTTAAAAAATGCCAACCTGACTAGGGCAAATTTCAGTGAGGCAAATTTAGCCTACGCTAATCTAGAAGGGGCAAATTTAGCCCATAGTAACGTGATGAGAGCAAATTTACAGGGAGCCACCTTGACGGGTGCTTGTATCGAAGCTTGGAAAATCGCCGAAAATACCAATTTAGAAGGGGTTGATTGTGATTATATCTATTTAGTCGAGTGCGATCGAGAGCGCCGTCCTTGGCAGGGAGAATTTGGGGAAGGGGAATTCCGGCAATTGGCCCTGGAGCAGCGAAAATTGTATATTGACGAATAAGATAACTGCTATACAAAGCCAAAATTGCGGCTCCGAGGCGGGCAATTAGAGGGATAATAAGACCAACCCCGATCGAGCGGGTGTCAGAGGCGGCGGAGTTACATCCCGATGCCAAATAAGGTTATTTGCCCTTTTCCCTAACCCCTATCCCCCGACTGGTAACTGATCACTGATAAGCGATGGTGAATATTTCTAATCAAGTTATACCCAATCGGGGACTAGCGCCCCTTAGAAAAGCCTCCGATGTCCAAATCCTAGCGGCGATCGATATTGGTACGAATTCGGTTCACATGGTAGTAGTGGAAATTGAACCGTCTTTACCCGCTTTTACGATTATTGCCAGAGAAAAGGATATAGTCCGTCTGGGCGATCGAGATAGGAAAACCGGTAAATTAACCCTAGCGGCAATGGAAAGAGCGATCGCCGCTTTAAAACGCTGTCACGATCTGGCTATTAGTCTCCATGCGGATCAGGTTATTGCCGTTGCCACTAGCGCCACCCGGGAAGCGACCAACGGCGACGAATTTTTGGCTTTAATCGAGAAAGAAGTCGGTATTTCTGTAAATCTCATCTCCGGACAGGAGGAAGCGCGCCGGATTTATCTCGGTGTCGTCTCGGGAATGGATTTCCAAAATCAAGCCCATATTATTATCGATATCGGTGGTGGTTCCACAGAATTAATCTTAGCTGATAGTCAAGAAATTCGCTTTCTTAGTAGTACCAAAATCGGGGCTGTGCGTTTGACCCAAGATTTCATCACCACCGATCCCATTACTCCCACAGAATTAGCCTATTTAAGAGCATACACCCGCGGAATGTTAGAGCGGGCAGGGTCGGAAATTAAACATCATTTACAGCTGGGAGAAGTGCCGCGTTTAGTGGGAACTTCTGGGACGATCGAAACTTTGATGACTATCCATGCTTTGGAGAAATTGGGGGAAATTCCCAATCCTTTAAATGGCTATCAATTAACCCGCAAAGATGTCAAAGAATTGGTCAAACGTTTCGCCACTTTGGACTATCACCAAAGACTGGCAATTCTGGGGATGTCCGATAAACGGGCCGAGATAATTCTAGCCGGTTCGATCGTGCTTTTGGAAGCGATGACCATGTTAGATGTTGATAAGTTAGTTCTCTGTGAAAGGGCCTTGCGAGAAGGGGTAATCGTCGATTGGATGCTGACGCACGGTTTAATTGATAATCGGTTACTTTATCAGAGTGAAATCCGTCAGCGCAGTGTCTTGAAAATAGCGAAAAAGTATCAAGTTAATTTAGAATCTGCTGAGAGAATAGCGACATTTTCCCTGTCTTTGTTTGAGCAAACCCAAGCACAATTACATTCTTGGAATCAGGAGGCTAAAGATTTATTATGGGCGGCGGCTATACTGCATAATAGTGGTTTATATGTTAGTCATGCTGCCCATCATAAACATTCCTATTATTTAATTCGCAATGGGGAACTGTTGGGCTATACGGAAATAGAGTTAGAAGTTATCGCTAATATCGCTCGTTATCATCGCAAAAGTAAGCCGAAGAAAAGGCACGATGATTTTATGAAATTAACTGAATACTATCAGTATATGGTCAGACATTTAAGTGCTATACTGCGCTTGGCTGTGGCTTTAGATCGGCGACAAATAGGAGCGATTAAAAAGATTGAATGTAAGTACGATCCTGAATATAGAACCCTACATCTGCATCTTTTTCCCAATAATGCTGAAGATGATTGTGCTTTAGAATTGTGGAGTTTAGACTATAAAAAACCTGTTTTTGAGGAAGAATTTGGGGTGAAAGTAGTGGCAACTTTGGCATTTTTACCCTTAAACCATGAGCAGTGAGCGGTTATCATTGACTACCGCCGGTATTAGGTAGCTTGAAATCGGCGAGATTGGAATTTTCGAGACTTGTTACCCGTTATTCTAGGTCAAGATTATCGACCGTGGCAAATTGATAATTTTTGTTGATAGTCAAGCAAGAAAACGGTTAAAAACTGAAAGGTTACTGTTATAATCCAGAGGGAATAGGATCGCAGAAAGAAAAGGAGCCGAAAAACTTGTTGCAATTAGCTAAAATTGGTCGCTTGATCGCTCTTGGTTGCTTGGGAACGATACTGACTAGCTTTCCTGTCCTCTCGGCCGAGAGAATCACTTTTATCTTACCGCCCTTTAGTCGTACCCTAGAAATTAGTTCCCTAGAAAAGTTTGTCGAGACTGGCAGAATTGACGCTAATCTAAGACAATATTTAGGTAATACCACCCCCGAACAACAAAGAGAATTTCGCCAAGCTTTAACCACAAGTAAAGAAATTAATCCCGTCCTGATCTCGCGCTTTTTTAACACCACAATGGGGGAAGATATCCTCAACCTTTTAGGGGAACTGATCACCATTCAAGGGGGTATTAATGGTAAATTCGCTCTGCGTTCTGCCCTAATTAAATCAGCTTTTGAACCGGGAGGGGTAACTATTCTTAACCTGCTGCGTAATCTGCCCACTAATATGCAGATTGATGTGACAAGAGTGCAAAGATTAGCTAGGGCGATCGATATCGTCCTGAAAGCGACCACAGTATTCACGGAAAAGGTGGCGCAATTATCCTTAGAAGAAGCTAAAAAGGCTGGTGAAATTAATTTTACCGCCATGACCGACCCCCGACAACCGGGACCGCGACAAGTAGAACAAATGCGGCTGGATTTAACCGATAGCCGTCGTCAGAGGGAACTTTATCTAATCATTGTGAAACCCAAGGGGCAATTAACCCAGAAAACCCCCGTTATTGTCTTTTCCCACGGTTTAGCTTCTCGTCCCGAAGATTTTCTCCGACAAGCGGAACACTGGGCTAGTTACGGTTATCTCGTCGCCATGCCCCAACACCCCGGCAGTGATACCCTACAGGTGCAGAATCTGCTCGCCGGTTTATCGGGGATGGTTTTTGATAGCAACGAATTTGTCAATCGTCCATTGGACATATCTTTTGTGATCGATGAATTGCAAAGACGCAACGCGGGGGAATTTCAGGGGCAATTAGATGTAGATAATGTGGGAGTTGGTGGACATTCCTTCGGCGGTTATACAGCCTTAGCCGTGGGTGGAGCGACGATCGATTTCGAGAATTTACAACGGGACTGCCAAAGAAGATTAGCTTTTCTCAATGTCTCCCTCTTGCTGCAGTGTCGTGCTTTGGATTTACCCCGAGAAGAATACAACTTTCGCGATCCGAGAATCAAAGCGATTTTTGCGGTTAATCCGTTTAATTGGAGTATTTTCGGGGCTAAAGGACTAGCTAAGATCGAAATTCCCACTTTTGTAGCGGCAGGAACCTACGATCCCGCTACCCCCGCTATTTTTGAACAGGTGCGCTCTTTTCCCCTGCTCAACACCGAAAATAAATATTTAGCTCTGATTGAAGGTCAAGCTCACGTCGATTTTTCGGTACTAGACGCGGGAATTAACGAAGCGATCGAATCCATAGCCGATCTTACCCTGCCAGCACCCTATGTGATCGATAGTTACGCCCATTCCCTATCTTTGGCCTTTTTTGAGGTGTATATTCGCAAAAACCCCGGCTATAAACCTTTTTTACAGGCGGCCTATTCCCAATATCTCAGTCAAGGCCAAGAGTTTAGATGTTTTCTGATTACCCGCGCCTCCTCGGCCGCTTTAGAACAACTCATCGAAGATTTTATCGCTCAAAATGTCCGTTAATCAGTTATCAGTTATCAGTTATCAGTTATCAGTTATCAGTTCACTGTTTACTGTTTACTGATCACTGAAAAGCTCCCCACTTACCCACTTCCCCACTTCCAATTCATAATTCATAATTTATATTTGTTGATGGCGTTTAAGCAGTAATTGGATAGCCAAAAGAATTAAACCAATGGTGACAAAAGCAAAAATAAAGGTTCCTAGAGAAGCTAAACCAAAAACTAAAGTGCGGACAGCACTGCCAATTCTCAAGGCGATCGGACTGTGAGCAACCATCGGTTTTGAGTAAAAAGAATGACCGATCGCTGCCGTGAGATAATAGAGAATTGTCCCCAGTGCTGCCGAAATTGCCGCACCAACTAAACAGCGAGCAGGAGTAACTTGTTTGGTTTCTAATTCTGTGGTCATTACTTTTTAGTCCTCAAATATTGCCCAGGTTAAATTTTAATTCTTTTCCCCAGTATTTTACCCGACTAGGACCAAGGAGCGAGGGTGGAAGCAAAAGAAGTATCGACTTGCGAGGAGACGATCAGGTCTTGATTCTGGTCTAGTTCCCGTTTTAACTGTTCCCAATCACCGGGGTCGGTCAACTCCTCATAAACAGGGGCCGCGGAAACGATCGTTTCTTTGTCCGATGACCAGCTTCGGGAAGGAAGGACTGGATTAGTCAAAAGTCGATCGTCTCACTTTCAGGGTCAAGATATTCTACCCCATACTTGGCTTTTAATTTTGACAGTTGTTCGAGTCGGTAGTATGCCAGTGCCTCTGGGTGCATCTCATTTTTGTAAATCTACGTGCGCGTTGCGGGGGAGATGGCGAGAAAGATTCGAGCATTTATACTAAAATCTAAGATAGCCGGTTTAATATCGTCTCAGGGATCAAAACTAAAGCTTAGAATAGATAAAATATGTGGACTTTTATTGATTTATTTGCTGGGATAGGAGGATTTAGAATCGCCCTAGAGAATCTCGGTTGTCAATGCGTTTTTTCTTCGGAAATCGATCCTCACTCCCAAAAGGTTTACTTGGCTAACTATGGTCATTTACCCGATAATCAAGACATCAGAAAATTAGAGGCGAAAACTGTACCCGATCATGATATACTGTGCGGCGGGTTTCCCTGTCAAGCTTTTAGTATCGCCGGCAGAAAACATGGTTTTGAAGATGCACGCGGAACCTTATTTTTTGAAGTTGCCCGTATCTTACACGAAAAGAAACCGAAAGCTTTTATCTTAGAAAATGTCCAGGGGTTAGTCCATCATGATCGAGGTAAAACTTTAAAAACTATTTTAGATATATTAGAAAAGGATTTGCATTATTTTGTCCCCACTCCCCAGATTTTAAATGCCAGATATTTTGGTGTTCCTCAAAACCGTCCCCGAATTTTTATCGTCGGTTTTCGAGAAGATTTAAATATTTACCATTTTTCCTATCCTCAACCAACCCAGCAAGAAACTTGTCTCGAAGATATCCTAGAAGAAAAGGAAGTCAGCGTTAAATATTATCTCTCTAATCAGTATTTAGAAACTTTATTTAAACACAAAGCTAGACATCAAGATAAAGGTAATGGTTTTGGGTATGAGATTATTTCTCCCGATGGTATCGCTAATGCGATTGTGGTGGGAGGTATGGGAAAAGAAAGAAATTTAGTTATCGATAAAAGACTGACTAATTTTACTCCTGTTACTCGCATTAAGGGAGAGGTAAATAAATTATTTGTCCGTCGAATGACTCCCAGAGAATGGGCAAGATTACAGGGGTTTCCTGATAGTTTTCAGATTGTTGTTAGTGATGTCCAAGCTTATAAACAGTTCGGTAATTCTGTGGCTATTCCCGTGGTGGAAGCGGTGGCAAAAGAAGTGATTAAAGCTTTAGATTTATCCAGAGATTCTCAAGAAAATATCAGGTTTAAAGAACTACAGGGGAGACAATTAGATTTATTGTCAATCTGAGGAACAATAACAATTTTTTCTAGGGGTTTGGGTATATTAAGAATAGTTATTATTTGATCAATATGATCGCTGTTTATGCTCGACTCTCACTGGATTAACAGTGGACTTGTTACATAATTAATTTTCGAGAGTTCAAAAATGAGAAAAATAGGCATGAGACAAAAATAAAAAGAGCAGCAGAGGTGATGGTTTCGCCGGTTGTGCTTGTGAAAGGTATCTCTCTTATACTACACTTGTAACACCAATATGTTTAGTATTTGGGAGAAGAAAATTATGCGGACAATTACACGCACCACCACCACCGAGATGGAAGTCACTAGCATTCGTCTAGAAAGAGTCCTCAAAGACAAGCTGAAAGAGATTTCCGGCAATCAAGGTTATCAAGCACTCATTCGCGATGTCTTATGGAATTTCGTTCAGCAGAAATCAGGGGATTATCGACCTCAGTTTTGTGCTGGTGATATAAGGGCAGTATTTAACGCTACAGCTAGAAAAAATGAGATTTGCGCTCTTACGGGCAAGCTAATCCCCGCTAATGAAACAATGTTATTAGGTTTGACAATCCATGGCGATTTAGTTCCGTTGAGTATGGATAGTTATGCCAATTTAAAATAAGTTTGACTAGGGTGGGGCAGAATGCAGTATAGTTAGTCCTCACCCATAAAGATAAGGGAACAAGCAATAGGAAAGTGGGAATTATAAATTATCAATTATGAATTGAGAGGTGGGGAGTTTTTTGCTGTAAACAGTCAACTGATAACTGATGACTGATAACTGATAACCGATAACCGATAACTGATAACTGATAACTGATGACTGATAACTGATGACTGAACCGATTTTACGAGTGGTTTTAATCAATCCGCAAATTCCGCCAAATACGGGGAATATTGCCCGTACTTGCGCCGCAACGAGGACAGAATTGCATTTAGTCGGTCCTTTGGGTTTTGAAATTAGCGATCGCTATCTGAAGCGCGCCGGCTTAGATTATTGGCCCCATGTAAAACTTATGTACCACTTGACAATAAATGAATTCTGTGCTTATCAACAAAAGAGCGGCGGAAGGGCGATCGGATTTACTGTGCGCGGCAGCAGCAGTTATGTGGAATACAGCTATCAAAGCGGAGATTGGCTACTTTTTGGCAGTGAAACCGACGGTATTCCGGCAGATTTATTAAATCAATGTGATGACACGGTTTATATTCCCATGGCGGAACCGGGGGTGAGAAGTTTAAATCTTTCCGTTAGTGTGGCAATCGGATTATTTGAGGCCAGACGACAACTGGGATTTATTCGTTAGCGGGACATTTGGCTATCTAAACAGAGCAAATAAACTGAATTGACCAAAAAATTAGAAAATTGCTTTTATTTAGCTGATTTTTGCCCGGAGCAGAAAAAATAGCAATCGCCATCAATCTTGTCCGTAATAACAGCAAGAAATTATGTGGATTATCCTAGCGCAAGTTAATTGTTGCTCCTTTGTAATTACATAATTTATTGAAAATAAAAAGGCAAGATGAGGCTCATGAATATCTTAGACCTTCCTCCCAATACTTTTCGCAATTTACAGCTTTTTAATCGGCAAAAATCCACCTCTGGCTTAACTCAAGTCGAGATGTTAGTTACCCTAATTTTATTAGGAATTCTCTTAACTATTGCCCTTTCTGCTTATCATCGTTTAATGGCTTGGATTCGCTTAAATATCGCCACCTTTGAAATATCACAACAGTGGAAAAATACCCGTTATCAAGCCACAGGAGAAGGTTCTCATCCCCTATCTTTGTGCATGGCAGAAAGTGAAACCGAACAGATTAAAGTGGCAAAAGTACAAGGGGACAAATGTGAAAATGTCACCGATTGGACTCCCATCACTCGTGGTGTTAGCATCGATACTGATAATTCTACCCTACGCCGAGTTAGTGGACCTGTGGGTAATCAAGGTACAATTTATCGCGCTAGTTGGGCCGATACAAAGAGGGGGTTAGGGGGTTCTTGGGGACAGTTAGGCAGAATTACTTTAGTTGCTGCCGGTACACCCGATAAAAGCTGTTTATTTTTATTCCGTGTTGATGGTAGTTGGAATATTCGCCAAGATAATAAATGTGTGGGTTAAAGCTGATTTAAAACTAGGGAATCAGGCGATCGATTTGTTGAGCTAAATCAAAATCTAAGTTACTTAAACCTCCCACGTCATGGGTAGTGAGGGAAAGAGTAACGCGATTGTAATTGATGGTAATATCAGGATGATGGCCTAGGGATTCAGCTGGAGTAACTAAGCGATTAACAAAAGCGATCGATTCGATAAAATTGTTAAATTTAAAAGTTTTTTCAATCCGTTGATCTCGTAACTGCCAACCCGGGATAGTCTGTAATTGTTGAGAGATTTCTCGATCGGATAAACGAGTAGCGGGTAAAGAGAGGACTAATTGACCAGTTAACCCAATCATGAAAGCGATCGCTATTGCTAAAAATTGCTTCAACATTGAAGACGCTCCCGTAGTTGTGGTGAGCAGAAAAAGTGATCGATCACGAGGGCATAGTCCCAAAATCTAACATTAAGAAACACTTTACACCTTGACATCCTCGCCGCCGTAAAACGGACGGCGATTCCTCACCACGCCACCTTTTTAGAATGGTCGCTGAATGGGGTTGACGCTTCACGGGATGCTGCTTCTTTAACAGAAGT
>VYLD01000525.1_pt1 | contig 10206 bp, 2 predicted proteins | sample 5114401 | NCBI WGS metagenome assembly VYLD01 (sample SAMN12291783, study PRJNA351875) | freshwater metagenome | isolation source: freshwater lake | place: USA: Michigan, Gull Lake | collected 2013-08-08 | reverse complement strand
GCGCGGCGCCTGGCTGTGCTTCACCGAGGTGCAGGGGCGGGGACAGGTCGCGGTCTGGCGTTCCGGGCAGGCGCTGCAGGCCGTCACGGCGACGGGGTTTCAGGTGGTCGGCGACACCGTGTGGGTGTTCAACCGGGGCAGCCTCGAGCGGTTCGTCGATCGCGGCGGTGACTTCCTGGTGCGCGAGCCTGACCGGGTGCTGGTGGTCGACGAAGTGGCACAGGCGACGGCGCAGCTGGTGGCGCTCGACGAGCAACGGCTGCTGCGGGTGCGCGACGGCGTGGTGGACGTGCTGATCCTTTCCGGCGCTCGACTCGATCGATCTGAAGAGCGCACCCTCCCCAGGGGGCTGTGCGCGGCCGCGGCACGATGGATGGCGGATCGCGGGGGCGCGCTGGCGTTGGCGTGCGGCTCGCGGGAAGGGTTCGTGCGCCTGTGCGTGGGGACCTTCACGGATCCCTCCGCGCTGCGTTGCCGCGAGGTGGCCGGGCGCGTGGTTGGCGCAGATCTGAAGGGCGGGTGGCTGCTGGATCGCTCGACGCTGAGCCGCGTCACCCTCGACGCTGTCACCTCGATGGCGGTGCCCGAGGGCTGGGTGGTCACCGCCAGCCGACGAGTCAACGGGTCCTTGTGGCCGCTGCTCACGGAAGGCTCTGGGCGGGTGATGCTGCCGACCATCGTCGACGGTCAGGTGGTGTCGTCGACCCTCGCTCCGGCGAGCGGGCTGACGCTGGTCGGCGTGGGTGAAGGCCTGTTGTTGGCCGAGGGCGCCGAGCAGCGACGGTTCCTTCGAGGGTCTGAGCCCTGAGGGGTGGGCCTCGCGAGCCTGTGGGACACCTGTTGATTTGGGCGCTGTGCTGGAGATGATCGAGCGCGCACCCCAACGGGAGGACCCATGGCAGCGACCAGGAAGGCGACGTCGACGGCCGCTGCCGCCCACCTCGGGCTCACAGACCGCTTGCCGGCCATGCTGGACTAGCATCCTGTGTTCGTCGCTCAGAAACAATAATTCTCGGCTTGACGATCCAGTAAATGCTCGGAACAACAAAGAGCCGACGTCCGAGACGCCAATTCCGTCGACCCCAATAGAAAGGCGGCAATTCCAGGAAGGCGAACCAGCATCAAGTTTACGCATCACTTGGCGCTTCAACACGTTCACGATTCTGGAGGTGGATACAGACGAGCATCGTCACTCATGCAGGCGAGCAGGAAGTCGGCCAGTGTGCCCAGTGGAGGCTGCGGGTCCTTGCCGTCCGCAGTACCAAGAGCGAGCGAGACTTGCCCACGGAACGGCCCCCCGAGCCAAAGCGCGTACAACCACGACTCCTGGAAATAGTCCGCAATAACAACCGATGGCGCAGATGAGTCGCATGCGCACCCCGCTTCGGCCAAAACCTCATGCGTCGCCCGAACCTCGCTTGGCAACCAGAAGTAGATGCCCAAACGATCCTCGTCTTCGAGCACGCCTGCGACGCGGAGAAACGTCTCATACTCCGAAGGGATTCCGTTGGAGTCCAATCGTCGCAGGATTTCCAGTTCCTGAGGTTCGGGCGCTCTCAACCGAAGACCCTGCGAAAGCCAATGCGTCCGTATTGCTTGCGCCACGATTTCTATTGCGGCCATAGCTCAAGAATCCTTTCCATCAACTGGAGCCGGGGCTGAAGCTGCGCGTTGGACGCCGCTTTGCCAGCGTCGATCGCCGCCTGATACTGCGCACGCAAGTTTTCGACAGTTGCACGATTGAGCCCCATCGCACGCATTTCAGCAACCTGCTCCGCAGTCAGACCTCTAGCCATCTCCGCTGTTAGTCCTGCGTTCTGTTGCTGAGTTGGCCAACCGATTATTCTTCCTGCGGCCCGGTTGCTCAAAACCTCTGAGGCAACCGGCCTGAAGTCGCCTGCGAGCTTCAATATGAAGCCAGCAATCAGGGCGCTTTGGAAGTGACCACGTGCGTCGGTAAAGTTCTGGTTGCTTGGCTGACCTTTATACTCATTGTAGATGCCCTTGTAAAGGTCGACCTGACCTTGACCGGACTCAACAGACATTTCAGCGAAAGCGAGCCTCGTCATCACTACAGGCGCGAAGGCTACCGCGAGAGGCATGACAACTGGCGCCAACGGCCGCTCTTCACAGTTCTTCCAGTAAACGACCATTGCTATGCCAGCGATAGCGAGCGCCAGGTGGAGGGGGGTCCTGCCAGTCGGATCGACATAGTCATACGGCGAGTTCAGGCCGTAGCTGTACCTATTCAGACCCTGCGAGTAGTTCTTGGGCACCACCTCGGGGTCAGGGCTGAGGAATCTACCGACTCGCGGGTCAAAGTACCTCTCACCCATCAAGAGCAGGCCTGTCTCATTATCCTCACGATGCCCACCGAAACTCGACTGCGAAATCTGCGACGACGGGCTAAAGCCAAACGCTGAGTACGATCGCTTTGCTTGGAAAAAACCCGCCGCATTCAGACTCAACGTCGCGCTCCCAATGAGGTCGGGATGGACGGAAACCCAGTTACCAGGCTTGCCCTCTAAGATAGGCAGGTCGTCAACGAAAACGCGGCTAACACCTACGCCATTTATTTCAGAGTAGTAGCGACTGAACTCGAACTGATCGAGGCCAGAGGTCCGCTTCGAAACACGCCGTCGCTCGGGAGCATAGGCAAAGTGAACGCTGGAGCCCGAAGCAAGATTCACCTCAGTGAGATCCCCACCATGGTCCCACGTAAATGAGCCGGCAGGATGGGTCACTGTACGGCCAGCAGGATCGTAGGAATAGATGCCCCAATCCGACGCAGTGATACCGTGGACCGGCCCGCCGGGTCCGTATGTCATCGCCCCGCTGAGTGAAGAAGACGTCGGGTTGCCACGGAGGTCGTATGCGAAATCCTCAATAACTGCAGCAGAGGAAGCATCTTCAACCCGGACGACCCGGTACAGCTCATCGTAGATGATGGTTTCGCTCGAGACGGTACTTCCGAGGGTCAACTGCCGAGCCGTGGTCTCGCCATGTGGGCCAGGAGTCCGCCTCTCCTCAAACACCACAATTCCATTCTTGTCGGTTACGCGAGTCTCCGAACGCCATCCACGCAAGGGCTCCTCGGACCATTCCTGCTTTGCGCCCGACGCGAGCGTAACCGCCTTGAGATTCCCGCTTGGAAAGTGACTAACAACAAGCCCGTGCGAAGAAACCGAGCTTACTTCGCCATCAATATCGTACTCATACTGAACTGCGGTCCCAGCGGTAGTCACACTCCGCAGCAGTCCCGACGGAGAATAGACTTCACTGTACTGAGAGCAAATACCCGAGCACACCTGGTTAACAACTGCACGACCTCTGACATCAATCTCAAATGCCTGAGTAACCCCCGAGGAAGTCTCGGTTCCAACAAGATAGCCTGAGCTTGCGCCCGACGGGGCTCCCGTCACAGGGTCTACGTCGTAGTACCATCGCTGGAAATAGCTGCCCGAGGGACTGGAACGCTCGATCAACCTACCTGAAGAATCGTACTTAAAATCGATCTTGCGACCGCTCTGATCGACCTCCCACGACACCCTACCGTCTAGGAGAAACTCACGAGAGGAACAACCTGAGGACGGGTCGCATTCGAGTTCGTTGAACCCACGTGCATTGTACTGAGCCTCCCGACGGTCGCCATACGAGTTGACGGTCGCAACGGTCCTGCCAGCATGATCATAGAAGTACTGCGTACTAACTTCAGAAGTCGAGCCCAACGCCTCCACAACCCTTTTCGTGCGCCCAAAGCCATCGAGTTCGGACTGCCGACTGATCCCGTTCTCATCAGTATCTCTGACAGTATTCGCAAACCGGGACACCTGGGACGTTGCCCCACCGCCAGGGTACTCGGTTAGCGTCACCTCGCCGAGTGAGTCGCGATGCTGCACCGTGTGGTCAGAGGCAATCGGCAAGCCGGGCTGCCACGTCGAGAAAGAGGTGAATTCATTCGAATCAAGCCAATAGAGGTGGGCCGTTACACCTCCGCCAGCTCGGCGCACCTCGAAGTCCCTGCCCAAACCATCAAGAAGAAAGTCCGTCCAGAGCCCGTTGCCGCTTCCGAGACCGTCATTGGTCGTACCGTCGCAGATATCAACCCTAGCGATTTCGCTCCCATTGAACGCGCGAGTAAAGCTGTAGTCAACACAACCGAAATCCGGAAAGACTTTTCGTTTGACTCGCCCGAATGGGTCATAAGAGAGAGTGGTCCGGCTCCCTGCGCTCGAAATCAGGGCGGACGGCAACTGTGCGACGGCGTCCCACTCTGCCCCCTCGCAAACAGTCCCGACACACTTCTGGTTGACGAAAAGACGATGAATCGCATCAATCGAGAACGAGGTGACGATGCCAGCTGCCGAGGTCTCACCCAAGACGTTCCCGAAGGAGTCGTAGCGAGTCTCAGCACGGGAGACGATGTTGTTGTCCCATTCCATGACGGCAGTGCGGAGACCCATGTCGACAGGGGTGCCCACCGATTGATTGTCGTACTCAAAGTTACGTTTCTCAACCAACGAAGCTCCAACCCTTACGAATTCATCATAGGGACGGTTTGCAACGTATGCCGCTCCAGGCAGCGTGAAACGGCGCGAGATCGTGAAGTTATCAGCGGGGTAGTCATCGACGCCATCTCTGTTTGCGTCGCGAAACAATCCGGATCTCTCATCGTCGAGAAGGTTTCCGTACCGGTCGTAGGTAAGAGTCTGATAATTTAGAAACTCTGGGTAGTCGGAAAAACTCTTCCAGCGAGTTCTCGGAACACAATGAACTGCCGGTTCATTGGTGCTTCGAATGTTCAACCAATCTGTATGGAACGAGGTCTCTCGAGAGGCACCTGCACCGTAGTACGCATCAACCTCCAACCGCGAAGAGCAGATTCCACGGGCAAACTGCCGTCGCTGATTCCGCTGTTGAGTGACGCCAATGTTCGTAGTGCCGACCGTATTCGAGACAACGAGGCGAGCACCAATTGGGCGCATCAAAGAATAGTCGTAGGCGTAGCCTGACCAATTATGGGCAGTCTTCCAAGAATCAGAGAACCCAGAGCTGTAACTCCCGCCCGCAACGAACCAAGACTCCTCGGCAACCTCGAAGCCACCGCCGTAACTCTCTCCGTGACCGGCTCTCGGGCGAAATGTGTACTCCTGTGAGAGGCCAGAACCATTTGAGATGTCGCGGACCAACGAAGGTTGCTGATTGAATAGCCACCGAGACCGTTGATAGACTCGAGAAATCGAGCTACTCGAACCGGTTGCAGAGTCAATCGTCGCGTAGCACAGAGCGACCTGCCCAACATTGCCGTGTCCGCAACTCTCGAGCCTCCCGCTGGAATTTGAATAGGTTGCGAGACCATTCCCATCAGCGACGAGGTGCCGGAACAGCCATGAGTCACCCCGGCGCTCAAACACTTTGGAGGCTGGCAGCTGGGCCGGACGCAACAAACTTGGAATTGGAAGAGATACGACATCAGTGTCCCCGTCGCCATCAAGATCCACGAAAACATGTCGGAACTTGAATGCCGGCGACGCATCAAATGCAGTCGTCGAGATCGGCACATCTGCGGTGAAGTTGCTGAATTGGAATGATCCCGTACCATCACCGGTGAGCGCAGACAGCTTCATCGCGATGGTTGACTGAGAGTTATATCCAGTCCGCACCTGCATGAGGTCCAGGACACCATCATTGTTAATGTCTGCTGGCCCCCAACTGCTAGCACCTTCGAACGGGACCGTTGCGCCTCCAGTCCGGTTCCAGGTCCACGGCCCCGCGGAGCTCCCAGCGCTCATGACGTAAGACTCAAGAACGTGATCGGTTCGACCCCGGAAGTCGAGGACGAAGCCATTCGCGAGACCGCCACTTATGCTACCGATGTGAATATTTCCGAGAGGACCGGCGGAAATAATATTCTGCGCAAACTCGTCGGGGCTAAGTGCTGTCGAAGTCGGAAGGTTTGCCATTCGTATTGTAACAACTCGAACACTACCGCCCCCAACGTTCTGCGCCATCAGCAAGAGGTCGGAGTCCCCGTCCCCGTCAACGTCTGCGGCGCGAAGTGACGGGGCCGTTGCGAGGGTTGACATCACTCGGTGTGCTGAGTCTACGAGCCACTTCGTTCGGTCGCTCAAGATGACAACGTAAAGCCTACGAGACGGCGAGTAGACGAGTACATCGGCAAGGCCATCGGGACCTCCCTTCTTACTCCAGAAGTCCCCTACGACTGCTTGGCCGTCATCGCCAGGAAACGACTCCTTGAGCGAGAAGCTCGTGGCGCCCCAGACGGTCGTTGAACCGCCCAACGCAGCAACCACCTCGATTGAACCCGAGACATGCCTGACCCGAATGGAATCGCTTATTCCATCGCCATTGACATCTCCGGAAAGGAACTCACCAAGGCTTGGCATTGCGACGCTGCTCTGAGTCTGACCGACTGTCGTTGCTCCCGCGCCGCTCTCCGAGGCAAAGCTGATCTCGGCCCGACCATCACCATCTGAGTCACTCGCGAACGCTTGAAATCTGGGACCGCCACACAGGTCGTTGCAGTTTCCGCAAGTCGGGTGCGGGGCGCGAGTACACCCCGTGAATCCAAAGGTTGACGAAGGCCGCAGCCCTTCATCTCCCTCAACGATCAATGCCAACCCACCCCTGCCATCAGATCTGAACACCCTGACCCTATTCTCAGACGTTACCACGCCTGGCGTGAATTGAAGATCCCAGGGAGACACGCTTACAAGGTCTGACCGACCATCACCGTCAATATCGGCCGCAAAGAGTTGGCCGAGCGGGTAAAGAGATGGTGAGAGCTCAGTACGCAGGTCATTCGGTACCGTGACGTCCTCAAAGCCATCACCGGTTGAGAAGAGGAAACGGCTGGTCAGGCGTCGAGTAGTATCCGAAGGCGTCAGCAGAAGAATGTCCATTCTCCCATCGCCATTAAAGTCTCCGGACAACCGCTCCGCAGCGCCAAGTCCACCGCTCCAGTAAAGGTTGTTTGGCGCACAGTATCTTTCAAGTGATGTTCTCGAAAAGGAGGAGGAAGGCAATAATCCGTTTGCGTACGCGACCCAGGCGACCGACCTTGAACTGGGGTAGTTCGTCGCGCACGCTTCGTCGGAGAATGGGAAGGGAGCACTCGGGAGCAGAGCCGGTATCCCCAGGAAACCCGGTCTCCAATTAAAAATGGCCGCCGCTGACAGTGAGGTGGGCGCGAGATATGTAAAGTCTGAGTCGCCATCGCCGTCTACATCGCCGACAAACATAAAGGTTGTGGACGCCGAACTCCACCGTGAGCCCCCTGAAGGCCGCATGCATGGCTGGCTCATGTCAGGAACTTGGGTAGGAGGTACTGACGCGCAGTTTCCGACGAAGGGGACGCCAATGATTGGCTCGAAGCCAACGCCAGTGCTCAAGAAGTCAGTTAGCTGTATTCTGAAATCGTCATCTGAATTCGTTGTTTTTACGCCCTGTGGATCGTACTGCTGGGCAATTGTAATGTCAGTCAGGCCATCACCGTTGCGGTCGCTCGAAAAAACCCTGAAGGGTCCGCATCGGAAGGGCGTAAGTCCGCAGCCCGAATTGGCAATAGCGGCTGGGACAGTTTCGAAGTTTAGCCTCCCGAAGCCGGTTGAAAAGGCTCTGAAAACCGCAGGCCCGCCAACCCAGTCCATGACTAGAATGATGTCGCTCAGACCGTCGCCGTCGAGGTTGCCGACGATCAGCTGATGGTTTCGGTTCTGTTCTGTTCCGTCTGGTGGGTCTGGCAACACCCAGGGCGTGGTGACGGTACCGTGCTGCCCGGTGGAAGAAACAAAATTGAGGTCGATACGGTCGTCCCGGATTCGAACACCAACAAAATCGGATGACATATCGCCATTAAATTCACCGACCATCCATTCGGTCCTCAAGAGACTCAAAGCGTCTACCGGATTGGTTGGTGTTTCAAAGAGCGGCACCTCGACTTCCGCAATGACACTTCGTGCAGGAAAGAATGGGCCTGTGCCTATTCCCCACGTGCCGCCCTCGTTACCGACGTCGAATCGCGCGCTCTTGTCGAACTCGAAGTTTGACCCTACTGGTCCGCCCATTCGCATTCTGATTGGCGGAGCGGATTCGCCGTGCGCTACTGACAGACTATCTAGCCAAGATCCTCTTCCGAACTGTTGTACCGACTCCAGCCAACGTTCGCTGCCGGCAGTGGAATACGACAGCATGAAAAGGTCTCGAGTCGTTGACCCCAGCCTTATTCGAATGGCCTTAAGTTCCAACCCCGAGTCGCTGAGGCCACTATAGGCAACTGTTTGGGCGCGATTCGTTGTGGGCACATAGTGAAAATCGATATGATATCGGTCACTCGGAACTGGCTCCGACCCGAAGCGAATTTGAGAGACAACAGCATTGGAAGTAAGCGTGGTAGTATAGAACCACTCGACGAGATTGCCTTGTCGATCTTGCCTGCTCTTCAGGTGCCACTCGCCAGGCACGACTTCACGGTAGATGCTCTTTACCCCGTCCGACTGCGTGACAACCCAGTCGCCGCCCTCCCGGACTATTCGGGAGCCGTTGTCGTCGCGCAGTTCGTATGTGCCGCCCGATTTGCAACTTGCCCCCGTACTCACAGCCGGAACACAAGACAGAAGTTCGGCCCCATCAAGCCAATAGGTTGGTCGCGCACTTGCGATTGGTTCGCGAGAAGGGCCCTTCGCGACTATTCGGGACGAAGCCATCAATACCCAGCCTAGTCCCAACTCGCCCCGCGCTGTATTGTCTGAGTTGTAGTCGAGGCCCACCTTCGGCTGGATACCTCGAAAGTCGGGCACGGGAAGACTATAGCGAATGCTGAGACTGCCCCAAGGTGTCGTTGTGGTTTCGGGCCTGATATAGTTGAGGAGCCGGCCATTTCCCGGCCGGGGTTCGTCTTTTGGATGCCATGGCCGATTGGGAGCCGCTGCAACAAGAGAAAGAAAAAGAGCAAGGGCGACCATTAGCGTCTCCAAATCTCCAACAATAGAAGTCGGCCAACTGTCTGAACATAGATGCCACTGCGCGAGGGCCATACCGAGATGATCTGTTGGTCCTCTTCAGTGAGGTCGAAGGTCGTTTCGAACACAACTGCGTCTTCCGTCGCGCTCCAGTACTGAATACGAACGCTCGATGTCGTTTCGTCGAAGAAGGTGAGCCCACATTGATCCGAGCCAGTTCCTGAAATTGTTCGCCTTTCAGGAGTGGAGGGCCGGAATACCTCCCCATTCTGAATACGAATACCAAAAATGCCTTTTGCATCATTTGAGTAGACGCTTCCGTTTGTTGCAAGCAGGCCGTAGAACGGGTTGTCTTGCTTAATGATGTCCTTCGAGCCGCATCGGATAGCCGATCCCCCGAGCGAGGTAGCTGACTCAAAAAGGTATTCATAGCAGAGTTCAGAGCCCGCTTGCACTGCCTTCAATGGGAATGGCGCCGGAAGCCCCGTATCTGCAAGAGTCACTTTGAGGTCGGGGGTTATCTTGCCAACCTGGATCTTGTATCCCGGAAGGCGTATATCTATTTGAGTAAAGACCACCAATCCCAGGTCGGGTCGGCCAATGAACGCCTTTGCGATGGTTTGCGGGTTCGTGTTGGAGAACACTTCCAGTCGCTGATTGCCGCGCAACAGGACAAGGGAACCCTTCTCCCTGACCAGGATCCCGCCGCCTTGGCTCCAGTAGCCGAAGAGTTCGGTCGAGACGTTTGATTCGAAAGGTAGGAACGTGTCGTCGTCCGGGACCTCAAGGAAAGATCCGGCGTCGCTCTCTGTTTGCACGACCAAGCGGTCGTCCGTTGCGAGCCCAACGGGCTTTCCGCTTCGAAGCGGAATTACTTTTGTTTCGAAAGAGGTTGACGGGCGTCGAGAGCAATCCTCAAGCGCGTTGTCAGTACAGGACATACCTGCGAGTTGAAGCGCGGTGAGAATGAACGCGTTGCCCCACCCAAGGTTTCGCACAGTCGCGCTGTAACAGGTCTTCGCGGATGCTTCAAGAGCCCACTCAGCTTTTGTTCGAGAGTGGCGTCTAGTCTTTTTGTCTACACTGTGTGCCTCCGGGTCTTTTTCGTCAAAAAGGACAAGTCGAACAAAGCTGAAAACGGGAAGGGCATCGAGGGGGCGTTGGGGCCCGGCGGGCTGCGGGGAAGGGTTTTCGGGGCTGCGCACGGGGAGACCGAAGGCTTTAG
>VYLD01000837.1_pt1 | contig 10231 bp, 7 predicted proteins | sample 5114401 | NCBI WGS metagenome assembly VYLD01 (sample SAMN12291783, study PRJNA351875) | freshwater metagenome | isolation source: freshwater lake | place: USA: Michigan, Gull Lake | collected 2013-08-08 | reverse complement strand
AACCTATTTGTGCCGTAAGTGTCTCCCTGTATAGATTTCAGCTACTTTTAGGCGTAGGCACTCTCATCGAATTTTATTTTAAGTTAATTATTTGCATAACAATTACCGAAGAGCTGGAAAATTTTCTTTCAGGAGCGGTTAATCTTTTTGGGTTCGTTTAACTGTAGTCTTGTTGAGGATTAGAGAGATCAGATATTACTTGAAAAAAATACTTTCCAAGCGGCCGTAAAAATAGCACTTCCCAAAAGGATAATCAATGTCCAGACCTGATTTTTTTGGGTTCCCTCTACCGATCTGAGACGATTGTCGATGCTTTCAACCTTTTCGGTTAAAGTGGCTACTCCTATTTCCACTTTGGTTAACCGTTCATCGATTTTGTCGATCTTCCCCTCAATCCTTGTCAGAATAGCTTCTAGGGAATAAGTAACAGTCTCGTTAGACATTTGGTAAACTCCTATACTGCATCCGGTTGGATATAATTTTATCTTAAGTCTAGGCTTTTTGGCATTCCTTACCCCATAGTTAACTTTACTTTTGTCCAACCACTGAGACAGTGTTAGGTGAAAACTTAGGTAGTTTCTTGTCACTGATTACCAGTTACTGTTCATTCTCTACGGAAAAACCCTAACTGCCAATTTTTTCGGGAACTTCCTAACATCCCATTCATCTTAAAGCCCAGATTCCACAGGGAAAAAGGGGGAAATCCAGAGAGTTTCAGGCTTCTTTCCTAGCCCTCTCGGTTTTCTTTTGGTTTGACACTCCCATCGCACTCATGCGAGGGATTCTTCGTTCACGGGGAGATGCCTTGCAAAAGCAGTGCCTTTACTTGGTCTTACTCTCCCTCCAGAAGCAGTAGCGGTATGCCCTACCGCCAAAATTCGTAAACCTTCATCTCGAATATTCTTAGCGGCATTGATGTCTCTATCGTGGGTTTCTCCACACTTAGGACATTGCCAACTACGAATACCAGCATCACTAATTGATTTGGCTAGTTTCTGGTTTTTGACCATGTTTCTGACTGCCAGATTTTCTACCACTATGACTTGGTTTTCGTCAACTAATTTACGACTTAGTTTGTGGAGGAAATCTTCACGACAACGAACAATTTTAGAGTGAACTTTAGCAACTTTAACTCTAGCTTTATTTCGGTTGTTAGAGCCTTTTTGCTTGCGACTTAATTTCTTTTGTCTCCTCGCTAATCTCTGTTCGTACTTACGGTAGTATTTAGGATTCCCGTGTTTAGTCCCGTCTGATGTAATAGCAAAATGGGTTAGTCCAACGTCTATCCCGACAGCTTTTCCTTCTGATGACCCTTCGGCTTCGCTCAGGGTTAATTTTTGGGGTAAATCCTGACCATCATCATAAAGACAAGATGCGAAATATTCTCCCGATGGATTAACTGAAACCGTAACAGACTTTAAGCTTCCCTCTGGTTGCCGTGAAACCTTGCAATAGACTTCACCAATTTTAGGCAATACCAGAACATCATCTTTTAACTTACAGTGCTGAGGAAATCTAATCGACTGCCTATTTTGCTTTTTCTTGAAGTTAGGATATTTAGTTCTACCTTCAAAGAAATTAAGGAAAGCACTAGAAAGATTTAAAGCTGCTTGCTGTAATACCTGCGATGGTACTTCGCTTAACCACTCATGCTCTTTTTTTAGGGAAGGCAGCAGCCTAATTATAGCGTTTCTCACATCTGTGTGGCACACTTTAACCTTTGCTGATTAAGCTTTTCAGGATTGGTCTCTGCTTAATCCTTTTCCAGTTTGCTTGTAAGTTTCAGATGTCAAGTTTAGGGCGTAATTGTAAAACCATCTAGCACAGCCAAACGACTTGGCAAGCAAAACTGATTGCTCGCTTGTCGGATAGATTCTGTACTTAAACGCTTTTAACATCTTGTTTACCAGACTATATTTACTATGTTAAACTATGCAAGGCTAAACTGTCAAGGATTTAATCGTGCTTTGCGGTTCTATTCTGGTCGGGGTTTCATCCCTTCAGTACGAGGATCTTCACCCCGACATCTGTGATAAATTGGGTTATGTGTGCAAAGGAGTGAGCGAGTGACGTTTAGCATAGAACCAAAAATTATCAATCCGCCCAAAAACCGTCATGATTATCAATTGTCGGAAGTAATTCGCTATCGTGCTTGGGTAGAGATCGATCGCTCGGCACTACAACAAAACGTGCGAAAAGTCAAGGCCTTATTAGCCCCAAAAACGGAATTAATGGCGGTAATTAAAGCCGATGCTTACGGACACGGGGCAGTTAAGGTGGCTAACAGCGTTTTAGAAGCTGGAGCGCAATCTTTAGCCATCGCGACTATTGGGGAAGGTATCGAACTACGGGAAGCGGGAATCGTTGCCCCAATTATGATTTTAGGGGCAGTGAATACCCCGGAAGAAGTGGCAGCCTTAGCCCATTGGCAATTGCAGCCCACCCTGGTACAAATCGAACAGGTGCAAATTTTTGCCACCGTTATGAGACGCTTAGAGCAGCGGCTGCCGGTTCATATCAAACTAGATACGGGGATGTCTCGCTTAGGTACACCATGGCAAAACGGTACAAAATTCGTCGAACAGGTTTTAGAGGCTTCTAACCTGAAAATTGCCAGTATATACTCCCATTTTGCCACGGCTGACGATCCCAATCCCGAAATCATGCAGTTACAACGGCAAAGATTCCAACAAGCGATCGCCGAGCTAAGATCAAAAGGTTATCATCCCCCCTGTCTGCATTTAGCCAACTCTGCCGCTACTCTAAGCGATCGATCTCTGCACTACGATCGAGTTAGAGTCGGATTAGCTCTCTACGGTCTTTATCCTGCCAATCATCTCACCGATAAAGTCCCTTTGCAACCCGTCCTGCAAGTAAAAGCGCGCATTGCCCAAGTCAAAACTATTGCCGCCGGTTCGGGAGTGAGTTATGGTCATCAGTACATAGCGGCAAAAGACACTCGTATTGCTGTGGTCGGTATCGGTTACGCGGATGGAATTCCCCGCAATCTCTCCAATCGTTTAAAAGTATCCCTGAGAGGACGTTTAGTACCCCAAATCGGCGCGATAACCATGGATCAGTTAATGATTGACGTGAGCGAGATTCCAGAGGTAAAAACAGGGGAAATCGTCACACTTATCGGCAAAGATGGCCCACAGTGCATTACCGCCGACGATTGGGCGCGGGATTTAGGTACGATATCCTGGGAGATTCTCTGCGGTTTTAAGCATCGTTTGCCGCGAATTACTATTAGCTTTTTTGAAATCAAAAAGTGCCAGCCATTGGAGTGTTCGGGGGGGAAATTTAGGCACTTTTTCCCTGAAAATTAGGTAATTGACCCCCTGAAAATGGGTAAAACCCCACACCCTACCCCCACGAAAAACTTTTTCAGCAGACCCTAATTATGGCGGTGATCTTAAAAAATGTCAATTGGCGGCAATTCTCACTGTTGAATGACTGGTGAGATGTGTAATTAACTTTGCTTAGGCACTTACCGTTGTCGAGTGTGATCATTGCCAGGCTAGATTAGGGGATGAATTCTCTGGCGCTTTAGGTTAGAATAAACAGGGTTAATCGACGGCAACTGATTAGTTTTACCCTAGAGGCAGCGATGACTATAAGCAACGATTTACCCTTACCCCCCGGCAGTTTTGGATTACCCCTATTAGGAGAAACAATCGCTTTTTTGACCGATCGGGATTTTGCCAGTAAACGTCATAATAAATATGGTCAACTTTTCCGCACTCATATTTTTGGCAGTCCCACGATTATTTTATCCGGTGCCGAAGCTAACCGGTTTCTCCTCAGCAACGAGAACAAATACTTTGCGGCAACTTGGCCCAAAAGTACCAAAACTCTCCTAGGCAGCGCATCTTTAGCGGTGCATACAGGAGATGTCCACGCTTCCCGTCGTCGCTTAATCTATCAAGCTTTTCAACCCCGGTCCCTAGCAAGTTATATCCCTACGGTAGAAACAATTACCGCTCACTATTTAGAGCGTTGGCAAACCGCAAAAACCCTGTCATGGTATCCTGAATTAAGAAACTATACTCTCGATATCGCCTGTAAATTATTTGTCGGTCTTGACCAGGGTTCTGCTACCAAATTAGGAGAAGCTTTTGATACTTGGTGTGCGGGATTATTTAGCCTTCCCCTTCCCCTTCCCTGGACAGCTTTCGGCCAAGCATTACGCTGTCGAGAAGAATTACTGCAAGCGATCGAAACTATCATTTTAGAAAGACAAAAAAATGATGACCCAGGCCAAGATGCTCTTGGTATTCTTTTACAAGCTAAGGACGAAAACGGTCAAAGTTTATCCTTAGCGGAATTAAAGGATCAAGTGCTATTATTACTCTTTGCCGGTCATGAAACTTTAACCTCTGCTATCGCCACTTTCTGCCTACAAATGGCACTGCATCCCGATATTTTTCAGCTTGTCCTTGAGGAAATAACTAATTTTGACCTATCGACTCCTTTAAGCGTCGATACCCTCAAACAGATGACCTATTTAGATCGCGTTTTAAAGGAAGTTTTACGTTTTACTCCCCCCGTGGGAGGAGGATTCCGTCGGGTAGTAGAAGACTGTCAATTTAACGGTTATCATTTGCCGAAAGGATGGGTGGTGCAGTATCAAATCACCAATACTCATAAAGATAATAATATTTATTCTCATCCTGAAACCTTCGATCCCGATCGCTTTTTAGCCGAGGAAAAACCCTACGGATATATCCCTTTTGGTGCGGGATTACGCGAATGTATTGGCAAAGAATTCGCTCGTTTAGAGATGAAAATTTTAGCCGTCCGTTTAGTAGAAAAATACGATTGGCAATTACTCCCCAATCAAGATCTCACCCTCACATCTATCCCCACTCCCCATCCTCGCGACGGTTTACAAGTCACCTTTAAACCCCGATAAAAAAACTTTAAAAACAGTTTAGCGTTTTGCTCAGAGCCGTGAAATTTATTTCACGGCCTTTCGCTGGAACTAAGCTGAACAGAGGTTAATCGGCAGCGGGTAAAGCTTTCGATAATTCTCCATTTTGCTGATGATTTGGTGTATCGAATTCGAGAACTAAGTAACGAATTAAACGCGCTAGGGATTTTTGTAGCAAACCTTCAGCAATTTTTTGTCCCATCTGTTGGGTTTCGGGTTTAGCGATTAGTTTAGTCATCACTGGCACCATAGCCATGGCATCGAATCCTTTCGTTTCCTGTAAAATACTAAAGACGTTGCGAAGATGCTCAAAAGTCTTAGCATCACCTAATAATTCTGGGGGAGTTTCTTGCACCGCTAAACCCACCTGTTCCCGGAAATTAACCGTGAGATTAAACCAAGTTCGACGGCCGAAGTTATCGAGAGCATTTACTAACTCATTCACTAATTTTTCGCGGATAAATATACCCCTGTCTGAAAGGAGAAAATCTAGCGCTTGATCGGTGACTTTATCGAAGTTAAAATCATTAGAATCTTTAGCATTACGCAAGAGATTTTCTAAACGATTCCAGCGAAAAGTACCGTCTTTAAACAATAAATCCCGCAGGGAATCTCGCAACTCCGTGGAAGGATCGGTGAGCAGACGTTTAGCAATATAAGGATAGGCTTTGCTAAGTACCTTAAAATTAGGATCAATGCCAATCGCTATTCCCTCTAAAGTCACCATTGAGCGAATAATCAGGGCATAATAGGCAGGAACTCGAAAGGGAAACTCATACATCATCGCCGACATTTTATCGGTGATACTTTTAAAGTTTAATTCTGCCACACTCGCCCCTAAAGCATTACCGAAAACTTCCGAAAAAGCGGGAATAATTGGCTCTAAATTGGTAGTTGGTGACAGGAAGTCTAACTTAACGTAATCCTTGGCCAAAGACTCAAAATCCCGGTTGACTAAATGCACCACCGCTTCGATTAAACCGTAGCGTTGATAGGGTTCAATATTGCTCATCATGCCGAAATCAAGATAAGCTAATTTACCGTCGGGAGTCGCTAATAAATTACCTGGATGGGGATCCGCATGGAAAAATCCGTGTTCAAGTAATTGACGCAAAGAACACTGCACCCCCACATTAACTAAGTGGGTGGCATCAATACCCTGAGCTTGAATTTCTTTGATATTAGTTAATTTTGTGCCGTCCACCCACTCCATGGTTAAAACCCGTCTCCCGGTATATTTCCAGTAGATTTTGGGGATGTAAATTTCGGCAATATGACCATAAAGTTGAGCGAATTTTTCGGCGTTTTGTCCTTCGTGAAGATAATTAATTTCTTCAAAAATACGAGCGGCTAATTCGTCGGTAATTGCCACTAAATCGGAGCGAAGTCTTTTAATATTACCTTTCACCCAAGTCGCCAAACTACGCATGATATACACATCTAAAGTTATACAGCGAATCAAATCGGGACGCTGTACTTTAACGGCGACTCTCTCTCCGGTTTTTAATTTACCTTTGTAAACTTGTCCTAGGGAAGCTGCCGCTATGGGATTGGGGGATAATTCTGCGTAAATTTCCCGGGGAGAATAACCTAATTCTTCCTCGATAAAACGATAGGCAATTTCGTTAGGAAAAGAGGGTATTTGATCCTGGAGAGTGGTTAATTCTTCTAAATATAAAGGCGGTACTAAATCAGGCCTGGTAGAGAGAGCTTGACCGATCTTAATATAGGTGGGTCCCAATTTGGTCAACATTTCCCGCAATTGTACGGCTCGTCTAATTTCATTTTTTGGCGATTTTCCCCGCAGTTTATCCCACCAGATACCGATGACAAAAGATAAAACCGGTAGGGCAATTTCGATTAATCTCCCCACAACGTCTAGAGGTCGCCCACGGTAATAGTCGTTAATCACTTGGGGATTGTAGCGCCAACTCTCGGCTACGTTGTCATCCATGGGGCCGATATCTTCCCGATGCTCTTCGGGAATATGGATGGGCTGCACTTCAACGGTAATCGCTTCTTCGGGTTGCGTCTCTGGGGAGATCATCTGTTCGGACATAGTTCGGTGACGGGGCAGGGTGATTTGTAAACTATTGTAACAAGTATCGGCTTTCTGCCCGATCTTGTTTCTGTCTCCCTAGTTCTATGCTCAGGTTCGCCGTCAACTTTCCCCTGGTTATCCGTATTTTTGACGATTTCGAGGCTGATACTGCCCTGATTATCCTGAACGTAGGTGTCAAAAAATAGCGCGGTAATTTGGCTGGTTTCTAGGACTTTGTTAAATAAACTAGGGTCTGCTGACCGATAACTCAATTCACCGCTAATAATCAGAAGTTAAATTAGCTAAGTTAATCATTAATATTACCTCTCAAAGTATTCTACAATAGCTCTCGCTATCGATTCTGCACCATCTTTAGGCAGTTTAACCTTTAATCGTGGCGGTTGGGGGGCTTGCCGTAAAAAGTCCCAATTACCTTGAAAAAATTCTTCGCTGCTAATAATTTGATGATAACTATAATCTTGGATTCCAGCCAATAAAATCGCTGATTCGGCGAAACCTTCTCGAGTGAGGGAAACAATCGGAACCTCTAATTTTAAAGCCTCGGCAAAGGTACTATATCCCGGTTTGGAAATAATTCGATCGCACAGGGGCATAAAATCCACGGGACGATAGCTCCGATCCGGTTTATCCTGTAAGCGGACTAAATTGGGCAATTCGGGCGCGTTTTTTTCAAAAGTGATAAATTGCCAATCGGGAAAACTGGCGAGTTTATCATAGGGAATTGCTTCTAATCCTAACCCACCAAAACTAAATAAAATAGTTTTTTCTTTAGGGGCATTTAGCTTAAATTCCTGTCGCAATTGTTCTTCACTGTAGCGGGGTGTACCTCCGGTTAAACCTGCCTCGCTAACGTGAGGAAATGCTGTCATTGCTTCTGCTAAAGGCAGTTTAAATAAGCGATCACATTGATTATAACAACGACTAATCCAATCACTAATACTGGCGAATTCTTCACCCCAATCACGATAGATAAAGTCCCAGCCAAAGTTACCAATCATCCAACAAGGAAGCCCCGCACTTTTGGCAATTAGTGCCGCTAAAGGCGGTAAATCGGCCACAACTAAACCGACACGATTAGTTTTAATAAAATTAACTTCACTGGCAATAATTGCCCTTGATTGAGCAATTATTTGTTCTAATTTTTCTTTAGTAGCTAATTTATCCATCGTTAAACTATCCGATTGGATTACCCCCACATCAAACCCCCGGTGTCTTTGAATATATTCTCCTGATATGTAGGAATCTAATAACCAGCGCGGAGCAGTGGTGACTAATATCGGCAAAATTTCGGGATTAAGTTCAATAATATTAGCTACTACCGAAGCAGTGCGGACAGCATGGCCAAAACCATGATTAGTAACGGCAAAATAAACAACAGGACGAGACATACAGCAGTTATCTTAATGGTCAGATACGAAGTTTTTCTTTTGGGGAGTCGGGATACTCCGAGACGATGCCCTGTCAGATCATACTTGATCTTTAAGATAAACGCTGTAATATCTAAGTAAAAGGAAAAAAGCGATTAAAATTCTCTTAGTCAGAGGTCAAAATAATGCTTTCATCACTTTTGACTATTAAAAAACCCTCTCTTCGCAGAGAGGGTGAATTAGATTTAGGAATTTTCCTCTAATCCAAAGACGCGATTAAAAGCTTTCAAGACTTTATAACCAGAATCGATCGATTCTAGCGGATCTTTCCGCAAACGGTGACGTAAACAGAGAACAATTACCCGACGGATATCATCTACCGTCACAGTTGTCCGTCCTTCCAAAGCGGCCAGAGCTTTAGCGGCGCGATTGGTAACGATATCGCCGCGCAATCCATCCACGTCCAACTCGGAACAAACCTCGGAAATTTTCACCCGCAGATCATAATCAAGCTCCACAGAAGGCAAAAGATTTTGGGCCTCCACTAGCTTTCTTTGTAGTTCTTCCTGTTCTAAGTTGTATTTCTCTAAAAACGAGATCGGATTGCCATCAAATTCCGCACGCTGTTCCACGATTTTGACCCGTAGAGGTGGTTCTTTGACGGTGTGAATCTCGGCGTGCATTCCGAAGCGATCGAGCAGTTGTGGGCGCAATTCTCCCTCTTCTGGATTGCCCGATCCCACCAAAACAAACCGGGCCGGGTGACGGATGGAAATTCCTTCCCGTTCCACCGTATTCCAACCACTAGCGGCCGAATCCAATAGCACATCGACGAGGTGATCGTCAAGTAAATTAACTTCATCCACATAGAGAATGCCGCGGTTAGCTTTGGCCAGCAAACCCGGTTCAAAAGCTTTTACCCCTTCTGACAGGGCCTTTTCGATGTCAATTGTGCCACAGACCCGATCCTCCGTCGCACCGAGGGGCAAATCTACCATAGTGACTTTTTTCTTGGCAATGGCCAACGGGATGGCCTCGTCCACCCTTTGCCGCACCTCATCGCTCATTAAATCGGGATCATTGGGGTCAGAATTAAAGGGATCGTTAGCAACTACGTCAATTTCCGGTAAAAGGTCAGCTAAAGCCCTAATTGTGGTGGATTTTCCCGTACCTCGATCCCCCATAATCATCACCCCGCCAATTTTGGGGTCGATGACGTTGAGCATTAGGGATAATTTCATTTCTTCCTGGCCGACAATAGCGGTGAAGGGAAAAACCACGCGGCGAGTTTTCGGAGGAGCTTGGGGAGTCACGGTCATAAGTTGATTCAAAAGTCAATAGTTTTTGAGTAAAGAATTATATCTAGTGGGGGTTCTAGCCGTCAGCTTTCAGCAAAGCTTTATCATTGTAAGTCTTTTTCCCTGCTTTTTAGTATCCAGCGCCAGAGGGGATGACGCGACCCTTTGGCCCGAATTTTCTGCACCTGTTGCTCTAAGCGCAGTTTTTCTCTGGGGGAAAGTCCTAAAATAATATTGCGACTTTGCCAGACTAACACTGCTCCTGTAATGGCAAAACAAAAGGCTAGACCGATAGAAGGCCAGTAATTGAAAGCTAAAGCATATCTCACGGCTGTCCAAGTAAAATATTGCCGCATTAAAGCTATATCATCCCATAAAACCCATAAACTCGCCGAACCAATCACTAACCAACAACCCAACACGAATAACCAACGACCCCATACCGTCAGTCGATGTAATCTTTGGACTTGTTGCTGTAGTTCAGAATCGGCCATTTCAGTAATCAGTGAGCAGTAATCAGTGGAGGTGTGGGGTGATGGGGTGTGGGGTGTGGGGTGTGGGGTGTGGGGTG
>VYLD01000520.1_pt1 | contig 10287 bp, 7 predicted proteins | sample 5114401 | NCBI WGS metagenome assembly VYLD01 (sample SAMN12291783, study PRJNA351875) | freshwater metagenome | isolation source: freshwater lake | place: USA: Michigan, Gull Lake | collected 2013-08-08 | reverse complement strand
GCCCGCCATGAGTCCCAGAGACGTGCCGGTCACCGAGGCGCCGAGGCCTGCCTCACCGCCCATCAACCAGTGCCCGACGGCCGCCGTGAGAGGGCTCAACATCACGCTCGTCAGGCCAATGATCACGTGGTCAGCCGTCGAGCACGAGCCGGTCGGGAAAAACGACCCGACGCAGCCCTGATCAGCGAGCGGAGAGAACGCCAGCGGCACCAACAGCCCAGCGACGCCACCGAGCAGCGCTCCCAGGAAGCGCGGCGCTCTCGCGGACACGTCAGGCCCTTCGGGGTTCGGCGCTGACCCGCCATCATCACCGGGCGACACCCGGGGCAGACGCTCCTTCGGCCACCTGGACAGCTCGCTGTCGGCGTCCAACGGCGCCTGATCGGCCCCCCTGGGGACGACCAGGGGACTTCGTCTCGGCGACTCGTCAGGACCTGCGCACACCACCAGCATCAGCATCAGACCGATCACGGGAACGGCAGCAAAGCAGATTCCTCGGAAGGCTGAACGGCCCCGGCTGCGTGACGAGGACGTCGCTGGGTCCAAAGAGCCCCGCCCAGACATTCATGAGCCCGTCGCGAATGGTCACCTCGCTTGACGAAAAACGGCACTTCAGGAGGATTTTCTCGACAGCCTCTGATCGGCCCCCTAGGGTCAGTCCAGAGAGGCCCGGTGGCCCTTTCCTTGCTGAACGATTTGTCGCAACGCCAACGCTGTCTGTAGGTCTTCTCACCACAAACAAAACACGGAGTCTCAATGAAATTGTTCAAGAAGAAGGGCTTCACCCTGATCGAACTCATGATCGTGGTGGCCATCATCGGAATCCTCGCGGCCATCGCCATCCCCAACTTCATCAAGTTCCAGGCGCGTTCGAAGCAGTCTGAGCCGAAGTCCAACTTGAAGGCGCTCTTCGTCGCCCAGCGTTCGTACTTCGCTGAGAAGGACTCCTTCTCGTCATTCGTCTCAGAGATTGGTTTTCAGCCCGAGCGTGGCAACCGCTACATGATTGCCAACGGTGGTACCACCCTGAGCGCCCGCAACGCCGCGTCCGAGGACGTGTCGACGGTCGCCACCGGCTTCACGGCTGATACGTTCAAGGGGTTCCAGGGTGAAACGACTGCTGCTACGAGCCAGCTCTCCGCCGCTGCGTCCGGCACTGGCATCGGGACCTGCGGGCTTAACACCACCGGGTGCGTGGCGACCGGCAACAACGGAGCGTTCGAAGGCGTCTCCGCTGGCAACATCGACAACGACACCGTCATCGACTCGTGGGCCATCTCGACCATGAGCTTGTCTGTCGCAGCCAGCGGCGTCTCTGAGGTTCAGTCGAACGGTCCTGGCATTCCTGCCAACAACATCAACGACGTCAAGTAACGACGTCGAACCTAACAGCGCGAGGCGTCAGCTCAGGTTCTGCTGGCGCCCCGGCTTTATGAGATATCATCCAGTTCGAACCACGGGGTTGGTCGTCGCCGTTCTGGTCTGTGCGATTTTGGCCAAACCGCCACCGAAGACCAGTGCCTCGCTGGAAGCTGTTTCTTTTCTGCCGGACCCGCTCCTGCTGAAGGTGCTGGGCCGCAGTCAGGTCGAGTTCATCGCCGACTTGTTCTGGGTCCGCATGTCGAACGTCGGAGGCACCGCGTCGACTTCAGTCGAGTACGCGGCGCTTCTTCCCCTTGGGAACCTGATCGCGGACCTGAGCCCACACTTCAAGTACCCCTATTATGTCGGTGGTGTGCTGGCTCCAGTTCGGCGGGGCTGGCTGCATGAATATGACAACGCAGAGGGTGCGGTCGCCCTGATGAGGAGGGGTGTGGCTTCGGTCCCCACCTACGCGCGACTGTTCATTCAGCTCGCGTACGCCGAGCTCGAGATGCTCAAAGACCGCGTCGCTGCTGCCAGGACCCTGCAGGCGGCGGCCGCGCTCCCCGACGTGCCCTCGTTCGCGCCGCGACTTGCGACCAGGCTGCTCAGCGAGTCTGGGCGCTTCGACGAAGCCCGGGCGTTTGCCGCGTCCATGGCCCAATCACAGAACGAGCAGATCCGCGCGGACTTCGAGCTGCGGCTGAAGCAGATCGACCTCGAAGAGGTCTTGACCGGCGTCGACCAGGCTGTGACCCGGTTCTCGACCGAGCGCCACAGGGCCCCCACCACGGTCGACGAGCTGGTGACGTTCGGGTTCCTCAGCGCCCGACCTGTCGACCCCTTCGGTGGAGACATCATCGTCACCCCGGACGGAGCCCGCTCGACCGTCGAGTCGGGGCGGCTCAAGACCTACGTCAACAGAGAGCAATGACAGACATCATCGTCACCGAGGGGCTCACCAAAGTCTACCGGCTGGGCCTGTTTCAGAGCCGAAGAGTTCAGGCGTTGACCGACTTCTCGCTCGCCGTCAAAGAGGGCGAGGTCTTCGGGCTCATCGGCCCCAACGGCGCGGGCAAGTCGACGGCCATCAAGATCCTCCTGAATCTGATCTTCCCCACCCGGGGCAGAGCCATGCTGTTCGGAAAGGACGTGGGCGACCCTTCGGCGCGCCGCGACCTGGGGTTCGTGCCCGAGAACCCCTCGCCCCAGGAATACCTCACCGCCGAGGAATACGTTCAGCTTCAAGCGGTGCTCGCCGGCAGAAGTCGCCATGACGCGAAGGCGCTGGCCACCCGGGCGCTCGACATGGTCGAGCTGGGCGCGCTGCGGCGGGTGATCATCAGGCGCTACTCGAAGGGGATGACCCAGCGAACCATCCTCGCGGGGGCCATCGTCGCCGACCCCAGGCTGCTCATCCTCGACGAGCCCACCTCGGGGCTCGACCCGCTCGGTCGACGGCTGGTGCGCGACCTGATCCTGGCCCAACGAAAGGCCGGCGTGACGGTGCTGTTCTGTACCCACATCATCTCTGACGTCGAGTCGCTCTGTGACCGGGTGGCGTTGCTGGCGCGCGGCAGGGTGCAGCGACAGGGCGCGATCGTCGACATCGTCAGGTCGGCCGATGCCTCGGTCGAGCTGGTGTGCGAGGGCGCGACTCCCGAAGAGATCCACTCGCTGCTGACCGGTCTGCAGATCACCGCCGAGCGCTCATCGCACGTGGTGATCGTTCGCCTCGCCGAGCTCGAGCTGCAGACCGCCCTCGAACGGCTGGTCACCAAAGTCCGCATTCGTCGCATTCAGCCGCATCGCTTCGGCCTCGAAGATGCGTTCTTGAGCGTGGTTCAAGGCACCACTGGCGGCGATTCGGTCGGAGGGCTGCTGCAGTGAAGATCATTCTCGCGCTGGCGGCGGCCGGCCTTCGGGAGTCCTTGCGGAACCGGGTCACGGTCGTGGTGGCTGTCTTTGCGGCGGTGATGCTGCTGTCGACCACCCTGGTGCTGAACGTCACGCTCTTCTCGCTCGACCGGGTCGTCACCGACTTCGGTTTGTCCGTGATGAGCTTGCTGCTGTCGGCGCTGGCCATCTTCCTGTCCAGCGGCCTGATCTCGAAGGAGATCGAGCGCAGAACCATCTTCCTGGTGGTGTCGCGGCCGGTCTCGCGCAGCCAGTTCATCGTCGGCCGCTTCCTGGGCAACGTCGTCACCCTGCTGACCCTGCTGGCCCTGATGACGCTGTTGTTCGTAGCCCAGCTGCTCGTCTTCAAGGTGCCCACCACCGGTGCGCAGGTGGCCTCGGTCCTCGGGCTGGGGTTGGAGATCACCCTGCTGACCGCCGTTGGCATGTTGTGCTCGGTGCTGTCCAGCCAGCTGCTCTCGGCGCTCACCTGCGTCGGCGTGTACCTGCTCGGGCACCTGACCAACGACCTCTACGCGCTGGCGCAACGGTCGCCATCCGAGCTGATGCGAACGGGCGGAAAAATCGGCTATTATGTGCTGCCCAATCTGTCGCGAACCAACTACCGCGGCCTGGCAGCCTTCGAGAGCCCCGTCGACTGGGCTGACGTCGCGTCGACCACCGGGTACATCGGCGCCTACACGGTCGTGGTGCTCATCGTGACGTCGATGGCCTTCCAACGGCGCGACTTCAAGTAGGTGCGCCGAGGGCAGGCCTGGGTGCTGCCGCGATGACTGGCCTCCTCGCCAGCACACGACAGCGGCCGCTGTGCTCGCCACCCTCCGCTGAGACCGCCGCGCACGCCGGCGGCTGGGCCGCTACACACCGGGCATGAACACGGAACTGCCGACCGCGAGGCTCTCGGCGCTCACGGCGGCGGTCGAGGCCGTGCAACGCCACGCCCCTCGACGAAGGCTGGTCGCGCACCTCAAGCTCGAGACCGGCCGCCGGGTGGCCGACGTGTTCCTGGGTGACGCCACGCAAGTCGACGGGCGGGTGACCGTGCTCGACGCCGAGGCCGCCCCGCTCGCCGAGGTCTTCTTCACGACCGACGAGGGGCATGGGTACGAGCTCGAGGTCGAAGGGCGATCGGTCTCGGGGACGCTGCTTCAGAAGCACCTGCTCACCTTCGAAGGCGGTCGGCTGCACACCGTCTCAAGCCCCGAGGCCACGTGGGCGCGGAGTGACGATGGCTGGGTGGCTGCGCCCGAGCGCTCGTCTCCGCAGGTGCCCGCGCGCCCAACCGCCGGCCGTCAGGCCTTTCGTTCCCCGCTCGAGGTGACGCTCGACCCGGCGCAGCAGCGCGCGGTGGACCTGCCCCGGCACCAGCACCTGCTGTTGCTGGGCGAGGCCGGCTTCGGCAAGACCACCGTCGCGCTGCACAGGCTGCTGGCCCTGCGTGAGCGCGCCCTCACCGGGCAGGGCCGGCGGTTTCGGGGGGCGGTGCTGGTGCCCACCGAGGGCCTGCGCCGCTTGACCTCGCTGATGCTCGAGCGTCGGGGGGTCACCGAGGTCGACGTAGCGACCTTCGATGACTGGGTCGCAGCAGAGGCGCGACGGGCGTTTCGCGATCTGCCCCGACGGCTGTCGGCGTCGACGCCTTCCCAGGTGGTGCAGCTCAAGCGTCACCCCGCCCTGCGGCCCACGCTCGAGGCGTTCGTGCACGAGCACCCCAGCCCCGTGAAGGACCGCGACCGAAAGGGCCGTGGTGCGGCGCTGGCTTCGCGCGCTGACCTCGAGCACCTCTTCGGTGACCGCGCGTGGATGAGCGCGGTCGTCGAGCGCTCGGCCAGAGCCCTCTTCCCGGCGGTGGTCGAAGCCCTGGCGCAGCACACCCGGACCCAGTTCCTCGATTCGTCGAAGGTGGCGTACGCACACGTCGACCTCGAGGCGCGCACGGCCGTCGATGGGCGCGGGTTGGACGAGGGCACCCCGACCGAAGACGCGGACAGCGCAGACGTGGAAGACGCCGCCGTGCTGTTCGAGCTCGAACGACTGCGCGCGGTCGCCACCGGGAAACCCGCCATGCCGCTGGGGGCCTATGACGTCGTGGTCATCGACGAGGCTCAGGAATTCGCCCCCATCGAGCTGGCGGTGATGGCGCGGGCGCTGCGGCAGGGCGGCGTGTTCATCGTCGCCGGAGACGCCGCGCAGCAGGTCGACCCCACCGCGGTCTTCACCGGCTGGCCAGGGGTGCTGAAGGACCTGGGGGTGCCCGAGGCCCAGCAGCTGCGCCTCGAGGTGAACTACCGGTGCCCACCTGACGTGACGGCCCTCGCGCGTCACATCCTCGAGGCCGCCGCGCCAGTGCCCTCGACGCCCTCGGTGACCTGGGCCGCCTTCCCGGCCCAGTTCCACCTGTCGGTCTGGTTGAGCGACACCCTCAGGCACCTCGAGGGGGCCGACGGCGCCGCCAGCGTGACGGTCATCTGTCGAACGCCCGAAGCGGCCCGGCGCACCCACCAGCGCCTTCGGGGCCTGGCCACCTCTCTGGCCCTCGACGGCGAGTTCCCCTTCAGGCCGGGAGTGGTGGTGACCTGCGTGCAGGAGATCAAGGGCCTCGAGTTCGACGTGGTGGTGGTGCCCGACGCAGGGGCGTCGACCTGGGGTCAGACCGCTGACGCGCGGCGAGGCCTGTACACCGCTGTCACGCGCGCATCGTCGCGGCTGGTGCTGGCGTGGGCCGGCCAGAAGAGCCCGCTGCTGGACTGAGCTGGCCCACGCGTCACCCGAGCGGCCTGGGGGCTGCGGGCAGGTGGCGGGCCGGCCCGGCGTCGGCGGCTGGCCAGTCGCCGCTGATCATTTCCGCCAACAAGGTTGGACGAAGCGGTTCAACGTGATTGTATTTTTTCAGTCGGTACCACCATGGGCTCTTTCCGAATCGCCAGACAGCTGACCTCGGCCTCCCTCGTCACCGAGTCGTGGGCGGGGACGACCGTCACCGGGCGACCCGTGGTCGCGCACCAACGCAAGGCGCCCTGGTCGGCGTCCCCCGATTTCCCCGCGCGATACGGGCCCGCGTTGCGGGGGTGGCAGGGGCTGTCGGTGCCCGGCGTGATTCCGCTCGTCGAGGCGGGCCTGGCGCCCGGCACCTGTTGGGTCATCGAGGAGTTCGTCGAAGGCGAATCACTGCGCCTGGCGATGTCGGTCGCCGTGCAGAAGCGCTCGCCCTTCTCACCCGTCGAGAGCCTCGGCATCGTGCTGCAGCTGGCGCTGGGGCTGTCGGCCCTGCACCGACTGAGGCCGGCGGTGCACCACGGTGACGTCTCGCCTTCCAACGTCATGGTCTCGACCGAGGGCGAGGTACGGCTGGGCAGCGTGGGCATCGCCGCCGCGCACCCGCCAGACCCGTCGCTGGGCCCGGCGCGCGCTGAGCTGCTTTATGTCGCTCCCGAAGAAGGTGATGGGCAGGCCACGGCCGCCGCCGACGTCTTTCGCCTGGGCCTCACCTGGCTCGAGCTGCTGTCGGGTCGAACGGTGTTCGCTGGCGCCACGCACAGCGACGTCAAGGGGCGGCTCGAGCGGTACCCGGGCTTGACGCCGGCCAACTTCCCTTCTCTTCCCCCGGACCTGGCCGTGGTGCTCGCCTCGACCCTCGCCAGGGACGCGGCAGCGCGGCCGGACATCAACACCCTCGAGCAGTCGCTGCGCACGCTCTTCGACGCGTTGGCTCCCGGCGCCAACCCCACCGCGCCGGTCGCCAGCGCCTTCGCGCGCCTCTTCCCGGGGCGAGCGAGAGTCCTGAAGGACCTGGAAGGCAAAGAGCCGCTGGCGCTCACGCCGTTTCCCCGAGCGGCTCCCTCGACCACCAGCGTCGGGGTCGACGCTGGCAGCCCTGCCATCGGCTCGATCAACGCCGACGGCGCGACCACGCTCGCCCGGGTCGCCCCGAAGAAGGTCACCAGCGACGACCTCGCCGACCTTCGCGCGACCGAGCTGGCTGAGGCCGCCCGCGCGGTCGCCGCCGAGTGGACCGAACGACACGCCGGCCACGACGACAACCCGCGCGACTTTGCGCTCGGCTCGTTGCTGATCGAACAGCAGCGCGTCTCGGCCCAACACGCCGACGCGGCGCTCGAGCAGGCCCGGTCTTTCGGCTCGACGCTCTTCTACGCGCTGTGCTTCGCCGGCGCCGTTGACGAAGAAGAGACGCTCCCCATCGTCGCCGACCTGCTGAAGCAGACCTGCCTCACCGGCACGGCCATGCTCGCCTTGCCGCTCGGCGCCCCCCAGGCCGCGTTCCTTCCCAGGAACGTCGCGGAGGACCTGCGGGCCCTGCCGCTGCGGCTCGAGTCCGGGGGCCTGACGGTGGCGGTCAAAGACCCCCAACGCCAGGACGTGCTCGACGACCTGAAGCGCCACGGGAAGGTGCGCGCCGTCATTCCGGTGCGGGCGAGTGAGCGGACCATCGGCGAAGGGCTGCTGCGGGTCTACGAGGGAAAGACGTCGCCGCCAGACTGGGCCACGCCACCGCCGAAAACCACGGCACTCGAGGTGCCGGCCACCCCCCCGGGCCCTTCCTCCAGTGGGCTGCCGCAGACGGGCGACGACTTTTCCCTGCTCGACGCCCTCGGGCTGCCTCCTCCTCCACCGCCGCCCGCATCCTCGAGCCCGCCAATGCTGGCTCAGGCGCACGCCGCGGTGAAACCGGCGAACACCCAGGCGCCTGTGGGTCCCCCAACCATCATCGCCTCGCCGCGCCCTGCAGGGACGCCGCTGGTCGCCTCTTCGCCAAAGGCGCGGCCGGGTGGCCGCGAGGAACTGGCAGCCGCTTCGCACCGGCCCGCGGCCGCGCCCGACGCCGTGCTCCCTCCGTCTCATCCCTCGACGGTGCCGCCGGTGGTGAAGCCCTCGACCACAGGACCTTCGTCGAACCCTTCGCTTGAGCCACCTCGGTTGCCAGTGGCCAGCGCCCCTCTGGCTCAGCCGGCAGGTTCGCAGCTCAACCCTCACCCACCAGGCCTCAAGCCAAGCGCGCAGGCGGTCGCGGCAGCGGCCAGGGACCCTTCCGCGGCTCCCGCGCCTTCGGCGCTCGCTCCTCGTCGGGCACCCGACGGGCCTTCAGCCCTTGACGTGGCCTCGCGCCTGTTCGACGCGCTCTTGTCGCTCACCGGCGAGCGGGGGCAGGAAGCCGCGCGAATGCTGGCCCTCACGAGCGCCGTGGCTCGACACAGTGGAGCCATTGGCACAGCGCTCGACCAGATTCGGCTCGCGGCCAAGGCGCTGGTCATCGCCGCGATGCTCGAGGGCAAACGTTCCGTCGAGGTGCCTTCATTGCCGGCCGTCTCGGCATGCCTGGGCGCGCACTGGCGAGAGTTCGAGCCGCTGGTGCAGGCGTACCTCGACGGCGATGACACGCCCCCGACCGACCCGCGAGCCGTCGTCATCTCGCTCTGCTTTGGCTTGGCCAACGCGCTCGCCGCGGTTCCAGCCGGGCTCGACGAGGCGCAGCCGGGCCTGCAGGCGCTCAAGGACCGGTTCGCGCCCAGCGTCGTCGCCGCGCTCGAGGCGGCGTTGGGACCTCGGCCCGCCTCGCCGACTCCGTGAGTCGACTGCACAGATGCTCGGCGCGCAGTCTTGCCGACTGGGCTCAGACCACTGGCTTCGACCAGCTGCATCTGCTCGCGATGTCGAACGAGTTCATCACCCCTCTTCAGCAACCTCGAGGTGCTGTCGTTCCCTGCGACGCATTGACGGCCTTCCTGCGCCGGGGCCGGCGGCCAGCCGACGAGGTGTACGCTCAGGTCGTTGTATGTCGGCGAAGGGGTGGTGTAGGGGCCGCGTCCCGTGATGCCGCTCGTCGCCAGTCTGGTGGTCCTGGCGGTCCCGATGCCGGGGGAGGCCGAGGCTGCCAGGTTTCCGCCCCTCTTCGAGGCTGGCGAGGCGCTCTACTCGAGGGGCGAGTTCGGTGCAGCCATCGCCCTCTTCATCGAAGCCGACCGGGCCCGGGTGACGCCCGAGGTCGCGTACGACGTGGCGCGCTGCTTCGAGAAGCTCGGCGACCGGGCCTTCACGGTGCTCTACGACCGGCTCTACCTGGCGCGCAGCGGGGACAGCGCGGACCCGGCCGACGTGGCCGACGTCTTCCAGCGCGTCGAGCGGCGTTTGGCCCGAGAAGAAGAGGAAGGCCTTGGGTACCTCGAGGTCTTCGCGCCGCGCGCGACCACCCTGAGGGTGCGGGGGCGGCAGGTTCCCAGGCCTCCGCTCGCGCTGTTCCTTCCGCCGGGCGACTACGTCGTCGAAGGCGTGTTCCCGTCGGGGCCACAGAGCCTTCGCGTCACGGTTCGTCTCGGGCGGCCGACCTCGGTCTTCTTCGAGCCCGTGCAGCCACCCCTGGTGGCGGTCGAGGTCGCAGCTCCACCACAGGCCGTCGCACCGCCTTCACTGGTGAGCCCACCGACCCCGGGGCCCGCTGGGCTTCGGGTCGCGTCGTACCTGGTCGCCGCGGTGGGCATGGCGGCGCTGGCTGCCGGAGCGACCTTCGGCGCGCTCGCCACCGGGGACGCGGCCCTCGCCCGGGACAAGGCGCTGACAGTCCGGGAAGCCCTGACGGCTGCTGAAGCCGCCAACGGGAGGGGCACGGTCGCCAACGTGCTGCTCGGGACCGGCGCCGGCATGACGCTGCTGGGAGCCGCGCTCTTCGGGTTCTCGTTTCTGTCGCCGGGGCCTCGAGCAGCCGAGGCCAACCCATGAGGACGACTGGGTGTGCTCTCCACAGGCCAGGCGCGCTGCTCGCCACAGGTCTTCTGCTGACGATGGCCTGCAACACGGCCATCGAGGTCGACCCTGCAGGGCACCGGTGTAATGACCTCGACCCCTGCCCCCAGGGCTTCACGTGCGTGGCGTTCAGCTGCCAGTTCGCGGGGAGCGTCGGCGGAGGAACCTTCGCAGGCGGCTTCGTCTCGGCCGGAGGTTTCGTGAGCGGGGGAGGCGGTGGCGTGGCAGGCGGTGGCGTGGCAGGCGGTGGCG
>VYLD01000645.1_pt1 | contig 10302 bp, 8 predicted proteins | sample 5114401 | NCBI WGS metagenome assembly VYLD01 (sample SAMN12291783, study PRJNA351875) | freshwater metagenome | isolation source: freshwater lake | place: USA: Michigan, Gull Lake | collected 2013-08-08 | reverse complement strand
ATCCCCCATCCCCCATCCCCCATCCCCTATCCCCCATCACCGAGGGAGTAATTGTTGATAGAAATCCAATTGTTTTTGAGCGAGGGCTTTATTAGTATAATTGGTCATTACTCTCTGATAACCCCTCTGGCCTAATTCTTGAGCGAAGCTGGGATTATCTAAGAGAGTTTGTATAGATTTAGCCAGTGCCTCCCCATCTTTTTCGGGAAAAATTAAACCCGTATCAGCAATAACAAAGGGGATTTCTCCCGAATCAGAACCAATAACAGGAACCTGACAGGCCATAGCTTCAATTAAGACATGACCGAATTGTTCTTTCCAACCGACGGCCGTTAAGGTTTTGACCTGATAGGTGATTTCTGAAGGCAAAACTAAAGTGTTCATCAGGTTAATATAATTAACTACTTGATCGTGGGGAACACTTTCCACTATCATCAAGCGATCGCTTATTCCTGCGGCTGTAGCTTCGCTGACTATTTTATCTTTCAGGATTCCCCGACCTAACAGTAATAATTTCCACTTACCTGTTAATTTAGCTACAGCTTTAATCAGCTTTAGAATGCCTTTCTCTTCCACAAAACGACCGATAAAACCAATCACGAATTCATCGTTTTCAATGCCTAAAGATCGGGCTAAATCGGGTTGCTTGCTGGGGGAAAAAAGAACTTCATCCACTCCTAATTGTGGTAAAACGGTGTATTTACCCCTGTAACCCCGTTCTTTTAAAACATCTACCCCGTCCTGATTACCAGCGATTAAACCATCGGTATTTTTCAGGTTATAAGCTTCTAACCAAGAGATGGGAAATTTAGGAGTATAGGGAAGATTCCACCAAGTAAAAAATACATTTTTAGCCTGGAGATTTAAGAGACGATTCAGAGTAATAAATTGAGCATAAGCGAGAGATTTAGAACCCTGTTCCACTTGAATAATATCAGGTCTAAATTTTTGCAATAAAGGAATTATATCAGTGCCAAAAGTTAATAAAGCTTGGTTATTCTGGCTAAAATTAGAGATAGGAATGACTCGGAAATTGTCGGCTATTTTCGGTTGACTTTCAATGATTTTATTTTGGACTCCTCCCGGTTGCCAACGTTGGGGAACAACAATAGTAACTTCAATATTGGGATTTAATCTTGTCAGGGCGCGCAGTTTCTCACAGTTGAGATCAACGACATAGGTATGACTAGCGACTAAAATTCTCATAGATTATCTAGTTTTGTATAAATTTGGCCATCATTCCAGAGGGACTTTACTTGAGTTTTCAGAGCATCCAGAAAACCTAAACTATAAAAAATTCCCCTAGAGAGGATTTTAATCGGAGAACCACCCTTATTACAGGGAGGATTGCCAAGAACGTGACAATCAAATAATTTAGCGTAGAGTCGCAATTGTTGAGCGGGAGTGAGATTTTTCAGGGCCATCAGAAAGTGATTATGATAAAAAGTCGTCTGATAACTCAAAGAACGAGTGCTAATATCATGACAGCCGCCGGTTTCTTCCCCTAAATGAACCAGATAAGCGGTGGGATCGTACCAGACATGATAGGGAGTCCGGCGTAATCTTAAGCAAAAATCCGATTCCTCGCGCACGGCACTGCCACGAAAGCGTTCATCGAACCAAATGCCGTATTTCGTAAATATATCCTTCCGGAAAGACATATTACAGCCCCGGGCTGAGATTACCTGCTGGGGTTTAGTGGTGTGGACAAGATCGATGTAATACCAAGCAATGCCCGGATCCATGGCTTGGGGGGGTAAAAAGTCGATTTCGTAGGGTTTGCTGGTATCTGTCGCCATTTTTTGGGAGTCACCCAATTTCATGCGATCGAATACCCGACCTGCCACTACACCTATCTCAGGGTTCTTGACAAAATTCTCACTATGTGCTTTGAGATAATTATCCGGTAGCCGCACATCATCATCGATAAAAAGAACGATATCGCCTTGGGCGCGACGGACTCCATAATTTCTCGCACCGGGTAAACTCGCCCAATCCAGCCGATACCAGCTAATTTTGTGCTGATTAGCCAGATTTTCCAGATAGGATTGTATGGCGGGGCTGTGGGTAGCGGTCTGGTCGATAACTAATACCTCAAAATCGGGATAATCTTGTTTGAGTAGGTCATCGAGGGTATCTTTAAGAGGCTCTTCGCGTCGATAGGTGGGTATGATGACAGACATCGAGGGAAAATTCATAGCAGGGGATAGGTAGGGATTAGGGGATAGGTAGGGATTAGGGGATAGGGGATAGGGGATAGGGGATAGGGGAATTTCAACTAAAACCCCCCGCAACGCGCACGCAGTGACCCCCCTAAAACCCAAAACCCAACCCCTAACACCCATATTTCAAGGCAAAGAAACACCTTTGCGTTGAAAATTTAAGCTCTTTTTGGAGGATTTTGTGGCGGTTTCCCCCGCCAGAATTTTGGCTTCTTTTTCCTGTTTTTCGATCACGGGTAATCTAAAAATTACGCCCGCAAATATCCAGTAATAAACGCCCACAGGATCCGTATCGAGGGCATACCAATGGGGAAGATAGGCAACAAAGAGCAGCAAAACCCAATAACTACCGGCAAAACCTCGCAGAGTCGGATCTTTGAGGGAACGATAGGTGCGGAAGGCCAGATAAACTAGATGGGTCATGAATATCATGTACAAGGTAAAACCAATGTATCCCAACTCGAATAAAACTTTACTATGATAGGTTTCCACAAAGGAAATATCACCGAAAACCCTAGCAGAAGCTGTGGCCACACCGAGTCCACGACCTAAAATACCGCCCTGATTACGGATAGCAAAATCCAACTGTTCTTGAAGAAAAGCGGTGGGGGGACTCTGTTGCCAACGGCTGACGGCGCTATCGTAGCGTTGTTGGACAAAATCGGGGTTAAGAAAAGAAAAACCGATAGCTAGAAGTAAAGTGGCGGCAAAAATGATCGGCAAAAATCTTTTTAAGTTAGCGATTTGTCCTGTAAGAATCGTCATCAGACCAATAATCGTCGGTACAGCAAAGAAAGCTAATCTTTGCCCAGAGATCACTGCATTAATAAAAACTAGGGTTAAACCCACTAGGGCTGCTAGTCGCCATTTTTGGGAAATTTCACTAAGGGCACTGGCATAACAAATTACGGCACTAGAGACCAAAAACCAAGCCCAGTGCCAGGGGGAAACAAAAGTACCCGGTAGGCGGATCATATTCACTTCCGGACTATACACTAATGCCCCACCGACCAAACACCTTGCATCTAAGGTGGCTTTAAATAGTGTATCAGCCACGTAGCCTCTAGTTCCTACACAACGACCTGTTTTCAGCATCCAGTATTGCATTAGTCCTAGGACACAACAAATAATCGCTAAAGTCACTAAGAGACGACTAAAAAATAATAGGGTCGGTTTATCTTTGATTAAGTAATAAGTGCAGAAGATCAAGGGGACATAACCTAGCAAAACTTTAAATCCTAATATTCCTTGCAGAAAAGTCTCACTTTCCCGACAGGGAATCCCGCGCAAACGACCATCCCTAAAGATACTCATCCCAGCCACGGAATCGCAAGTAGGCAGAAATTGTCTCTGTAAATTGACTGCTAATAAACAGACTACACAGAAAACAAAGATTAATAATAGGGTTGTACCTAATTGTTTGGGGACAATAATTGGTAATTGCTTTTTTCGACATTCTAAAACTAAGGCGATTAAAGCGGGTAGATAAAAGATATCTTTACTGATCTGCAGGATGGGAGTACCTCCCAACCAATAGATAATAGTGCCAGTGAAGGGGACATAGATAATAAATGCCCAAAGAGCCATGCGAGGATAGCTAAAGGAGAAAACTCCTAAAATCAAGGCTAAACTTACTGCAGCTCCTATGTTGGCATCAAATAATAAGCTGAGGGGTAATCCGAGCAAAATTGCCCCACAAATGGCAAAAATAATCAACCCCGTTAACTTTTGTTTCTTTTGCCTTTCTTCTTTTTTGAGGGCAAGTTTCTCTTTGATGTTAAGCGGGGGACTATCAGCTTTTGTTTGGCCCTGTTTATGCTTTTTTTTCTGGCGATCGATACTTAGTCCGGTCATAATTATCCCTTGCTAGGCTAGGCTAAGGGCATTATAATCCCTGTCCCCCTCGATCGACTACAAAAGATAGCTTCGCACCGCTTCCACTAGCCTTTCTGTCCAAAAATTGGCTAATTCTAGGGTTTCTGCTTCCACCATCACCCGAATTAAGGGTTCTGTCCCGGAAGCGCGCACCAAAATTCTGCCTTTTTCTGCCATAGCTGTCTCAGCTTTGCGGATTTCTCGCCGCAAAGGTTCACATTGCTGCCAATTACGTCGCACTTCTCTATCTTCCACCCGCACATTGCGTAAAATCTGCGGATAGGTGACAAAGCTATGATCGACTAAGTTAGCCAAGGAAACCGCCGATTTCTGCACTAAAGCCGCTAAATGTAGGGCGGTTTGCATTCCATCCCCAGAAACCCCGTAATGATGGCAGAGGATATGACCGGATTGTTCACCCCCTAGCATGGCTCCAGTTTCCCACATTTGCGCCTGAACGTGCTGATCGCCCACGGCAGTCCGCAAGAATTGACCCCCCAGTTTTTGCCAAGCGCGTTCAAAACCTAAATTAGCCATCACCGTTGCTACTAATAACCCATCCGGTAGCTGTCCGGCTTCTAAGAGGGAACGACCCCAAAAATAGAGGATATAATCGCCATCTACTACTCTACCTTGACTATCCACGGCCAGGACTCGATCGGCATCGCCATCGAAGGCAAACCCTAAATCCGCTTGCTGATTAATCACCGCCGCCTGTAAGCTTTCTAAATGGGTAGAACCACAATTAACGTTAATGCGATCGCCATCGGCTCGATCGTGTAGGCAGATAACTTCCGCCCCCAAGGTTTGGAATACTAAAGGTGCTAGGTTAACGGCTGCCCCCCAAGCTAGATCTAAAACTATTTTTAATCCCGATAGGTTAATATCCTTCCCGACGGAAGCAATCACAGCTTGATAGTATTTTTGGATCAATTCGGGACAAAAAGTCGCTTTTCCCCAATTTACTGAGTTATCCGCTAATTCTAAATTGCCCCTTAAACCCGCTTCTATCTGTCCGGCTAAAGTGCCGGATAATTTTAAACCGCTGCTGTCAAAAAATTTAATGCCGTTGTCTTCGGGAGGATTATGACTGGCAGAAATCATGATCCCCCCCATCGCTTCGCTTTCTCTGGTTAAATAGGCGACGCAGGGAGTGGGACATAATCCCAGTTGCCAGACTTCTATTCCCGCCCAAGTTAAACCCGCAGTGATAGCATTGGCTAACATATCACTGGAATTACGCGAATCTTGACCGATAATCACCGGTTTGGTGACACCAGCCTGATTTTTAAATACCTGTCCTGCCCAAAATCCGATTTGTAGCGCTAGGGGGGCAGTTAATAATTCTCCCACTTGGCCGCGAATTCCGTCCGTGCCAAACAGGGGGGATGGCGGTAATTCGATTAAACCCGTTAAGGATAACAGGGGATGCGATCGAGCTTTTTGTCCATTTTGATACGATAGAGAAGCTACCATGGCCGATTCCTTTCCTCACACAACACACTCAGAGAATAACATGATCACCGATTTTTTCAAATCAATGTTCCCAGTTGACCTTAATCCTCCTCCCAGGGTTCCTTACATAGGGTGTCGGGTGTCGGGTGTGGGGTGTGGGGTGTGGGGAGAACAAAGCTGCCTTTTGCATGAGTGCATGAGTGCATGAGTGCCTCCTGAATAAAGATTGTTGATTTTTGCAGGAGGTCTAATCAAGGAACCGAGGTTATTTGGTAAGCTGAAACGGTAATCTTGACCCCCGAATGCCCGTGCTGATCAGTGTTGTCATCCCTACCTACAATCGCCAAGCAATTTTAAAAAAATGTTTACTAGCCCTAGAAAATCAGCGTTTAACCGATAATAAAGTGGAAAACTACGAAATAGTCCTGGTCGATGATGGCTCTACCGATGCGACGATCGCTTGGCTAGAAAGTCAAAAGGCTAATTTACCCCATCTGCAACTGTGGCAACAGGATCACGGCGGACCGGCGATCGCTAGGAATCTGGGGGTAGAAAAAGCTAGTGGTGATACGATTATTTTTATCGATAGCGATCTGGTAGTGACAGAAAATTTTTTGCAAGCCCACGCCGACGCTTTAACCGCCGGGGCAGAAAGTCTCGGCAGCGATCGCTTATTTACCTACGGCAGTGTCATTAATACCTGTAACTTCGAGCATCCCACCAGTGAACCCTATAAAATCACCGATTTCTCCGCCGCCTATTTTGCCACGGGCAACGTGGCGATCGCCAAAAAATGGTTATTAGCGGCGGGATTATTTGATACTAGGTTTCAACTCTACGGTTGGGAAGATTTGGAATTAGGGGTGAGATTGAAGCAATTAGGACTAAAATTAATCAAATGTCCTGAAGCCGTTGGTTATCATTGGCATCCCCCCTTTAATCTCGCTCAAATTCCCAATCTCATCGATAAGGAAATTCAACGAGGACGAATGGGAGTGCTTTTTTATCAAAAACATCCCACCTGGGAAGTGCGGATGATGATTCAAATGACTTGGATTCATCGACTGTTGTGGGGTTTACTTTCCCTGGGGGGAACCCTGAATGAACGCAGCCTCTCCCCTCTGTTACAATGGTTGATCGATCGAGGTAAACCGCAATTAGCCCTAGAAATTGCCCGCATTTTTCTCAATTGGTACAACGTGCGCGGCGTTTATCAAGCTTATCGGGAAATACAGCTTCAGTGAAATGTCTTGCCGAACACCACCGACGGCGTTTCTCACAAAGACGAGGTATGACTGGATTTGACATCGACAACCGACTCCCTAAAACCAGAGACTTTGTACCTCACCATCGAGATAACTGCCCTAAAGGTGCACATTTGCCGATAAAAAACTGAATATTTGCTTTCTTTTTCTGATAATTGCTGCCACAATCAAAAGCAGTCGGCATAGAGAGCGGCGGAAAACACTGACCACATTTGCCCCTTGTGAATTATTCTCCGAGATTGGGCATATTAGAAGTAAATTTTCCTATAGGAGGAATCCCATAATGAATATCTTCGATATTTTAATCGGTTTTGTCGGTGGAGGTGCGATCGGGGGTGGGGCTTTATATGCCCTGCAAGAGGGAAAAATCAGGGAAGCACTACAGAAATATGCGAAAATTCGGGCGGCTTTAGGTGAAACCGAAAAGGAGTTAAAAGACAGCAAAGAACAGTTAAAACTACTCGCTCTCTCCGAAGAACGGATTCGCAATATCGAAGCCACCTATAGAGAAGAAGTGGCTAAATTGCAAGAAGAGTTAGAAGATAGCCAAGGACGTTTACAAGAGATAGCCAGCGCAAATCCCGCTCAAGCCGTGGAAGTCGCCGATAAAACCCAAATTCAGCCACTTCAACCGGAATACGAAGCTAAAATCGAGGAATTGCGCCAAAGCTATCAAAGTCAAATACAAGAGATCATAGACGGGAAGCAAGGGGAAATGGAAGCCCTGCGTCAAAGTCAACAGGAGCAGATTCTAGAATTAGAAAAGGGCTATCAGTCGCAAATTCAACAACTAGAACAGGGTTATCAAAGCCAACTGTTGGAATTACAAAACGCCCGCCAAGCAGTAGTGGATGATCGAACCACTGAAATCGTCGAACCCTGGGATGATTTCCCCGATAGCCCCAGTGCCGAAGAAATAAATCCTTTTGATGATTTTATCACCGAAGAAACCCTAGTATTGCCACCAGAATTTGCCCCTGAAACGCCCCTAGAAACGCCGGTTTACGAATCAGAATTCAGCATTGAGATGAATCCTTTTGATGGTTTTATCACCGAAGAAACCCTAGTATTGGAACCAGAATTTGCCCCTGAAATGCCCCTAGAAACACCAGTTTACGAGGAGACATTTGACGGGTTAAACAGCAGAGAAGAAACCTTAGTTTCTCCAGAAATGACTGAGAGCGAAGATTTTCCCGTCATGGAAGAACAAGCAATCTCTGACTGGGAGATGTCCGCTGCTGAGATAGAATTTCTCAACAGTTTAACATTAGAGGAAGAAACGAGAACTATCGGTAGTCTAGAAGAATTATCGGGTAATTACGGTCAGATTCAAGAAACCGTTAGCAGTGACACCAGTTTCTCTGATTTATTAGCCCCCGACACCGAAAAATTCGCTGATAACCAAAATTTTCTAGATGACTTATTTGCTGATACCGATGACAGCAATAACCCCGAATTATTCGATTATTTTGCGGAAGAAACCCCTACAGTTGCATCTAACCGCCAAAATGTTGCTTCTGTTGCGAGTGACCAAGAAGAACTAGATTTCTTTCGTATGTTGGATAATGAAGAAATGGCTAATCTAGAATCCTTACCTTCTGACGAAGACCTGCCCCTTGATGATCTATTTAGCGATGATTTATTCTCGGATGGGGACAATAGCAAAACCACGAGGCTAGAATCTCATCAGTAGGCAGATTGCCCGCTATGAAGACAGAATTTCTTCCCCACCCGATTTCTGGCTTCTGACTTTCTTAATGTGATTTTCCTTGATATATCTGGGTTTCAGCGATTTTGGGCTTGGTCGAAGTAAATCCCAAGCGGGGATTGGAGTTGAGGCTTTTCTCGATTTGTTTTTTGTCTAAGTCCCACTAACTGCGCCACCAGATGGGCGTTTTCCCCGTGTCCCCCGATTCCCCTACCATAGAATAGTAAAAAAATCTACATCAAAAGTAGTGGACATTGGCAAAAAAACAAATATGATATAGGAGGATGCGTTGTATCCTTTTGACTGTACCTAGCCTTTAACTAAGGAGATATTCCAATGGAACGCACTATCAAAACCATTATTTTATCCACTGCCACTTTTGGCTTAATGTTGAGTGTAACACAAAACGCCCAAGCCGCTACTCTAATTCCTGGAGTCACTGCCTCAACGACCATATCAACACAATGGGCTCTAAACAATGCCGTCAACGGCCAGGGGCTGCCCGGTAACACTCCGAGTCTGACGGGAGTTCACGGGGAGTCGCTGAATGGTAATTCTTGGCGGTCAAATATGGCGTTGCTGATTTGAGATATGAATCTTCTTTTGTGGGATTTTTAAAACCTAGACCCAAACTAACTTTTGGATGGGTGCAAGGTTGTCATTCATACCTTGATTCAGCAACGCCTCTTTGAGTGAAAAATGCAAGTTATAGCCGTGCAAAGTATAGCCTTCAAGCCGACATTATAGGTAAAGTTGCACCAATGCTCGTCGGAATGAGATGCGTTCCGACTAGGTTCTTGGCTGGAGCAAGATTTAATCCAGGAATAAAGTGATAATGCGTAGCTATGCGCTACATTAAATCAAAGGAATTGAGGTATTGATTATCGCAAAGTATGTTCAACCCAGAACCGGAGCAGAAATGCTTGGAGTCCACGTCTGAACCCTTGTCAAGTGGGAGCAGAATGAGCCATTAACTTCTTGCCATTGCCGGACTAGCAAAGAGCCTCTAAATCGAAACCCTAGCCAGAAAAATCGGAAAAACAGACCTAGGGTTGCTTGCGAGTGCTATAAAGGTAGATAGTCATCTCGATCGCCTAATCGTCCTAACTATGCCACGCACTCAACGTAACGATAATTTTATTGATAAATCTTTTACCGTCATGGCGGATATCATTTTAAAGATACTGCCCGCCAATAAAAAAGCCAAGGAAGCCTTTGTTTATTACCGAGATGGGATGTCTGCCCAAGCTGACGGCGAATACGCCGAAGCCCTCGATAATTACTATGAGGCTTTAACATTAGAAGAGGATCCTAACGATCGCAGTTATATCCTCTACAATATCGGTATTATCCACGCTAGTAACGGCGAGCATGAAAAGGCTCTGGAATACTACGAAGAAGCTATCGAACTTAATCCCAGAATGCCCTCCGCTTTGAATAATATCGCCGTTATTTACCATTTTCAGGGGGAAAAAGCCAGAGAAGACGGTCAACAGGCCGAAGCGGAAGCACTCTACGACAAAGCGGCAGAATACTGGAAACAAGCCATCCGATTAGCCCCCAATAACTACATTGAAGCCCAAAACTGGCTGAAAATCACCGGGCGATCGGAAATTGATGTTTTCTTCTAAATTGAGGAGACAGAATTCAGGAGTCGGTCGTCAGGAGTTAGGAGTCAGGAGATTATTTTTATTTATTCTCCCCAACCCCCAACCCCTAACCCCTAACCCCTAACCCCTAACCCCTAACCCCTAACCCCCAACCCCCAACCCCTAAC
>VYLD01000518.1_pt1 | contig 10303 bp, 10 predicted proteins | sample 5114401 | NCBI WGS metagenome assembly VYLD01 (sample SAMN12291783, study PRJNA351875) | freshwater metagenome | isolation source: freshwater lake | place: USA: Michigan, Gull Lake | collected 2013-08-08 | reverse complement strand
TCGCTCACGGCCTCGACGAAGAACCATGTTTGCCTGACCCTTGTCCAATCCGCTCAGACGCTCAACTGATCGCGCCGATCGCGAGGGCTGATCGTCACGCTATCCACGTACCTTCTCAGTGAGCTCACCTTCGAGCACCAGCACCAGCTGCCTGCCCGCCGATGGGCCCTGGCGCAGCTGACAACTCGCGACCGCCAGGTGCGTCGCGGTGGACTCGGGCACCTTCGGGAAAGCCTGCACCGCTTCCCCGGGCAACAGCCACGCGGACGTCACCGAGCGGGCCGTCACGCCGCCGTACCACCCAGCGACCGCGAGGGCCTTCGTCACCGGCTCGAGCGAAGAGATCGACTCGCCGCGCTCGCAGGCGTTCGTCGCCTGCGCTTGCAGGGCCTCGGACAGCGCCGGCAGCGTCGAGAAGGGGCGACGGTTGGCCGAACGTCGCGCGTCCTGCAGAGCCTCGAGCACCTTCGCGTTCTCTGTCTCCGACACCAGCATCGGCACCGGGCGCGCGAACACCGCCGACGCCTCGAAGTCACCGTCGGTGGTGGGCGCCATCGCGAAGCCGAACACCACCCGCCCCGGCGCGAGCAGGTTCGCGCGAAAACCCGGGCGCATCAGCGTGCGGCGCACCAGCTCGTCGAGGAACTCCGAGCGCGAGCGGTGCTGAGCGCCGTCCCACGCCAGCGTGCCTGCCTGCTCGAGGCGCGCGAAGAACGTCGGGTCGGGAGGCGCCTGCGGGTCTGCCACCTGCTGGGCCGCGTACGCCCGGGTGAGCTTCTCGAGGCCGTCGGACTGCTCGAGGGGCGGCAGCTTCAGCTCGAGGCGCCGTTGGTTGTAGCGGGCGGCCACTTCACCGGACCAGGTCGCCGGGTCGGCCGGGTTCGGCGCTGGCGCCTTGATGGAGACGTCGGGCTCGGTCGGCTCAGGCACCCCCACGTAGAGCGGCAGCAGCACCGCGGTCTGCCGCCACCCCCTCGCGCCTGGCGCCTCGGTCGGCGCCTCGACGGTCAGCTCGAGGAACCGCCGCCCTTTCGTCTGCGGGGCCTGCAGCACCATCGAGAACGTCTCTGCGCGCGTGACCGGCACCTCGCGAACCCGCGCGTCGTCTTCATCGAGATACAGCGTCGCCGAGGCTGGCCGAGCGCGGAAGCGGCCGCTCAGCGTGAAGGTGGAGCCCGCCTCGAGCACCTTGGGCAGCGGGTCGAGGTCGACGTCGTCGGCCGCGAGCACCAGGGCCTGCACCGTCTCGCCGGAGTCCTCGAAGCGCACCAGCCCGTAGGCGAGGGGAGCCGTCGGCGAGGCGCGGGTCTCGGCGGCCCACGCCTCGAGCGCGCGGTCGAAGACCTTGCTGCGCACCCCGCCAGACACCACGAGGGTCCTGCGTGGCTCACCGAGCACGCCCGCCTTCCATGACAGCCACTGGGTGAGCGCCGCGACGGGCAGCTGGCCGCTTTGCAGGAAGGTGTCACCCAGCACCGTCGCCACGGTGTCGAGCCGCGGGTTGTGCCGAAGGTGCTCGAGGGTCTGGGCCGTGAGCCGCTGCTCGAACCGCTGTCTCAACGCCTCGTTCTCGTCGCCGGCGCGCGCGACGACGGCCGTGCGGTAGTCCATCGCCGGGCGCTCGAGCCGGGCGAGGGCTTCACGAGGCAGCTCGCGCACGGGGCGCGTGGCGCGTGGAACACAGGCGAGGCCTGGCACGAGAAGCAGGGCGAGCATGCGCATCTGGTCAGTCAACCCCACGGGGCCTTCGGTTGGCGCGGAAGAAGTGCCTCGCAGAGCAACCACCGGCGTTGCCAGGGGGCTACGAGCCGGCATCTCCGTAGCCGAGGACGCGGCGCTGCCAGACCGTCTCGAGCGTCCGATTGGCGAAGACCACGGCCTCAGGGTCGACCACGGCCTGCAGGCGCGCGAGCGTCGACTCGTCCACCTCGCCGAGGATGCGCGCCGACGGCAGCGTGTCACCGAGCGCGTTTGCGTCGGCCACGGCGCGTGACGCCGGCTGGTCGCGGAACACCGGCACCTGCTGCATCACCGCGGTGACCCAGTCAGGCGGCATGGCAGCGGACACCTTCAGCGACACCGTGAGGCGGTGCACGCCGTCACCACCGCGATGGCGCAGCGCGCGGGTGGCGTAGCTCTGGGCGCCCTCGTCGAGCTTCGCGGCGACCGCGTCGAGCAGGTCAAGTGGAAATGGACGCCGCGGCACCAGCACCACGTCGAGCGTCGCGTAGGGGTCGACGGCCTGGCGCGCGCCGATGGCCGCCAGCAGGGACGCTCTCCTGACGAGCAGGTCGTCAGCCTCGAGCCACAGGGCCACGTGCTGAGCGCCAGGCCGCGCCGCCTCGAGGCGCTCGGTGGTGCCAGCGGCGTCGAGGTCGAGGTGGAACACGTCGCGCAGGTCGCCCGGCTCGACGAGGTGCGGGCGCGGGTGCTCGTCGAGGCGGCGGCCCAGGCGCGCTTCCGCTGAGGCGAGCGCCTCGGCGATGGCCGGCTCGTCCATGGTGGCGGTGCGAATGATGCGGTACGGCGGCTCGGGCTCGAAGACCAGCCCATCGGCGAGCGCCGTGTCCCGCATCGCGGTGCCCGGCAACACGAAGAGCGCGAACACCTGCGCGAACGCGCCCAGCTGATGCTTCACGAGGAAGTCGACGCCCCGCGCGACATCGTCAGCCGTGTCCCCCGGCAGACCGACGATGAGGTCGAGCAGCAGGTCGATGCCCTCGGCGCGCATCAGCTTGGCGGCGGCCGCCACCATCGCCGGGTTGCCTCCCCGCTGAACGCGCTTGAGCGTCTTCGCGCTCACCGACTGCAGGCCAATCTCGAGCCGGGTGAAGCCTGCCTGCGCCAACATGGCCGCGTGCTTCGCGCTGAGGCCCTCGGGGCGCACCTCGGCGAAGAAAGACATTTCACGGTTGGGGTTGGCGCGAATGAGCGCCTCGAGCACCGGCTCGAAGTCGGGGCGGTGGTTGAAGGTGGGGTCGAGGAACGAGAGGTCCTTCGCGCCGCGGTCACGCAGCCCGCCCACCAGCGCTTCGACGTGCGCCGGGTCGAGCACCCGCAGCCCGCTTGCGGCCTTCGGGTAGAAACAGAAGGTGCACTTCGAGCGACAGCCGCGCGCGCCCTCGACGTACACCGAGCGCTGCGCCTCCACCGGCACCAGCCCCTGCAGATACGGCGAGGGGTACTGCGCCAGCGCGAACTTCGCGGCGCGCTTCGGCCCGAACGGCGTCAGGCCCGAAGCCGTGCGCACCGAGACGCCGGCGAGGCCTTGCAGCTCGCTCCCGTCGAGCGTTCGTTCGAGCACCTCGGCGAGGGCCTCTTCCCCTTCACCGGCCACGGCGACGTCGTAGCCCGGCTGGTTCAACAGCCAGGTGTTGTCGGCGCTGACCTCGGGGCCGCCCACCAGCACGCGGGTGTTCGGCGAACGACGTTTCACCTCACGGGCCAGGTGCAGGCTGCGGTCGACGTTCCACAGATAGAGCGACAGCCCCAGCAGGTCTGGCTCGCTCGCCGCGATGCGCTCGGCCAGCTCGGTGTCACCCAGGCTGTCGGTGAGCGCCGGCGCGACGACCTCGACGGCCACCCGGTTCGAGAACCCGTGCACGTCGGCCGCGACGCCCAGACACCCGGCCGCGAGCGGCACGTTGCCCGTCGCCGCGAAGGCCGCAGGCGGAGGCACGGGCAGCTGCACCAGCTTCAAGGTCTTTCGAGCCACGCGGGCAGCATAGGGTCACGGCGGTCTCTGGCAGCCAACGCAAGCGCGGAAATGGAGCGCCCAGGTGGCTGTCACGAACGGCAGTGGTGCGACCAAAGGATCATTGGAATCGCAGACGTCAGCCCGGCCGAAACGAGCTCAGCCGAACTGCGCCCACGTCATGGCAGCGCCCCAACCAGCTCGTCCCACTTGCGGACCCGATGGTCGTCTGACCCGACGACCTCGACCAGCGAAGCGCGAACGCTCGCCCGGTCCAGCGCCGGGCCCATCAACGAGAGCAGGCGCTCGACGTCGACCAGATCCTTCCCGCGGAAGAAGAGCATCTTGAAGGTCGCGGTGTCCTCCGGAGCGAGGACGTCGATGGGGACCGAGTGCAGCGTGACGCGCCTGGTTCGCCGCGCCGCCCGTTCGTGGACCGGAATGGAATTGAAGAACAGGTCGACCGGCAGCCCCCGGAAGCTGCCTCTGGCGTCGCCGCGGTCGCGAGCGCTCTCCAGCGCGGTCCGAAGGTCGATGGACACGCCTGCGGCGACGAGGGTGTCGAGCGCCTGACGAGCCTGGTCTCCGCTGACGAACACGTTGATGTCCACGCCGTGAGTACCGCGGGCGGCGCCAAAGAAGCCGTAGGCGATCGCTCCGCCGATGGCAGATGGCGTGCGGAATGCTCGCCGCTTGAAGCGCCTGCGCGAAATGAACCGCTGCCTCAGTCGCGTTCACGCCGTCTGTATTTGTCGACGAGGGACTGCCAGAGGGCGATCGACTCGGGACTCCGTGGATCCTGCTGCTGAAGCGCCGCCTCTGCATCGGGCCGTGCGCGAATGATCGCGATGGCATCACGGCACACCGATTCGAGAATCTTCCCTCGCTCGTCCAGGCTCAGCCCGCGCAGGGCGGCGACGTCATCTTCCACTTCGTCACGCAGCGTCTTCCGCTGGGCGTCGAGGTGCTCGAGGAACCGCCGTGCGCGCGCATCGCTCACGTGGACACACTACCTCGGAATGGCGACGCAGGTGTGCGCACCCACCCCGCAGGCCCCGGGCGCCAGAGGCCTTCGGGCGACGAGGTTGGCGCACGCAGCAGCATCAGGCCGGACGCTGCTGCAATGCCGCGAGGCCTGGGTCTGTCGGCCAGGACCTGCATGACCACCAGCTGCGGCTCGATCAACTGCCTGCCGCCGCTGCGGTGCACGGGCTCGAATCTCTGCACTCAGGTGAGGCGAGGCGAGGCTCCATTGCCCCTGCGAGGCGCGACGCACACTTCGCGGTAGAACCCATCGCCATGCGTCTCGCCCCTGTCTGCGCCGTGTCGCTGCTGCTGCTGGCTGGCTGTGTCACCACGTCGTCGGCGATCGACCGCGCGCCGGCCCCGCCTCCGAAGGTCGTCGAGCGTGGACCCCTCCTCTGGAAGGCCACCAGGGGCCCGCTCACCGCGTACCTCTTCGGCACCATTCACCTCGCGCCGCCAGACTTCCGGCTGGACCGCGCTGTCGAGCGCGCCTTCGCAGAAGCGCAGGAGCTGATGGTCGAGGTCGACCTCACCCCTGAAGAGGAGCAGGCGCTGCAGCAGCAGACGTCGAAGCTGGGCATGCTGCCGCCGGGAGAGTCGCTGGGCGCGCTGCTGTCGACCGCCGACCGCGAGGCGCTCGAGGCGCTGTGCGTCGACCTCAAGCTCGCGCCGAGCGCGGTCGACCGGATGCGGCCCTGGCTCGCCGAGCTCTCGTTGGAATACGCCGCGGCCCAACGGTCGAGCGCGAGGTTCCGCCTGAGCGAGCAACACGGGCTCGATCGCCGGTTGCTCACCGCCAGCCGCGCGCGGGGCACCCCGATTCGGTCTCTCGAGACCGGCGCGTTTCAGCTCAGCCTGTTCCAGGGCGGCACGGCAGAAGAACAGCTGGCGAGCCTGACCAGGACGCTTCGAACCACCCGGGAAGGCACGCAGCTGCGGGACCTGATCAAGGCCTACACCGATGGCGACGCCGAGGGTGTCGACGCCCTTGCGCGTGAAGGCACCGACGCGCCGCTGCTGGCGCGCGCGTTCGAGCGGGTGATCACCGACCGCAACCGCACCATGTTCGAAGCGGTGATGAAGGCGCTGGTGGCCGGCAAGCTGCCGCTGGTGGCCGTCGGCGCGGCGCACCTGGTCGGCCGCGGCGGGCTCGTCGAGCGCTTTCAGCACGCCGGCTTCGAGGTGCGCCGGGTCGCCGCCGAGGGCCCGGGCGCGCTCTACGTGCCGCCGTGGCACACCGTTCGTGAAGAGGGCTTCTCGGCGTCGTTCCCCGGCGTTCCCGTTCGGCAGGTGACGCCGATTCCCGGGGGCGGCAGCGCGCTCACCCTGGTGCGCCCCTCGGGTGAACACGCGTACTCGGTCGAGGCCAGCCGCATTCCGAACCTGGGCGGGCAGCCGCTGGCCAGGCGCTCGGCCGTGCTGCGCAGCGTGGCTGACGCCATCGCGAAGGGGCGGGCGGTCGACGACCTCTCACCCCTGACCTGGCTGGGGGAGCCTGCGCTGCGGGTCCGCGCCAGCGGAGGCACCCCCACCGTGCGGCTCGATGCCATCGTCTTCACGCGTGGTGACGTGCTGTACGTCGTACGCACCGCGAGCACCGCGGCGTCGCTCACCGACACGGACCGCGCCGACTTCACGCGCTTCATCGACGGCGTGAAGCTCGAGCCCCGGGCCGGGACTCGCGAGCCGGAGTCGCCCGTCGGTCGTCCCGCAGACTGACGCGCCGTGAGCGCAGCAGTGGGGTCTGGGTCGATGCGGGGCTGCCATCGAACGACGTGAGCACCGTCATCGCCGTCTGGCGAGATGCCGGGCTGCTGGGCCCGTGATCAGCTCGTCGAAGGACCTCACCAGCGCCTCGAACATGGCCGCGACGCGGGCTGCCTGACGCAGGCCTCGTGGCGTCACCAGGAAGAGGTCCAGCACGGGCCCGTCGCCCAGGTCGAGGGGCAGCTCGACCAGGTCCGCGACCGTGGTGGTCATCACGCGCGGCAGCACCGCGACGCCCAGGCCGTTCTTCACCGCCTCGAACTGCGTGTGGAAGCTCGTGGTCGTCACGCGCGGCGTGCACCTCAGCGGTGCCAGCCAGGCCTCCTCGGGTGACGGCCGGCCGACCGCGACCCACGGCCACCGCGACGGTGTCACGTTCATCAGCTTCATCGCGAGCCGTCGATGCACCAGGGGCGCCGTCTGCAGGCGCGCTACCCGGCGAGTCACCAGGTCCCCCTTCGGCGGCAGGAAGAACCGCAGCGCGAGGTCGGCTTCCCGCCGTGACAGGTCGGCCACGTCGTCGGACACCACGAGGTCGACCACCAGGTCGGGGTGTCGCGCGAGCAACGCCGGCAGCACACGGGGAATCACGAAGACGCTGGCCAGGGTCTCGGTCAACGCCAGCCGCACCACCCCGCTCACCGTCGGCGTCGTCAACGCCGCGACATCACCGAGCCCTTGCAGCGCCACCTCGGCGGGCTCGGCGTTCGCCAGCACCTGCCGACCCGCCGCCGTCAGCTCGATGCCACTCGGCGTGCGGTCGAACAGGCGAACGCCCAGGGACTTCTCGAGCGCAGCCACCCGACGGCTCACCGTCGACTGCATGGTGCCCAGCTCGCGCGCTGCCGCACCGAACCCTTTGGTCCTCGCGGCCGCGAGGAAGAGCTTCACGTCGTCCCACACCAGCGGAGCCGTCATGGCCCCTCGTGCCACGGCACCGCCGGGCCAGGCAATGCGCTGGTGCATGAGCCCCATGCATTGCGTGACGGGGTCCTCGAAGGGCCTGAACGTTACGGTGGCACCATGACCAACGTGACCATCGTGACGGCCCACCCCGACCCGGCATCGTTCTCGCGCGCGCTGGCCCAGGCCTACGCCACTGGCGCCCAGCGCGCGGGCGCGACCGTTCAGACCTTCGACGCGACCGAGCTTCGCTTCGACCTGGTCCTCCGCGGCGCGTACACGACCCCCATGCGCGACGAGCCCGACCTCGCGCGGCTGAGGGCGTCCATCGACGCGGCCTCGCACGTCGCCTGGGTCTTTCCGACGTGGTGGGCCGGCCTGCCGGCGGCGCTCAAGGGGCTCGTCGACCGTCTCTTCCTGCCGAAGGTCTCGTTCATCTACGAGGGCGGGCTGCCGCAGGGCCTGCTCGAGGGGCGGTCCACCCGCTACATCGCGACGATGGACAGCCCGGGCCTCTGGTACTGGTTCGCCCACCACGACGCACTCGGCGGCAGCTTTGGTCGCGGCACGCTGCAGTACGTCGGCTTCGGCCCCGTCGAACGAACGATGGTCTTCAGCGTGCGCACGCTGAGCCCTGCTGCGCGAACCCGGTGGCTCTCACGCGTCGAGGCCCAGGGCGCGAAGGACGCCGCACGTCGACGCGTCCTCCGCGCCGTCGACGCGTGACGAGTGTGCGTGATGAATGGCGGCAACTCGCAGCGCGAGCGCGCCTCGATTCCCATCGAGCCAACCGCATCGCTTGGAATTCTCCACGTCCCATGCGGCCCGGGTCTCCACGACCCCGCGCCCGGTCATGAACGGGGCGCAGGCGCCGTACGGTCGAGCCCCACGTCGAGCATCGACACCGGGTCCTCCAGCGGCTCGAGGTGGGTGGTGACGTGCCCGTTGTGCAGCCGCGCGAGCAGCTCGAGCTCGAGGCGCTCGGTGAGGTCGTGGCCCTGCTTCACGGTCCAGGTTCCGGGGACGAGCACGTGCACCGTCACGAAGGAGCGGTTGCCGGCCTGCCGCGTGCGCAGGGCGTGAAAGTCGAGGCCCTGCGCGCGATAGCCCATCAGCAGCGCGTCGAGCTTCGCCAGCGTCTCGGGTGGCACCGAGCTGTCCATCAGCCCCGCCGCCGAGCGACGCATCAGCTGAACGCCCGTCCACAGAATGTTGGCGGCGACCAGGCAGGCGATGACCGGGTCGAGCCACAGCCACCCCAGCACCGAGACCAGCCCGACGCCCACGATGACGCCCACCGAGGTCCACACGTCGGTCATCAGGTGGTGCGCGTCAGCTTCCAGAATGACTGACTGGTGCTTTTTTCCGACCGCCAACAGCACGCGCGCGGTGACCAGGTTGATGAGGGACGCGACCACCGACACCGCGACGCCGACGCCCAGCGCCTCGAGCGGCTGCGGGTTGAGCAGGCGGTGCAGGGCTGACCCGCTGATGGCGATGGCGGCGATGATGATGAGCAGCCCCTCGAACGCGCTCGAGAAGTACTCGGCCTTGGCGTGCCCATAGGCGTGGGCTTCGTCCGGGGGTTGCTCGGCGAGCCACATCATCCACAGCGCCATCACGGCTCCGGCGAGGTTCACCAGCGACTCGAGGGCGTCAGACAGCAACCCCACCGAGCCCGTCAGTCGCCAGGCAGCAGCCTTGAGGGCGATGGTCGTGACCGCGGCGCCGATGGACAGCCAGACGTAGCGGGTGAGCGACGGCGCTTTACCGGTCATGACGTCGCTTCCACGCGCCGCGCTGCGTTCATGCGAAGGCGATGGTGCACGAAGCGGTCCGCGTCGTCGAGGAAGGCGCTCTGTCGATAAAGCGCCTCTTCCGAGCGACCCTGCGATTCCTCGACGTGGAAGCAGCAGACGCGTTCTACCGCCAGGTGATGGGCCGAACGCCCGTGGGCACCCACCGACCGCACGAGCAGGCCCGCGCGCGCGGAGCCCGGCCTCATTGGCTCGCCTTCCTCGACGCGGGTGGCGTCCTTTTTCAGGGCGTCTACGCCCCGCATGCCGCCTTGCGCCCGAGGGTGACGATGCCTCCACGCTCAAAGTCCGTGCGGTGATGCTCGAGGTCGAAGCCTGTGTGGTCTTTCGCGAGTACGGAGAAGCCGTGTCAGGGGTGAGGCGTACACGCCGCTGTCATGGGCGAGGGTTGGGGAGGAGCGACGTCGGGCTCCGCAGAAGTCGGTCGGGGAACGGTGGGCCCGGCTTCTTCTTGACTGGCGGTGCCGTGCTCGTCGGCTGGGAGCTCGCGCATCGCACCACCGATGACCTCGATTGGGCCAGTTCCGTCAGGCGCTCGCGGACGATGCACGGCGCCGCCGTCGGCCGAACACCATCGCGCCGAGCGCGAACCCTGCAGGCCCGTCGACGCTGAGGCACCCACAGCCCGACGCAGCCTTGAGGGTCGCCTTGCCGTCCACGTACGCGGGCACGCTCACCGGTTCTCCTTCGACGTCCAGCTGCTCGAAGCCGGCGTCGACCGGCTCCTCCACGCCAGCGTCGACCGGCTCCTCCACGCCAGCGTCGACCGGCTCCTCCACGCCAGCGTCGGGCTCCGTCATGCCCGCGTCGAATTGTGGAACACCCGCGTCGAATTGCGGAACACCCGCGTCCACGAGCGGTACGCCAGCATCGGCCCGAGGCACCACGTCGACCCGTATGCGCATGAAGGTGTCAGCGGGCCCGCCCCGGTCTGCGAACCACACCACACCTTCCTGCAGCAGCCCGAACGTCTGCGTGAAGCTGCCGAGCCTGTTGCCCCGCAACCGCACGGGGAAGCGCGCGACCTGCCCTGTCGCCGTCGCCGCAGGGGCCCCCGCCGCGCGCGTCGGTGAGAGCCACGAGGGGTCCGCGAGCG
>VYLD01000515.1_pt1 | contig 10320 bp, 11 predicted proteins | sample 5114401 | NCBI WGS metagenome assembly VYLD01 (sample SAMN12291783, study PRJNA351875) | freshwater metagenome | isolation source: freshwater lake | place: USA: Michigan, Gull Lake | collected 2013-08-08 | reverse complement strand
CCTTGGCGCGCTCGGCGTCGCCGGCGGCGCGGCGGGCGCGGCGCAGGCCGTCACCCGCTTTGCGCAGGTCGAGCGCTCGATGACGCGGATCGCCATCACGGGCGACGCTGCGCAATCGCGCGTGGCGGGCATGACCTCCGAAATGCGCGACCTCGCCTATCAGACCGCGCTCCCCTTCGAGCAGCTGCAGAAGGGCATGGAATCCTTGACCGCCTCCGGTCTCTCGGTCGATCAGGCGATGAAGATGCTGCCATCGGTGGCGCGCACGGCGCAGGCCGCCGGCGCCGATATGGGCGAGGTGGCGACATCGAGCCAGGGCCTGATGGAGCATTTCAAAATCTCCGTCGATCAATTGGCCGAGGCGCAGGATATCCTCGCCAAGGGCGGCAAGCTCGGCAAATTCGAACTGAAGGATATGGCGCGCTATCTGCCCTCCATCCTTCCCGCCGCCAAGGCCGTGGGCCTTGCCGGAACGGACGGGCTCGGCAATCTCGTCTCCATGCTGCAGGTGATCCGGGCGGGCTCGGGCTCGGCGGAGGAAGCCGCCGCTTCGATGCAGAACATCTTCGCCAAGATGGAATCGGAGGCGACGGTCAAGAATTTCAAGGATATGGGCGTCGACCTGCCGAAGGCTCTGGCCAAGGCCCGGCGCGAGGGGCGCGACCTGCTCACCACCTTCATCGACCTCTCGCAGCAGGCGACCAAGGGCGATCTCTCGAAACTGCCGCAGCTCTTTCCGGATATGGAATTCTCGCGCGGCATGCGCGCGCTGATGTCGATGAAGGACAGGATCGGCGAATTCCGCGCCGAGCTGCGCAGCGCCGCCGGCACGATCGACGCGGATTTCAACCGCGTGATCGGCAATACGGCCTCGTCAATGGACCGGATGAAGCTCTCGGCCGACCGGCTCGTCAGCGCCATCGGCCAGATGCTGGCGAACAAGTTTTCCGAATTCAAGCTGCCGCCCGCGCTCGAAAAACTGGCTTCCGTTCTGGAGATGGCCAACAGGATCAGCGAGGGTCAGAACGCCATTGATGCGCGCAACGCCGCCGATCCGGCCGGCGCGGCGGCGCGCCAGCAGAAGGCAAGCGATGCGCTGCTGGCCGACTGGCGCAACCGCAAGGCGCAGCAGGAACTCGAATCGATCCGCTCCACCGCCGCAAGGCTGGACAGCGCCTCGCAATTCCCACCCGGCTCCGCCGCGGCGCGCCTCGCCGCCGGATCGGATGCCGCCGCCCGCGCCGCGCTCGCCAACCGCGTCACAGGCCCTGTCATCGCCACGATGACCGGCATGCCGGAGCCTTTCGCCTTTTCGCCATCCAGCCTCGATCCGGGGCTTCGCCGCCCGGCCGATTTCGACGAGTGGCGGCAGCAATCGCCCAATCGCGGCGCGGGTAAACCCGTCAACATCCCGCTCCCGCAGGCAAGGCCCGATGGTCTGCCGCTGGTGCAGGGCCTCGACGAGGCCGCGCCCAAGGCGGCGCAGATCGTGACCGAAGTGAACAAGATCGGCCCCGCCGGTCAGCAGGCCGGCCAGCAGATGGTGGCCGCCGCCGCCGAGGCGGAAAGCGCCTGGGCGCGGTTTGTCATCAATACGCAGGCGCGCCTCAATACGCTCAAGGTTCCCAACGGGGCCGCCGCCGGCGCGATGATCGGCGGTTTCAACACTGGCAAATCCATGCGTGAAATCGAATGATCGACTGGACCGCAACCCTCCTCCCCGCCTCCTTCGCCGGCCAGGCCTTCTATGTGCAGGGCTCGCATGTGGAGGCGGGGCACCGCGTCGCGCGCACGCTGATCCCGAACGGCGGCCATGTGCTCGAAAGCTTCGGGCCGCAGCCGCGCCGCTTCGAGGTCGAGGCCTATCTCACGGGTGACCTTTGCCTCGTGCAGGCCACGGCGCTGCTGGCGCTTGCCGAAGTGCAGCACCGCGGGCCGCTGGTGCTGCCCGATGCCGGGATCGCGCAGGTGCGCCTGATCAAGGCGCGCCGCGCATTCGACAAGGACAAGCTGGGTTACGTCGCGGTCGAACTCGAAGCCGTGGCCGAGCCTTCCGTGGCCCCCGGCGGGTTGTCGGATGGCGCGCTCTCCTCGGCGATCTTTGCGCTGGCCGGAACGGCCGCTGTCGCGATCGGCGCCTTCGCCGCCTCCGCCTTCCGCCTGGCGGGTCAGCCCAGCCCGGTGACCGGCGCGGCGCTCAATGCCGCGGCAGGGCCTGCCGCCGATCTCACGGCGCTCCGCTCCATGGCGCGGCTCGACCCCGCCGCGGAAGCCGCCGTCGCGCCCGCCTTCGATGCGATGCTGGCCGCCCTGCCCTTTCTCGCGGTCGATCCCGCGAGCTACGGCACGGCGCTTGGCCAGGCCGCGATCGCGCTGGGCGACGCCGCCGAGCCGCTGGCCCTGCTCGCCAATATCCGCGCGCTTGGCCGCCCGGCCGATCCCGCGCCGCCGCCCGTCTCCTCGGGCGTCTCGCTCGTCATCGCCGAAAACGCCGGGGTCGGCGTCTCGCTCATCGCCGCTTCCCGCGCTTTGGCTCTGGCCGAGGCTCTGGCCCGCGCCTCCTTCGCCGACCGGCCGCAGGCTGCGCAGACCCGCGCCGAGGCGACGGCCGTCTTCGATGATGCGCTGGCCCGGATCGGGCGGCAGGGCGCCGATCTGCGCGCCGCTACAAGCCGCCTCAAGGGCCTGACGGGTGAACTCATTTCGGTGCGCGCCTCGGCCATCGCGCCGCTCATCACCGTGACGGCGCAAAAGCGCCTGCCCGCGCTCTGGTGGGCCTGGCGGCTCTACGGCGATCCGTCGCGCGCCGAGGAACTCTGGAAGCGCTCCGGCGCGCGCCACCCCGCCGCCATGCCCTTGACCTTCGAGGCTCTGGCGGCCTGATGGCTTTCGAGATTGTCACCATAGCGGCGGCAGGCCTCACGCTGCAGCCGCAGACCATTGCGATTGACATCGCCTATGATGAGGCGGCGCGCTCGTTTTCGGCCAAGGTGAAGCATCCGTTTCTGGATCAGGCCGCGCTGCTCGCCGCGCTCTCCGGCTCGCCGCCCTGCACAATCCGCACGCAATCGGGCGATGAGCCCTTCGCGCCTGCCGGCGGCGATCTGCTGCTGACCGGCCATGTCGAGAAACGCGCGCCAAGGCTCGCGGGCGACGAAAAGGAAATGACGATCTCGGGCCGCTCGAAAACTGGCGACGCGGTCGATTCCGCCGCCGAGCATGACAAGGGCGAATTCCGCGACAAGGATGCGAAAGAGATCATCGACGAACTGGCGCAGAAACAAAATGTTTCCGTCGAAAATGAAGCAACGCTCAAGAAAAAGAAAGTATTCCGCCTGCGTCCCGGCGAAACCATTTTCGCCGCCGCCGAGCGCCTGGCGCGCGTTGACGGGGTGACGGTCACCGACACGCCGGAAGGCAAGCTCAAATTCGCGCAGGCCGCAAAGAAGAACCACGCGGGCCAGATCCGCGATGGTGACAATGGCTGGCCGCATCTCGTCGACGCATCGGCCTTGCATGACGATTCGCGCCGCTTCGGCAAGGTCAAGGTCTCGGCCCAGGCGCCGGATGGCTACAGGCCCGAGGATCTCAGGATCGAGGGCGAGGCGAGTGACAGCGCCGCCGGCCGCCAGCGTTTGCGCGTCGTCGTCCCGCCCGAGCAGATCGCCCGCGAGGAGGCAAGGCAGCGCGCCCGCTGGCACCGCGACCGCGCCGCCGGCGAGGGCACGACCTGCGAGGTGCGCCTTGTGGGCTGGCGCGATGCGGGCGGAACGCTCTGGACGCCGGGCTGGAACATCTACACGGAAATCGCCGATCTGGGCCTCGCGCAGGACATGACGATCCAGAAGGTCAGTTTCACGCAAACCGACGACGGCACCTTCGCCTCTCTTTCGCTCGTTGATCCGCGCGCCTTCGGCGGCAAGAAGGCCAAGGGCGGCAAGAGCGGCAAGGGCTGGGATCTCGGCAAGGCGGGGGGCGAGGATGCGTGATCTTTACGACGCGCCCACCATCACAAGGGCGAAACTGATATCGGTCGATGATTCGGGCAAGCATCAGCTCCTCGATTTCGAGGGCTATGCCGGCGAAAGCTTCACGAAAGTCGCCCGCGCCCAGCCGCATGGCGTGAGCTCCCATCCGCCGGCCGGCGCGATCGGTCATATCCTGCGGATGGGCTCAAGCGACCGGCTTTTCGCCATCGGCTTCGAGACGCCGGGCCGCCCCCGCGATCTGCCCGCCGGCGCCCAGGCGATCTATGACGATGGCGGCAACATCATCCGGCTCACCACGGCGGACGGCATTTCGCTCGATGCCGCCACCGGCGTGGCGCGGCTGTCGCGCGGCGGAATGAGCATCATTGTTTCGCCGGACCGCATCGATCTCGGCGGCACGGGCGGTTCGGCGGTGCAGACCGTCGCCGGCCCCTCCAGCAAGGTTTTCGCGATCCTATGACCTATCCCGTCACCATCGGCAGGAGCGAGGCGGCGCGCCCGGCGCTGCCTTTCGCGACGCGCTACGATCCGAAGACCTTGCTCGGCGACTGGACCGTGGCCGGGGCTTCCTCGGCGGGGCCCGATGGCCTGAACGCTGGCGGGCTTTCCGATCTTGATCAGCTCGAAAGCAATGTCTTCGTCTCGCTCTTCACGCATCGCCGCGCGCCGGACGGCTGGAGGCCCGAAGTGACGGACCGGCGCGGCTGGTGGGGCGATGGCGTGGCCGCCGAAGGAAACAGGCCGGAGCCGATCGGCTCGCATCTCTGGCTTTTGCGCAACGAAGTGGCCAATGAACGCAATGTGGCGCTCGCCAAAATCTACGCCGAGGAGGCGCTCGCCTGGCTCTTGCGCGACGGCGTGGTGGGGCGGATCGCGGTCGCCTCGGAGCTGATCGAAAACCCGCGCCGCGGCATCAATCTCACCATCGAGATTTTCGCGCGCGACGGCACCGTTGCATTCAAGGCGCAATTCGCGCGGCTCTGGCAGGAAGTGGGGCGCTGATATGACCTGGCAGACCCCCACGCTCGATGAGCAGGTTGCGGCCACGATCCGCGACATCAATGCGGAAATGCCCGGCGCCGATGCGGCGCTGGCGCGCAACAACCTCAACCCCGTCGCCAAGGTGCTGGCCGGCGGCCTGCATGCGGTCAACCTCTTCGCGGCCTGGACCGCCGATCAGAAATTCATCCTGACCTGCGCCGAAGAATTCCTTGACCGGCATGGGGCCGAGATGAAGCCCGCCGTGCCGCGCAAGGCGGCCGCCGCCGCCACCGGCGCGGTGAATATGACCGCCGCCTCAGCAGTCACTCTGGCGACGGGCGCGATCCTCTCCCGCTCCGATGGCGAGCAATTCCGCGTCGACGCCGGCGTGGTCGCGGGCTCGGGCGCGAGCGTCACCATCAATGTGACGGCGGTGAAGGCCGGAGCGGCTTCCGCCACATTGGCCGCGGCGCCCCTCACCGCCGCAAGCGGCCTCACCGGCACGGCCACTTTCGCCGTCAGCGCCAATGGGCTGGGCGGCGCGGCCGACGCCGAGGCCAATGAGCCTTACCGGGCGCGGCTTCTCTTCGCCAAGGCCTTTCCGGAGCATGGCGGCGCGCCGGCCGACTGGCTGCGCTACACGCTGGCCGTGCCGGGCGTGACGCGGGCCTATATCGATCCGCTCGCGGCCGGGCGCGGCACCGTCGTGGTCTATCCGTTTTTCGATCTCACCCGGCCAAACGGCATCGGTCTTGAAAGCGACCGGCTCGCGGTGCAATCAGCGCTCGCTGTGGCTGGGCCAGGCGGCGCCATGCCCTTCGTGCGGCTGCCCGTGCCCGTCGCCATCCCGGTGACGCTTGCGGGCGTCTCACCCGCGACGCCCGAGGTGCAGGCCGCCATCGCTTCCGAGATCGCCGCGACCTTCGCGCGCCAGTCCCGCCCCGCGGGGCTTTCCGCGCCGCATCCCTCGATGCCGTTTCTCGCCACCCCGGCGAGCTTCTCGCGCTCCTGGATCTGGCAGGCCGCCGCCAATGCCTCCGGCGAGGAGCGCCACAGCGTCACGCTTCCTGCTGCCGATGTGGCGCTCGCCGAGGGTCAGGTTGCTGTGCCCGGCGCCATCACCTTCGCTTGAGCTGCCTCGCTAAACCCGTGAGGAGCGAAGCTGCAAGCTTGCTTGCGGCGCAGTCCCTCACGGATTTAGCCAACAAAAAAGCCCAACAATGTCCTATTGCCTCTCCAAAACCGAATGGACCGAGGCGCTGGCGGCGCTCCGCCCGCGCGGCGAGGCCTGGCGCAACGGCGATTTCGACGGCTTGTCCGGCTCAGTCATGGGGCAATTCTTCGCCGGAACCGCCACCAGCTTCACCGCAGCGGATGCCAGGCTTTGCGATCTCGCCAATGAATTCTTCTGCTCCACGGCGGTCGAAACCCGCGATCTCTGGGCGCTGGAATATGGCTTGCCGGACGGTTGCGACCCCTTCGCCGATGTCTGCGAAAAGGTGAATGCGGTCGGCGACACGACGCCCGCATATGTGATCGCCGCGGCGCTCAGGCGCGGCTGGAGCATCACGATCAGTCAGGTCTTCGTCTCCGGCATTGAGGATTGCTGCTTCGGGGGCGGGTTGTTCGGCCCGATGCTTTTCGGCGCGAGCCAGGGCGTGGCCTGGTTCGTCACGGTCGATCTCGCCGCGTCGCCCTCCTATGTCGCCTCTGCCGGCACCGCGCCGCTCTTCGGCCTGATGCTGTTCGGCGACGGCTTCGATTGCTCGCCGGATATCGAACCCCTGCGCTGCCTCGTGCGCCGCATCGCGCCCGCGCATGCCGATCTCGACTTCGTCACGGTCAACTAAAGGAATCATCCATGGGCAACCTCTTCGGCTTCGCCGCCTTCGGGGCCACGCGGCCCTCCGCCACGCGTCCGGTTGTCACGCCCGAGAACGGCGCCGCCACGCCCGACGATTGGGCGAAGGATTGCTCCAGCCCGCTTTTGCGCGACGGCACGGAATGGCGCGCCGCCTGGGCGAATTTCCTGACCGCGAATCTGCGTGGGCTGGTTCGCGGCAGCGGCGTCACCGACAACAACACCGACGATAACCTCGTCGCCCGCGCCGTGCGCTCGGACGGTCTCAACCGGATGAATGCCGGCGGCACGGCCAATGCCATCACGCTGACCCCCGTCGCGCCAGCCCCGGCCTTCGCCTCGCTTGCTGATCTCGTCAATGTGCCGCTGCGGTTTACTGTTGCCGCAACCAATAACGGCCCGGCAACGATCAATGTGAACAGCCTGGGCGCCAGACCGGCCATTATTCCAGGCGGCGCAACCATGGTGGGCGGTGAGCTGCCGGCCGGATCAATCGTAACGGCGATGTATGACGGGACGAATTTCCAGATCATTTCGGGCTCCTTCGGCCTGCGCGTTCTCCCCAGCTTGACAACGTTTTTCGTCAACGCCACGACCGGTAGCGACGGAAACGATGGCCTTTCGGCCGGGTCCGCCTTTGCCACGATCCAGGGCGCGGTCAATGCCATCGCCGCGCGGTACATCGCACCCGCTGGCGTGCTGATCAATGTCGCGAACGGGTCTTATGCCGGTTTCAATATTGCCGCCTCGCTCATCGCATCATGGACCATTACCGGCAACACAGGCTCACCGGCCTCGGTTCTGGTTTCCGCAGCGACCAATTCCGTGAACCGGGGGCGGGCTCTCAGCATCACCCGCGGCGTCATCGCAACGGTTCAGGGCATCGCCATGTCCTCGACGCAAGAGAACTGGGCGAACAGCGGAGGCACGCTGACGCTCTCCAATATCAACATGCAGGCCAATGTTTCTTTCTATTCGGGCGGCACCTATTATGGCGGCTACACGCTGCTGATTGGCAACATCAACTTTACCGGGAACGGCTTCGGTTTCGCCATTGCGAGCCTGGGCGGCGTGCTCAGTTTCGGCTTCAGCGATGGGGTGGGAAGCAACGCCCTCACGCTTACTTGTTCCGGAACGCCAGTTCTCTCCTCCGGGAACGTTCTGGCGTCAGCGGGCGGTACGATCGTCGCCTACCCCTCGGCCGCCACCATGGTCGGCGCGGTGACCGGCACGCGCTATATCGCAAACACGAATGGCGTAATCAACACCAATGGCGGGGGGGTCAACTACTTCCCCGGCAGCACAGCCGGATCGCTCAGCACCGGCGGCCAATACATCTAAGGGGTGATCCATGTATAATCCTTTCGACTGGTACTGGCGGCGCGCGGACGGCGCGCTCTGGTCATCCGCCCGCGCGATGCTCGTGACGGAAACCGACGCCGCGTTTGAAGCGTGGCAGAGCGCCGGCAATGCGCCGACCCCCTGGCCGCGCGACGCGGAGGGCAATGAGAGCGCCGCCGAACTCCGCGCGGTTCTCGCCGCGCATCGCCTCCCCGGTCCTCCGGGCGCGCCAAGTCAGGATGAAGTCCAGGCCGAATGCGCAAGGCGCATCTTCGCGGCCGCTTCTGCGACAACCCAGACCAATCTCACGGCCTATATGAACAAGCTCGCCCTCAAGAGCACCGCCTTGACCAATGCCGAAAAAGCCGATGTCGCGGCCTTCGGCGAAGCCTTCGACTGGATCACCGCCATGCGCACCAAATGGGCGGAACTGCTTGCCGCCGGCGACGCGGATTTCCGCGACGATGCGAAATGGCCGGTGCTGCCAACGGCAGCGGCGGCGCTGGCTGCGAGATTCTAGGCGCCCGCTCGGGATTGTTGCTGCCCGCTCGGGCGGGAGGATTCACGCTTCGCTGCTCGCTCCGGACGATGCTCGTCCGCTCGCGGGGTAACCCAGGCCAACCCTTTTAGCCGGCGGGAAGATAAAAATGGCCCTCGACATCACGATCCGCGCCGGGACGAACCGGCCGGTCAAGTTCGATTTTACGGCAAACGCGCCAGCGGATTTCACCACGGCGGGCAAGACCTTCGAATTGGTCGTCGAGTGGACCGGCGGACGGCGGGTCTATGCCGCTGGCGCGGGCCTTGCCGTCACCGGGGCGAAGGAAGTGACATGGTCGCCGCCGCTCGCCGACACGCGGGCCTTTCCGGTGGGCCGCATCGCCCGCGTCGAGATGCAATGGAGCGTTGGCGGCATCCAGGATTCCGACGCCGGCATGCTCACCGTGACCCCCGGCATATCCAACGATTGATCTGAAAGGAACCCGCCATGCCTTATCTCGACAACCGCGTTTACGACAACGGCCTGAATGTCTTCGATACCGAGGCGACCACCTTCCATATCTGCAGCTCCGAGCCGGCGACCTTCGGCGCTGTCGCCGGCGTCACGCTCGGCAACAAGGCGCTGGCACCCGGCGACATCAACGCGCCTTCCGCCGGCTCGCCGAACGGCCGCAAGGTCGATCTTGCTGCGCTCACCGGCGGCAACGTGACGGGGACCGGGATGGCCACGCATTTCGCCGTCACGGATGCGACAAACTCGCGCCTGCTGGCTGCTGACGCGCTTGCCGCCCCTCAGGCGGTGACCTCCGGCAACACATTCTCGACCGGAGCCATCGTCTTGGCCCGCATTCCTGCCCCCGTCTAAGGAGCCGGCGCCATGATCATCCTTCAATCCACGGACCTGCTTCGCGTCATCACCAGCGCAGCGGTCAACACCGATGTCCATGCGTCCTATGTGGACGGATTGGCAAGCATCACGCCGGGGCGGCTGAATACACTGATCACCACCGCGACGGCCACGACGATTGTAGGCCCGCCGGCCGCCGGCGCCTTCCGCACGGTCAAGCATGTGAGCATCCGGAATCGGGGCACGACGCTTTCGCAGACCGTGACTGTCGTCCATTCGGATGGAACAAACGTCGCGGAAATCGTTTCCCATATCCTGACGCCGGGCTCCGGGCTATTCTATGAAGAGGGCAATGGTTGGAGACTGGAAACCAACTCGAATCTCACCACGCCGGACATCCAGATCTTCAACGGCGTGGGCGGAACCTGGAACAAGCCTGCCGGGGCAAAACAGGTCATCGTTGAAATCATCGGCGGCGGCGGTGGCGGCGGCGGAGGGGCTTCTCTCGCAACGGCAGTCGTCGCCAAGGGCGGCGGTGGTGGTGGTGGTGGTGCGTGGTTGCGCGGTATCTTCAATGCCAATGATCTGGGCGAGACGGAAGCGGTCACCATAGGCACTGGCGGCGCTGCCGGAACACCCGGCGCAGCAGGCGCAGCAGGTGGTGGTGGCGGCATAGGCGGCCACTCAACCTTCGGCACATGGCTGACAGCCTTCGGCGGAGGCGGCGGCTCAGGCGGCGCAACCTCGGCGGCGGTGACGGGCGGCGGCGGCGGCGGTGGCGAAGGTTGAGTGGCCGCCTA
>VYLD01000512.1_pt1 | contig 10346 bp, 9 predicted proteins | sample 5114401 | NCBI WGS metagenome assembly VYLD01 (sample SAMN12291783, study PRJNA351875) | freshwater metagenome | isolation source: freshwater lake | place: USA: Michigan, Gull Lake | collected 2013-08-08 | reverse complement strand
TAGAGAGGTGCGTAGTTCACCCAAGGAGAATCAATCTCTCGAAGTAAAAGTGAAGGGAATTTCTGAAATGGAATTCAGTCTGTCTATATTTGACTATACTTTTACTAACTATTACAGGAATTAGAATTACACGAAAATTACGCTTTACAGTGGGGGGTTGACCTGAGAAAGGTTCAGCCCGCTAATGCCACCCGTCGCTATCGGGATTTTCTTCTCGCTACCGCTTGGATGGGTGATATCGGTGCGATTGCCGTGGCGATGAGTCCCTGTATGCGTCTTTATGCTTATCTGGGCCAACAATTAGCCTTAGAACCGATTTCTGAGAATCCCTATCAAGCTTGGATTGATAGTTATAGTGGGGATGAATTCGCAGCTTTAGCAAGCCAGTTAGAGGAATTGGCGGATAAATACGCTCTGATGACGGAAAATATCTCTTTATCCTATCGTTATGCCCTTAGTTGTGAACAGGAGTTCTTTAGTGCCGCCTACAGCCGGGGCAAATCTTAAAATTTTCCCGTCACAATGTTAAGAAATATAAATAACGCTAAGATTAAGGTAAGCAAAATCGTCATTATAAGAATAATGTTCCCTTCGCAACCCACCGAAAACGAACTCCTGAAAACTATCTTGGAACCTCTACTGGAGGATTTCACCCATTGGTTTTCCCGTTCCCGTCTCCTCCTCGAATCCGAGAGATTATCCTTTCTCAGCCTCGAGGAACAAAACGATTTATTGGCCAGAGTCAAAAACGCCCAACAGGAGGTGGCTACGGCTCATTTACTCTTTAAAACCACAGGTGGTCAGGTGGGTATTGAGGCCAAGATGTTGTTGCCTTGGCATCAGTTGGTGGCAGAGTGTTGGGGTGTCAGCAGTCGTCGTCGTCGATTACAGGGTTGGGGAGAATATCAATCTCCTCAAACTGACGCTTAATCTGAAACTTTTTGGTAAGCTAGAGAGTTGAGCGAATTTTTAGCATAAAGTTTTGGCAATTAGGAATATTCACACATAATTCATGGGAGACTTAGTCAATGCTACATCTGCTCTATATCCTCGCCTTCACGGTTATCGCTTTTTTGACCATTAATAATTTAATTCGTAGTCTGATTACTGTCAGCATGGATTCCCAGAAACGTCCTGCTAAATCGGGTAATTCCTATAATCCCTACGGTTATCCCATGACTTCCCATCCCGAACTTTTGGACGAGTCCGGACAACTAATCAATGAACCTTTGTTAGTGATTCGTTCTGTCACTGTCGAAGATGCTCGTCAGCAGTTAGATGCCATTTATAATTCTTCTCCCAGTGCCACCAAAGAGCAAGATGAAGAAATCTAATTGGTTCTAGAATGGCGGTCTTTGAAAACAGATATATTTATCTACACGGTTTTGCTTCTGGCCCCCAATCAACAAAAGCGCAATTTTTGAGACATTGTTGGCAAAATAAGGGTTTAGCAATGGAAATTACCGATCTTAACGGTGATAACTTTTCTAGCTTAACTCTCACTCGTCAGATTGTTCAAGTCGGCCAATTGATTGAACAATCTCAGCTTCCCGTTACTCTGATTGGTTCCAGTTTTGGCGGTTTAACGGCAGCTTGGCTGGCAGAAACTTATTCTCAGGTGCAAAGGCTCGTTTTATTAGCTCCGGCTTTTAATTTCGGGCCGATTTGGTTAGGACAATTGGGAGCAGAAACCCTAGCCAATTGGCAAAAATCTGGGAGTTTATCGGTTTATCACTACGGTTATCGTCGTTCTCTGCCAATTTATTACAAATTCATCGAGGATTTAGCTAATTATCCCCAAGAAAAGTTAATCAGGCAGCTCCCCACCCTGATTGTTCATGGTCGTGCCGATGAGGTGATTCCCCTAGAAAATAGTCGCCATTATTGCATAAATCGCCCTTGGGTAAAATTAGTCGAATTAGATAGCGATCATGCCCTTACCGATGTTTTGACGAGAATCTGGGCTGAAATACAATTATTTCTCAATTTTTGACGAAAAAAGACCCCTCCTTCGATCGAAAAAAAGGGGGAATTTTTAGTATATTTGTATTAGATTTTGAGAAGATTTTTCAGCTTCTCAGTCTAAAGACAAGAGATTTTCTGCTGATGTCTTGCCACTACCAAAGTCCGCGGATAGGAGATACACTAGGCTCGGGAGCGGGTTGAGGAGCAACTTCAGTAAAGGTTCTGGTTTCCGGGGGTAAAGCGGGAAGTCCCCAAGCGGGTTGTTTTTCGTTAAGTTCTCTTAAAAGTTGTGAGCGATTGCTGCTGGTGGTGATTTCCGATTTTAGTTTCAAGCGGGAAACCCAATAGGGACGAGCTTTACCCACATAAATTAACTTGCCATCTACCACTTGCAATAGTACATCGTCACCACCGGTGGCATCCCCAACAATACGAGCGGTGGTTCCGTCAGCAAAGTCGCCACTGAAAATTTCTTTGCCATCCACTGTTACAGGTCTGATCAATTGGATGGACATAATCCCTCCCACGGTTCCCCGGACGCGACCTAGTACATAGTCACCGGGGTTGAGTTGCGGTTCACCTCTGTAGGTGTTATGGCCGCGCAGTTGACTGATCAGGATTTCGTTATTTTCCGGTCCTGCTTGTGCGGGTACAGCGCCAACGGTGGTTAGGGCAACTAAACCGGCAAAACCAGCGACAAGGGAAATTTTGTTAAACACAATTACCTCAAGCAAAAAGTTAGTAAATTACCTAGAGACGTTCTAGATTATAACTTAGTTCCCAATTTTGTCTATATTGCGAAATATTTGTTTAATAATTTCTCGATCGAGGTGTTGGGGATTTCAGTTATCAGTTATCAGTTATCAGATTGCAGTTTTAAGTGGACAGTGTTAGGTGAAAACTTCGGGGTCTTCTGGACATCAGGTGAAAAATGTTCACAGTGTTACATAATGGGCGCAAACCTTGCGCCCCTACAGCCGGCACGATATTAATGGTAGGGACATAAGGCTTATGCCCTTTTTTCGATAAGATAAGCTTATCACTTTAACTCCAATAGAAGCAAACTTGGGAACTTTCTTTTCACTGATTACTGTTTACTGTTCACTGCTCACTGAAAAATCCCCATTTCCCCATTCCCTAACCCCTATTCCCTAACCCCTATCCCCATTGGTAAATAATTCAGGATCGAGGATGGGTAGTTCGCTATCTGTTTCTGCTGGGGGAGAGGGTAACTGGAAACGATTTAAGGTTTGTTGAATGCGATCGAAAATGGTGATTTTTTGCTCGCTATTGTTCTGGGGTTCGGGAATAGGTTCCACTTCTACCGGAGGCTAAATACTAGAGGCCGGTTCGTTAATCTCCTTTGTCTCCGGTATGGTGGTTAAGGGAGATTCGATCGCTTCAGGGGTTTCCTCCACCTTTTCGATTGTTTCTGTCTCTACTGGTTTTTCTTCCACTATTGGGCTTTCTGGCTCAATAACAGGATTTTCTTCCACTATTGGGCTTTCTGTCTCCACCGGTGTTTCTTCCACTATAGGGGTTTCTGGCTCAATAACAGGATTTTCCTCCTCAATAACGGGGGTTTCCTCAACTATAGGGGTTTCTGGCTCAATAACGGGGGTTTCTTCCTCAACTATGGGAGTTTTTTCCTCTAGACTGGGAATGGTTTTATAGTTGGGAACAACAATGCTACGGGCAATTATAGGGGATAAATCGCCGCGGACTAATTGACTAAGGCCGTCTTGGTAAGAGGGATCAAAGCTAATCACGCGCACGCTGGTATTAAACTCGTTTTCGATTTTATTTCCCTTACCATCGATGAATTCTAATTGTACCCAGTTATTGCCCTTGTCAAAACCCTTGAGATAGATCGGTTCCCAAGTATCAAGCAGAAAACTTTCACCGTTGACAGTGACACGAATGCGCCAATTTTGAAGACTATTATCCTCGTTGGCAGTATTGGGCAGACGTAGAGGAGCATTACTCAGATAAAAATCGAGCAGGATCGGTTCTGCACCGTAGATTCCTTGCGGATGACTGTAGGTTAGTAGGGGTAAGTTGTTATCAGGGGCATTTTTGCCTGTTTTTGTCAGAATATGAAAGGTTGTTTCAGCGAAGGCCCCATCATTTTTAAAACTTTCCTGCCAAGGCCGCAGGGCCAAGACGCGGAGGGTGTGAGTACCGGGGGCGAGATTTTCTAAGATAATCGGTTGCTTGAGGTCGTAGATAGCCGATGCTGGTTCATTATCGACAATTAGGCTCAAGTGGGGTCCTAATTTCAGGGTGTCGTCTTGGAAAATTGGCAGCTCCGACACTTGTAGTTTAACTGTCACCTGAGGGTCATCGAAAACTTGTTCGGCCAGAGGACTGAGAATCGTTACTTGGGGAGCGTAACGATCTAAACTGGGGCGCAGTTGCTGAATTAGGGCCGGGGGGGCAACCTCAGAAATGCGGCCTCGAACGACGGGAAGATTAGAGGTTTCGGAAGTGGGGAGATTGGTAGCCGTCAGGCGATCGCCACAGGCGGTTAATAGGGTGGTCAGTAAACCGATCACAAGACATATATGAAGGGTTTTGACTGGGATTAATTTATGTAGTAGGGATAGCACGTTCCTCCTAGAGCCAAGGCCAAAATCTATACAAACCATTGATTTTTGCGAGAGTCATTGAATGCTCTGGTGTCAGCAAAAGCGCGAGAAGATCAGGTTATGGCCTCAATTTTACAGAATTGTTTGATTGTTTTTTGAGAATCTATCTATTGAATTTTCTATATGGTCTGGTGGGGGATAAAAGGGGGAAATCGGCTTCTGGGGCGACAATTAATAAACTTTTGTCAAGAAAAATCACTGGTCTGACCCTGACTGAGACCGTCCATAGCAGAAAATGTCTCTCCTAAGCTAAACGGCGCTTAACCTGCATGATCCAATAGCTATAACCCTTTTGGAGTCTATATCGGTGATCCGAAGTAAAAGCCGTTTAGCTTATCAAGGATTAAGACAATTTTAATTATTGTTAAGCATAACGAACAGACAAGAGAACAAAGACTTATCATCTACTATTGATGCTTTCGACTGGAATCTCACCCAAGAGGAAAGTCAAGCGACATTAACAAAAGGTGGGTCAGATTTCAACTTGCCTTTTTTAGGTTAAAAAATCTATCCTCAAATAAAACGCTAAGTCTATTGTCGAGAGAGGAGAATCCTCATGGCACTCCCCCCCAAAGAGGCGGTAGCTAAAGTGATTGTAGATAAAGACCCAGTACCTACTTCCTTTGAGAAGTGGGGTCAACCGGGGCATTTTGATCGCACTTTAGCCAAAGGACCCAAAACCACCACCTGGATTTGGAACCTACACGCCAACGTCCACGATTTTGATAGTCAAACCAGCGATCTCGAAGATATTTCTCGGAAAATCTTCAGCGCCCACTTCGGACATCTCGCCGTTGTCTTCGTTTGGCTGAGTGGAATGTACTTCCACGGCGCGAAATTTTCTAACTATGAAGCTTGGTTAACCAACCCGCTTGCCATCAAACCCAGCGCCCAAGTGGTCTGGCCGATCGTCGGTCAAGGCATTCTCAACGGCGATGTGGGCGGTGGTTTCCACGGTATTCAGATCACCTCTGGTCTGTTCTACCTCTGGCGCGCCTCCGGGTTCACCAACAGCTATCAGCTATACTGCACCGCTATCGGTGGTTTAGTTATGGCGGGCCTGATGCTGTTTGCCGGTTGGTTCCACTACCACAAAAGCGCACCGAAACTGGAATGGTTCCAAAACGTGGAATCGATGATGAACCACCACTTGGCGGGTTTACTCGGCTTAGGTTCCCTAGGTTGGGCTGGTCATCAGATTCACGTTTCTTTACCGGTGAACAAACTCCTCGATGCTGGAGTAGCTCCCCAAGACATCCCCTTGCCCCACGAGTTCATTCTCGAACCGAGCAAGATGGCGGATTTATATCCCAGTTTCGCCCAGGGTTTGACCCCTTTCTTTACCCTTAACTGGGGTGCTTACTCGGATTTCCTCACCTTCAAAGGTGGCTTGAACCCCGTGACTGGTGGTCTCTGGCTTTCCGATACCGCTCACCATCACTTGGCGATCGCTGTATTATTCATCATTGCCGGTCATATGTACCGTACCAACTGGGGTATCGGTCACAGCATGAAGGAAATCCTCGAAAACCACAAAGGTCCCTTCACCGGTCAAGGTCACAAAGGACTGTACGAAATCCTGACCACCTCTTGGCACGCTCAGTTAGCGATTAACCTTGCTCTCTTAGGTTCGCTAACCATCATCGTGGCCCACCATATGTACGCCATGCCGCCCTATCCCTATCAGGCGACTGACTACGCCACCCAACTATCCTTGTTCACTCACCACACTTGGATCGGTGGCTTCTTAATCGTCGGTGCGGGAGCGCACGGAGCGATCTTCATGGTACGGGACTACGATCCGGCCAAAAACGTCGATAACCTGCTCGATCGGATGATCCGTCATCGCGACGCAATTATCTCCCACCTGAACTGGGTATGTATTTTCCTTGGCTTCCATAGCTTCGGTTTATACATTCACAACGACACCATGCGGGCTTTTGGTCGTCCCCAAGATATGTTCTCGGATACGGGAATTCAACTACAACCCATCTTTGCCCAATGGGTACAAAGTCTCCACACCCTAGCCCCCGGCAACACCGCTCCTAACGCTCTAACTACCGCTAGTTATGCTTTCGGTGGCGACGTGGTAGCCGTGGGTGGCAAAGTGGCCATGATGCCGATCACTCTCGGTACTGCCGATTTCCTCGTGCATCACATCCACGCCTTCACCATCCATGTAACCGTGTTGATTCTCCTCAAAGGGGTTCTCTACGCTCGCGGTTCCCGTCTGATTCCCGATAAAGCAAATCTCGGTTTCCGTTTCCCCTGCGATGGTCCCGGTCGCGGCGGTACCTGCCAAGTTTCGGGTTGGGATCACGTCTTCCTCGGCCTGTTCTGGATGTACAACTCCCTCTCGGTGGTAATCTTCCACTTTAGCTGGAAAATGCAGTCCGATGTCTGGGGAACCGTCGCCCCCGATGGCACTGTCACCCACGTTACCCTCGGTAACTTCGCTCAAAGTGCCATCACCATCAACGGCTGGTTACGGGATTTCCTCTGGGCGCAATCGGCTCAAGTCATTAACTCCTATGGCTCTGCCCTGTCCGCCTACGGAATCATGTTCCTAGCCGGTCACTTCGTCTTCGCGTTTAGCTTGATGTTCCTGTTCAGTGGTCGCGGCTACTGGCAAGAATTAATCGAGTCGATCGTTTGGGCGCACAACAAGTTAAGAGTTGCCCCCGCTATCCAACCTCGCGCCCTGAGCATCATTCAAGGTCGTGCCGTTGGTGTGGCTCACTACCTCTTAGGCGGTATTGTCACCACTTGGGCATTCTTCTTGGCCAGAAGTCTCTCGATTGGCTAAACTTGCCTATAAGGGCTTGCCAGTCCCCCGGGGATTGGCAAGACTAGGCTGAACCAGCGTCGATTGACCGATACCTCTGTAAGCGTTTCCTATTACAGTAGGTGAATTGAAAAAAGGAAATAACCAGCACTCGTGTAAGAGCCTCAGTTATTTAGAGAGGAGAATTTCCTAAACAGCTATGGCAACTAAATTCCCTAAATTTAGCCAAGATCTAGCCCAAGATCCGACTACCCGTCGGATTTGGTACGGGATCGCCACAGCCCACGATTTTGAAAGTCATGATGGCATGACGGAAGAGAATCTCTACCAAAAGATTTTCGCGTCCCACTTCGGCCACATTGCAATCATTTTCCTGTGGACTTCCGGTACCATATTCCACGTCGCTTGGCAAGGTAACTTCGAGCAGTGGATCAAAGATCCCTTAAACATCCGTCCCATCGCCCACGCGATTTGGGATCCCCAGTTCGGTAAAGGCGCTGTAGATGCCTTCACCCAAGCTGGCGCTTCTAACCCGGTTAACATCGCCTATTCTGGGGTTTACCACTGGTTCTACACCATCGGTATGACCTCCAACCAAGACCTATACCAGGGTGCGGTGTTCCTGCTGATTCTCTCGGCGATTTTCCTCTTTGCTGGCTGGTTACACTTACAACCTAAGTTCCGTCCTAGCCTCGCTTGGTTCAAAAACGCTGAATCTCGCCTGAACCACCACCTCGCCGCTCTGTTCGGTGTTAGCTCCTTAGCTTGGACCGGACACCTCGTTCACGTTGCTATCCCCGAATCCCGCGGTCAGCACGTTGGTTGGGACAACTTCCTCTCCACTCCCCCCCACCCGGCGGGTTTACTACCCTTCTTCACCGGTGACTGGGGTGTGTATGCGGAAAACCCCGATACTGCTAACCACATTTTCGGTACTGCCCAAGGCGCGGGAACTGCGATTCTCACCTTCTTAGGTGGTTTCCATCCCCAAACCGAGTCCCTCTGGTTAACCGATATGGCTCACCACCACTTGGCGATCGCTGTGATCTTCATCGTGGCTGGTCATATGTACCGCACCAACTGGGGCATCGGTCACAGCATCAAGGACATCCTCAATGCACACAGACCCCCCAGTGGTAAGTTAGGAGCCGGTCACAAAAATCTTTATGACACGGTTAACAATTCTCTCCACTTCCAACTCGGTTTGGCTCTCGCTTCTTTAGGCGTGATCACCTCTCTGGTGGCGCAGCATATGTACGCGCTACCCCCTTATGCCTTTATCGCTAAGGACTACACTACCCAAGCGGCTCTCTATACCCACCACCAATACATCGCTGGTTTCCTAGCGGTGGGTGCTTTCGCCCACGGTGCTATCTTCTTCGTGCGTGACTATGATCCCGAAGCGAACAAAGATAACGTCCTGGCGCGGATGCTGGAGCATAAAGAAGCGATCATCTCTCACCTAAGCTGGGTTTCCCTTTTCTTAGGTTTCCACACCCTCGGCCTCTACGTTCATAACGATGTAGTCGTCGCTTTCGGTACTCCCGAAAAACAAATCCTCATCGAACCTGTGTTCGCTCAATTCGTGCAAGCAGCTTCGGGTAAAACCCTGTACGGCATGAACGTACTGTTGTCTAACCCCGATAGCATCGCTTACACCGCCTATCCCAACTACGGTGATGTTTGGTTACCCGGTTGGTTAGACGCAATCAATAGCGGCACTAACTCCCTCTTCTTAACCATCGGTCCTGGCGACTTCCTCGTTCACCATGCGATCGCTCTTGGTTTACACACCACCGTTCTAATCCTGGTTAAAGGTGCTTTAGACGCTCGTGGTTCCAAATTAATGCCCGATAAAAAAGACTTCGGGTATTCCTTCCCTTGCGACGGTCCGGGTCGTGGCGGTACTTGCGACATCTCTGCTTGGGATTCCTTCTATCTAGCCATGTTCTGGATGTTGAACACCTTGGGTTGGTTAACCTTCTACTGGCACTGGAAACACCTCGGTGTCTGGTCGGGTAACGTGGCTCAGTTTAACGAAAACTCCACCTACCTGATGGGCTGGTTCCGCGATTACCTCTGGGCTAACTCGGCTCAATTAATCAACGGTTACAACCCCTACGGTGTTAATAACCTTTCTGTCTGGGCCTGGATGTTCCTCTTTGGACACCTCGTTTGGGCAACCGGTTTCATGTTCCTGATCTCTTGGCGTGGTTACTGGCAAGAGTTGATCGAAACTATCGTTTGGGCCCACGAACGCACTCCTCTGGCGAACCTGGTTCGTTGGAAAGACAAACCTGTGGCTCTCTCGATCGTTCAGGCTCGTTTGGTTGGTTTAGCTCACTTCACCGTTGGCTATATCTTCACCTACGCCGCCTTCTTGATCGCTTCCACTGCCGGCAAGTTCGGCTAAACCTTGAATTAGGTGACTAAAAAACCCCCCGCCCATTGGTGGGGGGTTTTGTTTATGATTGATCATAAAAGCGCGGCTCAATCTCAAAAATCTATGCAGGTGGAAGAATTAAAACAACTTTATGATCAGGACTTTGTTTTGTGGATTGAGCGAACCACTGAACAAATTCGACGCGGGGAGATTAAAAATTTAGATTGGGAACATCTTTTAACGGAGATAGAAGATTTGGGGAGAGAACAAAGAAACAAAGTGGAAAGCTATCTAATTCAAACCGTTAAACATTTATTGATGTATCAGTATTGGCTGACTGAAAAAGGTAATTGTGGCCAGGAATGGGCCGATGAAATCGATAATTTTCGTCTAGAACTAGAAATTTTATTCCAGTCAAAAACCCTCTACAATTATGGGGCTTCTAGGCTAGATATAGCAATTCTTGGAGCTATGAGGTACAATGGAAAGCAAATAGACAAATAATAGAACTTACCCGCTTCCTATGAGACCCTATTCTGTAGATTTTCGCCAAAAAATTATCGAT
>VYLD01000510.1_pt1 | contig 10388 bp, 11 predicted proteins | sample 5114401 | NCBI WGS metagenome assembly VYLD01 (sample SAMN12291783, study PRJNA351875) | freshwater metagenome | isolation source: freshwater lake | place: USA: Michigan, Gull Lake | collected 2013-08-08 | reverse complement strand
GACAGGTCGTGCGTCACGAAGAGGATGGTCTTCCCGGACTGGCGGAACTCATTCATCTTCGCCGACGACTTGCGCGCGAAGTGCTCGTCGCCCACCGAGAGGATCTCGTCGATGATCAGAATCTCGGGGTCCACGTGGGTAGCCACCGCGAACGCCAGCCGCATGAACATGCCGCTCGAGTAGGTGCGCACCGGCTCGTCGATGAAGTCCCCCAGCTCGGCGAACTCGATGATCGCCTCGACCCGGTCCTTCACCTCGCTGCGCGACATGCCGAGGATGATGCCGTTGATGAGGATGTTCTCGCGGCCCGTGAAGTCCGGGTGAAACCCCGCGCCCAGCTCGAGCAGCGCCGAGATGCGCCCGTTCACCGTGATGGACCCCGAGCTGGGGCCGTAGATGCCGGTGATCAGCTTCAGCAGCGTGCTCTTGCCCGAGCCGTTGCGCCCCACGATGCCCATCGTCGAGCCGCGCGGCACCACCAGGTTGACGCCCTTGAGCGCCTCGATGTGGGTGAGCGGCTCGATCACCTTGCGCTGGCCCTTGAGCACCCGCACCACCTCGCTCTTCAAGGTGGTGAACTCGTTCTTCTTCGAGCGCTTCTTGAAGTGCTTGGTGAGGTTGTCGAGGACGATGGCGTTCGTCATGGTCAGACCAGCTCCGCGAACTCTTCACGGCGGCGCTCGAACACCCCCGACGACAGCCAGAGCACCACCAGCGTGACGCCGGCCACCACCGCCAGCGGCTGCCAGGCGGGCACCTGGTGCAGAAAGAAGACGTCACGCCAGGCGCTCATGATCGCCGCCATGGGGTTGAGCATCACCACCAGCTGCTGCAGCTGCTCGGCCGTGAGCGAGACACCGAAGCGGTCGATGCCCTTCAGGGTCGACACGTTCCACAGCACCGGCGTGAGAAAGAACGCCAGCTGCATGATGTTGCCGACGATGTGCTGCAGGTCGCGGAAGGCGACGTTCAGCGCCGACAGCAGGTAGGTGATGGCCAGCGTGAAGGCGGTCTGCAGCAGCAGCAGCACCGGCACGAAGATCAAGTGCCACGACGGCACGTCGCCGAACGCCAGGCCCAGCAGGAACAGCAGCGGCATCGACAGCACGAAGTTGATGAGGTTGGTCAGCACCACGTTGGCCGGCAGCACCTGCGCGGGGAACCGCACCTTGGTCAGCAGGTCTTTGCGATCGCTCACCGAGGTGGTCCCTCCCAGCACCGAGGTCGAGAAGAAGATCCACGGCAAGAGGCCGCAGAACAAATAGAAGGGGTACCGCGGCGTGCCCGACTCCATGAAGACGCCGAAGACCAGCACGTAGACCGCCATGCTCAGCGTGGGGTTCAGGAACGTCCACAAGAAGCCCAGCACCGAGGCGCGGTAGCGGGCCTTGAGTTCACGCGTGGCGAGGGCCAGCAGCAGGGCCCGGTACTGGTAGAGCTCCTGGAGGTTCTTCACCATGCGGCGTGTGGCGCCCTTACCGCACGGCCCGGTGGGTCACAACGTGCCGTCCTGCCTTCATCGCCCCTTGCGCGCGTTGGGTGCCGCGGCGACGCGAGGCTTGAGGGCCTTGGACGCGACCGGCTTCGGCCTGGGAGCCCTGGGCGGCTTCTCGGCCAACGGCTGTGCGGCCGGGGCCGGCGGCGTCTGGGCAGCGACCGCTGCAGCCTCGAGCTCGGCGACCCGCTGTCGCAGCGTGGTGACCTCGGCGGCGAGCTGCGCGTAGCCGTCACGCACGTGGCCGTTGAAGACCGTCTGGCGGGCGAGGGCCTCGTTGATGAACACCTGGCCGAGCTTTCGAAAGACCTGCTTCGCCAGCACCACCACCTGCCCCTGCGGCCCTGGGCGGTGGGTCTCGATGGGCAACCCGGCCGTCGCGTCGGCGTGCTCGGTCAGCACCTCGACCTGAAAGAGGAACGGGTCGATTCGAGGCTCGACCTGATCGGCCAGTCCTGCGTCCTCCGACGGCGTGAGCAGCCCGCGCGCCTCGAGGCGGTCCTTCACCAGGGCCAGCACCTTCTCGGTGGTCACGTCTTTTCCAAACAAGCGCATGTCAGTCCTTTCGCTTCGCGGCGCGGTCGATGGCCGCCAGCCAGGCGTCGATGACGGTGCTCCACCGGGCGGTCTTCGAATACGCCTTCGCGCGCTTCGGGAACACTGCTCGTTTCGGCGCCGACTGGCAGCCGGGAAAGTTCGGCGTAGGGTTGGCGCTGGAGCGAACGATGGCACCGAACCACTTCACCCGAGTCGCGCTCAGGAACTTCAAGGGGCACGCGCACACCGATGTGCCGCTGTCGCAGTTCACCCTGTTGGTCGGCGCGAACGGGACGGGGAAGACCAGCGTGCTCCAGGCCGTTCACCTCGTCAGCGGCGCCCTCGCCACCCTTCCGGGCACAGAAGAAGATTGGGGCTCTGGTGCCCCTTTCCACGACGGGCTCGAGGTCGATCTGATCCGCCGTTCCCTTGCCGAGGGGACAGAGCCCACGGAAGGGCCTGACGACCTCGAGATCACGGTCGAGTTCGGTGGTGGACCCGCTTCGATCGGCCTGAGACTCTCGGGGCCGCCGCTGAAAGCGACCGTCTTGATCGGTGAGTCGCCCCGGTGGTTGCTGCTGCCTCAACCAAAACCACCAGAAGTCGTGGCGGCATTGGGAGCGGTCCTGCTTCGGCTCGACACCCACGCCATCGTCACGCCTTCTCAGAGTCAGTTCGAGGGACCGATCATCGGCGCCGACGGCTCAGGACTGGCGCCTGCTCTGAAGCACTTCCTTGCCACCGCCGCGCGACCCTGAGTGGGTTTCGGCGATGGTCCGACGGATCGATCACCGCGTTCGCTGGTGGGTGGCCGCTGGTGCCACGTTCCTCGGCGGGTGGGCGCTCCTCTTCATCATCTACGGTGACCTGCTTCCCGCCTCCATCGCCGCGACTCCCCCGGCGATCTTCGCGGCCATGTTGGTCATTCTTGCGATGTTGAACGCGGCCCACGTGCGCGACGCCCGGCGCGCATTGACCCACGGCGAAGCCATTAAGCCGACCCAGCTGGGCTGGGTGGTGTGGCCCTTTTTGCCGACCAGCCGCCCTGCCGATCGAGTCACGGTCTACGTGAATGGCAACGTGGTCGGCACCATCACCGCCAACCTGAACCTCCGCCGGTCGTACCTTCCAGTTGGAGGCCCCGGCCTTCCCGGTCAGGTCATCGACATCACGCTGCTCGACGCATATCGCGATTGGAACCCCCGTCAGGGACGTACGATCGTGATGTCGGTGGGCAACGACCAGGCGCGAAAGTCCATTCAAATCCCCGCGAACGTCTCCGCCGCCGACCTTCGGGGAGGCCTGCTCTTCAGCGAGTATTACTTCTGTGTGCCGCAAGTCGGCGTGTTCTTCGCGTCGGTCGAGATTCAACCGCCAGAGATTGAGTGAGCGGCCATCGATGCCGTTCTCTCGTGCCCACGCCCCAAGCTCACAGCGCGGGTCAGACACCGCTTGGCGTCCTGCTCCGGCCTGGGAGCCTTGGGTGGCCTCTCGGCCAACGGCTGCGCGGCCGGCGCCGGCGGCGTCTGGGCAACGACGGCTGCAGCCTCGAGCTCGGGGACCCGCTGTCGCAGCGTGGTGACCTCGGCGGCGAGCTGCGCGCAGCCGAGCTTTCGAAAGACCTGCTTCGCCAGCACCACCACAAGCCCCTGCTGCCCTGGGCGGTGGGTCTCGATGGGCAACCCGGCCGTCGCGTCGGCGTGCTCGGTCAGCACCTCGACCTGAAAGAGGAACGGGTCGATTCGAGGCTCGACCCGATCGGCCAGCCCCGCGTCTTGCGAGGGCGTGAGCAGCCCGCGTGCCTCGAGGCGGTCCTTCACCAGGGCCAGCACCTTCTCGGTGGTCAAGTCTTCTCCAAGAAAGCGCATGTCAGTCCTTTCGCTTCGCGACGCGGTCGATGGCCGCCAGCCAGGCGTCGATGACGGTGCTCCACCGGGCGGTCTTCGAATACGCCTTCGCGCGCTGGGAGAACACCGCTCGTTCAGCGCCGACTCGCTGCACCGCCTGCGCGAAGGTGGCCGCGTCGTGGTACCCGACCCCACCCCCGCTGCGCTCGAGCTGCCCGCGCACCACGGCGCTGAAGGTGTTGCCGATGACCGGCGTCCCCACCGCGACCCGCGCGCCGCGCACCTTCAGCTCGCCCGCGCCCGCGAGGACCAGCGAGGGAGCGTCGTGAAAGTCACTCACCAGGCGCTGATGAAAGTCGACCAGCTCGGCGACGCCCTTCCCTGCTTCGAGCCGGCCCACGTACAGCAGGTAGGGCGCCTTGAGCCCGAACGCCTCGAGGAACCGCTCGGGCCTGGCGGGTAAGGGCTCGACCCCGACTCCGACGACCTGGCTCTTCGCAGCGTGGGGAAAGCGCTGACGAATCAGCGCCTCTTCTTCAGGCGTGTTCACCAGCAGCACCTGGGGCCGCTCGAACGCGTCGGCGTAGAGGTGAAAAGCCAACGGCGGTTCGTCGTGCGCAGTGGGCACCAGCAGGGCCTGGTCAGCGAGCAGCGGCACCCCGTACGCGGTCGGCTGGTAGAGCGACGTGAAGAACGCCACCGCGTCGAACCGCTCGCGCTGCGAGACCAGGGTGTCGAGCAACGCCGGCGAAACGGGCCCCTGATCAGCCACCCAGCGGGTCTCGGTGACCAGGTCCTGCGCGCGCCCGAAGAGCTGCGCAGACAGCCGGTTGAAGTGGCGCATGTGTCGCACGCGCGTCGAGGGGAACCGGTGCACCGTGAGCGGACCATCGATCTCTTCGCCTGCGGGCAGCTCGTTGTTCCAGGTGAGGTGATCGGTCGCGCAGGTGGTGAAGAGCTCGACGCGCGCGTGAGGCGCGAGCTTGAGGGCCACCTGTCGTGCGTGCGACTCCGCGCCGCCGACGATCTGCTCGCCGAAGCGCTGCACCACGAACGCCACGGTGGGCTTCCTCGTGCGGCGACGAGGCGGCGAGGGCTCGAGGTTCAGCGCGGCTCGCAGCCCGGTCTGCACTGCCTCGAGCGAGAAGTCCTGAAGGCGGGCGCACTGCCCGTCGATGATCGCCTGCCGCTGCGGAGCATCGTCGAGCAGGGCGCGCGCGACCTCGGCCAGCGCCGCGAAGTGCTTCTCGTCGAACACCAGGCCCCGCCCGCCCATCGTCTCGGGTACGGCGGCGGCTCCGAAGGCCAGCACCGGCACGTCGCTGGCGAAGGCCTCGAGCAGCGGCACCCCAAGCCCTTCGTGCTCGCTCATCGAGACGAAGAGGTCAGCCGCGCGGTACGCCGCCACCAGCTCGCCGTGGTTCACCCGGCCCAGGAAGGTGACGCCCCCGAGGCGGCGAGCGCGGCGCTCGAGCGCTTTGACGGCCGCCTGCCCTCTGTCTGCGCCACCGACGACGATCAGCTGCGCGTGGGGCGAAAGGCGCTTCAGCTCGGCGTGCAGGGACAGCAGGTCTTCGACGCGTTTGTGCGGCACCACCCGACTCACCGTGAGCACCCGCGGGCGGCCGAGGCGCTCGAGCCTGTCGCGCATCGCGGGGTCCACGGCGTCGTTTCCGAAGCGCACCGGCTCGACGAGCAGCGGCACCACCGACACGCGCTGATGACCGGCAGCGGTCAGCTCGCGGGCGTTGAAGGGCGACACGCCAATGGAGAACTCCACGTGCCCGGCCAGGGCGGCCAGCTGCGCGCGTCCGGTGATGAGTGATTGCGCGAGGCGGGTGCCCTCGTAGAAGCGGGCGGGGGTGATGTTGTGAAACACCACCCCGCGGCGGCACCCCAGGTGCAGCAGGTGGCTGGCGAGCGGCGAGGCGATGCCATGGTGGTACAGCACCACGTCGTCAGGGCGAACGCGCAGTGAGGACGCGGGGTGCACCATCGCCTCGAAGCCCTGCTCGACTTCGCTCGCGAAGACCTCACCGGTGACCCCAAGCCCCCGCAGCGCGCGCTGGAACGCAACCGCGGCCGCGCCCATGGCATCACCGGCACGGAAGGTGGGCAGCAGCTGGTGAACGACGCGAACCGACACGAGGCGGGCCTGTAGCAAAAAGCGCCGCGACCGGTGCCGTCAGGTCAGCGCGGCGAGAATGGCGCTGCGGGTCGACGAGGCGCGCGTTCGCCGTGCAGCGGCGAGGGCGTCAGCGGCACTGGGTCTCATCGCCTTTGGCGTCGAGGGCCTCGGCGAGCGCCATGGCGCGCTCCCGATTGATGCGCCACACGCCGGTGAGTGGGTTCGTCGGCGCGGGGGCTGCTGCCCGCTCCATGGGCTTCGCCACGCCGTCCTTGGTGCACGCGGGCAATACGAAGCCAACGGCCAGCATGGCCGTCAGCGTCATCAGTCGTTTCATGTGCTCTCTCGGTGACCGGTGAACTTCGAGGGCGAGGACCCACCACCTCAGTGGGCTGTGAAAGAAAAGAAGGGGCGCGATAGAGCCTCGACATGTGTCATGGCTGAGGCCGACCTCCTTGTTCGAGGGGCCGGCATGGTGGTACCGGGCTGCGAGGGAAGACCGAGCGAACGGGACGGCCGAGCTGAAGCAGGCGCTCCTCACCTCGATGAGCTTCACGATGGCACGGGCGAGCTCGTCAGCCGTCGGCACTCGGGGCGACCGGGGCTGCCCAGAGACCTTCAGCTCTACCCGGCGAGCGAGCGGTGCATGGTGACGGCGCCGCTCGAGGCGTCGTTGACGGTGGCGTCGCGGTCGGACTCCATCGCGCGGGTGATGGGCCTGCGGACGCAAGAGGTGTCGTTTCGCGTGGGCCACGGGCTTCTGGTCCTGCGGGGTCATGTTCAGCGGCCGCGGCAAACCCCTCACCCGTCTCTCTTTCGACGGCGACCCGAGCGCCTTGCGAGGGGCGGCCACTCACCGACGAGTTCAACCGCCGCGGTGACCTGGGCGTGTTCTCGACGCAGCGGCTACGGAGCGATGACCAACGCGAGGCTCGGGTTGGGCGGGCTCGACCCGGTGCAGCGCGCCACCCCTTCGCAGCGGCTGACGACGGCGTTGAGCGCGACGCGCACCGTCGCTGGCCCGGTGGCTGCGTCGGCCGGCACGGCGAACGAGAGCTGGCTCACCTCGATCGAAGCCGCCGTGAGCGTGAATGATGCGCCGACCCCGTCGCGGAGCAAGACCTCTCGGCCTCCTGTGATGGGCACCGCGGCGGGCTCCCAGCGCAGGGTGACGGGCTCGCCGCGCTTCACGGGGACGTCGGGTGTGGCAAGGCTCAGCCTTCGGGTGGTGAATGGGCGCTCGACCTCGCGCTGCAGCGTGGCCGCCCCCTCACGCACTGAGAGCGGGGCGTTGCCTTCGATTGCCGCGAGCTCGTCGGTGTCCGCGTAGCGCAGCACGTAGCGCGGGGGCTCACCTCCAACCACGGTTCGTGTTGATTCCCCGTGGTCTCGTGTGCTGCTGAGACCGACCGGACCTGCGCTCCAAGCCGCCCCCTCTCAGTGGCAGATGTTGGGGCCTGGCATCGACTCTGAGCCCGTGCGACACGAGCGCCATGAGGAGCCGAGCTCTCATGGCGCAGCTCATGCTGACGACGGCGTGTGTTCACCTTCCAGCCACCCGCGCCGTCGAGCAGCCACAGCCCGAGGTGACCGACCTCACGGAGTTCTACGATATCGAGGGCGACAGCTCTGCGGCGATGCGAGCGAGCCTCAACGAGCGCGGGCCAACCGATGCGTTCGGCCGACACGATGCGTTGACCGCTTGGTACGTCACCTGGTCGTACGACTACCAGCGCACTGACCGCAGCTGCGCATTGGTCAACGTGACGACCCAGGTCAAGACGACGTACACGATGCCGCGGTGGGAGAACCCACGCGCACCTTCCGCACTCGCAGCGAGATGGAGACAGTACCTCTCGGCCCTGGCGACGCACGAGCGAGGTCACACCCAGGTCGCCATCGAAGCCGCCCGAACCATCGGCGTGGCGTTGTCGGTGCTGCCGCCAGAACCCTCCTGCGAACGAATGGAATCGGTGGCCAATGGGCTCGGCGAACACGAACTCGACTCGGCTCGACAGCGCGATGTCGTTTATGACGCAGAGACGAAGCACGGTGAGACCCAAGGAGCGACCTTTCGATAGCCAGCCATCACCCGACATGGGTCGGCGGTCGCGAGGTGCAAGAACAAGGCAAGGACAAGTCGAACAAAGCTGAAAATGGGGCCCCCCCAGCCCTTGGTGCTCGCTCATCGAGACGAAGAGATCAGCCGCGCGGTACGCCGCCACCAGCTCGGCGTGGTTGACCCGGCCCAGGAAGGTGACGCCCGCTCGGCGGCGGGCGACGCGGGCTGCGAATGAACAACCCGGCCTCGGAGAGATCGGTCGCGGAGTCCACCTCGTGGCCGTCTTGAGTCGACGTCTGGTGCTGCACGAGGAACCGCTTCACGACCATGGCGTGGCGGGCCTTGGACTGGGTGTGACGACCGTGCAACGGAGTGCATGTGTTATGCGCTCGCACCGTGTTGCTGCCGATCGCCCTCGACGCCTCGCTCTGGGACGAGCCCATCACGGGCATCGGCCTGTACACGCGGCAGCTGCATCGGGCGATGAGCGACCGGGGCGAGTTCGTCGAGCGGTGGGGAGCGCGGCGCAGCGGTGAGGTGCCTCGGGCCGCCTGGTCCCGAACGGGGTGGACGCTGAGCCCGCTTGGTGAGCACCTGCGAACGCGCAGGCCGCGGCTCTTTCACGCCCTCGCGAACTTCAACCTGCCGCTGCAGAAGCTCGACGGGGTGCCCTTCGTGCTCACGGTGCATGACCTGGTGCCCCTGCTGTTGCCGAAGACGGTGTCGACGCCGTTCCGCTGGCAGTTTCGGGTCTGGCTCGCGCGCGCGCTCACCGTGGCCGACCAGGTCATCTGTGTTTCGCACGTGGCGAAGCAGAGCGTGCTCGAGACGTTCGACGTCGACCCCGCGAAGGTGAGCGTGGTGCACCACGGCGTCGATCACGTCGAGCAGGTGGCCGCTGCGGACACGACGACCGTCGCCTGGCTCGACGCCATGGGCCTTCAGAAGCCCTTCGTGCTCTACGCCGGAGCCCTCGACGCGAGGAAGAACGTGGGCCTGGTGCTGCGGGCCATCGAGCGGCTGTACACGCAGGGGCGACCGCTGACCCTGGTGCTCGCTGGCCAACGGTGGTTCGGCAGCGGCCCCATCGAAGCCGAGGTGCTGCGCCTCAAGGCCCTGGGCGTCGACGTGCGCACGCCTGGGTACCTCGAAGACCCGGTCTTCTACGCGCTGATGCATCGCGCGGGCGTGTTTGTCTTTCCCTCAAGATACGAGGGCTTCGGGTTGCCGCCGCTGGAGGCGATGCGCCTGGGGGTGCCGACGATTGTCTCGAACACGGGGTCTCTGCCGGAGGTGTGCGGGCCTGGCGCCTGGCAGGTGGGGGTCGACGACACAGAGGGGCTGGCTGAGAAAATCGACCTGCTGTTCGGCAACCCGACGCTGGCGTCGTCACTCGCCCAGGCTGGTCAGGCGCGCGCGAAGACCTTCACGTGGGAGAAGACGGCGCAGCAGACCCTCGGAGTCTACGCACGCGCGGCTCGCTGAAGGCTCGCTCGTCCCTTCGACTGATGGCGGCCGCTCGAGCCCAAACGGCCGTTGCGGGGCCGTCGAGGGCCCAAACTCCTGCGTCAAGACGACAGCCCTCCCTCGCATGGAGCCCGACACACATTGCCGTCGGGCGACGGCCCGCTGGCCCAGCTCGCCACCCGGCTGAGTGCGTTCATCTCGAGCGTCTCGCAGCCGTCACGGCGCGCCCGGCGCCGACCTCGTCCCCCCGTCCACCGCCTGGCCGCGGACCCCGTCCACCGCCTGGCCGCGGACCACGGCCACCGCCTGGCCGCGGACCACGGCCACCGTCGCCCCATCGGAACCTCCGGGCCCGTGATCCACGTTGGCCAGAAGCTCGCGGTCCTGGGCTGAAAACCCAGCACCAATCCACCCCGCCACGAACGAGAACACCGAGAACCCCGCCACGATCAGCCACCAGGGTCGATCCTTCATGCCAGGCATTCTCGGCGATCGACTGCCTGTCGTCCCTCGGACAACGGGAGGAGGGTGCTTCCAGTCACTTCGACGGGCTCAGCGTGGCGCGCTCAGGCTGAAGACGTGCACCTGCCGATCGGTCCCCGCGGCGAACAGCGCGTCCTTGCCGATGAACCCCACACTCAACACATCTGACGCGTCGGCCGGAATGTCAGCGAAGAGCCGTCCGCCCTCGACCTCAAAGACATACACGTGGCCGTCATCACTGCCGGCGGCGATCAAGCGGCCGTCAGCGTTCACGTCGACCGAGGTGGTGCGATCGGTCGGCTGGGTCCAGGTGTGCGCGACGCGATGAGCGGCGACGTCCCAGAGCTGCACATGCCCGTTGGCCAGCGC
>VYLD01000508.1_pt1 | contig 10444 bp, 12 predicted proteins | sample 5114401 | NCBI WGS metagenome assembly VYLD01 (sample SAMN12291783, study PRJNA351875) | freshwater metagenome | isolation source: freshwater lake | place: USA: Michigan, Gull Lake | collected 2013-08-08 | reverse complement strand
ATCTCGGGCCACGCCAAGCGGAACTCGCCCTCGACTTGGCGGCGGTGCCCAGGCCCAGGAGTCACTCTCCTCCACGCGGGGCTGACGTCGCCCTCGCCTCCTGACAGGCGCTCCCCCGTCAGCCGCAGTCTTCAAGCTCGCCCTCAGCGCGGCGGAGCCCCGCCCAACGAGGCGTTTCGGCGCCCCCCGCGACCGACTCAACCGCGTCCTTCACCGCCCTCGACCGGCCACCGCCCAATCGCGTACCCTCCCACCCCGTGGGAAACGCAGGCTTCTTCAACCTAGGCGTCTTAGCGTCACCCAGGATGTTTTCTCCACCGCTGCGGCGACGGCCGCGCGCGGCGCGACGGTGCGGGTGCTGGACGACGCAAACCGAGCCACGCTCTTCGTCGAATCACCACAGGCCCCTGGGACCTATCGTGCCGCAGCGATGGCCTTGCCGGTAGGGCGCGCACTGACGCTCGAAATCGAGTGGGACGGCGATCGCTACCGCGCCACGGAAATCATGCAGCCCGGCGTCCCCATGGACTCGCTGTTCTTCCGGGCGGAGTTCGACGAGGTGGATACCGGGCGGAACTGGCGGGCCACGATCTCCGTGAAGGACCCTGCGGACCAGCGGAACTTCTACGTGTGGGACCAGTGGATCAATGGGCGCCGACTCGTCTCGCCCGACAGCGAGGAATTTTCGCGGGTCGTGCAGTCCGATGAGCGGTTCAACGGCTCGACGGTGCGCCAGTTTCAGCCGTACTCGGACTGGCTGGTGAGTGCCGGCCAGCTGGTGCGGGTGCGGCAGCTGGCAATCTCGGAGCAGGCATTCCGCTTCTACACCGCGTTGTCCGCGCAGGTGGGAAACAACGGCTCGCCGTTCGGCGTGCCGATCAGCGGCGTCCGTGGGAACGTCGCGAACGTCACGACGCCGTCGCGGCGGGCCGTGGGGTACTTCATTGCCGGGGAGTATACGGAACTGGAGCGACGAGTGCCGTAGCCGGTGGTGAGGCGTCCGGTGTTGGCAGTCATTCCCAGCGTCTGTCACCTCCGGTGCCCCCGACCAGACGGCGAAGGCGCCGCAGGGATCCAAGACCCTGCGGCGCCTTTGTCGATGCAGCAGCCCGCAGCGATAGTGGTGGGGCTCAGGTGACAGTACGCTGCGGCATGTTCGATCTGCAGGTTGCACAGGCGCTCGCGGCGCGCAATGCGCACGGCCTTCCCATGGCAGTCGCACGAGTGGATCGATCGGAACGAAGACGTGTGGGCGTCAGGTTTTCTCGGCGGGACGCGGAGGGCCTCCATCCCGTCGTATGGGGATCCTCACTGCGGGCGCCGCCCCTCCGGACGTGCGTTCGGACGACATGTGCGACGCGGCGCCGGGCGGCGCGGGGCCCGGCGGCGTGCGCGGCTCTGCTCCCAGCGCGTCGGTGACCGACGTTCCCGTGGCGAGCAGAAGGCCGAGCGAGATTGAAGGCCTGCCACTGCCGGCCACGAGCCGCGCACGCATGGTCGACGGCAGGCTACCGCCGCCCCCGCACACAGCGCACGAAGTTGAGCATGCGCACATCGTCGCCCTGCGGCCCGAACCCCTGCGGATATCTCGACGGGTCGCCGTCCTTGGGGTCGGCGCGCTGGCTGCCGGCCCCGTGTACATCGATCAGGTTGCGGACGCCGCTGCCGGGGGGCATCTCCATCCAGCCGAGGGCGCGGCCGAAAGCGACGTAGACGGCGCGCGTGTACATGACGTCCGGCGGACCGTCGAATATGGTGGTGCTGGTCCAGAAGTACGATTCGGCGGTGCTGGCCTGTAGCGGTGGCGCCAGCGCCGCGTCCTGCGTGACCGCCGGCGCCCGGGTGTAGTCGACGATGCTGTGCAGCTCCTTCGCATCGGGCAGGCGCCAGTCTGCCTGACCGGCCAGCCGCAGTGCCGTGCAGTAGGCCAGCGCGTCGCGCCAGTTGCGCGTCCGCCCATCATCGCGCTGCTGCCAGAGCAGCCCCGAGCCGCGGTCGGTCACGGTGCCGTCGCCGTTGTCGCGGTAATCGTTGATGCCGTAGGCCGAACCGCGCACGAAGCGCACGCCCATGAGCTGCGGCACGGCTCCGCGGCTGCCCGGCTGGTAGCGCGGATAGCCCTTGATGCGGCCATCAGCGAAGTTGACGCCGAAGATGGTGGCGTCGTTGTTCATCGTGGTGGCGACGTACGCGGTCGACGACCACAGCTGCACGTCGAAGAAGCGGGCGCCGTCGCCGTAGGCGAACTCGAACGTCGTGGCGTCGATGAAGGGCCGCGACTGCACGGCGGTGGGTGCAAACCAGCCGCGGAAGTCGATCAGCGTGTAGAGCTCCTTGATGGTGGGTACGCGCCAGTCGGTGTGACCGCCGGTGCGCAGCGCCGCTGCGGCGGCGCGTGCCTCGTCCCACGACAGGGGGCCGGCGAGTGCGCGCGTCCACGTGAGACCGGTCACCGGGTCGGAGACCGTGCCATCGCTGCGGGGCTGGAGCGACGGGCGCGGTCCGGGGCGCTGCCCGTCCTGGCCGAAGAACGCCGCGCCCGCCGCCGGACAGTCGATGCGGGCGTCATTGGAAAAGCAACCGTCCTGTGCGGTGCCGGGCACACGCCAGGCTGATCCGTCTCCGGCGGGCAAGGTCGTAGCGGTACCGTTGGCCTCAGCGGCGGCGCCGCAGGCAGCGAGTAGGAGCGGCAGCACACGAGCGAGCCAGGACGCAGGCACCGGGCGCCGGTGGCGCGTGCACAGGTCAGTGCGGCTTCGACGGTCGTGGCCTCGACGGTCGTGGCCTCGACGGTTGATGCCGCGCGCGGGAGCGCGCGGGTCGGGGAACGGTCGCAACGGTCTCATCGCTCTCGTCGGTCTCATCGGAACGCTCCTTGACGTTGGTACAGCGCGGATCGGCCCCGCCCAGCCCATTGCGCAACCTCTCGAGAAGCCTCCGCAGATGCGGGCGCTCAGCGGCGGACAGCGACTGACACAACGCGTCTTCGACCTGGTGCCAGGCACGGTGGACCGCCTGCGCTGCACTGCGCCCGCGGGGAGTCAAGGTGAGGGTCACGCGCCGGGTGTCGTCGGCGTCGACCGAGCGCTCCAGCAGCCCGGCCGCCCGCATGCGCTGCGCCATGATCGTGGCGGTCGGCTGCGCGATGTGCAGCCCGGCCGCCAGCTCGCCCACCGTCAGCGGACCGTGGTGTGCCAGCGCATCGAGCACGCGCCCCTGGCCGTGATGGACACCTTCGCGGGCCAGCGGCGCGCGTAGGCGCTCTTCCAGCAGGCGGCCGATATGCAGGAACAGGTGCAGCAGGTGTTTGGGCGGCTGTCCCGATTCGTTCATGTCATATATATAGTCAGATATGTAAAATCAGGCAAGGCACAATGTCGGCACCGAAGCCGCCGCCCGTCACGGGCAGGGGCCCGACGCGAAAAAACCCGGCGCGGGGCCGGGTTTTTGGGTGGATCAGGCGTGCAAACGCTCAGCGCTTGCGGCGTCGGACACGAAGACCAAGGCCGGCGAGGCCGAGCCCGAGCAGTGCGAGCGAGCGAGCCGGGTTCGGGCACCGACATCACCGTGCCGTTCAGGACGATGTTGTCGTACTGCAGCGCGCGGTCGGCGCGATCGGTGCCGGTGTGGTTGTAGCCGTACATGCGGAATTCGATCGTCGACGTCAACCCGCCGAGGCCGATGTTGCCCACCGCCATCGTCGGCGGACTGTCGGAGGCCGGCGCGACGGTCGGTCCGATCACCTGTGTGAAGGTCGCGAAATTGTCCGTGCTGTATCGCACGAAGACGGTGCGCGGATCAGAACCGTTCGCCGACCACGCATCGAACGTGAGGGTGGTCAGATTCACCTGATGTCCCATGAGGGGCGTCAGCGAAAACCCGGCGAAGATGTTTCGATCGAGGGGGACTTCCGTTCACCTGCGTAGAGGGCCCGCCCGCCACCGCGCCTCGATTGGTGAGCGGCTCGCGAAAGCGCGCTGAACCCCGATGAACCCCAACCGCGGAGAACCCATGCACGCCCACCTTCGACCCCTCGCAGCCCTCGCCCTCTCAGCTCTCATCCTGATGGCCTGTCAGGGCGGTCCCGACGGCGCCGGCTTTGGCGGTGGCACTTCGACCGGTGGTGGTGTCACCGCTGGTGGTGGTGTCGCTGCTGGTGGCGGTGGCAGCGCTGCTGGTGGTGGCAGCGCTGCTGGTGGTGGCAGCGCTGCTGGTGGTGGCAGCGCTGCTGGTGGTGGCAGCGCTGGTGGCGGTGGCAGCGCTGCTGGCGGTGTCGCCGCTGCTGGCGGTGTCGCCGCTGCTGGCGGTGGCAACGCGTCGAGCGGCGATGCGGGCAACGCTGGGGACGCCGGCGTGACGTCGCCCCTGCGTTGGGACGCGCTGTCTCAGCTGCCCGCGGGGCTCACGCTGATCACCGACAACCGCTGGACCCGGCTCGATGAGCCCGGCTGGGGGGTGGTGAACAATCCGACGGCCGACCTCGCGATCGTGACGGACACCACCGCGCCAGATGGAGACCCCTCCGTGCTCTCCCAGGTCTGGGCTGGTGTCGCTGACGGCTACAACCCAGACTACGCCTGGGTGGGCTTCTCCTCGAGGCAGGAGCTCTACGGTGCGTTCATCGTGAAGTTCTCAGCCAACTGGCGCTCCGAGGGCGTCAAATGGCTCATCGCGGAAGCCGGCGGCTCGCCGAACAGCGAGCTGCCCTTCTGGCTCGGGCTGGGTCCGTACCAGGTCGCGCTTCCGCCGGGCGGGCTCGACCCCGTGCTCGGCTTCACCACCAACGGGGGAGCATCGAACTACCCGTACGATGATTCACAGCCTGGCTGGTTTGGGCCCACCTACCTGGCGCCCCGCAGGCTCCCGCGCGGCGTGTGGTGCAAGGTCCAGTTCCACGTGAGCTCGAACCCCGACCGTGCGCGAGTGTGGATCGATGACGTGCTGATCTTCGACTCGAACCTCGAGCCGCGCCCCGGCTTTACCTTCGCCTGGAGCTGGGGCAGTCAGGTCTTCAACGGGCTGCAGCTTGGAGCGACCTGGGGCGGCGGCAACTCGGCCTCTCCTCCACCCGGCGCCACGATTTCCTACGCGCGGACCGTGCTGTACGGGCGCTGAGGACGTCTGCGTCTCGGCGAGGCTTCACTCGAACGAGCCGACACCGGCAGGCCTGGCCGAGGCCCGGGCCAGAAGCCGGTAGCCGAGCCAGCCCGCCGGACCGAACAGGAAGGTGAGCACCAGGAACGGAGCCACCTTCCACCGGGGAATCGCCCGCGCGTCGGCGTCGCGGCTGATCCACCCGCCGACGAGCAGGTCGAAGGCGAGGTAGTGGACCCACCCGCCGAGCAGCAGTGTCCGGTCAGCGAAGAGGGCCGCGACGCCCTCGAGTGAGTCGAAGCCTCCGTCGACGCGGCCCAGGCGCAGCGCCATCACCACCACGTACCCCACGGCGAGCCCACCGGGCACCAGCGTGCCGACGACCCGCTGCACCCAGGCCGCCCGGGGTTGCACGAGCAACACCACCCACGCCGCGAGCGCGAGGGTGTTGGCGAGCGAGAACGCGGCCGAGGCGCTCATGAGAGCACCGCGCCCTGGGCCGTCCGCTCCCGACGCAGCGCCCACGTCGCCGCGGCCGCCGAGCCCATCAGCCACGTCACCCAGCCGACGAGCGTGGGTCTCGACGGCTGCACGATGGACTCCTGGGCGAGCGCCTGGAGCAGGAGCAGCAGGCACAGGGCCCCGAGGCTCGCGGCCGATGCCTTCACCAGGCGGACCTCACGCTCGCGGGAGCGCAGCCGGCGCCCCGCAGCCCACGCCACCAGGGGCAAGACCTGCAAGGCATGCAGGCCGACGAAGTGCGCGACGCGCAGATCGCCGTGGGTGGCGCTGAAGCCGGCGAGGGGGAGCCCGGGGCCTCCGTCGGGCGCACCGACGGTGTGGCTGCCGATGATGGGCATCGACCCGCCCTGCGATGCCACCTCGAGCTGGCGTGACGAGGGCGCCGACATCGCCCCTCCGAGCGAGGCGCCAACCACGGCGATGGTCAGCCCCAGCCGCAGCGCCCAGCCCTGCGCATCGTCGACGGGCGTGCGCCACAGCGCGACGGCCACCACCCCCATCACGAACGACTGGGTGACGATGGCCACGCCCATCACGGTGACGACGACCGAGTCGAAGGGCGTCGAGGAGTTGAAGTGGCTGGTGGTGCCGCGCGCCGCCTGGAGCGCGATGCAGCCCACCTCGATGGCCATCACCCACACCGTCGTCCATCCGGCGAGCCACTGGAGCCTCGGCCGGTGCGACAGCCGCTGCAGAGCGGGCGCGACACTCACCGCATAGATGCCCGTCGAGAGGCCGAACTTGAGCGGCTTCAGCCAGGCCGGCTGGCCACCGATGAGCCGCCCGTCGACCACCAACCCCACCGCGGCGAGCACCGCTCCGACGAACATCGCCACCGCAAGGGCCCAGAGCCCCCGCTGCCACCGGGGCCCCGCGACGAGCCCGTCTCGAATGAATATTGTCATCGTCAACATCAGATAACCGGTACGTGTTGACGATGTCAACATGGGGCCCTACGAACGGGAGCGTGAGACGAGACGAGGCGCCGAAGCGGCCAGCGCGCAAGCCCAGGCACGCGTACCACCACGGAGACCTGCGTCAGGCCCTGGTCCAGCAGGCGGTGGTGACGATTGAGGAGCACGGCGTCGAGGCGCTGACGCTCCGGCAGACGGGGGCGCGGCTGCGGGTGTCTCGCACCGCGCTGTACCGGCACTTCGCCGACAAGCAGGCACTGCTGGCGGCGGTGGCGACCGAGGGCTTTGCCCTCTTCGAGCGGGCGCTGGCCGAGGCCTGGCATGACGAGGGGCTGGGGCCGAGCCGCGAGCGCTTCTTCCGGGTGGGCCGTGCGTACGTGGACTTCGCGCAAAAGCACCCCTCGCACTACCGCGTCATGTTCGGACACTTCGTCGACAACGTCGCAGCCGACCCGGCGCTCGCGGGCTCGGCCGACCGGGCCTTCGGGGTGCTGGTGACGGCGCTCGAGGCCCTGCAGGGCGGTGGTCTGGTGCGGCGCGGCCCGTCGTCGGCGCTCGCGGTGTCGGTGTGGGCCTGCACGCATGGCCTGGCGATGTTGCTCATCGACGGGCAGCTCTCTCGGCCTGACCTCGACGCCGAGGCCATGGTGTCGTCGACGCTGGACCGCGTGTGGGACTTCCTCACGCCGCGCTGACGTCCCCTCCGAGGAGGTCATGGCCTTCCATTCGTTCCTCTCAGGGATGGTGATTGCGGACCGCTCAGCGGAAGCGATTCGGGAGCCGAGCGAGGTCGTCCCCTCGCTGGTCCTCGAACCCTCAGGACGGGGCCTGGCCGCGGTTCTCGATAGCCTCCAGAATCGGCTGCTCGTTCGTGCCGGGCGCTCCCAGTCCAGCCGAGCGAACCTCGTCAGTTCTCTCGAGCGGCCTCGCCGCGAAGACGAGGAAGGGCGTCCCAGGGGGCGTTCGGGAACCGATGGTGGGTGCGGTGCAGCCCCACGTGATGCGGAAACACGAAGGGGGTGAGCCAGGCGCTCGTGATGTCACGGGTCGTCTCCGTGAGCCCGGCTTCTCGCGGCGCCTGTGAATGCTCGGCCAGGAACCGGCACGCGTTAAAGAGCGCGGCCCAGCTCAGCGGCAGCCACCAGCTTCGAGCCATCAGCGACGGCGCCATCACGGTCAGCGCGCCGAGCGCAGCCCACGTCACCACCACCGGCCACTCCACCCGCCGGGCGCGCTCGACGTCTCGCCGGGCGGCGGCATCGTCTTCACCCGAGACGAGCAACGCGGCGTAGGCCACCTCGAGGCGGGGCACCGCGAACGAGGCGACGCCGAGCGCCGCGCGCACCACCCAGAACGGGAAGATGCCCAACAGGAGGAGGAACAGCCGACCGTCGCCCACCGTTCGCCGAGGCGCGAGGTAGGGGTCGTCTGGCGCGTTGGTTCGAGCGTGGTGCCGAAGGTGGTGGGCGCGCATCGACTCGAGCGTCGTCCCGACGGGCCAGCCGCCGACCGCCTCGAGGAGCCACGTCCAGCCACTCCGCCCCGGCAGGTGACAGGCATCATGGAGGAGCACCCCCAGCGCGTGAATCCGGCCACCGAGCACCGGAGCCATCACGAGGAACATCCACCAGGGGCCGAGCGCCGAGAGGGCCCAGCACGTCAGCATGACGGCGCCATCGAGCGCCGCCCACCCCACCAGCCTGGCCTCGGCGCCTGCACGGGGTGACGAGGGCGTCATTGGGGGCGACCCTCGCGTGAGCACCCCCTGCGTTCAAGGGCCTGAAGGCGTGTGCACCGAGAGCGACTGGAAGCCCGAGGCGTCCCACCGGGAGGCCTCTTCGACGTTCCCCGGCAGGCGTGCGCGGCACTCGACCCGCGACCCCTCATGCGCGCAGGGCACGGTGAGCGCGACCTCGGGCACCGACTTCCACCGGCCGTCCTCGCGCACATAGCGCTCCACGAAGAAGGCCTCGTCGGCCCGCGCGAAGCTGGCCAACCAATCGGTCTCCACCGGGCCGTCGAGCTGCGAGCGGAACGAGGCGATGGCGTCGAGCTTGCGCCGGGCGTCGATGGCGACGCGCTCGGTTGCGGCGTACGCGCGGAGGGCTCCAGGGAGCGGCGGCATCGGGGCCTCGAGCGCGACTGACGGCTTGCAGTCCGACGGCCAGCACTCGTCGCTCGCGTGAACGACGCTGCGGTGCACGAAGGCCGGCGTCGAGTCGAGGCGGTCGAGCGCGCGGCGGAAGAAGACGTACGTCATCGCGTGGTCCGGGTGCGTGTCGATGCCATGCGGGAGGTAGACGTGTCGGGGCTGCAGCTCGTGCAGCACCGCGGCGAGGTCGTCGGTCAACGCGCTCGCGGTGTACGGCGCGGGCGTTCCCGTTCGGCGGGTGTGCTCGTCGACTCGGCCCAGGCCGCGGGTGGCCCAGGTGACGCTCGCGCGCGCGCAGGAGCCGTCAGCCCCGAGGCGCTCGATGGGCGCAAGCGGCTCGTCCCGCAGGCGCTCGAGGTGGCCGTCGGGGTAGCCGAGGAACCGCACCTGCGACTCCGGCACCCCGAGGCGGGCGAGCGCGTTCACCGTCTCGGTCTGCCGCTGCCGTCCATCGCGCGCGCACGAGAGGTCGCCGTTCGTCACCACCACCACCGCCACCCGCTCCCCGCGCGCGACGGCCTGCGCGAGGACGCCGCCCGCCATCAACACCTCGTCATCCGGGTGCGGGGCCAGCACGAGCACGTCGACGCCCCGGGCGCTGCTCCACGGCGCCGTCGCACACCCGAGCGTCAAAACGCTGACGATGGAAAGGGACCGCACCCTCAAATTCGTAACCGACCTTCGCGCCGGGCGCAGCAGCGTGCTGGTTCAGCGGTGCTGGAGCCTCACCTGAGTCTCGGCTGGCACCGCCGTGCATCTCCCACGGGGTGGTGCGAGCGGCCGGCTCGGGCGCGCCGACCTCTTCTCGCTCGGCTTGACGCTCTACGAGTGTCTGGTGGGGCATCGGGCCGGGGCGGCCAGCGACGACCTTGCGCTCGTCTCAGGCGCGAGTGACCTCCCTGCACCGAGTTGACATGTTTGGCTCCCGACTCAGGCCAGCAGGGCCGGCTCGGCCGTTCGATCGGCGAACGTCGGAGGCAGCCCGAACTCCGCGCAGAGCGCCGCGTGCATCGCCCCGAAGTGGAAGGTCTTGCGCAGGTACCGGCCACCCGGGGCGAGCGCAGCCGGACGCTTGGGGCCGATGAGAATGAACGGAGACTGCTGCCGACCCGCGTGGTGGCCATCTCCGTCCTGCATTCCCTCGTGAGTCGCTGGAACGATGAGCATGACGGCGTCGCACGCCTCGAGCGCCTGCTGGAGCGCCGGTCCATCGGCACGGCGGGCGACCGCGCCGTACACGAAGCCCTTCACGGCGGCCACGTGGCCTCGCCATCGAAGTTGCTCGCTCACGTCGATGACGACGATGACGAGGACGACGAGGGGGTGCTCTTCACCGTCGATCTCGAGCCGGGCGTGGCGCCTCCAGCGCCCCCACTGCCTCGCGCAGGTCCTCTTCATCCGACGCGAGCGCCGCGATCTTCAGGCGCAGCACCGACGCGTTTGCAGCGACGACGAGCACCACCTGGCAACTCCAAACGCCCCGCGTGCGCGACCGGCCGTGCACCCTCCGCCCCCGGCCCTGTTGCAGACGCTGCCGGTGCGGGACCTCGAAAGAACCCGAGCCCCGGAGCGTGCAAGGCGCTGTTTCTGGAGCAACGACGAGGGGTTGGCCCGCCTTTGAATCCGACGCACGAAAAGGAAAGGAGAAGAGAAGGAGAAGAGGAACAAACCGTGGAACCAAGCCGAGGGGCAAGAGGCGCTCGTGGAGTTCCTGGCGCAGTGGCCGGTGGACGGGGCTCGGGACCGGCGGTGGATGATGGAG
>VYLD01001129.1_pt1 | contig 10471 bp, 15 predicted proteins | sample 5114401 | NCBI WGS metagenome assembly VYLD01 (sample SAMN12291783, study PRJNA351875) | freshwater metagenome | isolation source: freshwater lake | place: USA: Michigan, Gull Lake | collected 2013-08-08 | reverse complement strand
TAAACTAATAAAACGGAGAGGCTATGGCTTTAGAAACTTTCGGAATTTTTGGGTTAGAAGTATGTTATCTTGGCATCTTGTCTGTTGATTTAGCATAAAGAGTAACGAAGAGCCACCGAAAGTAACACCCAATTTTAGGAGAAAGTTTCCCCTGAAAAATCCCAAATTAGTAGATTTACAAAAATGAGATGCACCCACAATTAAATTCTCTTTTGTCAATAATTAAATATTTAATTTTAATTAAAACCTAAAGTTGTTATAATAACTAAAAGCCTATTTAACCAAAGTAACTGCTCTTAATTTGATTTAAATGTCCAATAACTTATCTCACCAAAAACCCTATCATCTCAACTTTAGCAGTGAGGATTTAGGCACGGCAAAACCGACTATCACCCTATTATCGGGGGAACCAGAACGCTCGCGCTATATTGCTGAAACTTATTTACAAAATGCAAGTTTACTATCGGATTATCGCGGATTAAATAGTTATCTTGGCTATCTAGATAATTCTACCCCAATTCTTCTGGCTACCAGTGGCATGGGTGCGCCATCTTTGAGTATTGTGGTTAATGAATTAATACAGGTGGGAATTAAAACTATTATTCGTATTGGTACTTGTGGTGCAATTCAAAATAGAATAAAAATTGGTGATATTATTATCTCCCAAGCGGCTTTATGTAGGCAAGGTGCTGCTAATGATATTGCTCCTCTGGAATATCCCGCAGTGGCGGATCCTTTTTTGACAGTTGACCTAGTTAAATCGGCTCAATTTTTGGGAGTAAATTATCATGTAGGTATTACCGCTTCTGTGGATAGTTTTTATGAAGGACAGGAAAGAATCCTGTCTTCCGCTAACCCTTATCTTCAGCGTCATTTAGAGGGAATTACGGAAGAATATCGACGTTTAAATATTCTCAATTATGAAATGGAAGCGGGAACTTTATTTAAAATGGCGGGGGTTTATGGATTTACTGCCGCTTGTATTTGTGGTGTAATTGCCGAAAGAAGTAAAGAGGAAGGGATTAGTTTAGAAAGCAAACAACAGGCCATCGAAAAAGCGATTCAGGTAGCAATATTGACTGTTAGCAACCTCTCCCCATCCTCAATTAATTAATGTTGAGAAATCATTTTCATTAAGACTTCCTCTTTTTCCTGACTTTGGGGATAACAGGAGATAAGTTGAGCGCATAATTCCTAGTACAAAATAATTGACCGCCTTGTCTAAGTATGGTACATTAATTTGCTCAAAAAAGTGTATTTTGTTGCGAATATGTAATGATTTTTGACAAAAGTAAATTCGTAAATTCTCACCCCAAAAAAATTCGCTTTTTCCTAGTCTTCTAAGCTAATCTTGACCGGATTAACTTGCCATCGGTAAAGTCAAAACCGTTAGCGACGAGACGATTATAAAGTCGCGGACAAGCTAAAGCGAGGGATTTTCCTCACGGCATTTGGTGGGATTAAGTAAGTAGTTATAATTAAATTGAAGATAGATTTTGCCTCTGATCCCCCCTTAATCCCCCCTTGATAAGGGGGGTGTCTGATAATTTTTAACGCCTACCTACTTAGGAGCTAATAAGGTGAGATAATAGAAAAAAATTAGTTTTAGCTTTAAGGATGGTATTATGTCAGACACAACGCAGTTAACACCGGAAAAAATTGCTCAGTACCGTATTGAATTTGCGGACAATGAGAACGCTTTAATTGCACTTGATGTTATTGAGGAATGGGAGGGAGATTTAGCAGATGCTGCTGAATCTATTGCCATTCGTAACGGGATTGAAGGGGTAGAAGATAATACTGATTTTCGTTGGTTTGCTATTGTTCTTAATAAATGTCGTGATTCTATTTGTCAACCGAAGTATGAAACTTTGCGAGAAAAATATTTACCCGCACTTATTCCCCCTGTAACAGATATTATCGCAGGATGTTTGATGTGTCCGCCTGGAGTAGCAGGACTTTTATCGACTCCAGTTGCTATTTATATTTCAGAGGAAGGACTGGATAAATTTTGTCAAAATTGTTCCGATTCTTAAACTCAGAGCTTATCCCTGATATTAAAAACCCGATTTTTAGAGGCAGAAAAAATCGGGTTTTTTGGACTTTTGGATAATGGTGCAAGACCTGAGTTAAACTCCTGTTGCGATAAATGCTGTCCAATAATAGGGATTGGCAAAGGGATAGGGTTCGCGTTTCACTGCCGCTTCTAATAAGTCTTGAAATTTTCTTCTATCCCGTTTACTCTCAAAGACTCGATCGAGTAATTGCTGGAATTTTTGACTATTTTTTGTTTGGGCTAATTTTTGACTATTCAATGTTCTTAACCAGGTTTGAGTATGATTTAAAACAATAGCAATACTCCCTTGATCTTGGATAGAAATCCGTTTAAGATCGTGATAAAATTTAGCCATAAATAACGTGGTGGCTAGGGGATCTACTGTCCAAAGGGTGCTAACGACACTAGAACTTCCTGCAAATAGAAAACCACTGGGTAAACCCACATATTCATCACTAATACTATCGGCTTTACTTTCTATTATACCACTTTCACAAGCAGAAAAAGTAACTAAACGGCATTCCCTTAAATCAAGTTTTTTAAAGACTTCTGCTAGAGTAAGGTTAGCTAATTTTCCTAAGTTACCTTCTGGATCTGCTAACATTAAAGCTGAGTCTCTAGGGGATTTATTATCAAATTTTCCATGACAAGAAAAGTGAATACAATGGGACGCTTGTAATTCTTGACGACGGTTTACTAGGGTTTGTTCTGATGCTTCTAATTCACCAATAATAACAGTTTTTTCTGCATCAAATCCTTGACTAATTCTCTCGATTTCTAGATTTGCTCCTAAGAGGGGTTTTAGGTCTTTTCTGGTGGGGTTTTTAATGGCAAAAAGACGAGTAAAGTTTTCTCGCTGTGATAATTTTACCAGTTTTAAAAGTTGGCAACTGGGAACGTATCCTACACCATTAGAAAAGCGTTGATAGAGAAATTGTCCATTTTGTAGGGGTAAACAATGAAGGGGAATAATATGTAAAAACCAATGGGGAATTATGATTAAGCGTTTGCAAGATTCAGGAATTAGTTCTAAAAGTTCATCAATGTGGAGAATTTCTGATAGTTGATTTAAACAAGAATTAAGATTTTTAATCCACTCTGTTTTATTATTTTCATAAGCTTCACGATAATCTTTAATAAAATCAATCAATTTCTCTCGATCTTCTGCTGAAGATTGCCAAACTTTAACCCCTTTTACCTCACTATCAAAATCCCCCCCTTTTGAAGGGGGGTTAGGGGGGATCAAACCTTCATTAGTAACAATAAACGCCATAATTCTATCCCCTGAAATATACCATTCTAAAATAGCAGTTTGTGGATCAATTAAGGATTGAATCTCACTTAATTTAATGGTTTGAACCTTTTGAGTTAAGCTAAAAGTGGGATCAATGGGTGTTATTTCACGGTCAATGAGTTGATTTAATTCTTGTTTTAATTGATTGAGGTGAGTATAGTCATTTAAGATGGGTTGTTTTTGTTCATCTAGGGTTAAAATTACTCCCCTATTGCGGGTTTGTTCTTGGATGGCTAACTGTTGTTCTTCCCCAATAATGGCACGACGGAGGCGATCTAATTCGGTAATAATAGTTTGGGGGATATTACCTTTAGGATAGATATCTCGGTCGGTAAGCAATTGGACTAGATAGCGGGTTTTACTGCGTTCAACGTATTCTAAGGCGCGATCTTTTTGATTGAGGTTGAGATAGGATTGAACGATGCCATGATAAACATCCATTGCATCGGAGAGGATTTCTTGTTGTCGTTGGGGGTTTAAGGCTTCGAGTCGGGTATTTTCTACTGCTTCGATGGCTAAGTTGTAACCTTTGATGGCGGTTTCCCAGTCTTTGATAAAGTTAGCAGTATTTCCTAAGTTTCGTCCTGCGACTAAACAGTAAATGGGATAAGCAGTGGAAGTCCAAACTTCTAAAGACAGGTTATAAGCTGCAATAGCTAACTCTAGATTATCCGTCCTTTCCCCTCTGATGCGATAACTATAAGCTTCTCCCAGATTATTTTGTGTCGTTGCCCATTCATAAGGAAAGCTATCACGGGTATATACTTCTAAAGACAGGTTATAAGCCACTGTCGCTAACTCTAGATTATCTGCCTTTTCTCCTCTGATGCGATTTTTATAAGCATTCCCCAGATTATTTTGTGTCCTTGCCCAATCTTCAGGAAAGCTATCACGGGTATATACTTCTAAAGACAGGTTATAAGCCACTATCGCTAACTCTAGATTATCTGCCCTTTCCCCTCTGATGCGAGGTTGATAAGCATTCCCCAGATTATTTTGTGTATTTGCCCATTGTTCAGGAAAGCTATCACGGGTTCTTACTTCTAAAGACAGGTTATAAGCCACTATCGCTAACTCCAGATTATCTGCCCTTTCCCCTCTGATGCGATTGTTATAAGCACTCCCCAGATTATTTTGTGTCCCTGCCCATTTTTCAGGAAAAGCTTCACGGGTATATACTTCTAAAGACAGGTTATAAGCTGCAATAGCTAACTCTAGATTATCAGCCCTTTCCCCTCTGATGCGATTTTTATAAGCATTCCCCAGATTATTTTGTGACCTTGCCCAATCTTCAGGAAATGCTTCACGGGTATATACTTCTAAAGACAGGTTTGAAGCAGCGATAGCTAACTCTAGATTATCTGCCTTTTCCCCTCTGATGCGATCACTATAAGCAGCCCCCAGATTATTTTGTGTCGTTGCCCAATCTTCAGGAAAACTATCACGGGTTCTTACTTCTAAAGACTGGTTATATGCCGCTATCGCCTTCTCTAGATTATCTGCCTTTTCCCCTCTGATGCGATTGTTATAAGCATTCCCCAGATTATTTTGTGTCGTTGCCCATTGTTCAGGAAAGCCTTCATGGGTATAGACTTCTAATGACAGGTTATAAGCCGCGATCGCTAACTCTAGATTATCTGCCCTTTCCCCTCTGATGCGATTGTTATAAGCATTCCCCAGATTATTTTGTGTCCCTGCCCATTGTTCAGGAAAGCCTTCACGGGTTCTTACTTCTAATGACAGGTTACAAGCTGCGATAGCTAACTCTAGATTTAAGCTAACCCCAGACTATTTTGTGATCTTGCCCATTCATAAGGAAAGCTATCACGAGTATATACTTCTAATGAGAGGTTATAAGCCGCAATAGCTAACTCTAGATTATCAGCCTTTTCCCCTCTGATGCGATCTCCATAAGCTATCCCCAGAATATTTTGTGTTATTGCCCATTGTTCAGGAAAAGCATCACGGGTTCTTACTTCTAATGACAGGTTATAAGCCGCAATAGCTAACTCTAGATTATCTGCCCTTTCCCCTCTGATGCGATATTGATAAACAGCACCCAGATTATTTTGTGACCTTGCCCATTCATAAGGAAAGCTATCACGGGTGTATACTTCTAACAGAGTGTGATGTACTGTAATAGCAATTTCCAGATTATTAGCCCGACTTCCCAAGGGAAACCGTGTAAGATCAATACATAAATTTTGAATCAACCCTGCAATACCTGCCACAGCTTCTGTATTCCCTTGAGAAAACACATTTCTAGCGTATGCTTGCAACAGTTGGGCAAAAGTATCATCTAACAAATGTTGACGGCGTTGTAGGATAGGATAAACCACCGCAGGATCGCTATTACTCTTTGCTTCTGCTCGTAATACTTCTGATAAAAACCCCTGATATTCCTCTATATTGACCGCTTGAGGGTTGAGATATTGCCCCAACTGTTGCGCTATATTCCGTAACCAAGCAACAGGATTATTATTTCCTTGTTCTTCTAACCCTGTTGCATAGTTTTCCATCACCTGCAAAAATTCGGGATCAATCAATTCCTGATTTGCTTGCAGAATGTTAGGTTCCTCACCATCAGCACAAGCGAGCAACCGTTCAATTAAATTAACATAAGCTTGGGCGCGTTGTTCATTCATTGTCTGTACTGTGATTGATGTGATTGTGTGATAGACTGTGATTTTTTTTTCGAGAGAATCACCATATAATATAATTGGATACAATAAATATTCGTGATTGCCAAGGGGGATCGCTGCCAAATTTGTTTGATATATTGCAAGGTTCTGCCTTAGAACATATCAAACAAATTACTTTTCTGCACAAATAACTGTCATTACAGCAACTTCTTTATCCAATTGATCTCCTATTTCATCTTCAACAACGTCCAGATCGTAATCCATTTGTAATCCTAGCCAAAATCGCGGTGACATATCAAAATAACGAGCTAACCGAAGAGCTATATCCGCTGTGATAGGCCGCTTTCCATGAACGATTTCGTTAATACATTGTTCGGGAACTCCAAGAGCCAGAGCTATTTGATTCTGACTAAGGTTCATTGGCTTTATAAATTCCTCTAAAAGAACCTCACCGGGATGAATTGGCATTAGTTTATCGAAAATTTGGGTTAAAACCCCACTTAAGCAATTAAGCGTTTTTCGGTGAAGCGTCAACCCCATTCAGCGACCACCCTAAAAAAGTGGCGTGGTGAGGAATCGCCGTCCGTTTTACGGCGGCGAGGATGTCAACTTCATTCATTATTTTACCTCAATGATAATCAACGATTTCTACGTCTAGAGCATCACCGTCTTGCCAGACAAAGCAAATTCGCCATTGATCGTTAACCCGAATGCTATATTGACCTTCCCTATCACCAACCAGACGTTCCCTTCAGGTTCTACCTGAATAATACTTTTGGTTCATGTGTCCTCTTTATTCGCGATCGCTACTAATCCGGCGATCAAACGGCTTGCAACATGAATTCAACCTTGATCGCTTCAAACGGGAACTCTACGCTCCCATCTGCTACACGGCTCAGAATACCGACATTTAAAAGTGCCGTAATATCTCCATGTACTGCTTTAACATCCCGATGTACTCGCCTCGCCGCCTCACGGATAGAAATGGGGCCAGCACCGCACATAGCTTTGAGGAGTTCCCACCGCTTGGCAGTCAGAACTTTCCAGAGAAGTTCGGGGGTAGCAAAACTGATACGAACTTCTTTTTCTGCTCGACCAGTTTTCATCGCTTGAACGGCATCGGCAAGGGTGTCAGTCAAGGAGCGAACTTCAAGAACGACCGTGTTCATAATTCCACCTCAAAATGTCAGAGTTGAAGTCGGCCATCAATTGGTCTGGCGAAGAGAAAGCATAAAGAGACTCCACACCATCGAAATGACGGTGATCGCCTTTACCGCGTTCGTTATCATATCGCAACACACATTTGCCGTTGACTATGTAAGCGAGACGATATTTGTAAGGATGCTCCGATGGCAGAACTGGTTGGGGAACACGCCAGACAGTGACTTCTGCGAATGCGTCTGGGGCCAAGATGACGCGACGACGAATGAGCGCGGTAGCCTTCATGTTGGATATACTAACAACACCTTAGCCTGTTGTCAATGTCCCCAACAGTTAAAAACTCCTGATATTCCTCTATACTTGCCGCTTGAGGGTTGAGATATTGCCCCAACTGTTGCGCCATATTCCGTAACTAAGCCGCATTATTATTATTTCCTTGTTGTTCTAACCCTGTTGCATAGTTTTCCATCACCTGCAAAAATTCGGGATCAATCAATTCCTGATTTGCTTGCAGAATATTGGGTTCCTCACCATTAGCACAAGTGAGCAACTGTTGAATTAAATTAACATAAGCTTGGGTGCGTTGTTCATCCATTGTTTTGATTGTGATTGTTATAATTATATTTATGATTGAGGAGGAAAAGGAATAATAATGTAGCGGATGACTGTTCCTAGTAAAGCCGTTCCCAAAATTCCGATTAACGTCCAAATCTGTGCCTTTTGAGAGCCTTTCAATTCTTTGGTATCTTCTTTTACACTTTCAATATCTTTTTCCAAACTATCGATTTTTTCCTCCAATCTAGCTTGTCCAACTTCTAAATTAGTGAGGCGATTATTCATTATTTCTAACTTTTGTTCCAGTCTGTCAAATCTTTGGTCAAACTTAGTGAGATATTCTTTAAGGTCTTGTTCAATAGTAACTGACATCTGATGATTCTCCTAATAATGATGCTTGTCAATATTATTGTATATCTTAATCATTAGCACAAGTGAGCAACTGTTCAATTAAATTAATATAAGCTTGGCTGCGTTGTTCATCCATTGTCTTAACTATGATTTTAATAATTATGATGATAATGGATTATAGCATATTATTATGGGTTAATGAACAAAAAACAGCGTAAAACCTATGATGCTATTTTTGCCGAACCCATTCGACGTAATATTGTTTGGGATGATGTAGTAATATTAATTAAGGCAATAGGAGGTATAGTGATTTAAGGAGATGATTCAAGAGTTCGTTTTGATCTCAATGATCTTTCCCTCAATATTCATTCACCTCATCCTCAAAAAGAATTAAAAAGATATCAAGTTAAAGCGATTCGTGAATTTTTAATAAATGCAGGAGTTGACTGATGAAATACAAAGGATATGAAGCAATAATTGAATATGATGAAGAAGATTGTTTATTTTTTGGTCGTGTAATTAACATAAAAAATATAATTGTTTTTGATGGTCTTTCCGTTGATGAATTAGAGCAATCTTTTCAGGATGTAATTGATGAATATTTAGCCGATTGTCAAGCTTTAAATAAAACTCCAGAGAAACCATTGTCTAAATCGTCGTCCTCCATCAATGCAGGATAAAAGATGATTAATTCCGGGAAGACTAGGCATGATTTAATTCAACTTCCACATAACAAGATTCTACACCTTGATTCAATTCCTCAGCAACTTCTAAATAAGACACAATAGCATCTTGAATATTATTGAGAGCTTCTTCTTTTGTCGTACCTTGAGAAGCACAGCCGGGTAAACCAGGACACCAAACAGCATATCCTTCTTCTGTTTGCTTAAGACTGACTTTATACTGCATATTTTTATAATAATAATCGTTGTCAGTTATTATAGCACGGCCATCATTAATCTCTGCTTCTGCTTGTAATACTTCTAATAAAAACCCCTGATATTCCTCTATACTTCCCGCTTGAGAGTTGAGATATTCCCTCAACTGTTGCGCCATATTCCGTAATAAAGCCGCAGGATTATTATTTCCTTGTTCTTCTAACCCTGTTCCATAGTTTTCCATCACCTGCAAAAATTCGGGAGCAATCAATTCCTGATTTGCTTGCAGAATATTATTCAGTTCCTCATCATCAGTACAAGCGAGCAACTGTTCAATTAAATTAACATAAGCTTGGGCGCGTTGTTCATTCATAAAATTGTCTATTTCTAGTTATAAACTATCAAATTCATCAACCCCTAATCCCGCTTGCCTTAAAATACTGCCAATTGTACCGATTGTTACCTCCTTATAACAGGGAACAATCGTTGTCCTTTTTCCTCCAGGAGTATCCTTGGCAAACTTAACATGACTCCCCTTTTGACTAACAACTTCAAACCCTGCCGCTTCCAACTTGCGTTTAATTTCACGATAAGATAAAGGCTTAAGCGGCATTGATTTCTACCTCTATCTTCTGTAATTGGGGAATAACTGTCGCACAAGGCGGTTCAAAATGTAATTCTAAAGCCTCTTGCAGATTGTTTAACGCCTCGGTTTCCGTTTCCCCTTGACTAGCAACATCAACCTCTAAACATTGGGCAACAAACCAATTATCTTCTTGAAAAATTCTCGCTGTAAATACCTGTCTCATTTTCACTTTCCTGATTGAGCTTTCCATGATTATATGTCAGGCTAGAATGACAGTCAATTAAATAATCATATAGATCATGCTTTAGACTTCTACATAACAAGATTCTATACCTTATATCCCGTAACCAAGCCGCAGGATTATTATTTCCTTGTTCTTCTAACCCTGTTGCATAGTTTTCCATCACCTGCAAAAATTTGGGGTCAATCAATTCCTGATTAGCTTGCAGAATATTATTCAGTTCCTCATCATCAGTACAAGCGAGCAACTGTTCAATTAAATTAACATAAGCTTAGGCACTTTGTTCATTCATTGTCTGTACTGTGATTGATGTGATTGTGTGATGGACTGTGATTTTTTTTAGAGGCCGACTCGATGATATTTAGATAAGCTTGGGTGCGTTTTTCGTCCATAACCTTAATCCGATGCTTTTACAAAAGTTTTTTAAATTCTTCAATAGACTTGTTGGGTTATAAGGGATAATAAGAAAAAAAGCAATGATCAGAAAATCCAAGAATGCTAGATATAGAAAGGATACTCCAAGAAGATCGCTTAATACGGGCGATGACAGGGCTAAATAGCCAAGCCTTCAATGCACTCCTACCAAGTTTTAGAGAAGCGTCTGAAAAAAGTCTAATCAAACCCGAAATAAAAAGAAAACGGGCAATGGGAGGAGGGAGAAAAGCAACATTGAGAGAAATGAAAGACAAATTGTTCTATATATTGTT
>VYLD01000542.1_pt1 | contig 10473 bp, 10 predicted proteins | sample 5114401 | NCBI WGS metagenome assembly VYLD01 (sample SAMN12291783, study PRJNA351875) | freshwater metagenome | isolation source: freshwater lake | place: USA: Michigan, Gull Lake | collected 2013-08-08 | reverse complement strand
CAGCGATGTCTTTCCGTTTCTTTGAGTGGCTGACCGAGAATCGGGATGTGTTTGCCGCTTACAAAGCCAGTTTAGGCTTTGTTTGGGCTTGAAATTTGTTTAAGTCCCACTATCTTTATATCACGTCCAAAAGCGTGTTAGCCAGATTAGCCCACACCGCACTTTAACCCACAGCTTCAATCAATGGGCATGGTGCGTTCCCCAAAATCGATCAGTGGAGCGGTAGAAGTTGCATTAGGGAACGCACCCTACGGCGATAGCGTGCTGCTACGCAGTGCCTTCGGCATCGCACTCCCATCGATAACCTCCCATCGGTCGGCGTGCATTGGGATTGTTATGCGGTACGACCTAAAGCCGATAATACCATCTCAAACAACTCGTTTGCATTGTTAGTACATCCAATAGCACCATGACGGCGTGACTCCGCAACGTGCTCTGGCTCTCTTGAACCGGCGTAAATGATAAATGGAGTTTGATCTCCACTAGAGCGCAGCTTATCGAGAAGCGTATAACCTGCGCGGGGATCTGGTGGTCGCCCCATGTCGGCGTTGCTGATTTGAGATATGAATCTTCTTTTGTGGGATTTTTAAAACCTAGACCCAAACTAACTTTTGGATGGGTGCAAGGTTGTCATTCATACCTTGATTCAGCAACGCCAAATTTTCTTTAGCGCCTCATCTGTCGATATTGCCAATACAAAACTAACTCCTAGCGCTTCAAGTGCTTGACGTTCATAGCTATTGTTATTGGGGTTATCGTCCACCCAAAGAACTGTTGATCTACTTGCACGTCTTATGGCGCGAGGTGTAACAAAATCAGCGACAACATCTGCGGCAATCATCGCTTCTTTTGCAACGCTCTCACGAGTCTTATCTCCATCAGGTTTAGAAGCGGCAGCAGCAGACAGAGCAGCAACAACTTCGGCTTGTTTTCTCTTTAAGGATGCCTCAAATCCAGCCCCTTTAAGCGATAGCTCCCCCAAGCTTGAGAAGAAATCCCGCAACTCCCGACCAAAGCGGATCAGGATGAACAAAATTATTGCCGGCCAGATGAGAACGTTGAGCAATTTTGTAATCGCATCGAATAGCTTAACAATATCGTCAACACTCACTGTTCACCTAACCAAAATATGAAGTACCAAGCACCAACAGATAACCTTGCAATCCGCCCCGACCTTTGACCCATAACCTTTTTATCCCACAAATCCATTTTACTAAAGTAGCAGTTATCTACGGTTGCCGTCTAACTACATATTATACGGAAAATTTCTGTATAACACTCTCCAGAGTAACGATATGGGGCAACTTTCAGTATATCACTCCATTTAGGCGCGATTGCAAGAACTTTTCCCTATATCACGCCCAAAAGCGTGTTAGCCAGATTAGCATATTGCCAAAAACCTTGTTTAACTAAATTCCTGACAATAAGCTAAAATAACAGGAGCTTTCTGGAATTATAGCGATGATTCCTATATCTGACCGCACCCCTTGACAAAAATTTACAATTATTCGACCTTTAGCGATCGCTATCGGGAGATAGTTGTTTTTTGTTACAGCAGTGGGGGGAAGGGAGCGGGTTTTTCAAGTTGGATTGGCAGTTAATCATGCTATAGTTTTGGTGCGGTTTGGTGCGGCAGTCATACGACTACCCCTGAGCCGAGCTCCATTTATATACTACCCAACCAGATAGATTTAGTCGAGCGTTTTGCATTTCTTAATCTTTTGAGTAAGTCTAGCGGTAAAGTTAGCCGGCAGTTACTTTGCGGATTTCTACCCTTCCTTCTTCAAACACTTGAACCGTGAGTTGATAGCCTTCCATTAATAACATTCCAACTAGAGGTTCCGAATCAGCTTCATCAATTGGTATGGTTAAATAATCTCCGTCCCAAATTACGACAGCTTCATAGACATTAAAAACGCATTCGCTACCATCACCAAGAATAGCACGTCCTCGTCTTTTCCATTTCAGGTTTAGCTGATCGATTAGGTCTGGTGGCAATGAAAGCCAACCATTAAAACCTGTATCAACGATCGCATCTTGCACGTAAATATTTCCTTCAGAGTCACATATCGAAAGTGAAATAATCGCCTCAAAATCCGCGTTAACGATTCCTGCGATCATACTAATCTCTTTGTACGTCCACCAAATCGGCGAACATAGCGAGAACCGACTCGAACAATCCAGATTTGAGCATCTGGGTGACGGGCTTCGAGTCTATTGCAAGCAGATATTTCACGCGCATCAATTTCAAAGTCGCCAGTTTCAAGGTCAATTGCTACAATTTTGCCCTGATTACCCAATTCGACCTGTGGGCGTATTTGCGTTTGATAAATGAGATCGCCTCGTTGGGCAAATTCTTCTTTGCTATAGCGGGGTTGACGGACTGTCATTGGCTTGACCCTGTGGCAACTTTTGCCCTCTATTTTAACCTAAACATTGGGAATCTTCGCTAACATTCCCCAACCGAGCCCACCAGACTTGCCCTGAGCTACGTCGAAGGGCGGCATCGCACTTTAACCCAGAGCTTCAATCAATGGGCATGGTGCGTTCCCCAAAATCGATCGCTGGAGCAGTAGGAGCCACATTAGGGAACGCACCCTACAAGATCGGCGATCGCGCTGAACCGCTTAAAATTGTAGTTGGGCTAAATTGATGATCTTCGGTGAATGCTACTCGCTGTTCTAAATTATCTACTTTTGCTGTAATTGCTTGTAATTCTGTAGCGAATTCTTCTTGTAATCTTTTAATAATTGCCAAAGTATGTTTACTAGAAACTGTGTTATCGTTATCAATTATACGGTTAATTTTGAGCAGACAAGTATTTAAAGCCGCCGCAAATTCATAGCGACTTATTACTCGATTTCCTCGAAAAATTTTATCAGGAAAACCACTAATGCAGCGATATTCTGACACCAAATTAGCCAGTGCTTCATAAGCCCAATCTTCGGGAGTAACATCTCGTAATTGATGGATATTATAGATTTCCTCAAGGGCAGGCGGTCGGCTAAGATATAATTTTTCAAGCTGTGGTTTTAGTTTTATCTGCGCTAGAATTGGAGACAGACTTAGTAAGTTATAACCTAATATTACCGAAGTAAGCGGTAATAAAATTTTCATCTTTTTTAGATTCTTTTTCATTAATTAATCACCACACAAAAAACCTTAAATTTTAATTAATTAACGTTACTTTTTAATAAGTAGTAACCCTTAATTGATAATTGACATTTTCAATAATCTTGGAAGTCACATCTTCGGGAATTTTAGTATATCCTAAATTCTCATTAAATGCCTGTCCATTAGTTAAAATCCAAGTCAATAATTTTTTATTAGCTTCAAGCATATCTTGTCTGAGATAACGTTGATAAACCATTAGCCAAGTTAAACTTACTAAAGGATAGCCGTCTTGGAAATTATCTATATTTTCAATAGTAAAATCATCGTTAAATTTGATACTTGCTAAAGCTTTTTTTGTTTCTTCTAAAGTTGGTTGAACATAACGCATATTGGTATTTTCAATACTAGCAATAGACAAATTATTTTTGAGAGCGATATTAGTAGAAACATAACCAATAGCACCATCAATTCTTCTTACTTCTCCTACGATGCCGCTATCTTGAGGAAAGGTAGCATATACTTTAAATTCCCAATTAGGTTGACGACTAGCTGTTATTTTCCCTTGGGTAATTTTCCGTAAATATTTAGTAAGAATAAAACTGGTACTGCAACTTCCAGAACAAACTACTACTTTAATATCTTTATTAGGAAAGCGAGGATTAATCTGTTGCCAATTAGTAATTTGTCCTGTAAATATTTTAGCTAATTTATCCCTAGATAACTTGACATCAGTAATCACATTTTGTAAATTATAAACAATGGCAATTGAACCTCCCCCAGTCGGCACCATCAAAACTCCATCTTTCATTTGATTTCGCTCAATTGGGGTAGGGATTAAGCTAGTAGCACCAAAGTCTATGATTTTATCAACAAATAATCGAATACTCCCGGCATTGCCAACGGTGGTATATTGAAACTTTTCCCCAGTCTGTCGTTCGTATTCTTGGCTATAACGCTGATAAAGAGTTTCAGCGAAAGAATCACCAGCACCCCTAAGTAATGGTGCAGCAGTAGTATTAGATGTGAAATTAATTGCGATAGTGGTGATGGTAGTAGCTAGAATTTTTTGCCAGTTACTGATTATTAAAGTCTGCATAAATTTCTTAATTTAGTTAAGTTTTTCTCTTGATATTTTTGATTTATTAATATTTAATTTTCTTTCGATAAATAGTAATTTTGTCAGGGTCGGGAGCAATTTCTAACCAAAAATCCTCGATCACAAATTGATAAAAAATTTCCCCAAGACGGGTACTCCGCCAAGTGCTGATAAGTTGGTCATTTGGTGCCCATTTTTTGAAGGCTTTCATGGCAATTTCAGGAACTCCACTAGGATCGATTTGTTCATCAACTTGGATAATAGTACCAAGAGGGGTAACTTGTACTTCTACTGAAAAACCTTGTTGATTTTTCCCTCTGAGTGTGTATCTTAAAGAACCATCTGCCTGAATTTCAATTCTACCTAGGGTAAAATCAGCAGCCGTTACTGTTTTAGCCGCAGACATTGCCAGAGTTGGTATTTCTGTTAGGGGAATTTCTCGCACAATTCCTCCTAAATTTTGAGCGATTAAGATATTTTCTTTCTTGGTAAAAGATTGAGCCTGAGCATTACAAGGATAAAGAGATGACGCACAAAAAGCCATTCCTGCAACGATCAAAATTTTCTGCCAATTATTTTTGTCAAACATCACATTTTTGCACTCAAATTGAGTTTTTTTTGGCGAACAAAGAGGACGAAATTATTTTAGCAATTTCAAATTAATCGGGGTTCCTATTTTTGGAGATAACATTCTGTTCAAAGGAATTAATCTTTTGAAAATCTTGCTCACTGTGAGGATAATAGACAACGTATTGAGTCGGATCTAGGGTAATGCCTTGATTTCTAAACTCATCTAAAATTATTTCTCTCAAATCACTACCTGTTTTAAGTATGGTAGGGGTATGGGTACAATATTTTAACTGGTACGTCATGTAGTTATTATTGAACTTGAAGTTGAGAATCATAGGTTCTGGATCTTGTATGACATTTGGTGTTTCACGAATAGCTTTTCTAAAAATTTCATGTACTTGCTGACGCGGAATATTAGTAGGAACGTGAACCTCTACAATCCATAACGGTGGAGGATAAATGCTATCTCTTGGGTTTGGTTGAGGATTAGTCCGGTAGTTAAGCACGTTACTATTTAAAATCGTTGAGTTGGGAATACTCACAAACTGATTCTCGTAATTGAGAAGTCGAGTCGCAAATAGACCTCTGTGAATCACCGTTCCCCAAAGATCACCGATGAGAATATCGTCATTAACCCGAAATGCGCGAGTATAGGTCAAAATAATACCGGCTATAATATTAGTAACCGCTGTACTAGAACCAATTGAAAGCAGTACCCCTAGGAAGATGGAAATTCCTTGGAAGGCACCACCACCCGCCCCTGGAAGATAAGGAAAGGCAACGACGGCACAAAGAGCAATTGTTAAAATTTGAAGAATTCGTTGAGAGGGAGTCGCCCATTCTGGATCGAAATCTGGTATGACTAGATGTCCTGCCTCAATTTCCCCACAGATGAACCGAATAAATTTGAGTGAATAATAAGCCATGAAAAATAGAATAATCAGGAAAATTAAATTAGGTATGTAGTTGACAATTCCCCAAACTACCTTGCTAACTGCTTTAAACACGGAGGTGAAAACTAGGAAGGCTATAGACTGGGTTTGGGGAAAAAAGGCAAGAACAAAGTTAAGATAAATCAGCGCAATTACCCCTAGGACGACAAAGCGACTGAAGGCAATTGCCCGTAACAAGAATTGAGTAACTTGTTCCGGGCGAAGTACCTCTTTACTACCAATACGAATTGCTCTAGTATATTTTGTCTGTAATTCAGTCACCTTAGTTGGGAGAAAGCGGAAAAACCTATTGATTAAAGTCCAACTAATAAACAGTATTATGGTTACCACTGCTGTTTTTAGAACACCTATAATCAACTGTTTGATGGGTTCTCTATTGAGAAAGTTTGTTACGTTACTGCCAAGGGAATCTAAAAACGAGATTTGAGCTATCAGATTAACAGGTTCTGGTAAGCCTTGATTCCCTACCGTCGCACTAACCAAAGGAGCGATTGCTAATATAATTACCGCCATTAGTGAAAGGCTGATAAAACGTTTAGTTGTACGGGCAAGTCGTAGTTTCATAATTTATTTTCCCCTAAACCACGTCTGGGTTGAAAATTATAGTTTGTGAGTAGGAGGGAACAGGGAACACAGGGCAGTCAAGTTGCATGACTAAAACTCTAGTTCTCAAGATGGACAAGGTTCAGATATCTGGATATTAACACGAGAATGATGGCCGTGTCAAAGCTAATACTCGGCGTATTTTTGGATTAAATATATGACCTAGCGAAAATAGTTAATAATTCAAAGAAGATTGTAATGAGAAATTTTTGAGAGTGAAATGGTTTCATGGTTTTGTCTTCCCCAACCAGACTTTTCAACAACATATCTTCCAGTTGCCAAGCATTCTCAAAATAATCGAGGATAACTTGGTTATTGCAACTATCAAGTTTTGGAGGTTTAGCAGATTATAGACTATTCATGGTATGACTAATTTGCTGTTATGGGACGATGAAACCAATTTATTATAAAGGTGTATTAAACTTAACACTTCCCGTCTCTGATGTTATATTTAATACACCTTACCTTAATTTCATTTACAAAATATTCTGCTTCCGCAAAATCACTAGTTCGTGGTTACAGCTTTGTAATACACTGATTCTTGTTTTTAAAATTTCTTGCCAGATGTTTATTGCACAATAATTTTTGATAGGTTTGTAATAAAACTCATCATCTTCTATTCTGAGAACAACAGCAAAAATACCACCCGGCTTGAGAATCCGAATCAGTTCTTCAAAGCTTTCTAAAGGAACTTGATTGCGAGTAAAAACCCCAGTTGATACTAGAGCATCAAACGTATTATCAGCAAAAGAAAGAGTGCTACCCAACTCTTCCAGATGCAAAGCTTTGTATATATCTAGGCCTTTTAATATGTCTAAAGACTGTTGACTAATATCAAGACCTTGGAGATTTTTGAAACCGTAAGAACTGAGCTCCCGACTTAATAAACCTGTACCACATCCAATGTCTAAAATTAAATCGTCTTTCTTTAAATACGATATTAAAGTGTAAGCGATATGGTTGAGTAAAATCGTCCAACCGTTATCGTAATGTTCTTGGTCATAAAATGATACCCAATTATCATATTTTACTTTTACTTCTTCGATATTTTCAAAGTAGTCTGTTAATCCATTTGGATAATCTTGACGATTATCTTCTCTCAGTATTTTATAGATAACATCTTTGATAATATAGCCTATTAAATTGAGATCATCGAAATCAAAAGTTGATGGCAATCTGATATCGCAAGCCGAAGAAATAATAGATTCGGTTTTCTCTAGATTGGGTAGTTCTGTAAATGAGTATTGCCAGTTTTTGTAATAGCGAGAATTATCGTCTCTTCCAAAAATTTGGATTGCAACACCCCTCTTGCTAGTTTGGTGAACAAATTTATCGACCTGTGCTGAAGTTAATCCCAAAAGATTAAATTGCAAACTGTCAGGCGCGGGCTTAACTTGTTCTAAAGGTAAGGGAATATAAATATTCCTGACAGAATTGAGAATTTCTACTAACCGATTATACTTTTGTCTGTTTTGAGATATTTTGTTTTCTAAAAATTTTATTTGAGGTCTTAAAACAGAAGCAGTTAGGTTACTCATTCTCAAACTTAAATTGGGAACATAAGGCTTCAGTTTTTCAAATATATTGTCATCCAATGGACGAGCAAGATGTTTCTTATATAATTTTTCGTAAGAACCAGCCGCCAGAATACAATAAGCCGCCAATTTTTCGTTATTGGTGGCAATCAACCCACCTTCACCAGAGTTAAGTAATTTATAACTTTGGGTACTAAAGCAAGCAATTGTCCCATGATATCCTACTATTTTTTTATTCCATTCAGCACCTAGACTATGAGCGCAATCTTCTATTAAATAAATTCCCGCTTCTTCACAAATATTCTGAATAGTATCTAAATCTGATATATGTCCTCGCATATGGGACAAAACAAAAAACTTTGCGTCTGGATGATCTCCTATCTTACGTTTTAAGTCTTTAATATCAATTAGATATGCAGAGTTACACTCCACGTAAATAGGGACTCCACCAGCATGAACAATACTACTAGGAACCGCTGTAAAAGTAAAACCATTAGTTAATACTTTATCTCCATACTCGATCCCACCTGCTTTCAGGGCTAAAAAGATAGCACTCCCACATGAATTAACTGCAATAACATACTTGTGTTTCGTGTAAAGACTAAACTCATATTCCAGCTTCGCTACTTCAGTTGCCAATTGATCATCTTCATCATTTAATTCATAATAATTACTCAAATCATCTGAAAAATTATAACGATAAAGTCTTCCCTTTTGCATCAATTTTATTGCTCGTTCAATACCTTCTTGAGGAATCGCATCAGGAGTTTTAAAGCTTTTATTAAATTTAATCACTGATTTTTGTTCGTCTTTTTGTTCGTCTGTTGTTAGGACAGCATTAAATTTCATTGTCATTGTGAATCATTTCCTGAAGTATAAGTTTTCAATTATTCGATGGTCAATTTAATTCTGACTGCATCGCTGTCTGATCTACCAGCAATTCTCATTTTAAGGTTTCACGACATTGAAACCTTTACAGCAAGAGGAGTTTACAATTCGTAACAAATCTGGGGATCGCTGAAACGGCGCAAAATCGTTTCAAAATGAGAATTGCCGCCATTGGTGACAACTTAAAGCTGGAAAGCAGATGTCAAGTTTCGGGGACAGGACTGACAATTGTGTTGGGCATTATGGTAAATTAAAAAATACATTTAGGTTGATAAAGGGGGAAAAAACCAATAAATTAGGTATATCCCCCTAGTTTTCTCCCGTATTTGGGCTACGGGATTTCACTGGCCTTCAATCTATCACATCCCCTCTAACTACAAAGATCAAAAAATGGCAAGTTTTGAAAATTTAGATTTAGGGGTAATTGTTGTTGATCTCAAACTCAAGGAAATCCAAGCCTAAAAAATATGTTAAAAATCGATTTTCCTCTCAATTTACCTGATATATCCTTAAAACAGGTTTTTTCTGAAGATGCTAATCTTCTTCATCAGCAGATGAACCCCTTAAATGTAGAAGCTTGGCAACTTAGTCCGGGGGGGTTTAAGGGTACAAGCTTACGAATTGCTACCAACAAAGTCCAATACGCGCTAGATCAGCACAATTCCTCAGTAAAATTTGAGGGGAGTCCTAATGCTCATTGGGCATTGGGGATTCCTGTAAGACCAAATCCGATCATATTTGAGCGCAAATATGAGTTAGAAGATAATTATGTGATGTTTAGTCCACCTCGATCAGGATTTATCGGAATCACAAGAACGAGCCATGCTCTATATGTGTTGAATTTTAATTGTGATTATTTAAACTATCTCTGTGAGACTTTACAGTTACCAGATTCCTATAAATTACTAGGTCATCCTAATAGTGGTCCTGGGGCTTTTCTTTGTAGAAGTCAGCAATTTCAGTGTTTACGTCAATGTTGTCAGCAACTTGAGCAGAGTTCTTTGGCTTTAAGTTATGGGAATTACCAAGAAAAACAAAGATTATCAATTGCCAATTGCTTGAAAATGGAGCTAGAACACAAAATAGCCTCTAAGTTACTCCTTATTATTGCTCAAGCTCAGAATATTACCCCCAAAAAAACCATCATCAGACGTTCTGACATTTTAAAACAAGCAGAAGAATATATGCTTAATAACCTCCATGGGGAGATTTACTGTACAGATATCTCTAAAGCAATAGGCGTTAGTCAGCGCAACCTACAAGATATATTTAAGCATTTTTATGAAATTACGCCTAAAGCCTATTTAAAACGGTTACGTCTTAATCATCTGCGTCAATGCTTGCTAAAGTCTTCTCCTAAAGCTAACGTCTGGGAATTTGCTGAAGATTTAGGGTTTATACATCGAGGACAATTAGCCCAAGATTATCAACAATTATTTGGGGAACTTCCTTCAAAAACCTATAGATCGATACCCGCATTTCTCACAAACTGAATTAAGAACCTAATTTGGACGTTATGTATCAAACGGACGAAAATTAACGCTGTGCGTATAATTCTAATTATATAACGACTATTAGACGGGCAAGCTATGCGTATAACGGCTCTTCTAGGTTCTGTGTGAGCATGGTATAATAGTAACACAGAACAGGAGGTGGGTTATGTGGATAAATTTTGATCAACTCCTCGATTTACCAAATGTAACAGTGGTCAATT
>VYLD01000507.1_pt1 | contig 10500 bp, 4 predicted proteins | sample 5114401 | NCBI WGS metagenome assembly VYLD01 (sample SAMN12291783, study PRJNA351875) | freshwater metagenome | isolation source: freshwater lake | place: USA: Michigan, Gull Lake | collected 2013-08-08 | reverse complement strand
GTGCCGAAGCTGGCCGTGGGCGTACCCGTGGCGCCGTAGCTGGCGACCAGCATGTCGTTGTTGGTCCCGTTGCTCGCAGACCCCGCGACCATCACGGTCGTCCCATCCATCGTGACGGTGTTAAGGGCGTCGGGCTGGGTGGCACCCGAGAGGTCGGCCACCACGGCGCCCATCGTGCCGAAGGTCATGTCTCGCACGCCGGCGCTGGTGTACCGCAGCACCAGGGAATCAGGCCCCGAAGATCCGACCACCACGATCTGCCCCGCTGCCGTGACGGTCACGGCGTTGGCGAGGTCTTCTACGCCGGCGGTTCCGAAGACGACCTTGCCACCCGTGCCGAAAGAGGGGTCGAGGGCACCCGCAGCGGTCAGCCCCATGATGACGATGTCAGCCGCGGTGCCGAGCCCGTTGGTGCCGACCAGAATGATGGTGCCGTCTGGGCGCACGACCATGTCGGTGAGGTAGTCATTCACGGCGCCCGCAGAGTCGTGTTGAACGACGCCGGCGGTGCCGAACGTGGTGTCCAGCGCGCCCGCGGCCGTGATGCGGAACACGGTGAAGTCCTTCGCGACGGCCCCCACCGCCTCGGCCGCCACCAGGAACGTGCCGTCGGTGTTGCGGTGAATGGCCCTCGCGCGCTCCGTCGCGGTCCCGCGAAAGAGGACGAGGGTGCCCGCGCCCGCACCGCCGAAGCCCGTGTCGAGCGCGCCGCCTGCCGTCAGCTTTGACACGGCCACGTCGGTGTCGGTGACGGCACCAATCCGGGTCACCCCGGCCCACACCGTGGTGTTGTCTGGCTGGACGACCCCACGGAACCACTGCTGCACTCCCGCGCGCGCTTCGGAGAAGAAGCCGCCCGTGCCCCAGGTCACATCCAACACACCAGAGGTGACACAGGTCACCTGTACCGTCGTCACCACCGCGCTCGCCGTTCCGGTGCCATTCGAGACGGCGCACGAGCCATTGGTGGGCTGCGTCAGAATGGTCACCGCGTAGGCCGTGGCTGGATTTGCGAAGGTGAACGCGCCGTTCGCGGTGCGCGTGAGGTTGTCGCCTCCGTTGTTCTGAAGCGTGACGCTCAGGCCAGCGGCGAGACCGGTGATGGTGCCACCGATGGTGAACCCGGCGGTCCCACACGTCACGGTGACGTTCGAGACATCGGCCGTCGCCGTGCCGCTGCCGTTGGCCACGGTGCAGAGTTGAAGCACGGGCTGCGTCTGAACCGTCACCGCGTACGCGCCAGAAACCCGGGCCGGGAAGGTGAAGGCGCCGTTGGCCGAGACGGTCAAGTCAGGCCCGCCGTTGTTTCGAAGCACCACGGTCTTGCCGGCGTCGAGGCCCGAGACGGTGCCACCGACCGAGAAGGTCGAGGCGCAGGTCACCGTCACCCCCGTGACGTCGGCGGTGGCCGTGCCGGTGCCGTTCGAGACGGTGCAGCGCTGCGCCGCGGGCTGAGTCTCGACCGTCACCGCATAGGCTCCGTCGACGCGGGTCGCGAAGACGAAGGCCCCGTCGCTGCCGACGGTCAGGTCGTCTGCGCCGTTGTTGCGAAGAACGAGGGTGGCCCCGGCCGCAAGGCCCACCACCGTGCCGCCGATGGCATGCGTGGGCGTGCAGGTGACCGTGACGGTCACGTCAGCGGCGGCAGTGCCAGCGGCGTTCGTCACCACGCAGCGCTCGGTCGCCGGCTGGGCCGTGACGCTCACGGTGTAGAGGCCGACGATGCGCGCAGGGAAGGCAACCGTGTCGTTGGCCGAGATGGTCACCGCGTCGCCGTTGGTGGTGTTGGTCAACGTCACGCTGCTGCCGGCGCGAAGACCGGTGACCGCCGCGCGGAGGACGAAGCTCGTCTTGCAGACGTTGCCGTCACACGCCAGGCCGCGGTCGCAGTCGAGGCTCGTGGCGCACGCGCGGTTCACCGCGCACCTCGCCGCGCAGCTGCCGCCGCAGTCGACGTCGGTCTCATCGCCAGACCTGGCTTGATCTTCACACGAGGTGGCGACGCACCGCCTTGCGGTGGCCGCGCAGGCCGCGCTCAGGCAATCAGCGCCACTGTTGCAGGTGAGCCCCAGCTCGCACTTCGCGGCGCAGGTGCCTCCGCAGTCGACGTCAGACTCCGTGCCCGAGCGCACCCGGTCTTCGCAGGCGTTGCCCAGCGGTTGCATCATGCCGTTGCTGCTCACGGTGCCTGCCACGGTGCCGGTCATCTCGAGCTGCTTCGAGTCGGTGTCGAGCGTCGAGTCGCCAGAGGCCGTGTAGGTGAGGGTGCCCGACTTCGTGGTGCCGTCCTGGGTCTTGACCGAGACCTCGACGGTCACCGTGCCGACCGCGCCCGCGGCCTGAAGCTGAATCTTGCCGTCGCCTTTGATTTCGGTGGTGAGCGTGTCGCTGGGCCCGTCGACGAAGGCCTCCACGCCGACGATGTTCCCGTCACGAGTCACCCGCTGGGTGATGGTCACGGGGGTGCGCGACTCGTTCGAGAAGCTCTGCCTGGCGCCGTCGCCAGAGACCTTCCAGGCGTCATCCGAGGCGACGAGGTTGAGCCCTGAGAGCGAAGCCGAGAAGGTCTCTCCCGAGACGTCGATCGCGCCTTTCGTGGCATCGGTCGAGCTGCCGTCATCACCGCTCGCCATCGACACCTCGAACATGTCGGACTGGTCGACGACGATGTTGAAGCTCGCGCCGTCCTCGTCGTTGGTCGATGAGAACGTGGGGGTGACCTGTCCGCTCCCCGAGGTCTGCACCTCTCCGCCCGAGACACCGGTGCCGTTCACCAGCGCCTGAAGCCCGCCGCTGGTGGTGACATGCGTCTTGCCGCTCCCGCTGCAGAAGTGACACGGCAGCTCTCCGCTGCGCGAGAAGATGGGCGCGAGGTAGAGCGGGTTCTTGTTGGTGTCATCTCCGAAATAGAGGCTGGGCTTTTTGGCAGGGTTTGCCGAGGCCTCATATTCCCAGCGGTTCGCTTTCGTATCGATGCGCAGCTCGCGAACGGTGTCAGGGAAATTATTGTCATAGACACGCAAGATGTAGATGCCCTCGCTCTCGCGATAATAGCCGATGGGGGTCACGGCGTGCCCACCGCTCACCTTGTCGCCGACCTTCTTGACGATGCCGATGCGGAAGCGCTCGGGGGCGTCCTTCGCGAGGGCCTCGACCAGAAAGGGCATCACGTCCTTCGCCAGGTAGCCTTTGGTCTTCTCGGTGACGGTGGGGAGCAGCTGGGTCGCGAACCAGTAGGCGAGCTCGCGCTGCAGCGGTGTGTTGTCCGCCAGTGCCAGGTCACGGGCCGCCTCGCCCCCGAAGTCGGTCGGGTTGATCTTGCCCGACTGCATCATCGACGCGAGCACCGCAAAGCCTTCGCAGCGCCCGCCCAGCATCGCCTTGTTCGCCTTGTTCATGAACGCGGTCGCGCCCAGGGTCAGCTCGCAAGGTGAGCTCGCCGTGCGACACACCGCGGTGCCGAACATTCGCTGCATCGACGCTTCGTTCAACAGCGCGTCGTCGTAGCCAGCCGAGAAGTTGGGGAAGGCCATCGAGTGGCGTGCCATGTCGAACCCGGACTCGGTCTTCGACGGTATTGGCTTTCCACATGCGAGCAGAAGGCCCGCGGCGACGATTCCAATTCGAGCGGACACGATGCCTCCCAGTGAGAGCGGAATTTTCCAGCACGCCTGCTCAACTGTCAATCAACTTGGACAGGGAGGTGCGAGTCGGTTCTGGCCCTCACCTGTCGTCGCGGCGCAGCCCCACGGCGCTGGCGAGCAGGCGTTCCCGGACGTCGACCGCGCGGTCTCGCGCGACGGGCACCGTCAGCGCCGCCTGGCCATCGCCCACCGCGACCGTGGTCTCGCCTCCCTCTCGCTCGATCGCGACGACCTGGTCGAGGGCGACCAGCCAATTGCGATGGACGCGCAGGAACGTGCCGCCCAGCACCGCCTCGAGCGAGGTCAGCGAGAGATCGACGTCGAGCCGCCCAGCCGCGGAGTGCACGAAGCAGAGGCGCCCTTCTGCCTCGAAGGCCCAGACCTCGTTGCGCTCGAGGAAGACGATGCCGCGCCCCTTGCGTGCTGCGATGCGCAGGCGCCGCGGCGCCGCCGGGGGTGCGCCCGCCCCGTGTTTGGCCCGCACCCGCTCGAGGCTCGCTTTGACCCGCTCGAGGGTGAAGGGCTTGAGCAGGTAGTCGACGGCCCCCAACTCGAACGCCTCGAGCGCGTGTTCCTTCGACGCGGTGGTGACCACGACCTGCGGCGCCTGGGCCACCTTCCGCAGCCCGTCGATCCACGACAGGCCGCCCGACACGGGGCCCTCGGCCGGCTCTCCTGCGAGGTTCACGTCGACGAACGCGACGTCGATGGGCACTGGGCTGCTCGCCAGCGCCGAAGAGGCGAGGGTGGTCGACGGCACCGCGGCGACCACCTCGGCGAGCCCGCTGGCCTCGAGCAACTGCACCAGGAAGTTCCGCGCCGGCCACTCGTCCTCGAGCACCAACGCCCGCACCCGCGCCTCAGCCATTCGTCACCTCTGCCAGCACCAGGGGCAGCCTCACCCGGGCGACGGTCTCGGCGCCGTCGCGATGAAGGCTGAAGGCCATCGCAGCCGCGCCTTCCAGCTCGAGCCGCCGCTCGACGATCGACACCCCCTTGCCGCCTGGCCGCCGCGCGCCGAGCGCAGGCCCGTTGTCGCGCGTCTCGAACACCACGTTCCCTGCTTCGAGCCTGGCCGACACCGTCAGCCGCCCCGGCCGTGAACGGAGCGCGCCGTGCATCAGGGCGTTCTCGACGAGCGGCTGCATCAGCAGCGCAGGGCAGCGATACCGCCGCGCCGCGTCGTCGACCTGCCACTGCACCGAGAGCACGTCTGGCTGACGCAGCTCGTGAATCGCGATGTACCGCTCGAGCCACGCGAGTTCGTCTGCGACCGAGTGGTAGGCCGAGAACCCGCTGGCGTCGCGGAAGAGGTCTCCCAGCAGGGCGAGCAGCTCTCGGGCTTTCTCAGGGTCTTCGGTGGTGAGCCCCGCCACCGCGTTCAGCGAGTTCAAGACGAAGTGCGGCTCGAGGTGGCTGCGCAAGCGCAAGAGGTCAGCCTCGCGGCGAACGAGCTCGAGCTCACGCGCGCGAGCGGCGCCAGCCTGGAGGGCTGCCGGCAAGAAGAGCAACCCCACCAGGAGCACCAGCAGCGGCATCGCGTCACCCAGGCCGACGAGGATCTGAAACGACAGCGTGTTCGGCTCGGTCGGGTCGAGGAACTGCCACGACGGCACGGCCGGGGCCAACGCCCAGAGCACCACGTATTCCAGCGTCAGGATGGGAATCGCCGGGAGCAACGAGAGCACCCCCGCGCGCCAGAGTGGCAGTCGCCGGCGCTCTGCCCACTCGAAGGTGACGACGCTCGCCGCGATGGACAGTGACAGCGCGACCGCCACGCTCAGCACCGTCGACGCCAGGTACTGGCCAGAGATGGTGCCCAGGGCGTAGCGAACGGCGAGGGGGCTGTTCAGTGTCACCAGGCCCAGCACCACCGCCAGGGCGGCCATGCGGCGCAGCGGCAGCGGCGTCAAGGGGCCTCCACCGGCTGCGTGGGCGCGGGCCTGGCCAGCTTCGCGCGCGCCGCCTCGATCACCGAATGAATGACCGGCGTCGCGACCAGCGTCAGCAGCAACGAGAGCGTTTGGCCCCCCATCACCCCGATCGCGATGGCCCGGTTGGTTCCCGAACCTGCGCCCGTCGAGACGACCAGTGGGGCAAGCCCCGCCACGAAGGCCAGGGTGGTCATGAGGATCGGCCGCAGCCTCTGCCGACTCCCCGCGATGAGCGCTTCGAGGTGTGGCACGCCCTTTCGCTCGAGGGCCAGCGCGTGGTCGACCTGGAGGATGGCGTTCTTCTTCACGATGCCGAACAGCACGAGGACTCCAAGCAGAGACAATACGTTGAGCGTCTGGCCGAAGAGCAGCAGCGACAGCATCGCGAAGGGCACGGTCAGTGGCAACGAAGCCAGGATGGTGAGGGGGTGGGCCCAGCTCTCGAACTGCGCGGCCAGCACCAGGTACATGAAGAGCAACGACAGGACGATGGCCTCGAGGAACGCGGCCAGCGAGCGCTCGAGCTCCTTCGCGTTGCCAATGGGCTCGGCGCGAACAGAAGGTGGCAGGCCCATTCGGGCGACCGCTTCATCGAGCGCCTGCACCACCCCGCTCTCGGAGACGCCCGGGTCCACGTTCATCGACAACGTCACCTGGCGGGTGCGGCCCACGCGACGAATCTGGGCGGGCCCGGGCTGGCGTTCGAGCTGCGCGAGAGCGCCCAGCGCGAGCCGCGCGCCACTGCCGGTGCGAACGGTGAGGCGCTTGACGGTTGCTTCAGGTGCTTCGAGCCGGGCCTGAACGCCGAGCCGCACGTCGGTGAGCGCCCCTGACGCCTCGGGGAGGCTTCCGAGGGGGGTGCCCTCTCTCGAGACGAGGGCGAGCGCGTCGGCCACTTCGGCGTGGCTCACGAGGGCCTGTCGCGCGCTCGCGCGGTCGACCCGAACGGTCAGCTGGGTTGCGGCGGCCGCCCGCGAACTCGAATGGTCAGAGGTGCCCGCGATTCCTCGCGCGGCCTCGAGGAGCTTCCCCGACAGCGCGTCGAGCACCTCGAGGTCTGGGCCGCTGAGCACGTACATCACCGGCGCTCCATCGGGCCCTGAGGCGCCCAGATCGCTCACCGCCCCCACGAAGACGGTCGCCCCCAGGCGCCGCGCGGCAGGCGCCAACGACGTACGCGCAGCGGACATGACCGCGGGCTGAACGCCTCGGCGATCGAGCGTCACGAAGATCGACGCCTCGTGCGGCCCGCGACCTGACGAGTCGCCACGGGGACTGCCCGCGGTCTCCAGGGTCTGCGCCACCTCCGGGAGCGCACGGAGCGTTCGCGCCAGCCTCGCCGCTTCGAGCGACGTCGCCTCGAGCGTCGTCCCCTCGGGGAAACGAAGGAACACCTCGAAGCGCCCTTCGTCTTCCGCAGGCAAGAAGGTCTGGGGAAGCACCGCGAGCAGCGGCGCGGTCGAGGCCACCACCAGCAGCGCACCCACCATCACCACCGCGCGGTGCGTGAGCGCCCACCGCAGCACCTGTTCGTACCGGCGCTCGAGCCAGCCAGCCTGCTCCTCGTGTGGCACGTCGCGCGGGCGCAGCCACCTGGCGCAGAGCATCGGGGTGAGGGTGAACGCCACGAACATCGACAGCAGAATCGACACCGACATCGTGAGCCCGAACGCGGCGAGGAACTTCCCCACGATGCCCGACATGAGGCCGACCGGTAGGAAGACCGCGACCAGCGACAAGGTGGTGGCGAGCACGGCGAGCCCGATCTCGCGGGTGGCCTCGACCGCCGCCTGGGCCGCCGACAGGCGCCGTTCGCCCATGACCCGCGCGATGTTCTCGAGCACCACGATGGCGTCGTCGATCACGATGCCGACTGCCAGCGTCAGGCCGAGCAGCGTCATCATGTTCAGCGACAGCCCCAGCGCCTTGACCGCGGCGAACGTTCCAATGACCGAGGTCGGTATGGCGAGCGCCGCGATGAGGGTCGCGCGCCAGCTGCGCATAAAGACCAGCACCACCAGCGCGGCGAGGATCGCGCCCAGCACCAGGTGCTCCTCGACGGCCTGCAACGACGCGACGACTGGCACGCTCTCGTCGCGCACCACCTCGAGCAGCACCCCGGGCGGGAGGCGACCGGCGGTCTCCGCCACCACCTCTCGCACGCCTTCCACCACCGCCACCGTGTTCGCCCCCGACTGCTTGATGACCGACAGCATCACCGCAGGCACGCCCGAGACCGCCGCCGTCGAGGCCGCAGGGGCGTCTTCGAGCTCGAGCGTCGCGACGTCCCGCAGGAGGACGGGGCGCTGGCCCCGCCTGGCGATGACCACCCGCCCGAGCTCTTCAGCCGTGCGCGCGCGCGCGTCGAGCCGCACCATCATCGCCGATCGCCCCGAGACCAGCTCGCCGCCTGGCGCCTCGAGGTTCTCGCGGCCCAGGGCCTCACGCACCTCACCTGCGGTGAGATCGAAGGCCTCCAGCCGCTCGGGAGACAGGCCAACCCGCAGCTCCTTTCGTACCTCTCCGAAGAGTCTGACCTCGCCGACTCCAGGCAGCGCCTGCAGCGCGCGCCGCACGTCGGTCGAGGCGAGCGTCGACAGCTCGCGGAGTGATGGGCCGGCCGACCCCGCCCGCAAGGCCAGGACGACGACGGGCGCGGCGTTGGGGTTGAAGGACTCGACCTGTGGCGCGCGTGCCGAGATGGGCAGCTCGGCGACGATTCGCGCGACGCGATCTCTCACCTCCTGGGCAGCCACGGCGCTGCCCTTCGACAGCTCGAACTCGGCCAGCACGATGGAAACGCCTTCCTGGCTGGTCGAGTCGAGCCTTCTCAAGCCGCCGATGGAGCCGATGGCGTTCTCGAGGCGCTGCGACACCTCGACCTCGATCTGTGCCGACGACAGCCCGGGAGCCTGGGTGGTGACCGTGACGAACGGCATGTTGACGTCGGGGTACCGCTCGAGACCCAGCCCTCTGAACGCGGCAAGGCCAAGCACGATGACGACCAGCGACAGCACCCACGTGAAGACGGGACGACGAACGGCGATGGCGGCGAGGGTTTGCATGGGGGCCTTTCAGGGGTGGTCGGCAATGCCGCGCAGCAGGTCGAGGCGCGCGAGGTCGAGCAACGCCTCGGCGCCGGAAGAGACGAGGTCGAGGCGGGCGCGCGCGACCTCGGCCTCGGCGTGCGTGACCTCGGTGGCGATGGCGACCCCGGCGGCGAGTTCATCGCGTCGGGCAGTGAGCACGGTCTCGGCAGCGGTGACGCGGTGTGCGACGGACGTCAGGCGGGCTTCGAGGCGCCGCACCCGGGCTTCGGTGACCGCCAGGGACGTCTCGATTCGTCGGGTGGTGTCGTCGGTGATGGCCTGCAGCGCGCGCGCGTCGGCATCTGCTTGACGCACGGCGGTGAGTCCGTTCAGCAGTCGATTGAACGACCACTCGAGCTGAAGGGACGCGTCCCACGCAGGGACGAGCTCGAACGTGCTCACCGCGAAGGCGCGAGGGTTGGGGGCGCTGAACTCTGCGCCCACCACGACCGAGAGGGACGGCACGATGGCCATCGCCTCAGCCGTGGCGCGGTCAGCCTGGGCGGCGGCGCTCAGCTTCGCGGCGGCGACGTCGGGGGACTCGCGGCGAACCTTCAGCCTGACCTGACGAACGCGGGCGAGCACGCTCTCGAGCTCGAGCCGGGCGGAGTCTGAGCAGACGACGCGAGTCGCGAGCTGCGGTGGGAGCAGGGCGCGGAGCTCAGCCGCCGATCCTTCGAGGCGGGACTCCTCTGAGAGGAGCTGTCCCAGCGCCGCCTCCTGGGCGAGAACGAGCGGGGCGAGCTCTGCCGCTGGTGACGTTCCGGCCTCGACGCGAGCGGCGACGTCGCCTGTCTGGTGCGCCTGCGCCTGTTCGAGTTGGCGAGCGATGGTGCGGCTCGCGCAGGCGGCGTCGTGGGCGATCAGCGCGCTGCGGACCTCGAAGGCCACCCTGGCGCGGGTGCCCTCGACTTGAGCGCGGGCTGCTTCCGCCGAGCGCCCCGAGGCGGCGACGACCGCCGAGCCGCGCAGAAGAAGGTCGGTGATGGGCAGCGACAACGTCAGCCGGCCCTGGGCGTTGTCGAGCTGTTGCGGCAGCACGAGTGGATCGACCCCGTCACCGAACGACAGGCGGCGGTACCGCTCGGGCAGTGAGCTGAGCCGGGTGTACCGGGCTGAGAGCGCGAGCTCCGGCACGCGCGCGAGCCGGTCGCGATTCGCTTGAGCTTCGGCTGCTTCAGAGGTGGCCTGCGCCGCGGCGAGCGTCGGGCTCAGGTCGAGCGCTGCGGCAACCACCTCGGCTTCGGTGAGCGGCTGCCCTCGCACCTGTGCTGGCTTCATCGCGGCCAGCAGTGCGACGGCCAGGACCGCACCAGTCAACGGCCTCGCCTTCATGGCAGCACCTTCTGCCCGTCGGCCAGCGATGCCGGATCGACGACCACCCGCTCTGCGGCGCTGACCCCGGCTTTCGCAATCAACACGCCTTCTGGCGACGACCGAACGACCTCGACGAAGCGCTCCTCGAGCGCGCCGCCGATCGCGACCAGCACTCGGCACCCACCTGCCTTGTGCTGTGCAGCGGCGGCTGGAATTCGAAAGAGGTCCTCGGCCAGCGGCGTCTCGGTCAGGACCCGAACGTGCTGACCTGGAAGAAGCGGAGCACCTGCCTCGAGGTCGACCTCGACGCCGCGGAGCTGGGTCGCCCCGTCGAAGGCTGGCGCGAGCCGGCTGACCCGGCCGAGAAGGGGTGCGCGAGGCTGCGACGAATCGCCTGGCTCGATGGTGACGCGCGCGTCGTGCACGACCAGTGGCGCCTCGTGCGCGGCGACCTCGAACCGGACCCGCAGGCGCGACGGGTCGACCACCCGTACGACGGCCCCTCCTGCGAGCACC
>VYLD01000720.1_pt1 | contig 10562 bp, 10 predicted proteins | sample 5114401 | NCBI WGS metagenome assembly VYLD01 (sample SAMN12291783, study PRJNA351875) | freshwater metagenome | isolation source: freshwater lake | place: USA: Michigan, Gull Lake | collected 2013-08-08 | reverse complement strand
GGGACTAAGTACGGTAGGGCATACCGGAACTCACGCTTGGGGAGAGATTCCCTCTGGTTTGGTTGGATACGTCCTGTCAGATTAAGGAAACTCAATGAACCAAGAATCCCTCGCTTTTAGCGACGGGAGTGTCAACTCTATTCGATATAGTAGTTACTATCATCTAACCCAAGTTATTGCCAAAGTAATCTAAATTATGATTAATCTACTTCAAAAGAGTTTTTACAAATTTTGTTCTTTACTATCTAGTCAACAATTTCGACGATTTTTTATTTTTGGTTTAACCTGTAATATTATTTATACTGTTTCCATATATTTATTAACTGAAAAAATCAAATTTCATTACATTGCTTCGGTAGTTATTGCGCTAATTTATACAAGTTTTCTTGGGTTTTGCCTCAATAAGTTTTATACTTTTAATACAAGTACAAAAACCTTTTTCCCAGAATTGATAAAGTACTATAATGTGATGTTTTCTGGCTTATTAATTAACGTGGCTTGGATGTTTATTTTGGTAGAAGTATTTAAACTATGGTACATGGCATCGGTAGTAATTGTGAGTGCAGGTTTAATGTTTTATAATTTTTTCTTGCATAAATACTGGAGTTTTCGTGGTTTAAATAATAAGCATAAAAAAGACAATAAGAGCAGATAGTTTTCCTTGTTATTAGTAGATCAATTTCGGCGTTGTTTAATTTAGTTAAGTGCAGTAAATATTATGCCTAAAAAACAATTATTGACGAGAATATTTTGCGAAGATATAAACAAATTATTCTTTGCTTGTGGGATTTTATCAATGATCATTATCAAGTTTTTTTTAATCAGAAACAGTGAAGTTGTTGGTCATCCAAGAGATTCCTTGCTCTATACGTTAATGGCAGATCAGAATATTTGGTTTCCTACTAATAAAGCTAAGGCAATAATCGATTATATGCCAGGATATCCGATATTTATAATGGTTTCTAATTTTCTGAATTTTTCTCTAAGAATTAGTCATGAGATTTTTTACACTATCTCTAATAAATATATAGCGTTTCTCGCATCTGTGCGGCACACTTAAACCTTTGCTGATTAAGCTGTTCAGGATCGGGAATGTACCTCTTGTGAATCAGAAACGCTATATTATTAGTTTTTAGTTTTAGATTACTAAAAATCCCTCGATATATCTGCTTAGTTATTTTTGCAGTTTTAACTTTTCATATAACAACTTTTCTGTGGTTCAATATTATTTTAACTGAAACAATAGCCATAATATTCATTACCCGTCCAGAGCAGATAGTGTTCTTGCTGAGTTACCTAGTTGTTTTTGTTATTCTTGTATTAAGGAATAGAATGAATATAGCAAGAGCTATTCGAGAAGCTTTACCGATTTGTATTATTCCCATTGCTATAAGTTTATTAATTACTACAGTTTTTACTTTATTAAATGCTTTTTTTCTAGAATTACCAGCGTTATCCATTATGAACTCATCGGCTTTCAAAGAAACTTTTTCCCAGATTGAGAGTATAGATGATGGTCAAAATATAGATGATTTTGAGTTTGTCAATATAAATCGCCAACAATTAAAAATGGCTTATCAAGTGAGTCCAACATTGAATCAAGTCAAACCTCTAATCGAAGAAGAATTGGCTGAGAGAATTACTAGACAGGGTGGAAAAGATACTACTAATATAGAAGTAGCAATTGATTGGGTGTACTGGTCAACAATAGAAGCAATTAGAAGAAGCAATTTAACAGAAGACAGAAGTATGTATCAAGTTTTTACTGAAATTAATTCTGAACTGCAAGAGGCATTTAACGATAAAAGAATTAACCAGAAAAATTTCTCTTTTAATGATATAGATATAGGGTTTTGGCTAACCAAATTTCCTCATTCATTAACTGAAATGAGTGGATATTTATTTTTGCCACGAGTCAGTAGTAAGAAATTATTACAAAATACGGATGATCCTCGAGTAACCCCTGAAATGAGATCAATATTTAATCGAGTGGCACATCGTCGAACTTATCTAGTTAATCAACCAGATTTAAATAAAGACCTTATTTTTTATTTAAACTGGCTCACTCCTTTAATTCAGATCATCAATATTATTGGAATGATATCTTTTGTAATATTATTCGTCTATTACTTGGTTAAACCTGTTCACTCGCAACTTCTTAATCAATATGTATTGATTATTTCTTTTGCCTTATCTATAATTTTACTGCGCTTATTTTTGTATATTGCAGTTGATATGGCATTTTTCCCCGCACCTTCACGTTATTTATTTCCCAGCAATCCATTGCTATCGGCACTGTCAATTCTAAACTTATATGTTACAACTAAACTTTTAAGGTCATTTCGATTTTCAGCTTGATATAGCTAAGGTTTATGGCTGTGAAACCAAGATAAACTTCAATTTTTCATTTTCAGTATCTTTTTTGACAGCAAGTTAAAAACGACAAATATATTGAGTAACGATAATCCGGAGAACAATGGCATACTGGGAAATAGATAACGCATCGGAATTTCCCAAGCAGAGGCATCAAGTAAACTATAGAGAAGAAGACGAGCAATTTGAGTTAAAAGAATCAAGAAAACTATAATTATGTAGGTAGATAGAAACAGTGATTTGGCTTGATAAACACAGTAGTAAATTAGGAGGATTACAAAGGAAATAATTCCTAGCACATTGAGAACATATACGAGATAATTTAAGATTTTAACTTTAGTAAATATTTTAGAATTAGGATTGTGGTTGTTGATCAAAGCGGCTCGGCGATTAGCGGTTGCATTAAATAATGCTACACTGGCTTTGGGATCATCCTGAGTAAGAATATTTTCTACTTCAGACATAGGAGGAAATATAAACCAATTTACCACTTTAATAAATGAACTCTTGACGTGGGGCAACCAAACCCCTATATTAGGATCTAAATAACCTAATAGTAAAGGCTTACTAGGTAAAACTTTCTCCTGAAAAGCCTTTTCTAGTTCCTTATTAACTTCTGTGAATACCTGATAAACATTCTGCGCTTTTCTATCTGATGATACCTCGCGAGCTGCATAAATTAACAACCAGGTATTGTGACTCTGCATCATTTCTTCTTTGGGTAAGAAAGGCTGCATTTTTTTCAAAGTTGGACTAACTTCATAAGCAGCGGCTAATTGTGCTTGCGTAAAAGTAATATATCTTTGAGGAGTACCCACATCTATTTTCATGAGTTTTGTGTACATTCCTTTATAACTGGGAGAATCGAATAAACTGACTCCAGACACACCAAAATTGACTTTGTTTAAGACCGTGCAGGAGAAATTAACTAGACAGAAAAGCAGAAAGGGAATTAAACAGTAATAAATTATTTTCTCGATCTTTTGATTTCTGGAAATTCGATAGCCTGTGATCCAAGTAATTAGACCGAAGCCGAGAAAGTATAGATAGAATACCTCTCTTTCTGGTCTTGTAATGGCAATCATTCCTAGAATCAAACCCGATAGACCGGAATAAACAAGTTTACTCGATTTTTTCCTAGAAATTAATAATAATATTGTCACTCCCACTAGAAAATTGAATAAAGAAATTACCGATGATTCACTCCTGGCATCATTGAAAAACCTAAAAGTCAATGGATAAAAAACCATGACAGCAAATACACCAAGACAAATCAATTTAGGAATTTTCAAAAATCGCAGGCAATAAACTAAAAATCCCGTGGAAAGTATATAAAAAATCTCGTGAAATATTCTCAGAGGGATGCCAGATAAATTGACTAACCACACAAAGATAGAATAACCGGGAGGATGACCTAAGGCCCCGATACCTACTTTATCCGACCAAATATTGAATGCAGCTCTCGCCAGATAGCTTTCTGGATCGGAACCGATAGCGACAATTTCATACTTTCTGGTTAAATAAAATTTAATAATTATTATCAGGACAAATCCTAATCCAACAAGAAAGTTAAAAATTTGCGTACGTTGACTTAATTTATTCATAATTTTCTTATACCTCAACACTTTATGATAGTTCTTAGCTCTCTTAGTTTTTTTGAATAGGTAAAGTGTATCCTATGATACTATACAAATCGATTTGAATTCACCAACAAGTGGATAGATAGTACGTCTCCCTTATCGGTTAAGATTCATCAAACGACGTTAAACTAAAACGCTTGTGGATTCGGTCTGACGGGGGCATAGTCTTCGGATTGTGTCTAGTTAAGAGGAGTAGAAGCAAGAGTCTCCCGTCACAGCGTAGCTTGACGGCGAGAGTGTCAAATTGGTTAGCTTTTCATCTCCGAGGTGAAACAAAAGAGCCTTCAAGCTGACATTTAGGGTAACCATTGACCTGTTTAGCTTACCAGATCATGTGGCAGATTGTACCAGATAAAACCTAAAAAGCTATGGAACCCTCTTTAGAGCCAGATAAACTATGAACAAGAAGCAAGAAAAATCTAGATTTTCTCTGGGTTGCCAAATTTTTGCCCTAAGCTGTTCGTAATCTAAACCCCGTTGTTGGGATGCTGAAGGCTGTGTCTAGCTTAGATAGCTTGGGAAATCTAGATAATGAACACGCCAATCATTATAGGTTATTGGGGACAAAGACAAGCTTGTCAATTAAGGCAGCACTATTGAGCAATCAAAAATTTGTTGTCACAAATGTCAATAATCCTGTTATACTCTTGGGCAAAACGACTCCACCGCGATTGTTATGCTGGAAAATAAGGTCATGGCAGATGCCGCCTCTAATGAGCAGATACCTACTCTAGAATTATCAATCGTTATGCCCTGTCTCAACGAGGCGGAAACCCTGGCCACCTGTATCGGCAAAGCGCGAGATTATCTGGAACGACACAAAATTGCGGGAGAGGTGCTGATCGCCGATAATGGCAGTAGCGATGGTTCCCAAGAAATTGCCACTAATTCAGGGGCGCGGGTGGTTCCTATCCCGGAAAGGGGTTATGGTAGCGCCCTGCGGGGGGGTATCGCCGCCGCCAAAGGTCAGTACATTATCATGGGGGATGCCGATGATAGCTATGACTTTACCAATCTCTCGCCTTTCCTAGAAAAATTGCGACAGGGTTACGATTTGGTGATGGGCAATCGTTTTCAGGGGGGAATTAAACCCGGAGCGATGCCAGTATTGCATAAGTATCTGGGCAATCCTGTCTTGACTTGGTTAGGACGGTTATTTTTTGGCAGCCCCTGTGGTGATTTTCACTGTGGATTGCGCGGGTTTAGTAAACGGGCGATCGAACAATTGAACTTACGCACCACTGGCATGGAATTCGCCAGCGAGATGGTGGTGAAAGCATCCCTCTACGGTCTCAAAATTACCGAAGTACCAACCACTTTATCCCCTGACGGCCGCAGTCGCCCCCCCCACCTAAAAACTTGGCGCGATGGCTGGCGACATCTCCGATTTCTCTTAATGTATAGTCCTCGTTGGTTGTTTCTCTACCCCGGACTGGCTTTAATGTTTCTGGGATTTGTGGCGACGATTTGGTTTGTTCCTCAACCCAGAGTTCATACCCTTCTCTATTCAGCCACAGCTTTGATTATTGGCTTTCAAATCGTCAGTTTTGCTATCTTCACAAAAGCTTTTGCTATCAGCGAAGGTTTATTACCAGAAGACCGAAAATTAAGACGATTTTTGCGTTATATTAATCTGGAGGTGGGATTAATCATTGGCGTAATTTTATTTTTGCTAGGTATAGGCGGTTCGGTGTATGCTTTATACATTTGGAATGCTCGACTTTATGGAGCCTTAGATCCAGCCATGACCATGCGGATTGTCATTCCTTCCGTAACCGCTCTAGCGTTGGGAGTACAGGTGATTTTTTCCAGTTTCTTTTTAAGTGTTTTGGGATTGAAACGAAGATGAAAACAGCTGAAGGTGAATTTATAGCAGGGTAAGCTCATCTAATTTGGTATAAATTGTACTTGACAAAGATTTCTGAATAGGGTGATGAAATCGCCATAGCACCGTCCCGCACTGCCAGTACCCAGACTTAGCCCCTGCTACCTCTGTATAATTTATAGGACTTACGCATTGACAGGATCGACCAAATATGAGGTATGGGTTTCGGGCATTTTAACGTGATTTTTTGATGACTTTTGAGCGATCGCTATCGATCAGAAGTTAATCGCCAAAAGTCTGAAACGACGGATTTTCCTTCATACACATCATGGTGAATTTGTACAGTGCGTAACTGCTAATTTATAATTAGCCTTAGTCTCACTGTTGTTCATGAAAATTAACGAGAAAATAGCTCATGGGTAAAGGTTTTGCCCCCGTTCTCCCCACCGGAAATAAAGCTCAACTAAAACCTGAGCTTCCTTTAACATCAATCAATGAAATTCAAGCTAGTTTATTGACTTATCTTCAAGATATTCCTGACCCGAGAGTGTCCCGAACTCAAAAACATTTATTAACCGATATTTTAGTCATTGCTATTTTAGCAGTTATAGTAGGAGCCGAAGTTTGGGAAGATCTGGAAAATTATGGACTCAGTAAGCAGTCTTGGTTATCTGAGTTTTTAGAATTACCTAATGGCATTCCTTCTGATGATACTTTTCGGCGGGTTTTTGAACGGATTAACCCGTTCGCTTTGGCCAAAGTTTTGTCTCAATGGCTGCCCCATTTAATCGGTTCTCTTTCGGGGGAAATAGTTCCCATAGACGGGAAAAGTCTCAGAGGTTCTTACGACCGTAATCAAGGAATTAAAGCCTTGCATTTAGTGACGGCTTGGGCGGGGGAGCAGAAATTAGTTTTAGGACAAGTCAAGGTGGAAGATAAATCCAATGAGATTACCGAAGAGCCCGCTTGACTAGAACTGTTAGACCTTCAAGGGGCAATTATCACCCTAGATGCTATGGGAACTCAAACGGCGATTATTAATCATATTCAAGCCAAAAAAGCTGACTACGTTGTCGCCCTTAAAGCCAATCATCCGACTCTTTATACTCAGGTCAAAAACTGGTTTGAGCAAGCTCAAGCACATCAATTTGATGGTATTCAATTTAGTTATGATTACCGCCGGTCAAAGGGTCATCATCGCCTCGAAAAACGTTGGTGTTGGGCTGTACCCTTAGAAGCTTTCGGCGGTCTTTATCAACAAGCTCAATGGCTAGGACTTCAAAGTATTATCATGGTTAAACGAGTTCGTCATCTTTGGAATAAAACCACTTGTGAAGTCCAATTTTATCTCAGTTCTCTCCCCGCTGATGCTCAAAAAATAGGTAATGCTATTCGTAAACATTGGGGCATTGAAAATCAGGCTCATTGGATTTTAGATGTTACTTTTAATGAAGATAAATGTCGGATTCGCTCCGGCCACAGCCCTCGTAATGGGAGCCTTATTGAGACGAGTAGCACTTAACGCTCTTAACCAAGAATCGACTTACCGACGTAGTCGGGCACAAAAAAGTAAACGGGCGGCCATGGATAATAACTATATGATGGCTGTGCTGAAAGCCTTTTGTCAAGCCTAATTGAGATGCTCTTACCCTGGTTGATTCTGGCAAGAGCATTTGTTCGCTTGACTCGCTGTTCTTACTTGTTATACTATAACAGTCCTTGGGCTATCAATTTTTCGAGATACCCAACTATGTAAACAAATATATTATGAATCAAGGCATTGACTATTTTAATCGTGGACATTGGTTAACAGGGATTCAAGAACGCTTAAGTGTAGAAGCTCGCCGTAAGATGTTTGATTTAGCTATGAACAAACTCGATTTACGGGCAGGAGAAAGTATTATTGATATTGGTTCTACTCCAGATGTGGAGAGGATAGACAGTAACTGTATGATTCCCTGGTTTCATGAAGCAGGGTTAACTGTCGCCCTCTCTTCCCCAGAAGACATTTCTTCCCTGAGCCAAGTGTTTCCTTTTGCCAAAATTTTAAGCCCCAATGGATTTCATCGCCCAGTTCTTGCTAAGGAGCGTGAGTTTGATGTAGCCACCTCTAGCGCAGTTTTAGAACATTGTGGTTCGACTCATTTACAGGTTGAACATATTCGAGAGTGTGCCAGAGTTGCTAGTAAAATATTCTTAACTACACCCAATCGTTGGCATTGGCTAGAATTTCATACTAAACTTCCCCTAATCCATTGGTTACCCAAATCTTGGCATCGGTTTCTATTAAATATACTCGGGTTATCCTTCTGGGCTAAGGAAGATAATTTAAACCTACTGGATAGAGCCGAATTATTAAACTTAGCTAAACAAGCTTTAGGAGACAATTTCAGTATTAGAGTCGAAACCATCTGGGCGCTGGGAATGCCTTCCAATTTAGTATTATTAGCTAGACGTATTAATGACTAATACAGCTGACAGGGGGACAAGCGAGCTAGAAGCTTTGCTCACACAGGCTTCGAGCTTCTCTCGCTAGAAATAGATTTAGCGATTCTAGGCAAAAAGCTAACGAAAGAATTAGGGATAGGAGCGAGCTTACTAGGAATTATTATTAATAAGTGAGATCTGGTGCAGGGAACTTTTTCGAGCTAAAACCATGAAAAGCTTATGATATATGGATTTCAGCCTTCTTGTCCCCCTGTCAGGATATAACAACAATCAGTATTATATGTAAAATACTTGTATCAAATGTCAAGGTAGTTATGCATAAAATTAACCAGTCTAATCAAGTAACAAGCAATAGAGTTTTAAACTTTATGGGGGGCAATGATAAATATTTTTTCTTGAGCTTGATATTAATCATTGCTCTAAAATTTTTTCTGATTAGAAATAGCGAAGTTTTAGGCAGTACAAAAGATTCTTTGAGCTATATCCTAATGGCAAATCAAAAAATTTGGTTTCCTACAAATAATGGAGAGTTAAATGCATTATCAGGACATAGCCAAGGCTACTCCATATTTATACTGTTTTCCAGTCTACTTAATTTTCCTTTACGAATCAGTCATGAGATTTTTTATATTTTATCTAATATTTTATTAGTTTATAGTTTTCGTCGCTTGAAAATACCTCGACTGATATGTATAGCTATTTTTGCAATTTTAACTTTTCATATAACAACTTTTATGTGGTTCAATACCATTTTAACTGAAACAATAGCCATTAGTTTATATCATATTCTTTTGGAATATTCATTACCCGTCCAGAGCAGATAGTGTTCTTGCTGAGTTACCTAGTTGTTTTTGTTATTCTTGTATTAAGGAATAGAATGAATATAGCAAGAGCTATTCGAGAAGCTTTGCCGATTTGTATTATTCCCATTGCTATAAGTTTATTAATTACTATGTTTTTTACTCTCTTGAATGGTTTTTTTCTGGGAGTACCCGCACTCTCTCTACCTAGTTCTGAAGCTGTTCTGGGAACTTTTGCGAAAATTCGGAGTATAGATGATGGTAAGAATCGAGATAATTTTAAGTTTATCACTATCAATCGACAACAATTACTAATAGCTTATGAAGTTAGTCCTACATTTAGTAAACTAAAACCATTAATTGAAGAAGAATTAGCAACTAAAATTAATCGTTATGGTGGAAAATATTATGATGCTGAAGTTCCTATCGACTGGATTCAATGGTCGATAATAGCAGCCGCTAATAAAATAACAGATGCCAACAGCCGCAGCACTTATGAAACTTTTAATAAAATAAATTACGAGCTTGAAACGGCATTTCAACAGAAAAGAATTAAAGGTAAGGCTTTTTCTTTTAATGAAATAGATATCGGTTATTGGCTATCTAAATTTAAACGCTCATTAACTACAACTACGGGATATTTAGTCTTTCCTCGATTTAGCGAAAGACTTCTACAAAATACAGACGATTCGCGTTTAACTCCCGAAATGATCTCGATATTCAATCGATTAGCCCATCGCAGAACCCACCTAATCAACCAGAAGAATTTAAACAAAAATCTTATTGCCTATTTAAAACGCTTAACTCCCTTAATTCATCTAATCAATATTCTAGGTATTATTTCTTTCATAGCATTATTTGTGTATTATTTGGCTACCCCTATTCACTCCTCGCTACTTAATCAGTATATCCTCATTATTTCCTTTGCCTTATCAATGATAATACTGCGTCTATTTTTATATACTGTAGTTGACATGGCATTTTTCACCGCTCCCTCACGTTATCTCTTTCCCGGTAACTCATTGTTATCGGCTTTATCGCTTCTAAACTTATATGTTACCGTTCAACTTTTATACTCAAAAATACCAAGAAATAGACAATCATCCTAGTTCTTATGGTATCCGTATTAAATGTAAAATACTTGGATAAAACGTAAAGGTAGTTATGCAGACAAAGAACTCGTATTTTTTAGATTTAACTCCTCTAAGAGAATTGATGCTTTCCAGAACCTTCTGGTTCAGTCTCAGCATCGTATTCTCTATTTTGTACAGTATCTTATTCTTACAAATCGCTTTCGGTAGCGAGTACAGCATTCAGGATGACGCACGCCGTAGTATCGTTTGGATGATGCGCTTCTCCGATTCATACTAAATCCTGTTATAATAAAACAAGTAAAGACGAGGAGATAAAATGCCCAAGAAAGCTTACTTAGCCGAACATCTAAGTTCAGAGGAACTGAAAGATAGATACAGAAGC
>VYLD01000501.1_pt1 | contig 10580 bp, 10 predicted proteins | sample 5114401 | NCBI WGS metagenome assembly VYLD01 (sample SAMN12291783, study PRJNA351875) | freshwater metagenome | isolation source: freshwater lake | place: USA: Michigan, Gull Lake | collected 2013-08-08 | reverse complement strand
CGCCGGCCGCGCGGGGGGCGTGATGCGGCGGGCGGCCGTGCTCCTGCTGCTGGCCGCCGGACTGCTGGCCGCATGCACGCCGCTGGTGCGGGTCTCCGGCGGGTCGGAGGGGATCGAACGGGTGCGGATCGGGGTGAGCCTGTAGGCTCCACCGAACCGTCCCTACGCCGCGTCCTCGTGGTGCCCCGCCATGTACTGGCCGATCACCCGCATCTCGGCCTCGGCGGCCGTCGTCTCGTGGACGATGCGGCCCTCCGACATGACGAGGATGCGGTCGGCCAGCTCCAGGATCTCGTCCAGGTCCTCGCTCACCAGCAGGACCGCCGTGCCGCGGTTGCGCGCCGCCACGATCTGCCCGCGGATGTCGGCGACCGCCGCGAAGTCGAGGCCGAAGCAGGGGTTCGCCACCACCAGCACGTCGACGTCGCCCGACAGCTCGCGCGCCAGCACCGACCGCTGCACGTTCCCGCCCGACAGCGTGCCGATCGGGCTCTCGGTGGAGCGGGTCTTGATGCGGTAGCCGGCGATCAGCTCCCGCGCGCGTCGGCGGATCGCCGCCCCGTTCAGCCACCAGCCGCCGGCCGAGAAGGGCGACCGGTCGAAGGTGCGGAAAGCGAGGTTCTCGCCCACCGTCATCGGCGCCACGCAGGCGTTCTTCAGCGGCTCCTCGGGCAGGCTGTGGACCTTGAGGCGCGCCATCTCCGCCCGCTTCGCGCCATAGGGCGCGCCGGCCACCCGCACAGATCCGGCGGTGGGCAGGCGCTGGCCCGCCAGCACCTCGACCAGCTCGCTCTGCCCGTTCCCCGACACGCCAGCGATGCCCACGATCTCTCCCGCGCGCACCGTGATGTCGACGCGATCGACCGCCTTGCGCCCGGTGCCATCCTCCGCCGTGAGGCCGATCACCTCGAGCAGCGCGGCGCCCGGCGCCGCGGTCGAGCGCACGGCGCCCGTCTGCGGGCGTTCGGCGCCGATCATCAGGGTCGCCATCTCGTCGGTCGTCATGTCCTTCACCGCGCCGTCGCCGACCAGGGCACCGCGGCGCAAGATGCTGACGTGGTCGGCGAAGGCCATCACCTCGCGGAACTTGTGGGTGATCATCAGGATCGTGATGTCGCCGCGCTCGCTCATCTTGCGCAGCAGGCCCAGCACCTCGTCCGCCTCGGCCGGCGTCAGCACCGAGGTCGGCTCGTCCAGGATCAGGAAATGCCGGTCGAGATAGAGCTGCTTCAGGATCTCCAGCTTCTGCTTCTCGCCCGCCGCCAGCGCCGAGGTCGGCCGGTCGAGCGGGACGCGGAAGGGCATGACCTGCATGAACTCCTCGAGCCGCCGGTGCTCGGCCGCCCAGTCGATCACCTTGGGCACGTCGGGCCGGGCGATGACGAGGTTCTCGGCCGCGGTCAGGCTGGGGACGAGGGTGAAGTGCTGATAGACCATGCCGAGGCCCATCTGGTGGGCGTCGCGCGGGTTGCGGATCACGACCTCCTTGCCGCCCACCATCACCTGTCCGGTGGTCGGCGTGTAGAAGCCCATCACGCATTTGACCAGCGTGCTCTTGCCCGCCCCGTTCTCGCCCAGCAGCGCGTGGAAGCTGCCGGGCCGCACCCGGACCGAGACCGCGTCGAGTGCGGTGAAGCTGCCGAACCGCTTGGTCATGCCGACCGTCTCGACCCCGATCGCGCGGCCCTTCACGGCAGGTGCTCCAGCAGGAGGGCCGAGGTCGCGACGGCGCCGAACACGCCGCCCTGCATCTTCACCATCTTGACCGCCGCGTCGTGGTTGCCGCGGTCGGTGGCGCCGCAACAATCCTCCAGCAGCAGGCACTCGAACCCGCGGTCGTTCGCCTCCCGCATGGTGGTGTGGACGCAGACGTCGGTGGTGATGCCGGTCAGGACGATGTTGCGAAGGCCCCGGGTGCGCAGGATCAGCTGAAGGTCGGTCGCGCAGAAGCTGCCCTTGCCCGGCTTGTCGATGATGGTCTCCCCCGGCGACGGCGCCAGTTCGGGGATGATCTCCCACCCCGGCTCGCCGCGGACCAGGATCTTCCCGCAGGGACCCGGATCGCCGATGCCGGCGCCGATCCGCTGCGAGCGCCAGCGCTTGTTGGCCGGCAGGTCGGCGAGGTCGGGGCGGTGGCCCTCGCGGGTGTGGATCACGGGATAGCCCTTCGCCCGGAAGGCGGCCATGGTCCGGGCGATGGGTTCGATGGGTGCGCGGGTGAGCGACAAATCATAGCCCATCGCATCGACGTAGCCGCCCTTGCCGCAGAAATCGGTCTGCATGTCGATGACGATCAGGACCGTGTTGTGCGGTCCGAGGTCGCCGTCGAAGGGCCAGGGGTAGGGGTCGGCCGGCAGCGTCGCCATCGCGCGCCTCACTTGGTGATCGACAGCTCGCCCGGCGCGCCCTTGAGCGAGCGGCTGGCCGAGACCGACAGGATCATGATGACGAGGGTGAGCACGTAGGGCGCGGCGTTGAAGAAATGATAGCCGCGGCTGATCCCGATCGACTGGAGCGCGGGGCCGAGCGCGCCGGCGGCACCGAACAGGAGCGCGGCCCCCAGGCAGGCGAGCGGGTTCCAGCGGGCGAAGATGACCAGCGCCACCGCCATCAGCCCCTGGCCCGACGACAGCCCCTCGTTCCAGCTTCCGGGATAGTAGAGCGACAGGAACGCGCCGCCGACGCCGGACAGGAACCCGCCCGCGGTGGTGGCGGCGAAGCGCGTCATGTCGACCGAATAGCCCATGGCCTTGGTCGCGGCGGCGCTGTCGCCCGCCATGCGCACGATCAGGCCCCAGCGGGTGTTGCGGAACGCCCACCAGAGGAAGACGGCGATGGCGATGCCGAGGAAGAAGAGGGGGTTGATGCGCAGCGCGTCCGCCAGCTGCGGGTTCCCGGTCCACGCACCCAGTTCGAGCGCCGGAAGGCGGGGGGCGGTGGGCGGGATGTAGGGCTTGCCGAAGAAGAAGGCGAGGCCGGTGCCGAAGGACATCAGCGCGATGCCGATCGCGATGTCGTTCACCCGCGGAAGCTTGCAGATCCAGCCGTGCGCGGCCCCGAACAGGCTGCCGGCGAACCCGGCGGCCAGAACGCCGATCCAGGGGTTCCCGGTCTGGTAGGAGATGGCGTAGGCGCTCATCGCGCCGAAGACGAGCGTGCCCTCGAGGCCGAGGTTGATGCGCCCCGTCTTCTCGGTCAGGCACTCTCCCAGCGAGACGAAGAGGAACGGCGTGGAGACCCGGATGGCGCCGGCCAGCATGGCGAGCAGCACGGTGGCGAGTTCGGCGCCGGTCACGTCTTCGGCCCCTCCGGATTGAAGATGCGGAAGCGCCCGTAGAAGGTCTCCGACACCAGCAGCACCACGAAGATCAGCCCCTGCAGCACCAGCACCGTCGCGTCCGGCAGGCCCATGCGTCGCTGGACGAGGCCGCCGGCCGCGGCAAGGCCGCCGAGGAAGATCGCGACCGGAACGATAGCGAGCGGCGAGTGCCGCGCGAGGAAGGCGACGAGGATGCCGGTGAAGCCGTAGCCGGCGGCGAGCGACGCGTTCGCCTTGCCGTGGATGGCCGCCACCTCGAAATAGCCGGCGAGGCCGGCGCACGCCCCGGCGATGGCGCAGGCGGCCACGATCAGCCCGCCCACCGGCAGGCCCTGCGCCTTGGCCGCACGGAGGTTCCCGCCGGCGATGCGCGCCGCGAACCCGAACGTCGTGTTGTTCATCAGCACGTGCAGCACGATCGCCAGCCCGACCGCCGCGGCGAGGCCCCAGTGGACGTCGAGGCCCGGGATCGCGCCGATCATGTTCTCCCGCCCGATCGCCGTGGTGGAGGGCTTGTTCGGGTCCGACGGGTCGCGCAGCGCGCCTTCGACGAAGAAGTTCAGGATGGCGACCGCGATGTAGACCATCAGCAGCGACGCGATCGTCTCGTTCACCCCGCGCCCGTGCCGCAGCGCGCCGACCGCACCGATCCACAGGCCGCCCGCCAGCATCGCCGCGAGCACCATGGTCGCCATGACGAGCGGCGAGGGCGCCCAGCCGATCATCGGCAACGCCACCACCGCCGCCGCGAAGCCGCCCAGCACCAGCGCCCCCTCGCCCCCGATGATGGTGAGGCCGAGGCGGGCGGGGATCGCGACGCAGAGTGCGGTGAGGATCAGCGGGGCGGTGCGGGTGAGGGTGTTGCGCCAGGAAAAGGGCGTGCCGAACCCGCCCCGCCAGACGAGTTCAAGGAACTGCGCTGGCGACTTGCCGATCGCCAGCAAGAACAGCGAGAAGAGCCCGGCCGACGCCAGCAGGGCGAAGGCCGGGATCACGACATACTCGGCCGACCGGCGCAGGCGGATCACGAGATCGGCCACGGCCGGACGGTCGAGCAGCGAGGCGGGCGACGCCGTGCCGGTCATGCGCGTCGCCCCCGCCCGCCGCGCGCCGTCAGGTGATCGAGCCGACGACGCCCTCGACCAGATAGTTGGTCCGCTCGAGCGCCACGTCGTAGTTGTCGATCGCCACGCCCGCGGCGACGACCGTGTTGCCGCGGTTGTCCTTCAGCGGGCCGACGACGTAGGGCTTGTTCGCCTTCAGGTCGGCGATGGCCGCGGCCGCCGCGGTGCGGGCGTTCGCGGGCGCGCCGGCGCCGAAGGCGGTGTTCTGGACATAGTCCTTGTCGTAGCCGCCGCGCACGAAGTTCGGCAGCTTCTGGCCCTTGCCCAGCGTGTCCGCGAACTCCTTGTAGATCGTCTCCCACTTGTACTCGGCACCGGTGATGAAGCCCTTCGGCGCCAGCGGGGCCTGGGAGGCGTTGTGGCCGCAGCTCAGCACGCCGCGGCGCTCGGCCGTCTCGATCACGACCTTCGGGCTGTCGACGTGGCAGGTCAGCACGTCGCAGCCGGCGTCCACCAGCGCGTTCGAGGCCTCGGCCTCGCGCACCGGGAGCGCCCAGTCGCCGGTGAAGATCACCTGGACGGTCGCGTTCGGGTTCGACTTGCGCAGGCCCAGCGCGAAGGAGTTGATGTTCAGCAGCACCGTGCCGATCGGCTTGGCCGCGATGAAGCCGACCTTGCCGGTCTTGGACGCGAGACCGGCGGCGATGCCGTTCACGTAGTGGCCCTGGTTCAGATAGGCGAAGTAGCTGCCGGCGTTGCCCGGATGCTTGGCCGCGTCCCAGAGGCCGGCGCCGTGGCGGAACTCGACCGCCGGATACTTCTTCGCCATCTCCAGCATGTGCGGGTCGAAGTAGCCGAAGGACGTGGCGAAGATCAGCTTCGCCCCGTCGAGGTTGATCATCGACTCCATCGTCTTCTGCACGGCGACGGTCTCGGGGACGTTCTCCTCCTCGACCACCGTCACGCCCGGCACCGCCTTCAGCGCGCGGGCGGCGACCGCGTGGGCCTGGTTCCAGCCGAAGTCATCGCGCGGGCCGACGTAGATGATGCCCATCGTGAGGCCGGCCGCGCGGGCGGGCGCCGACAGGCCCCCCGTCGCGAGCGACAAGCCTGCCGCCGCCGTGCCCTGGAGAACCGAACGCCTCGTGAACCCGCGATGCTCGACCATGATCAGCTCCTTCCGACCCTGATGGGCGGCGCCGGACGGATCCGCGCCGACATGAATGCCCGACCGTTTTCGCAACCGTCGTGCCAGCGGTCGGGTCGGCGGGTTCCGCGGGGTGGGCGGAGGCTTCCGGAACAGGGTTGCACCCTCGGACGGCAGTTCATCCGAAGCGCCGGCCAAAGCGCCGATTATCTAGGCAGAACGACGCGGCGCGCGCGATGATGTATGCAACGGACAAGAGGTGGGGGTCCCTCACCCCCCCTACAGCGCCGCCATCACCTCGGCCGTCGTCGCCGTCCAGCCCACGATCCCGCCCTGGGCGCGGACCATGTCGAGGGTCGCGCGCTTGAATTCGGGGAAGTAGCTCTCGGTGGCGTCCTCGACGAGAAGGCTCTCGTAGCCGCGGTCGTTCGCCTCCCGCATCGTCGTCTGGACGCAGACCTCGGTGGTCACGCCGGCGAAGAGCAGATGGGTGATCCCGCGCGCGTCCAGCACGGCCTTCAGATCGGTCGCGTGGAAGGCGCCCTTGCCCGGCTTGTCGATCACGAACTCGCCCGGCACCGGCAGGAGCGTCGGCACGATCTCGGCCCCCGGTTCGCCCGCGATCAGGATGCGGCCCATCGGCCCCGGATCGCCGATCCGGAGGCCGGGGCTGCCCCGCTCGCGTTTGGCGGGCGGGCAGTCCGACAGGTCGGGCCGGTGGCACTCGCGGGTGTGCACCACGAACAGGCCCGCCGCCCGCACCCCGTCGAGCAGCGCGCGCACCGTGGGCACGATCGCCTCGAGCCGCGTCACGTCGTTCCCGAGCGTGGAGCCGAAGCCACCCTCCTCGATGAAGTCGCGCTGCATGTCGATGACGATCAGCGCGGTCCGGACGGGGTCGAAGGCGAAGGGATAGGGCAGTGCGGCGGCGACGACGGCCATGGCGCGGGCTCCGGGCGAAGGTGTCGGGCGGGGGTGTTCGGGCGATCGGTGCCGCAAGCGACGTGCCATGACGCGCGCGCCCGTCACGCCCCCCTTTTCAAGGGGCCGCGGTTCGGTGTTCCATGGCCGCCCCTCCTCCCGCGCCCGCAGCCCGAGGCCCGCCCATGCATCCCGCCGTTCCGCCCGTCCTCGACCGGATCGAGGCCGATTTCCAGGGGTCCGTCGACCGCCTCGTCGACCTTCTGCGCATCCCCTCGGTCGGCACCGACCCCGCCTATGCGGAGGCGACGCGCCGCGCCGGGCAGTGGCTGGTCGACCAGTTGACGGGCATCGGCTTCCGCGCGGCCCTCCGCGACACGCCGGGCAACCCGATGGTGATCGCGCATCACGACGGACCGCCGGGATACGCGGGTCCGCACCTCATGTACTACGGCCACTACGACGTGCAGCCGGCCGACCCGCTGGAGCTGTGGTCGTTCCCGCCGTTCGAGCCGACCATCGTCAACGCCGAGCGCGGCCCCCGGATCGTCGCCCGCGGCGCGGTGGACGACAAGGGCCAGACCATGACGTGGATCGAGGCGTTCCGGGCCTGGAAGGCCGTCCACGGCAGCCTGCCGGCCCGCATCACGGTGATGATCGAGGGCGAGGAGGAAGGCGGGTCGAAGAGCCTTCGCGGCTTCCTCAAGGCCAACAAGGACGAGCTGAAGGCCGACGTCTGCGTCGTCACCGACACCTGCAGCTGGGACATCCAGACGCCGGCGGTCACCTATCAGCTGCGCGGGATGCTCTACACCGAGGTGACGATCTTCGGCCCGTCGCGCGACCTGCACTCGGGCATGTACGGCGGTGCGGTGATCAACCCGAACAACGCGCTGGCGAAGATCCTGGCGCAGCTGGTCGACGACCGGGGCGTGGTGCAGATCCCCGGCTTCTACGACGACGTGATCCCGCCGGGGCCGGCGGAACTCGCGCAGTGGATGGCGCTGGGCTTCGACGAGAAGGGCTTCCTCGGCGAGATCGGGCTGACGACGCCGTCCGGCGAGGCGGGCTATTCGACGCTGGAGCGGCTGTGGTCGCGGCCGACCTGCGACGTCAACGGCATGTGGGGCGGCTACACCGGCGCCGGATCGAAGACGGTGATCCCCGCCCAGGCGTCGGCCAAGATCTCCTGCCGCCTCGTTCCGGGGCAGGATCCGGAGCGGATCCTCGCCGGCCTTCGGGCCTTCCTCGACGCGCGGATGCCGAAGGACTTCCGCTACGAGATCACCACCTTCGGCAAGTCGCCCGCGATCCGCGTGCCGACCGACAGCCCCCATCTGGGCGCGGCGCTGGCCGGGCTGGGCGACGTCTACGCGAAGCCGCCGGTGCTGATCGGGGCGGGCGGATCGATCCCGGTGGTGGGCATGATCCAGGAGGAACTCGGCTACGACAGCCTTCTGGTCGGCTTCGGGCTGGAGGACGACCGGGTCCATTCGCCGGACGAGAAGTTCGAGGTCGCCTGCTACCGCAACGGCATCCGCTCGCACGCGGCGATCCTCGGCCGGCTCGCGGGGCTGGGGGGCTGAGGTCAGTTCCGCCCCGCCCTTCGACAGGCTCAGGACGAGGCGCGCCCGGCATTGCGAATGGCCGGGCGCGCCTCATGGTGAGCCCGTCGAACCCTGAGGCGGAACCCCGCCCTACAGCCAGTTCCGCCAGCGGAAGTAGAGGAGCGGCAGCACGCCGGACAGGATCATCAGGAATAGCGCCCAGGGATAGCCGAACGCCCAGTCGAGTTCCGGCATGTTGTGGAAGTTCATGCCGTAGACGGTGCCGACCAGCGTCGGCGGCAGGAACGCGACCGAGGCGATCGAGAAGACCTTGATGATCCGGTTCTGCTCAAGGTTGACGAGGCCGAGCGTCGCGTCGAGCAGGAAATTCGCCTCCTGCGACAGGAAGCCGACGTGCTCGGTGAGCGAGCGGACGTCGCGCTGAAGGGTCTTCAGCGCCGTGCGGTGATCCTTGTTGAACCGCCCGGTGCCGGCGGTGACGAGGAAGGCGGACAGCCGGTCCATGCCCGACAGCGTGTCGCGGATCTTGTGGGTCATGTCGCCCGCGCGGCCGATCTCGCGCAGCACCTCCTGCAAATCGGCCGTGTCCCCAGTCGCCGTGCGGCGGGCGCGGGCCGAGGGACGCTTGTCCTCCAGCCGGGCGAAGAAGACGCTTCGGGCGAGGCGGTCCATGCGCCCGCCGACCATCTCCAGCACGTCGGCCACCCGGTCGATCACGGCGTCGAGCACGCCCAGGAGCGCGTCCTCGGGCGAGGCGAGGAGTTCCGGCTGCTTGTGCACCCGCAGGGCGAAGGTGGGAATCGACCGCGGCTCGGCGTAGCGCACCGTCAGCAGGGCCCGGCGCGCCAGGATGAAGGTGAGGTCGCATTGATCCGGGCGCTCGGTGTCGGCCTGGAAGATCACCGACGTGGTCATGAAGATCGCGTCGTCCTCGACGTAGAGGCGGCTCGACGTCTCGATCTCGCGCATCTCCTCGACGCTGGGCAGGGTGAGCCCGAAGCTCGCGGCGATGAAGGCCTGTTCCTCCGGCGTGGGGTTCAGCAGGTCGACCCACACCGTCCCGTCGGGAAAGACCCCCGACGGCGGCATGACCAGCGAGACGACCCGGTCCTCGACCCGGCAGTAGACGGTGATCACGCCTCGTCCTCCGGCACCGGCACGCCGGCCTGCCGGCACGCCGCCTCGACCGTGTTGGCCAGAAGGCAGGCGATCGTCATCGGCCCCACGCCGCCCGGCACCGGAGTGATGGCGCCCGCGACCGCCGACGCCGAGGCGAAGTCCACGTCGCCGACGAGGCGGCCCTTGCCGTCCGGTCCGACGACCCGGTTGATGCCCACGTCGATCACCGTCGCCCCCGGCTTGATCCAGTCGCCCGGCACGACGGCGGGCCGGCCGATCGCGGCGACGAGGACGTCGGCGCGCCGGCACTCGGCCGCGAGATCCGTCGTGCGGGAATGGCAGATCGTGACGGTGCAGTCGGCCTGGAGGAGGAGCTGCGCCATCGGCCGGCCGACGATGGTCGAACGCCCCAGCACGACCGCGTGGAGGCCGCTGAGCGATCCGAGCGCGTCGTCCAGCAGCATGCGGCAGCCGAGCGGCGTGCAGGGGACGAGGCCTGGCCGCCCGGTCGCGAGCCGGCCGGCGTTGATCACGTGGAACCCGTCCACGTCCTTGTCCGGGTCGATCGCGTCGATCACCGCGCCGGCGTCGATGTGGGCGGGCAGCGGAAGCTGCACGAGGATGCCGTGGACCGCGGGATCGCGGTTGAGCCGGTCGACGAGCGCCAGCAGGTCGGCCTGGGACGTGTCGGCCGGCAGGCGATGGTCGAACGACGCCATGCCCGCCGCCTGCGTCGCCTCGCCCTTGTTCCGCACGTAGACGGCGGACGCGGGATCCTCGCCCACCAGGACGACCGCGAGGCCGGGGACGAGGCCGTGGCGCGCCGAAAGCGCCGCCACCCGCCGGGCGATGCGCCCCCGCAGGACGGCCGCGAACGCCTTTCCGTCGATGATCCGGGCCGTCATGCCTCCCCCTCCCGGTGGCGCGCGCCGCACCATTCGTCGAGCCGGGCGGCGAGGTCGGCGGGATCGCCCGCCACGTGCTGACCGTCCGAACGGCCGGGCCGGCCCCGCCCTCCCCGGATCAGAGCAGATAGGGGAGATAGCCCTGCATCAAGGTGCGGATGAAGAAGATCGCGATGATCACGACGATCGGCGACAGGTCGATGCCGCCGATCGAGGGGATGAAGCCGCGGATGGGGCGGAGCACCGGCTCGGTGATGCGGTACAGGAACTCGGCCAGCATGCGCACGAACTGGTTGCGCGTGTTCACCACACCGAACGCGAACAGCCACGACATGATGGCACTGGCGATCAGGAGCCAGACGAAGAGCGAGAGGATCAGGTCGACGACCTGGTAGATCGCGATGAGGAACGGGGTCATGGCGGGACGATCCGGGCATTCGGCGGGGCGACGGGCGCCGGCACCCTAAACGCGGTGCGGCACGAGGGCAAGCCGGGGCGGGACGCCGCAGCCGGAGGCGCAGGGCGCCGCGGCGACGG